>WBZM01001068.1_pt1 | contig 30321 bp, 22 predicted proteins | sample 5204271 | NCBI WGS metagenome assembly WBZM01 (sample SAMN12344346, study PRJNA552823) | activated sludge metagenome | biome: Activated sludge suspended growth; feature: Nitrification reactor; material: Wastewater; isolation source: activated sludge from nitrification reactor of wastewater... | reverse complement strand
GACGACCTCTACCGGGCCCTCAGCCGTGTGATCGACCTGCGCGACAGGGCCTCCATCCCACCCGATGACCTCGATTCGGACCTCGACCACGAGGCGATTCCGGTCCTCGCAGCTCGCCGATGAGCCCAGGAGGAGACGGATCCCCGCCCTCGGGATGGGGATCGGTCCCGACCCGGCCGAGCCCGCCGCCGGCCATGACCGCTCCCGGGGGCTCCCCCGCGGGTCGGGCACGCGGTCACCACCCGGGAGCGATGCTGGAGCCGGAGCTCCTCGAACGGATCCGGGTCGCGGTGGACGAGCACGAGGTCGCCGTGCTGCTCGAGTCGGCCGGGATCAGCGATCGGGTCGCCGCGGACGAGTACGACGTCCTCGACGTGTTCGACCTCGCCGTCCGGCTGCGGACCTCGACCGGCGCCCCACCCCGTCTGCCGTCCCCCGGCCGTCCGGACTGGTACGTGTCATCGCCGGTCGCGGTGCTGCGAGGCTGCCTCTTCACCGTCGCCGGACTCGTCTCGGTCGGACTGGCGGGGTCGGGGGTCGGCCGGAACGCGGCGATCTGGGTCCTGGTGTGGTCCGCGGTGTGGGTGGCGATGCTCCAGGGTCTGTCGTTCCTCGGGTACCTGCTGCGCGAGCGCGGCGGGCCCGGCTCACAGGCGAGCTCGATCGCTCCGCTCATCCCGAGCTTCGCTGTCCCGGTGCTGGCCGGAATGGCCACGGCGGTGTTCGCGGGACCCGGATCGGGCGTGGTCACCGGGGCTGCGCTGCTGGTCCTCACCGGGGTCGTCCTGTTGCTCGTCGTCGATCGTCCGTGGGCGGTCGCGTCGGTCGTGCTGCCCGTGGGAGCGGTCGCGGCGTGGGCGATCTCCGGCGGGCCCATCAACTCGCAGGTGGCGATCGCCCTGTGGGCCGGCAGCGGGGTCGTCCTCGCGATCACCACGGTCGCGGTGACCGGTGGGGTGCGCCTGACGGGACCGGTTCCGCTCTCGCGTCAGGACGTCCGTTCGGCGGGTCCGTTCGTGGTGGCCGGACTCGGCATCGGTGCGATGAGCGTCGCCGTCGTCGTCGTGGTCGCTCCGGCCCCTACGCTGTCCGGGGCGAGCGACGGGGTGTGGCTCGTGGCTGCAGCACCGTTCCTGGTGCCGGTCTCGATCGCCGAGCTGCTCGTCGTGACCGCGCGTCGATCCCTGCTCGCCGCGACGACGCGGACACGGGGGCTGGACGAGTTCCGTCACCTCGCCCGGCGGCAGGCAGTTCGCATGTGGACGGCGCACCTCGCACTGATGGCCACGCTGGCGCTCGCTTGTACGTGGCTGCTCCCGCTCGTGAGCCCGGCCGAGCCGACCTGGACCGAGGCCCTGTCGTTGGTGGCCGCGTTCGGCCTCCTGGGGACGGTCCTCACCGCGGGTCTGCTCCTGTTGGCCGCCGGGAGGCTCGCCCGCGTCTCGGGGCTGCTGTGGGGTGGCGCCGCGCTGGTCTTCCTGGTCCGGCTCGTGGCCGGCGGGTGGTCACCGGCCGTTGTGGTCGTGCTCGCGTTCGTCTCGGCCGCGGGTGTGGTCGTGTCGTCGCTGGCGACCGAGGGACTCGATTCCTACCGCTGAGCGCGGTTCCCGTCGCGCCGTGAGCGGTGCGGCTTGACGGGGCTGGGGAGAGCCACAAGGATGCGAACCGGACAACTCATGTTGGGGAGGGAAGCCCTATGAGAGCTGTGCTGATGGTCGGCGGACGCGGGATGCGTCTGCGTCCTTTCACCACCACGATTCCGAAGCCACTGGTGCCGGTCGGCGGCGAGCTGCCGATCATCGAGCTGTTGCTTCGTCAGCTGCGCCGCTGCGGCGTCACGGAGGTCACCTTGGCCACCGGGCACATGGGCGGCCTGATCCAGCGCTACGTCGGCGACGGCGCCCAGTGGGACTTGTCGATCGACTACTGGCACGAGGACGCACCGCTGGGCACGATCGGTCCGCTGCTGCAGCACCGGGACTCGCTGCCCGACGACGTCCTGCTGCTCAACGGCGACCTGCTGTGCAGCATCGACTTCGCCGAGCTGGTCGCGTTCCACACGCGACAGGGCGGCGGGCTCACCATGGCGGGATCGACCCGACGCATCGACGTCGAGTTCGGGGTGCTCGAAGTCGACGGCACCGAGCTCAACGAGTTCCGTGAAAAGCCGCAGCTCGCCTACCTCGCCAACATGGGGATCTACGTCCTGAGCCGCACCGTGCTCGACCAGCTCGACGGGGACGGGGCGCACGGAGTGGACGAGCTCATCCGGTCACTCCTCGCGGCGGGGGTCCACCCCAACGTCTACGAGTTCGACGGCTACTGGCTCGACATCGGTCGACCCGAGGACTACGACCGGGCCAACCTCGAGTTCGCCGAGCTGCGGCGACAGCTCCTGGGCGACGAGGTCGACACGCCCGACTCCACGATCGACCTGCGGCCGCTCCGTCCCGACCCGCACCCCGACGCGGTGCCGCTCGACGCCATTGTCGGCTCGGTCGCATGAGCACCACGCTGGGGAGCGTGCGGGCGGTGGTCCCGAGACCACCGCGCACATCGGAGTCGCGGCCATGACCGCCCGGCGCGTGTCCGGACGTCCGGCGCACGGAAGAGACGGAACATCGACAGACCGGTACGGAGCATCGGGCTCCGCACCACGGACTCCTGGGGGTCCGGAGGAGGGAATGGACATGAAGGCGACGTCGAACAACCGAAAGGCCCGCGGCGCACCCCGCCGACGGAGCCTCGTCATCGCGTTGGCGGTCGCGTTGATCGCCGCGGTCGCACCGTCGCTCACCGCGAGCGTCGGCGCCGCGGACCCGGCCAAACCGGTGTCGATGCGACTCCTCGTCATCGCCGCGGACGGCAACGAGACCGACTACCCGGCCATCACGACCTTCCTCGACGAGGTCGGCGTCCCCTACGACAAGATCCTTGCGGCGGACACGCCGCTGACCGCGTCGATGCTATCCGACGGCACGACCGGCAGGTACCAGGGGATCGTGCTGACGACCGGCAACCTGACCTACTTCGACTCCGGGGCCGGCACCTGGCAGAGCGCGTTCAGCCCTGACGAGTGGGCGACGCTCCGCCAGTACCAGAAGGACTTCCACGTCCGCTCCGTGACCAGCTACACGTTCCCGGAGGCGAGCTACGGCCTGAGCTACGCCGGCTACCGCAACACCCTCGGATCCGAGCTGCCGGCCACCCTCACCGCAGCCGGCCAGGCGGTGTGGCCCTACGTGAACGCTGCCAACCCGATCGAGCTCACCGGCGCCTGGGTCTATCTGGGTTCGATCCTCGACCCGAGCGTGACCACGCCGCTCGTGAACGTCACCGTCGACGGGACCACGTACCCGGTCGCCTCGGTCACCCGCTTCGACGGGTACGAGAACCTGGCGGTCACCGCGGCCAACAACCCGAACCTGCTCCACTCGATCCTGCTCTCCACCGGATGGATCAACTGGGTCAGCGGAGGGAACTTCCTCGGCAACCGCAGCTCCAGCATCGATGTCCAGATCGACGACCTGTTCATTGGGACCGACCAGTGGGACCCGGCGACCAACACCGCTCACACCGAGTACACCAACGTCCCCGCCGACGTGACAGCGATGGTGGCCTACCAGAACGCCCGTCGGGCCAACCCCGCCACGCCGGGGTTCAAGGTCGAGTACGCCTTCAACGGGGCCGGCGGCCCGACCAACCCGTCCCTGGTGAACACCGTGCGCGCCAACCGCTCGCAGTTCGGCTTCATCAACCACACCTGGACCCACTTCAACCTGGACTGCGGCGACTGCCCCAACCCGACGGGGCAGATCACCACGAACACGACGCAGATCCGTTCACAGATCCTGACCAACCGGATGTACGGCGCTCTGCTCGGCCTTCCGGGCAACTCCGACACCATGGTCCAGCCCGACATCTCGGGCATCAACACGCCTCCCAACCCGATGGCACAGAAGGCAGCCGGCGGTGTCGGCATCCGCTTCTGGATCGGAGACACCTCCCGGGCCGGGCAGACCAACCCGACGTTCAACACCGGCTTCGCCACAGCGGGCGACTCCCGGGTGTTCGTCGTGCCCCGTCGCCCGACCAACCTCTTCGTGGCCGCCACCACACCGGACCAGTGGACCAGCGTCTACAACCACTTCTACGCCCCTGGCGGCATCCTGTGCGGCATGACGACCTGCTTCGACCGGCCTCAGACCTACCAGGAGATCCTCGACCACGAGTCCGACTACCTGCTGCGCTACCTGCTCCGAGGTGACCTCGATCCGTGGATGTTCCACGTCGGCAACACCCGGGCCTACTCCGGCAACCGCAGCGTGCTGTCCGATCTCCTCGACGAGACGTTCTCGAAGTACTCGTCGATGGTGAACACGCCGGTGCGCAGTGTCTCGTTCAAGCAGGCCGGCCAGGCCATGCAGGGCCGGGCCGCCTACAACGCTGCGGGGGTCACCGCGACGGTGACGCCGTGCACCAGCATCACGGTCAAGGCCACAAAGGCCGCGACCGTGCCGGTGAACGGGGTCGCCTACACCGCGGCGAACTCGACGGTCGAGCACTATGGCGGACGGACCATCTCCCAGGTCCGACTGGCCGCCGGGCAGACCGTGACGATCCCGCTGCCCGCATGCTGACCGAGCGCTCGTCGGTCGGGGTCCCGACCGACGAGCCGGCTGCTGCCGCCGGCGCTGCCGACGGTGGAGGGCGCTCAGCCCGGCCGGATCGGAGATGGCTGCTGCTGGTGGGTGCGGTGGTCCTGGTCGCGTTGGCGGCTGGCGCGGTCGTCATGTCCGGACGCGGCGATCCAGGTTCGGACCCGGTGACCCCGCTCGCTCGGTCCGAGGCGTCTCGCCCGTCGGCCACGGCTCCGTCCGCGGCAGTCCCGTCAGCACCGACAGAGACGTCCACGCCGTCGGCAGCGGCAGCCGCCACCGTGACGGACCCGGCCGATGTGCCAGCGGCTCCGAATCCCACGGACGGGGCCGCGACGACCGCGGTCCCGTCCGGTTCCGAAGGCGTTCCCGCCCCTCCGCTCCGTCCGGTCCCCGGGGCCGAACCGTCTCGGGCCGCAGTCGACGTCCCGCAGTCACCCGGCCCGCCGGCCGCCGATCCGACCCACAGCGGTCACTGACAGGAGGGTTCCATCGTGAGCACAGGATCGCCCAGCTGGAGGGCGGCGGTCACTGGGAGCCGGCCCGTGGTGGCCGTGCAGGGTCTCGGTTTCGTGGGCGCGGCCATGTCGATCGCGGTCGCTTCCGCTCTCGACGACCTCGGGGAACCCGCGTTCGACGTGATCGGAGTCGACCGCGACGACCCGTCCGGGTGCGAGCGCATCGACGCGATCAACTCAGGTCGGTTCCCGTTCGCCACGAGTGACGACCATCTCCGATCGGCGCTCGCGGCGGTACGCGGCCGCGGCAACCTCGTCGCAGGGTCGGATCCCGCGGCGTACGCACTTGCCGACGTGGTCGTGGTCGATGTCCCGCTCGACATCGACTGGCGGGCCGAGCCTCCCGAGCTGCTGCTCGAGGGATTCACCGCGGCGATCCGCACCGTGGGTCGCCACATCGAACCCGGAACACTGGTCCTCGTCGAGACGACGGTTCCGCCCGGGACCACCGAACGCGTCGTGGTGCCCGCGCTCGCCGAGGAGCTCGCCGCCCGGGGTCATCGTCCCGACGACGTGTTGGTCGCCCACAGCTACGAGCGAGTCATGCCCGGCGCCGAGTACCTCGCCTCGATCGTCAACTACTGGAGGGTGTACGCCGGACGGACCGAGGCCGCCGCCAAGGCCGCCGAGGCGTTCCTGTCCCAGGTGATCAACGTGGCGGAGTACCCGTTGACCCGACTGTCGAACACCACCGCGTCGGAGACGGCAAAGGTCCTGGAGAACACGTTCCGGGCCACCACCATCGCCCTGATGGACGAATGGGGCCGCTTCGCCGAGACCGTCGGGATCGATCTGGTCGAGGTGGTCGACGCCGTCAGGATGAGGCCCACCCACGCCAACGTGCGAACGCCGGGCTTCGGCGTGGGCGGGTACTGCTTGACCAAGGATCCGCTCTTCGCCCGTCTCGCCTCGGAGGTCCTCTTCGACTCTCCCGTCGAGTTCCCCTTCTCCACCGCTGCGGTGCGCGTCAACGACCAGGCTCCCGTGCGGGCGCTGGACCGCCTCGAGGAGCTGATGGGACGTCCCGTGACCGGACGGCACGTGCTGCTTCTCGGCGTGTCGTACCGCCAGGACGTCGGTGACACCCGGTACTCCCCGTCGACGACGTTCGTCGAGGCTGCGACTGCCCGCGGTGCACGGGTGAGCGCACAGGACCCGCTGGTCGACCGCTGGGAGGAGCTCGACAGGCCGGTGCTGACCGAGCTCCCACCCCTCGACGACGTCGATGCCGTCGTCCTCGCCGTCCCCCACGACGACTACCGGGGCATCGACGTCACCACGTGGCTGGGTGAGCACCGACCGGTCATCCTCGACGCGTTCGACGTGTGGACCGACGACCAGCGTCGCTCCGCAGCGGCTCTCGGTTGCACGGTCGGATCGATCGGTCGAGGCACTCCCCCGTGACGAGTCGTCGCGGGATGATCGAATCGGCGCACGGCGGATCAGGAGGAAGGACATCATGAGCGGACGGGCACTCATCACCGGCGGGGCTGGCTTCATCGGAGCCCATCTCAGCCGACGACTGCTGGACGACGGCTGGGAGGTGACCCTCGTCGACAACCTGAGTCGGGGCGTGCAGGACACGGCCCTGGCGTCTCTGCGCGAGCGGCCGGGATTCGCACTGCACGTCGCCGATCTGCGCGACCCTTCGACCCTGGGCTCGATCCCGACCGACCACACGCACGTCCTGCACTTCGCCGCTCTTCTCGGCGTCCAGAACGTGATCGATCGGCCCTCGGCCGTGCTCCGTGAGAACGTCGCTCTGCTCGAGACCATGCTCGACGTGGCGTCGGCCCAGAGCTCTCTCGAGCGATTCCTGTTCCCCTCGACCAGCGAGGTGTACGCGGGAACCCAGCAGTTCCACGACCTGCCGTTCCCGACGCCTGAAGACACTCCGCTCACCGTGTCGGCGCTCGATCGCCCGCGCACCAGCTACATGCTGTCCAAGATCTACGGCGAAGCCCTCGTCCACCACAGCGGCCTCCCGTTCACGATCGTCCGACCCCACAACTTCTACGGCCCACGGATGGGTCTGTCCCACGTGGTGCCGCAACTCCTCGACCGGATCCACCGATCGGCCGACGGCGACGAGTTGACGGTGTACTCCATCGACCACCGTCGGACGTTCTGCTACATCGACGACGCGGTCGAGTACCTCACTCGGCTGTTGGGACCCGCTGGTCGGGACGGCACCTTCAACATCGGTGTGGAAGTTCCCGAGGTGACCATCGGTGAGCTGGCCGAGCTCCTGTGTCGAGTGGTCGGTCGTGAGTTGCGGCTCGTTGCGGGCGAGACGACGGCCGGATCGCCGCCACGACGCTGCCCCGACATGTCCCGCACGATCGATGCCACCGGCCACCGTCCGCAGGTGTCGCTGGACGAGGGGGTCACCCGCACCTACAGCTGGTACCGCGACACGGTCTTCGACGGGGACGGGGTGTCGGCCCGCTGAGGTCGGCGGGGTGGCCGGCGACGCGAGGCGCTCAGCCCAGCCGGTGCGTCCCGAGCTGGTCCGTCACGACCTCATCGCTCGGGAGCGGACCGGGAGCGGTCCCCGCCCCGAACGGAGATCCGCCGAGCGCCTCGCGTCCGTGCGGCTGCATCCAGTCGGCCAGATCCGGGCCGAGCGGGACGATCCCGGTCGGATTGATGTCCCGGTGGACCCGGTAGTAGTGCGCCTTGATGTGGTCGAAGTCGACCGTGTCGCCGAACCCCGGGGTCTGGAACAGGTCACGGGCATAGGCCCAGAGCACCGGCATCTCCGAGAGCTTCCGGCGGTTGCACTTGAAGTGACCGTGGTACACGGGATCGAAGCGGACCAACGTGGTGAACAGCCGGATGTCGGCGTCGGTGATGTGGTCGCCCATGAGGTACCGACGGGTCCCGAGTCGCTGCGACAGCTCGTCCAGCCGTGAGAACAACCGGTCGTAGGCGTCCTCGTACGCCCGTTGGGAGCCGGCGAAGCCGCAGCGGTAGACGCCGTTGTTCACGTCGCGGTAGATGGCGGCCATCAGCTCGTCCATCTCCTCGCGTCGGTCGGCCGGATACAGGTCGGGTGCGCCCGGACGGTGGTGGTCGACCCACTCGGTCGAGAGGTCCTCGCTCATCGGCACGAAGTCGTTGGTACCGGCCGGGCTCGACCGGGTAGCCGTCGCGTCCGTCCCTCGTGATGCGTGAGCCGATGTAGCGGGTGTCGCGCTCGAACGCGTCCTTGTCTGCCACGTACACACCCGGGCCCTGCTGCGGGGCATCGCCCGAGCCCGGGTCGGTGGGGTCGTCTGCGGCGGGTTCTCGGACCATGGGGCATGCCTACCGCATCGTGCGCCCTGGTGGGTCACGCCAGGAGATCGACCGCAGAGTCAGCCGATCCGGGCCGACTGACCGCCGTCCACGGGCAGGCACACCCCGGTGATGAACGCGGCGTCGTCGCTGGCGAGGAACAGCGCGGCCCGGGCGACGTCCCAGGCGGAACCCTGGTGCCCGAGCGGGACCATCCCGGCGCGCAGCTCCGCATACTCGTCCCGATCGACACCCATCAGTTCGGCAGCCTGATCGACCCCCATCGGGGTGTCGATCAGACCCGGCAGGACCGCGTTGGCGCGCATGCCGTGGCGGGCACCTGTCAGGGCGAGGTTCTGGGTGAGGGCGTTCACCCCGGCCTTCGAGATCTTGTAGGCGGTCAGGTTCGTCGCCGCGGCGATCGACGCCAGGGACGACACGTTGACGATCGCGCTGCGCTCCTGTGCCCGCAACACGGGAACAGCGGCGCGACAGGTGCGCCACATCGCCCGCAGGTTCACGTCCAGGATGCGGTCGTAGTCGTCGTCGGACAGCCGGTGCGGCGGAGCGTCGCCGGCGCCGATCCCGACGTTGTTGTGCAGGATGTCGAACCCACCCATTCGATCGACCGCCGCGGCGACCACACGTTCGGGGCCCTCTGCGGACGCGATGTCGGTGACGACGACGACGGGTTCGGGCAGATCGTGCCCGGCCGCGGCGGCTGCGTCGGCGGCCGCCGTCGCGGTGTCGAGTGCCCGGGCCTCGTCCCGGTCGACCAGCAGCAGTCTGGCCCCGTGGGCCGCGAACGTGATCGCCGTGGCCCTCCCGTTGCCGATCCTCGGCCCCGGGGTCTGCCCCGCTCCGACGACGACGGCGGTCCGCCCGGCCAGTCGGTCCCCACCCCCGGGAGCGCTCACGGCTCGGTGCTGCCGATCGCCGGCATCGGTCCTTCGGTGAGCACGCCCACCGACCGCAGCATCCCCGCGAGCATCGCGTAGTGGCCGGCGAGGATCGTCAACTCGATGAGCTGGCTGTCGTCCAGACCGGAGTCGACCAGCTGCGACCACGTTGATCCGGAGATGACGTGGTCGCCCACCACCTCGTCGACCGCCGCCAGTACCGCCCGGTCGGCGGCCGACCACGGGTGGTCCTCCGGCGGCCGTGCGCAGGCGACGATCTCCGCTTCGGTGAGTCCGGCGTCCAGGCCGATAGCCACGTGCTGGCCCCACTCGTAGTCCGAGCCGCAGCGCGCTGCGGTCCGCAGGATCACCACCTCGCGGGTCCGGGCGGGCAGCGAGCTTCCCTGCAGCAGCCGTCCCCCGAACGGGAGCCAGCTGCGCATGAGCTTCGGGTGAACGGCGAGGGTGCCGAAGATGTTCAGCTCACCCATCGGCCCGAGCGGTTCCAGGACGGCCAGCTGTTCTCCGGTGGCCTCGCTCCGACGCACCGGATCGATCCGGGGTGGGTCGACTTCGGTCATGGTCGGAGGCTACCGGTGCCCCGGGGGCTCAGGCCCGAGGGTGCGACGCCGCCGCGACCGGACACGTACACTCGGGGCAGACCGCGGGCCCAGGGCCCGGCGGGGAGCGGTCGAGGAGGAGGGAATCGGTCATGCGGAAGGGCTTCGCGGTCACCTGGGTCGTGCTGGTGTCGTTGGTCGGGGTCGTTGCTGCATGCACCCCTCCTCCGTCGGGTTCGGGCACCCCGCCCGCAGATGTCCCGTGCTCGGACTCCGATCACGTCGTGCGGGTGCACGGCGACTCGCTCGCGTTCCACATCGCCCGGGCGATCGATGCGCCCGGGCGAACGGTGATGGACCGGACGACCGCTCGGGCATCGCTGAGCTTCGACCTCCCGGAGAACGCCGAGCTGGGCCTGCCGGCCGTGTCGTCGATCGTGGGGACCGTCCGCGACTGGGTGGACCGGTGCGGAGTGCCGGAGGTCCTCGTGATCCAGGGCGGGATCAACGACCTTGCGAGCAGCGTGCCGGTGACCGACATCGAAGCGGCGGTCTCCGGTCTCAGTGACTGGCTCGAGGCGCGTGACGTGACCACCGTGTGGATGACGATCCACCCCCTTCCGACCGCGGGCACCTACATGTGGGTCCAACCTGCGCGACAGGCGTACAACGAATGGTTGAAGGCCGGGAACGTTCACGGGATCGTCGCCGACTGCGTGCCCTACCTCGAGGACCCGGCCCACCCCGACACGATGGCGCCGGCGTACTGGTGGCAGGTCGACATCTGGGGGACCATCGAGGGCGTCCACCCGAACCAGGCCGGCTACGACCAGCTCGGCCGGTGCATCTCTGACGCCCTGCCGCCCACCGTCGGCTGATCACCCGATCATCAGGCGGCGCCCTCCGCAGCCCGGTCCTGGGCGACCGCGTCCATCTCGAGGTACTCCTCGCCGGTGTCGACCCAGTCCTCGAACTGCGTGACGCCGAGCACGTCGAACCGCTTGCGCAGCCATCCGTCGTTGGCATCGAGCAACCCGAGCTTCTTGCAGTTCGGCACGATCTTGGAGAACAGGAGCTGCTGGAACGGGTCCTCGTTCTTGACCTCGGCGGGCACGTCGAAGAGCTTCAACGCCTTGCGGACGTCGATGCCCATGCGCTCCCACACCTCCTGCTGGAGGAAGCGGTCACGCATCCGCACCGCCGCTTCGAACGCGAACTCCTGGCGTTCGAGGAGCTCGGCGTCGGTGAGCCCGGCGTAGAACTCCTGCAGCGACAGCACTCCGAACGCGACGTGTCGGGCCTCGTCGCTCATCACGTAGCGGAGCAGCCGCTTGAGGAGCGGGTCGGGCGTGGTCTGCAGGGCCATGCCGAACGCGGCCAGAGCCAATCCCTCGACCATGATCTGCATGCCGAGGTAGGTCATGTCCCAGCGGCTGTCGTCGATGATGTCGTCGAGAAGCAGCTTCAGGTGGGTGTTGATCGGGTAGTGGCCGTCGAGCTTGGTGTCGAGGTACTGGGCGAACACCTCGACGTGCCGCGCCTCGTCCATGACCTGGGTCGCGGCGTAGTACTTGGCGTCGATCCACGGAACCGTCTCGACGATCTTGGCGGTGCACAGCAGGGCGCCCTGTTCGCCGTGCATGAACTGGCTGAGGGACCAGTTCTGCACCTCGTGGGCGAGCTCGACCCACTCGGTACGGGTCCACTTCTCGAACGGGGTGCCGGTGAAGTCGACGCCGCGCGCCTCGAACTCCATCTGCTGCATGTCGGCCATCATCTCGGCGAACTGCTGCTGGTCGACGTCGATCGACCAGTCGAGGTCGGTCTGGCCGTTCCACTGCGAGCCCTTGGCCTTCTCGTAGAGCTTGTCGAGCGCGGGTCGGGCGCCCTTCTCGTAGTCCCACGTGAAGATCACGTCCGCGTTGTCGCGCACGGCGTGGATCACCTCGTCCACGTCGGTGTTGGCCGTGGTGAGGATCGCCTCGAGGTCATCGACGGCGGGGCGACCGAGGATCTCCTCGTCGCGGGACGGCAGCTGCGCGGACATGACGGACCCCCGTTCGGCGCGACACTGCCGCCGGTGGGTCCGGTGCTGGCGCGCCTCACCGACAGCCTGCCACACGCGATCGGTATCGGGTGGTCCCCTGTCGGCCCACCGTCGGTGGTCCGACTCACCCGGCGGGGACCGGCAGCGGCTGGATCCGCCGGCCGCCGGTCCCCGTTCAGATGGTCCCCGGCAGCCTCAGGAGATGATCCCCAGCAGCTTGAGGATCGACAGGATGGTCGAGACGTCTCCCAGGGTGCAGCCGCTCGAGAACACCGCGGCACCGGCCACGATGCTCCCCAGCGCCACGTTGCGGCGCCGGGCCCGGAGTCGGCGAGCGCGACCGGTGACGATGGTCGTGTTCTCGGCGGGTGCGGCTTCGACGGTGTTCGGCACGGTCATGGCACATCTCCCTGATCGGCGCTCGGCCCCCACGACCGAACGATGTTCAGGACGCTACATGAACGCTCGTTCACGGGGAACCCCCGGTGTCGGAGACCACGAGGCGCTCGACGTGACGGGGAGACACGCGCCGACGCCCACCACGCCGTCTCGGTCGGTCGTAGGCTCCACCCATGGACGGCGACCGCCAGACGCCCGGCTGGTTCGACACCCATGAGGTCACCAACCAGCCCCCACCCCTCGAGGCCTACGACGTGTTCAGCTCGGACCGTGCGTTGGTCGAGGCCGTCGAACGGCACGGGGCCGCAGACAACGTCGGCGATCTCGCCGCGATCGGACGGCGCGCCGGCGATCCCGAGTGGATCGAGCGGGGTCGTCAGGCCAACTCGGTCACGCCGATCCTGCGGACCCACGACCGCTACGGGCGCCGCCTCGACGTCGTCGACTACCACCCCGCCTATCACGACCTGATGGGGGCTGCGATCGACGCCGGACTGCACGCCGCGCCGTGGGTCGACACCCGCCCCGCCCCGCACGTCACCAGGGCCGCCGGGGTCATCACCTGGTACCAGGTCGACGCGGGCCACACGTGCCCGATCTCCATGACCTACTCCTCGGTGCCCGCTCTCGGTCACGAGCCGGAGCTCGCTTCCGACCTCGTCCCCCGGCTGACCGCCCGGGACTACGACGGCTCCAACCGGCCGATCGAGCAGAAGGCCGGCATCACCGCCGGCATGGCCATGACCGAGAAGCAGGGGGGCTCCGACGTCCGAGCCAACTCCACCGTCGCCCGAGCGAACCCGGCGCCGATCGGGGTGGCCGGCCGCGAGTTCCTGATCACCGGCCACAAGTGGTTCTGCTCTGCGCCCATGTCGGACGGCTTCCTGACCCTCGCGGTCGCCCCGGGCGGGCTCAGCTGCTTCTGGATGCCGCGGTGGAGGCCGGACGGCACCCGCAACGCCGTGCGCATCCAGCGACTCAAGGACAAGCTCGGCGACCGCTCGAACGCCTCGAGCGAGATCGAGATGCTCGACGCGTGGTCGGTCATGGTCGGCGAGGAGGGCCGTGGTGTCCGGACGATCATCGAGATGGTCAACCACACCCGACTCGACTGCACCCTCGGATCCGCCGCCATCATGCGTCAGGGAACCGCTCAGGCCATCTGGCACGCGTCGCACCGTCAGGCGTTCGGCCGCACCCTCGTCGAGCAGCCGCTGATGTCGAACGTACTGGCCGACCTCGCCGTCGAATCCGAAGCCGCGACCGTCGCAGCCATGCGGGCCGCGGCCACCTTCGACGCCGCCGACGACCCAGCCGAAGCGCTGCTGGCTCGCCTGGTCCTCCCGATCGTCAAGTACTGGACGTGCAAGCGGGCCACCACCCACGCGGCCGAGGCGATGGAGTGCCTCGGAGGGGTCGGTTACGTCGAGGAGACCGACCTGCCCCGCCTGTTCCGCCAGAGCCCGGTCAACGGCATCTGGGAGGGGTCCGGCAACGTGATGTGCCTCGACGTCCTACGGGCGATGATGACCTCACCCGAGTCGATCGAGGCCTACTGGGCCGAGGTCGATCTCGGATCCGGCTCCGATCGTCGTCTCGATGATGCGGCGGAGCGTGTTCGCAAGGAGCTCGCGGACTTCGACGACATCGAGGTCCGGGCCCGGCGGATCGTCGAGGCACTGGCCCTTCTGCTGCAGGGCTCGCTGCTCGTCCGCCATTCTCCGAGCGCGGTCGCCGATGCCTTCGTCGCGTCGCGCCTCGACCCGGACCGATCGGCACGCTCGGCGTTCGGCACCCTGCCCGCCGGAACCGACCTCGACGCGATCATCGAACGCCACCGACCGTCGGTCACGGTGACGGCGGCGTCCTAGCATCGCCGGGTGCTCGAACCGGTCCGACCCGTCGTCGATGGCGAGGACCCGCTCGATCCCGGAGAACATCGGACCCGCCGTGGTCCGATCGACCCGACGTTGCTGCAGCTCGCGCCAGCGCTGCGTCGCCACCTGTCGATCTGCGCGGGCCTGGCGGTCGCAACCGCGGTCGTCGTGCTCGCCCAGGCTGAGATCATCGGCCGCGAGCTTCCGCGGCTGATCGATGGGGACCTCGAGGCAGCGACACCGCTCGCCGGTGTGCTGGTGGCGATCGGGCTGGGACGCTTCGTGCTGCGCTGGGCCACGGAGGTCTCGGCGGCGAGAGCAGCGGCTGCATCACGGGTGGAGATCACCGACCGGGTGATCGACCACGCGCTGGTGCTCGACGAACGCGGTGCGGCCGACGCGACCCCGGCCCGGGTCACGACGCTCGTCACCGACGGGGTCGACGCGCTCGACCCGTGGATACGGGAGTACGTACCGGCGTTGTGCATCGCCGCTGTCCTCCCGCTCGCCGCCGGCGCACGCATCTTCGCCGCCGACCTCACCTCCGCGGTGATCCTGCTCGTGGCGATCCCCTTGATCCCGGTGTTCATGATCCTGATCGGCAGGCTCGCCGAGGATCGGGCTGATCGCCAGTGGGCCACGTTGCAGCGCCTGGCTGCGCACTTCCACGACGTCCTCGTCGGCCTGCCGACGTTGCGGCTGTTCGGTCAGGCCGGGGCGCAGGTGCAACGGGTGCGCGCCGTGGCCGAGCAGTACCGGGTCGCTGTCATGCGGACCCTGCGCGTCGCGTTCCTGTCGGCAGCGGCGATGGAGCTGCTGGCGATGCTGTCGGTCGCGCTCGTCGCGGTCACGATCGGCTACCGCCTCAGCGTCGGCGACGTGACGCTGCAGGCTGCACTCATCGTCCTGCTGCTCGCGCCGGAGTGCTCGCTTCCGATCCGGCGGGTCGGCGCGGCGTTCCACGCCGCGCAGGCCGGTACCGATGCAGCCGACGAGCTCAGCGAGCTGCTCGCCACCACGACGACCCCGGACGGACCGGTCGACGTGTTGCCGACATCGGAGCCGACCACTCCGACGCTGCGCATTTCCGGGGCAACCGTGGTCGATCCCGACCGCGGTCGACGGGTCGGACCGGTCGACCTCGACGTCCACGCCGGATCGCTCGTCGCGCTCGTCGGTGCCAGCGGAGCCGGCAAGTCGACGTTGCTCGACGCCGTCCGCTGCCGTGTCCCCTTGCAGCGTGGCCACGTCGAGCTGGCCGGCGTCGACGTGACGGATCTGTCGCGGACGGCAAGGGCTGACGCGCTGGTGTGGGTTCCGCAGCTCCCCGACCCGGTCGGGTCCGACGTCCACGCCGCCGTCGCTGCAGGATCCGACCGGATCGACGCCGCTGCGGTCGACGAAGCGCTCGCAGCGGTCGACCTCGCGGGGTTCGCCGGACGCAGGCCGTCGGAGCTCTCCGGCGGTGAGCGCCAGCGCCTGGCGGTGGCCCGTGGCGTGTTGCGCGCTGGAACCGCACCCGGCGCTTGCGTCCTGCTCGCGGACGAGCCGACGTCGCACCTCGACCGCCACCGCGCTGCCCTCGTGATCGCGGTGCTGCGCCGGGTGGCAGCGGGCGGGTGCGCGGTGATGGTCGCGACCCACGATCCCGACCTCATCGGTGCTGCGGATCACGTAGTGCGCCTCGACGAGGGTCGGCCCACGCCGGAGGGCGTCTTGCCTCCGAACCTCGGTCTCGCCGAACCCGATGAGGTCCCGTCGGCACCGTGCCAGGTCTCCTCATACGCCTGGGCAGACGGCGCGACGACCGAGGTCGACCGTTCCCCGACCGCCACGGCTCGGCCCATCGACAGCGGCGATGACCTCGCGTGGGTCCAGCAGATGGCCCGACCGGTGCGCTGGCGCCTCGTCGCCGGCCGGACGCTCGCGGTCCTGACCGAGCTCTGCAGCATCGGCCTCGCCGCCACCGCGACCTGGATGCTCGTACGCGCGTCGACCCGCACGCCGTTCGCCGAGCTCGCCGTGGCGGCCGTCGCCGTGCGGGCCTTCGCGATCGGCAAGGGCCTCCTGCGCTACAGCGAACGGCTCGTCTCCCACGACACGACCTTCCGGATGCTCGCTGACATCCGGGGTGCCGTCGTCACCCGGTTGGGACGCGTCGCCCCCGCCGGGGTTCCCGGGATGGAGCGCGGTGACGTGATGACGCGCGTGGTCGACGACGTCGACCGCCTCGCCGACCAGGAGCTGAGGGTCATGGGGCCGATGACCTCGGGACTCTCTGTCGGGCTCCTCGCCGTCGTCGCGTCCGCCACCGTCGCACCCGGTTTCGGTGTGGCGTACGCCGTGGTCGTCATCATCGTCGCGGTCGCTCTGCCCGCTGCGACCAGGGTTCTCACCGCTGGAGCCGTCCGTGACCAGGTGTCTGCCCGGGCCGAGCTCGCCGGAGCGACCCTGGAGCTCGTCGAACACGGCGACGAGCTGACGACGACCGGCGCGGCGGGCACCTGGGTCGGGCGCATCTCGAACGCTTCCACGTCGATCGGATGCATCGATCGACGTCGCGGCACGCGCATCGGAGTCCTCGAAGGGGTCGCTGCACTCGCTGCGCCGGTGCTCGCCGCGGCGATCGTGGTGGTGGACCGCTCGATCGGCGCCACGGTCGACGGAGCGTTGCTGGGGGCTGCCGTCCTCGTGCCGTTCGCGCTGATCGAGGTGCTCGCACCGCTCCTGCACGCAGGAGAGCAGCAGGCGTCGGTGCAGGTCGCCGCGGCGCGGCTGCGGACCGTCCTCGACGCAGCGGACCCGGTCACAGAACCGGCCGACCCCGAGGCGCTCGCGACGCACCCACCGCTCGTGCTCGACGACGTCACGCTCCGTTGGCCCGGCGCGGCCTCGCCGGTGCTGAGCGGTCTGGACCTTCGGTTGGAGCCGGGCGAGCTCGTCGGACTCGACGCACCGAGCGGCACCGGCAAGTCGACCATCGCTGCGGCACTCGTGCGATTCATCGGAGTGGAGCAGGGACGCTACCTGCTCGGCGACATCGACTCTGCGCTGGCAGGCGGCGACAACGTCCGCGACGTCGTCACCTGGTGCCAGCAGACACCGTGGCTCGCAGCGACATCGCTGCGGGAGAACCTCCTCCTCGCCGCCCCCGACGCCACCGACGACGAGATGTGGGCGGCGCTCGACGCCGTGGCGCTGTCGGACTGGGCGGTCGCCCTTCCCGACGGCCTCGCCACCGAGGTGGGTCGTGATGCCGCAGCGATGAGCGGCGGACAGCGCCAACGCCTCGCCCTCGCCCGAGTGCTGCTCGCCGGCCACCGGATCGTCGTGCTCGATGAACCGACGGCGCATCTCGACGCGCCCACCGCCGAGCGGGTGCTGCGCGACCTGCTCGCTGCCCTCGATGGACGGACCGTCCTCCTCCTCGGTCACGGCCCGACGCCGCACCCCTGAACTCGGACCGTCTGATGTCGATGATCGACGTCAGACGTTCTCGCTACAGGCGCTCACCTCAGCCCGGGTCGAATCCGACCCCGCTCACCTTCCCTCGGCCTGGGGGGGGTGTGAGCACGGGGACGAGACAGCCGATCGGTGATTGGACCTGGGTGTCGTAGAGGCTCTTCCCCGAGAAGGAGTTCCACCGCTCCTGCATGGCGGTGAGCTCGGCGAGGAGAGCAGGCGCATTGGCGCCATCGACGATGGTGCTCGGGCAGATGTGGAGCGTGTCGGCGTTCTGTCCCTTGTTGACCTGGAACTCGAACCTGTGCGTCCCGTTGTTCTGCGCCGAGGGCTCACCGAGGACGTCGCCGGCCTTGACATGATCGCCCTTGGCGACCTTGAGGTTGGTCAGGTGGTCGTACGCGACGGTCCAGATCGAGCCATCCCTCGGTTGCAGCATGACCTCGTAGTCCCCCGTCTCGGGCTGGTCCTCGATGAACCCGATCGTCCCGTCGATGGCGGCGACGATCGGCGCGCCGGCCTTGACCGAGGAGAACTCGAAGTTTGGGTTCCGACGCGGGTCGTCCCGGCCGAGCGACTCACCGAAGGCGTAGAAGCCCTTCAACCCCCGGTCTGCGTACTCGCGCAGCGCGTTCTCGGTGTACTCGACGTCGTCCATCGATCGCAGACCGAAGTTCTGCAGCACGATGTCCGGCTCAGCGCCTCCGGGGTCGCCGCCGCCGGTCCGGACAGATCCATCCATCGGACCGCCGTCGTCGGTGGGCCCTCGATCGTCGACACGGACGGGATTTCCACGTCGCTCGTTGGCAGGGCCGCCGGCGCTCTCGTCGCCGCATGAGGCGAGGCCGAGGACGCCACCGATGGCGACGGCGGCGATGAGTACGACACGAGTACGCACCCGCATAGTCCGTGATGGTCGAACGTCGATGTCCATCTCGTCAGCGTACGGAGGTCCGCGCGGAACGCGGCCTGCCACGCGCGTTCGGCGCGACACGGCGGATGGGCTGATACGTCCCCGCGTCCACTGTCGTCTGCGCCATCGTCTCGCCGAACCCGCTCAGCGCTGCCATCCCGTCCCCGCAGCCCGTTGCCAGCTCCGGTGCTCCCGGGCGATCGCGTTCGCCTGCGAGAGCACCGCGTCGCGGGCGATGCGAGCCGAGGCTCCCATCGTCCGGCCCCGAAGGACGTGGATGCCGTCGTGGGTCGCCTGGCGATGGCCCGCGGCGCGGAACAGGAGCCCTCGACCGGGGCACTCCTGGCGGGCGAGCGAGACCGGTACGAGCGTGACGCTCCGTTGGTCGGCAACCAGTTCGAGGCACGCGGCGGTGGATTCGACCTCGTAGAACGGCAGCCGGGTCGCCCGGTGTTCCGGATCGAGCGACCGGGTCAGCACCCGGCGACCGACCGGGGCAGGGGGCGGGAGGACGAACGGGTGGACGGTGACCTGCGCTGGCGACGGGTCGGGGACCTTCGCCAGTGGGTGATCCGCTCCGACGACGAGGGCGAGCGGTTCCGCCGGCAGAGGCTCCGAGTCGATCTCAGCGGCGAACGAGGACTCCTCCGCCTTGGAGGTGTCGCACACGACGAAGTCGAGGTCTCGGCGCACGAGCGACGCGAGCAGGTCCGAGGCACCACCGCCGACGACGGCTACCTGGAGTCCCGGCCGCTCCCTCGACAGCGCGGTCACGGCCCTGGTCATCAGGGGGCGGGCAGGATACGGGCCCGTGCCGATGGCGACCGAGCCGCCCTCGCCGTCGCGCAGCAGCCGGGCCGACTCCACCAGCGTGCGAGCCGCGGCGACGGCGTCGACCGCGTGGCCGATGAGCGCCTCTGCCGCATCGGTCGGCTCCACCGCCTGGGTGCTGCGATCGAACAGCGTCTGGCCCAGGTCGGCCTCGAGGGCCTGGATGCTGCGGCTGAGCGCCGACTGGCTCAGGTACAGCTCGCGGGCTGCACGGGTGAAGCTCCGCAACCGGTACACGGCCTCGAAGTGCTCGAGTTGGCGGAGTTGCACCGACCTCACCCGCCCCGACCCGGATGGATGGTGCTGGTGCGGGACATCCGCTGCCCATGAGCATCACTCATTACCTGATGCATGTCCATGAGCTTACGGTCTTCTTCGATGACTTCGTCGACACCACCGGTCCCCGGCTCGCTCGATCTGCGCGACCGATCCCGAGCATTCGCCGAGCTCGAACAGGAGGCCTTCGACGTCGTCGTGATCGGGGGCGGGATCACCGGGGCTGGCATCGCACGTGACGCGGCCCTCCGCGGCCTGCGGGTCGCTCTGGTCGAGGCCCGGGACATCGCCTCGGGCACCTCGAGTCGCAGCTCGAAGATGATCCACGGCGGGCTCCGCTACCTGGCCCAGGGCGACGTCGGCCTGGTGCGGGAGGCAGCGTCGGAACGTCAGGTGCTGCGACGCATCGCTCCACATCTGACCCGCCTGTCGCCGTTCGTCATGCCCGGCAGCCGGTCCATGATCGCCAAGGTCCGCGCCGGACTGGTCGCGTTCGAACGCCTGGGCAAGGTCCCCCGCGACGAGCGGCACCGGACCCTCGACGCGACCGAGCTCCTCGAACTGGAGCCGACCCTGGCTACGGACCGCTTCCCCTCCGGCGTCGTGTATCCCGAGTTCCTCACCAACGACGCCCGGTTGACCGTCGCCAACGTCCGCTCCGCGGTGGCCTCGGGCGCCACGGTCCTCACCCACGCCGCCGCTACGCGCATCACCGTCGGCAGCAACGGCCGGGCCGACGGCGTCGAGGTGGCCGGAACGCTTCCCGGCGAGGATCTCGCGGCGAGGGCCCGCACCCGACTGGTGGTCAACGCCGCTGGCCCATGGGTCGACGCGGTGCGTGCCCTCGAGGCGCCTGACGAACCGGCCCGGCTCGCGCTGACGAAGGGGATCCACCTCGTCGTCCCGCACCGACGCCTTCCCGTGCGCGACACCGTCATCACGCTCGGACCCGACAAGCGTCCCGTGTTCGCCGTCGCCGCAGGTCCGGTCACCTACCTGGGTACGACGGACACCTTCTATTCGGAGCCCGACGAGTGGCCGCGCATCGATGCCTCCGACGTGCAGTACCTCTTCGACGCCATGGAACAGACCTTCGACGGGCCCCCGATCTCTCCCGACGACGTCGTCAGCCTCTGGTCGGGGGTCCGACCGCTGATCGCCCCGCCCGAGGGAAGCGACGCCGCTCCCTCGGAGCTGTCCCGACGCGACGAGACCTGGGTCGGACCGGCCGGGGTGGTGTCGGTGGCCGGGGGGAAGCTCACCGCCTACCGAACGATGGCCGAGCGCATCGTCGATGATCTGGTCGGCGATCTCGGCACCGGTTCACTCCGGTGCCGCACCGCGGACGTGCCTCTGATCGGTGGGGACGTCGATGTCGGTGATCTCACCGCAGCACTCGGCAGCAGCCTCGGCGAGGACGCGGCACGGCTGGTCCAACTGTGGGGATCCGACGCATCATCCATATCCGATGACGGCGGCGACGTCGCCGCCGAGGTGCGCTTCGCCGTGTGCCACGAGGGCGCTCTGCGACTCGAGGACGTGTGGATCCGCCGCGCGGCACGGTCGTGGTTCACCCTCGAGCCGGTGGGCACGGACCTGGACGTGGCCGCCGCGACCATGGCGAACCTGCTCGGCTGGACCCCGGAGCGACAGGCCGCTGAGGTCGCGGCATGCCACGCGATCCACCACGACGCCCGCCGATGCCTCGACGAGCTCGCTGACGGCGCCCCCGCCCCGGTCGCCTGAGCCGCGCGAGGCTCAGGTCCGCACGCCCGCCATCCGACCTGCCGCCTCCCCATCGACCCACGACTGGACGACCACCATGCTCGACTCGACCATCGACACCCTCCGAGACCTGCTCGGAACCGACGTCGTCTCCACCGACGCCGAGGTGCTCGCCAGCCGGCGGCGCGACTACTGGGCGGCCAGCGCGCTCCGCGAGTGGCGGGGCGACACGATGGGTGAGCCCGGCTGCGTCGTCCGGCCCCGGGGCCCGGAGCAGGTCCAGGATCTCGTGCGCTTCTGCGGTGCCAACCGCATCGCCCTCATGCCGTTCGGTCTGGGCTCCGGGGTGTGCGGCGGGGTCCTGCCCACCGACGACGTGGTCCTCCTCGACATGTCGTCGATGTCGCGGACCCGCGAGATCGACGAGCACGACCTTCTCGCCACCTTCGACGCGGGCAAGAACGGTCTCGAGGCCGAGGAGGAGGTCGCCGAGCGTGGCTTCACGATCGGACACTGGCCCCAGTCGATCGCGGTCAGCAGCGTCGGCGGGTGGGTGTCGACCCGGGCGTCGGGTCAGTTCTCGACCGCCTACGGCAACATCGAGGACATCGTGTACTCGATCGAGGCCGTGCTCCCCGACGGCGAGCTGGTCCACCTCGGAAAGGCTCCGCGTGCCGCCGCCGGCCCCGACCTCCGACACGTCGTCATGGGTGCGGAGGGCACGATGGGAGTGGTCACCGGCGTGACCTTCTCGCTGCGCCGCGCCCCCGAGTCGCGACGGCTCACCGCCTTCCACGCCCGCGGCGCCACCCCGACCGACTCGATGGCTCTCGGCATCGAGGCCCAACGGCGGATCGTCCAGTCCGACTGGCGTCCCCCGGTGATGCGGCTCTACGACGGCTCCGAGGTGGCCCGGAACTTCCCCGAGCACAGATCGGGCGACGACGCCGCTCTCCTGATGGTCCACGAGGGTCCCGCCGGCCGGGTCGACGCCGAGGTCGCGGACGTGACCCGGATCGCCACCGAGACGGGCCTGACCGTGGCCGATGCGGGAATGGTCGAGCAGTGGCTCGAGTCGCGCAACCACGTCCCGACCTGGACGGACTTCTTCGAGCGGGGCGCGGTGGTCGACACGATCGAGATCTCCGCGCCGTGGTCGCGCATCGTCGACGTCTACGCCGCCGTGGTCGCCTCGCTCGGTCAGGTCGAGGGAATCGTGAACGCCTCCGCGCACAGCTCCCACGTCTACCGCTCGGGCATCAACCTGTACTTCTCGTTCGCGGTGCTCGCCGAGGTGGCCGACATGGAGGACCGCTACTTCGAGTGCTGGCACCGGACCATGGAGGCCACGGCCGCGAACGGGGGTGGGATCGCACACCACCATGGATCGGGCCGGCTGCGGATCCCCTACCTGCACCACGACCTGGGCGCCGGCGGCGTGGAGCTCCTGCGGACCCTGAAGGGTGCGGTCGACCCCGCCGGCATCATGAACCCCGGCAACCTCATCCCCCCACCACCCCGCTGACCCACCCCGTTCTGCGGTCCCACAGCGTTCTGTAGTGCGAGATCCAGGCGAACGCCTGGATCTCGCACTACAAAGCGGCCAGCAGGGCGGCGATGGCGGTCGTCCAGCTCCGCTCGACCGCGTGGCGCGACACCGCCCGGGCACCGACGAGGAGGTCCCAGGCCTCGAAGGACGCCACCGCATCGATCGCCGCGGCCCGTGCCGGGACCTCCGCGGGATCGACCCGGTCCAGCTCCGGTCGGAACACGATCAGCACCTGACGTAGCCAGCGGGCCCGGGCTCGACCGAGTGCCCGGGCGATGTCGGCGTGGTCGATCGCCCGCGCCCGGGCCATGCGACCGACCCCCACGGTCACCTCGTACACGTCGAGTCGACCGGCCACGAACCGCTCGATCCTCTCCGAGGTCGACAGGTCGCTGAGGTCCTCCATCCGGGCCAGGGCGGTGGCCCGGGCGATCTGCTCGTCGAACGCGGCGCGGTACAGCTCGTCGAGAGTGCGGAAGTACCGGAACAGCGACGCGGACGACACCCCGGCACGGCGGCACACCACGTCGGCCGACGGGCGCAGCTCCCCGGTGTCGAAGAGCTCGACCACGGCCTGCACCGCGGCCGCACGTCCCCGCTCCCTCCGGGCCGAGCGACCGTCTACCGGGCCATCGCCAGGTCCTCCGAGCGGAGCCTCGGTTCCCGAGTCCGGCGGGTCGGACAGTTGTGAGAGCATCACTCTCACATTATCGCTATCATCGCGTCCCGGTGCCGACCGGACGTCCGGACCGGACGTGTCGACCCCATCGCGGCGCCAGGGGGAACCATGCGGACAGAGCGTTTCGAGGGCACGATCGGGGCGACGTTGGCCGAGTCCACGCCCGACTTCGACACCCCGCCCGACCCGGGACCAGGTGCGCCCGACGTGCTCGTGATCGTCCTCGACGACACTGGTTTCGCCCAGTTGGGATGCTTCGGCTCCGACATCGACACCCCGAACATCGACGCCCTGGCCGCGGACGGCGTGGTGTTCACCAACTTCCACGTCACTCCCCTGTGCTCCCCCACCCGGGCTGCGCTGCTCACCGGTCGCAGCCACCACGACGCCGGCATGCGCGGCCTGTCGAACTTCCGCACCGGGTTCCCCCACATGCTCGGCCACCTCTCACACGGCACCGCGACCATGGCCGAGGTCCTCTCCGATGCCGGCTGGGCCACCTTCGCCGTCGGCAAGTGGCACCTGGCCCCCATGGAGGAGTGCTCGGCCGCCGGACCGTTCGACCAGTGGCCCCTCGGGCGGGGCTTCGACCGCTTCTACGGGTTCCTCGACGGCGAGACCGACCAGTTCCACCCGTCGCTCACCGTCGACAACCACCACATCGACCCGCCCGCGACACCCGAGGACGGCTACCACCTGAGCGAGGACCTGGTCGACCGGGCCCTCGAGATGATCACTGCCTCGACCAACGTCAGACCCGACCGGCCGGTCTTCACGTGGTTCGCCCTCGGGGCCACCCACGCCCCCCACCAGGCCCCCGCGCCCTACCGCGACAAGTACCGGGGGCGCTACGACGAGGGTTGGGACGTCGTGCGTGAGCGTTGGTTCGAGCGCCAGAAGGAGCTCGGGGTCGTCCCGTCCCACACCGAGCTGTCGGATCGCAACCCGGGCGTCGAGGCGTGGGAGGCGCTCCCCGACACCGAGCGACGGCTGGCGGCACGGTTGCAGGAGGCGTTCGCCGCGTTCCTCGACCACACCGACGACCAGATCGGGCGTCTCCTCGACGGGCTGCGCGACCTCGGCCGCCTCGACAACACCATCGTCGTGCTCGTCTCCGACAACGGGGCCAGCCAGGAGGGCGGCCCGTACGGCGTCATGCACGAGATGAAGTTCTTCAACGGCATCCTCGAGACGCCGGAGCAGGCGATCGGCCGCATCGACGACATCGGCGGCCCCCACAGCCACACCAACTACCCGTGGGGCTGGGCGCAGTGCGGCAACTCGCCGTTCCGCTGGTACAAGCAGAACACCCACGAAGGCGGGGTCCACGTCCCGTTCATCCTGCGCTGGCCCCGGGGTCTGGCCGACCAGGCCGGCACGACCCGCCGCCAGTTCGCCCACGCCTCGGATCTGGCACCCACCCTCTACGAGCTGTGCGGGGTCGACGCTCCCGAGACGTACCGTGGCGTCGAGCAGCGGCCGATCACCGGTCGTTCCTTCGCCCCCGTGCTCCGCGACGCCGCGTCACCCGCGACCAACACCGTCCAGTACTTCGAGATGGCCGGCAGCAGGGCGATCGTCCGCGGCGGACCCGACGGGGAGCTGACCAAGGCGGTCTGCAAGCACGACAAGGGCGCCGACTACGACACCGAACCCTGGGAGCTCTACGACCTGCTCGCCGATCCGGCCGAGGGCCACGACCTGGCCGCCGAGCGCCCGGAGCTGCTGGGCGAGTTGATCGAGCTGTGGTGGTCCGAGGCCCGGGCGAACCGGGTCCTCCCCCTCGACGACCGACTGATCGAGCTGTTCGGGGTGAGGTTCCGGCCGCTGTCCCCGCATCCCGAGAGCCGACGCTACGTCTACCGCCCGTCGCCGTGGCCGATGCCGGCCCAGGCCGGCGCAGCGATCGGAGGGCGCGACTTCGACATGACCGCGACGGTCGTTCGCGAGGCCGGCCAGGACGGGGTCCTGTTCGCGACCGGGACCGAGAACTCGGGCCTCAGCCTCTTCGTGCAGGACGACCGACTGGTGCTCGACTACAACGCGTTCGACGACCACACCGTCGTCGTGTCCGACACGCCCGTCCCGGCCGGGGCGAGCGTCGTCGAACTGCGGGTGCGGCGAGTGGACCACACCTCCGGCACCGCAGCCCTGCTGATCGACGGGTCGCCGTGCGGGTCCGCCGAGTTGCCGCTGCTCATGCGCATCATGAGCTCGGTCGGCGCCAGCATCGGCCACGACCACGGCTCCGCGGTCTCACCGCGCTACCAGGCGCCGTTCCCGTTCCAGGGGACCCTCACCGAGCTGGTCATCCAGCTCGGCCCCGACCGCCACCACGGCGACAGCGACCCGACGACCGCGGCCGAGGCGGCCCACGGGATGTCGCGGCAGTAGTCACCGACCCGACCGCACCACCGACCCAACCGCAGTTTCGATCCGACCGCACGAGAGACCCGACCCGTCCGAGCACAGGAGACGCCCAGTGAACATCGTCCGCACCCCCGACAGCCGCTTCGAGGCCCTACCCGACTTCCCGTACGAACCGCACTACGCCGAGGTGCCGACCCTCGACCCCGAGGACGCCGACGGCACCACGCTACGGGTCGCCTACCTCGACGAGGGTCCCCGCGACGCCGCCCCCGTCCTGCTCATGCACGGTGAGCCGTCCTGGTCGTTCCTGTACCGCCACGTGATCCCGGGCCTCGTCGCCCGCGGCCACCGGGTGATCGCCCCGGACCTGGTGGGCTTCGGTCGCTCCGACAAGCCCACCGCCCCCTCCGACTACACCTACGCCCGCCACGTCGCCTGGATGGAGGACCTGCTCGTCACCCAGCTCGATCTGCGCGACGCCACCTTCTTCGGACAGGACTGGGGCGGGCTGGTCGGCCTGCGGGTCGTCGCCGCTCACCCCGAGCGCTTCGCCCGCCTGGTGGTCGCGAACACCGGCCTGCCCGAGGGAACCGGCCGCATCACCGACGCGTTCCTGGCCTGGCAGAAGTTCTCCCAGGAGGCCGAGGACTTCCCCGTCGGTGCCATCATCAGCGGCGGGTGCGTCGATCGGCTCACGCCCGAGGTCGTCGCCGCCTACGACGCCCCGTTCCCCGACGACTCCTACAAGGCGGGTGCTCGGATCTTCCCGACGCTGGTCCCGACCACCCCCGACGATCCCGGGGGCCTCGCCAACCAGGCGGCGTGGAAGGTGCTCGAGACCTTCGACCGTCCGGTGCTGTGCGCCTTCAGCGACAGCGACCCGATCACCAAGGGGGGAGCCAAGCCGTTCCTCGAGCGGATCCCCGGAGCCCGGGGCCGCTCCCACACCACCGTCGAGGGCGGCGGGCACTTCCTGCAGGAGGACCGTGGCCCCGAGCTGGCGACGGTGATCGCGGACTTCATCGACGAGACCGGCTGACGACCGGCTCACGCCGCGGTCGGCGGGGGGTTCCGATTCCTCGATCCGATCAGTGTCCTGCCGACGGGAGGGAATGGACTCAGCTCCCACCTCGACCTCCACCGCCACATCCACCGTGACCGACCCCGAGGCCGAGGTCCGTCGCGACGCTGCTCACCTCCTCGGTCTGAGCGAGTGGGACCCCGCCGCGATCGACCCCGGGATCCTGACCACGGTCACCAGCGAACGCAACGGGACCGCAGCGACCGCGGCTCGCATGCGTCGCTACATCCGGCACCTGCTGGACAACCCGGTCAGCCACGTGCCGGACCGCTCGGAGCTGTGGCGGACCATGATCGAGCACTGCGAGCGACTCACGCCGGTGCAGGCCTACACGCTGCGCAACCTCATGGGTCCGACGTCGAGCCTGGCCGGCGACGGCGGGTACGCCCCGATGCCGCCCGAGGTGGACCTGGAGTTCCCCCGCGACGACGCTGTCGACCTGGGCGCCCAGTGCGGGTGGCACTTCCTGGTCGGCTCCCTGTGGGACGCGGAGGGCAACGAGTACGGCATCGAGTTCATGCTCTTCGAACAGGCGATGTACCCACCGGCGTTCGCCCGCGAGCTCGGGCTGTCGCCGCTCGACAACCTCGTCGCCGAGGTGCAGTTCGCCATCAGCACCCGGGGCGACCGCCACCACCAGGCCGAACCGCTGGTCACCCTCGGCACCAGCGGCCTGATCCGAACCGGCACGGCCCCGTTCTCGTTCCGGGTCGGGGCCAACTCCTTCGAGTCGCTCGAACGGGACTCCCTGATGCCGATGCGTGTCCGCTCCGTCGGCGTCGATCTCGGCAGGGATCGCCCGCTGCCGCTGTCGTGCGACCTGGTGCTGACCGGGGGCAAGGCGGTGCTCGAACAGGGTGACCACGGCGCGATGCCGTCGGTGGCGGGGATCGGGACCTACTACTACTCGATCCCCCGAATCGACATCGATGCGCAGCAGAGCTCGATCTCGATCGACGGACGGCAGATCCCCGTCGTCCGGGGCGAGCTCTGGTTCGACCACCAGTGGGGCTTCCTCTCCGGAACCTCCCCCGACCCCGTCCTGCGGGCGTCCGACTCGATCACCGCCCCCAACCCCGGCGGCTGGGACTGGTTCATGACGCACCTGAGCGGCGACCGCCAGGTCACGGTCTTCGCCCCGCACTCCAATGAGTTCGCCGACTTCTACGGCTGCACCGGCGACGCCCCGCCCCCGACGATGACCCGCCGAGTCGGAGGCACCTTCATGGACTCGAACGCCAGCACCCGGCTGGTGTGGGGAACGGTGCACGTCGACCGTTGGGTCAAGGTCATGCACACCCCGAACCCGCAGCGCTACCCGGCGACGGCCACCTGGTACCCGAACCACTACCGATTCGAGTTCGACGACCTGCCCGACGACATCTCGGAGCTGACCCTGACGCCGATCGTCGAAGGCGGGCAGTCCGCCTTCTTCTCCCACGGGGTGCAGATCTGCGAGGGGGCGGTCGTGGTGTCGGACCGCGACGGCAACGACATCGGTCGGGGATTCGCGGAGGCCGTCGCCTTCGCCGACACCCTCCGCAACCGGCTGCGCCTGGCGGGCCTGCCCGACACCGACGAGATGGCCGCCCTGGCGGCGGAGCCGACCCCGTCACCCGAGCTCGCAGCCGCGAACGCGGCGTTCGTCGCCGCGCACCCCGACGAGATGGCCGCCATCGTCGCCGCGGCGAAGGGACTCGAGTTCTTCATGGAGCCGTCGTCGGAGGCCTGAGGTTCCCCGGCGGGGCAGAGCCGGGTCCGCGCGGGGCAGTCTGTCCGTGTGGACACCGATGATGACGTCGAACGCAACGTCTGCGGCGGACCGCTGCAGGAGTGCGGCACGGAACCGCTCACCGGGTTCTTCCGCGACGGCTGCTGTCGGACCGGACCCGAGGACCTGGGCAGCCACACGATCTGCGCCGTGATGACCCCGGAGTTCCTGGCGCACCAGCGCTCGATCGGCAACGACCTGTCGACGCCGCTGCCGCAGTACGGCTTCCCCGGACTGGTGCCGGGCGACCGCTGGTGCGTCACCGCCCGCAACTGGCTGCGCGCCCACCACGACGGCGTCGCCGCGCCGGTCGTGCTGGGCGCCACCCACCGGGCGGTGACCGAACTGGTCCCGTTCGAGGTGCTCTGGGATCACCGCATCGACGTGCCCGATGATCCCGGCTCGCTGATCGACCCGTTCTAGGTGGCGGCGTCCGCCCGACCGGAGCACGGGACGAGCCATGCCGGTCGGTTCACCAGGTGATCACGTCGGCCGGAGCGTCCTCGAGGACCTCGTCTCGGTCATCGCCGAGGATGAAGCCGTCGTCGATCGCCCGGTCGGTCGCCGCCGTGTACGCCTCGCGGTACGACGCAAGCGTCGGGTAGCGGTCCCGGAGGACCGCATCGGGCAGCGCCAGGCGACGACCGAAGAGCTGGCAGACGTGGCTCTCGCCGTCCCGACACAGTCCCGACAGCGTCTCGACCGCTGCGTCGACGCACGGGGTGCGAACCCCGCCGAGCACATTGCCCAGCTCGTCGGTCTCGAAGCGTCGGCGCACCGTCGAGCCCGACTCGTCGACAGCCACCGCCAACGGGGACGCCGAGGGAGGTGCGGTGCCGGTCCCGGCCCAGTCGACCAGGTGGCGCAGGGCGCTGCGCACGACGAAGCGCTGCTGGCCGCGGTTGACGGGATCCGCGCACCCCAGCATCGTCTCGAGCTCACCGATGAGCGACAGGTCGGCGTGGGCGGCCCCGGCCACCTCCCAGCAGCGGAACCGGCCGGTGTCGGGCTGTCGACACGACAGGGAGTCGAGGAACCCGAGCACGTCGGTCTCGGTCTGAAGCACCAGCACCGGCACGTCCAGGTCGTCGCGGATCAGAACCGGAGGGTCGCCTCGGCTCCCCTCGACGTCGGCACCACGCCCGGCGTCGCCCAGCGGAAGCGCGCCGCGGCCCCGGCTGTGGATCAGGAAGCCGTCGAAGCGCTCCGAGCGCGGCTGCACCCCGTTCACGTACGTGACCAGGGCGTAGGCCGACTGCGATTCCCCGACCGCGACGACGCGCTGGATGTCGAGGTCGTCCAGCGGTTCGGGCCGGTCCTCGAGCAACGAGTCCACCACCTGGGTGAACACGTCGTAGGCGTAGGCGTCACCGGGGTGCACGAGTCCGCCGTAGCGGAGCGGATCCGCGCTCTGCAGCGCGACGAGC
>WBZM01001066.1_pt1 | contig 30394 bp, 26 predicted proteins | sample 5204271 | NCBI WGS metagenome assembly WBZM01 (sample SAMN12344346, study PRJNA552823) | activated sludge metagenome | biome: Activated sludge suspended growth; feature: Nitrification reactor; material: Wastewater; isolation source: activated sludge from nitrification reactor of wastewater... | reverse complement strand
CCGGGCTGCGCGACGCCACTCGGTTTGCGCATCAGGACGGTGATCGCACCAAGCGCGCAAGTCGGCTTGCTCGTTGGCAGCACGCTCGGCTGCTGACCCAGCACCAGGGCACGGACTTCCAGAGCGCGATCCCGTGGCCCGTGGGCTGGCGAGGGAGGTATCAGGACGCGATGCGCCCGCCACCGGGCATCAGCGTCTGGATCGTGCCGGAGCCGCCCGAGCCGTCGCGCTGCTACACGCCGAGCGGCCATCTACTGTTCGTTGCACTGGCCCCGGCCAGCGCCCACCTGCTGTTCTTCTGCGAAAACCACAGCGACCCGTCCGATGGCGAGCCGGTGGTCGTTCCCATTCGGAGGGTGTACTTCGTGATCAACAACGTGACCCTGCACCGGCTGCCCGATGGACTGCCGGTGCCGGTGTTCAACCTGTCACTGTCGCTCGACGCCGCGTCCTGGACGTGGGGGTTCGACGCGCAACTGCCCGCCACGGCGGAAGCCCTGGTCGCGCCCGGCAACGCCTCCGGCCCGGTTGAACTGGTGGCCAGCGTCAACGGCACGCAGTTCCGCGTGTTGGCCGAAAGCATCAGCCGCGAGCGCAGCTTCGGTGACGCCAGCATCCGCGTCTCGGGTCGTGGGCGCAACGCCGTGCTGGCCGCGCCCTATGCGCCGGTGATGAACTTCCAGCAGCCGCAGGCCCGCACTGCCCGACAGCTGATGGACGACGTGCTCACGCTCAACGGTATCCCGCTGGGTTGGGACATCGATTGGGGCCTCACGGACTGGAACGTCCCGGCCGGAGTGTTCACCCAGCAGGCAACATGGATAGAGGCACTGAGCACCATCGCCGGTGCCGCTGGCGGCTACCTGATCCCGCATCCCTCCGAGCAGAGCATCCGCGTCCGGCACCGCTATCCGGTCGCACCGTGGGAGTGGGTCAGCGTCACACCGGATTTCGTGCTGCCGGTGGACGCCGTCGCCCGCGAGTCGCTGCGCTGGATCGAGAAGCCTGCGTACAACCGGGTGTTCGTCTCGGGCCAGGACGTGGGCGTGCTCGGCCAAGTCACGCGCGCAGGAACAGCCGGTGACGTTCTGGCCCCGATGGTGGTCGATGCGCTGATCACCGATGTGGTGGCTGCGCGCCAGCGTGGCATCGCGCTGCTGGCCGACACCGGGCCGCAGATCGAAGTCAGCCTGCGCCTGCCGGTGCTGGCTGAGACGGGGATCATCGAGCCGGGGGCCTTCGTCGAGTACCAGGACGGCAGCGTCACCCGGCTGGGCATCGTGCGCTCCACGCAGGTCGAGGTCGGGATGCCCGAAGTCTGGCAGACGCTGGGGGTGCAGAGCCATGCATAACCTGTACGACCAGTTCCGCCAACTCATCCCCGATCCTCCGCTGCAGGCGGGCACGGTGGTCAGCGTTGGCAACGGCGTGGCGACCGTGGCCTTGCCCGGTGGCGGCCTGATCCGCGCGCGCGGCAGTGCCGTCGTCGGTCAGCAGGTGTTCGTCCGCGACGACGCCATCGAGGGCATCGCGCCCAGCCTGACGCTGGAAGTCATCGAAATCTGAATCCCACACATCCTTCTGTTCAACCCCGAACCCGCCTTGGTGCCCTGTGCATCAGGCGGGTTTCGTATTTCTGGAGACCCCCCAATGACCGAAGAAAACCAACCCGCTGCCTTCGTGGAAAACATGCTGCTCTTGCGCCGCGAGGACTTTGACGAACTGCTCGAACGCGCCGCCGAACGCGGGGCCGAGCGTTGCCTCGCGCATCTCGGCCTGGAGAACGGCAGTGCGGCGAAGGACATCCACGAGCTGCGCGACCTGCTGGAAGCGTGGCGCGATGCGCGCCGCACCGCATGGCAGACCACCATCAAGGTGCTGACCACGGGCCTATTGGCGGCGTTGCTGGTCGGTGCCGCCATCAAGCTCAAGCTGCTGGGCGGTGCGCCATGAGTGCCCGGCCCCAACTGTGCCTGTTGGACGACTGGCGGCAAGTCGCGCGTCGGGCATGGAGCTTTCGCTTCTCTCTCGTCGCGGCCGTCTTCACGGTGGCGGAAGTGGTGGTTCCACTGTTCGGCGACGTGCTGCCGCGTGGGGTGTTCGTGCTGCTGGCCTTCAGCGCCAGCATCGGCGCGGCCATCGCACGGCTCGTCGCCCAGCCGGAGATGTACCGATGATCCGGCCACCGCAACGCAGAACCGTGGCCGCGCTGACGCTGTCCGCCGCCGCGCTGGTCGGCATCGTGCTGCACGAGGGATACACCGACCGCGCGGTGATCCCGGTCAAGGGTGATGTGCCGACCATCGGCTTCGGCACGACTTCGGGCGTGAAGATCGGTGACACCATCACGCCGCCGAAGGCGCTGGCCCGGGCGCTCACCGACATGCAGCAGTTCGAGGGCGCATTGAAGCAATGCGTCACCGTGCCCCTGGCCCAGCACGAGTACGACGCGCTGGTGAGCTTCTCCTACAACGTCGGCAGCAGCGCGTTCTGCAAGTCCACGCTGGTCAAAAAGCTCAACGCCGAGGACTACGCCGGAGCCTGCGCCGAGCTACTGCGCTGGCGCTTCTTCCAGGGCAAGGACTGTGCACTGCCTGCCAATGCCCGGCTCTGCGGCGGGCTGGCCATACGTCGGCAAGCCGAGTACCGCCAATGTCTCGGGGAAGGTGCCCCATGACGCTGATCCCTTGGCCTTATCGCCCACTGGCCTTGGCTGCGCTGGCGGTTGCGCTGATCGGATTCGGCTGGGTGAAGGGCGCGAGCCGCGTTCAAGCGCAGTGGGATGCCGCCGTCCAGCAACAAACCCTGCAGACCGCTGCCACTCGCCAACGTCAGGCGCAAACCACCGTCAAGGTCGTCACCGAGTACGTCGACCGCGTCCGCGTCGTCCGCGAAAAGGGCGACACCATCATCAAGGAAGTTCTCGTCTATGTGCCCGTTGAAGCCGATGCTGCTTGCACTATCAACCGTGGCTTTGTGCGCCTGCACGACGCTGCCGCCGCCGGTGAGCTGCTCAAGCCCGCCGGAGATGCTGATGCGCCCGCCGCAGGCCTTGCGCTCTCTGCCGTCGCCGGAACCGTCGCAGGCAACTACCAGTCCTGCCACGAAAACGCCGAGCAACTGAGGGCGTTGCAGGCGTGGGTCAGGGAGATGGCTGCCCCCGCGAGGTGAGAAATCCGTGGGGCAGACCATTGAGCCTGAACTGCGGCGCTGAGTCTATGGCAGCGGGAAGGTGTTGCTCGGCCTCGTGGCGCGGCGCGAGGCTGAGACGCCCCTGATCCTGCAAGCCACGGCTGGCTGATGGCCCATATCTAGGCACAACAAGCATATTCATGATAAAATATGCTTTAGATGAATTATCAGAATAGGCAAGATCGTGGCTTTCGAGAGCGTTGAAGAACTCATCCGGGCGGCGCGCAATGGGCGCAGTCAGAAGGAATTCGCCGATCTGCTGGAGGTCGATCAGTCGATGGTGAGCAAGTACGAACGGGGCAAGGCCAGTCCGCCGATCAGCGTCATCAACCGCTGTATGCGTCTGGTGCATACCGCCCAGGGCGAGGCGGCGCCGTCGGCGGAACAGCTCGCCGACCGCGTGCGCGAATCCTTGGCCGATCCGAAATTGGGTCAAGTGCGCTCGGCGCTATCCCGCTTGGTGGACGCCTTCGCGTCCGAAAACGCGCAGGCCCGTTCGTCGGGCGCTGCGCCGCAATGACATAGGAGGCCGTATGGCAACGCAATCAACCATCGAATGGACGGAGCAGACGTGGAATCCCACCACCGGCTGCACCAAGGTCTCTCCGGGTTGTAAGAACTGCTATGCCGAAGTGATGGCGCGGCGGCTGCACGCGATGGGCGCGCCCGGTTACGAGAACGAGTTCAAGCTCACCGTGCATGAGAACCGACTAGAGCAGCCACTGCTGCGCAAGAAGCCCACCACGTACTTCGTGAACAGCATGAGCGACCTGTTCCACGAGGCTGTTTCGGACAAGTTCCTCGACCGCGTGTTCTCGATCATCGAGACCACGCCGCACCACACCTACCAAATCCTCACCAAGCGCGCCGAGCGCCTGCCGGAGTATTTCGCGCGCCGGGCTTGCCCGCAGAACGTGTGGCTGGGCGTATCGGTGGAGGACAAGAAGTACGGCGTGCCGCGCATCGACCATCTGCGCAAGGTGGACGCGCACATCCGTTTCCTCTCGGTGGAGCCGCTGCTGGAGGACTTGGGCCGCATCAACCTGAGCGACATCCACTGGGTCATCGTCGGCGGTGAATCAGGCCACAAGGCGCGCCCGATGCGCGAGGAGTGGGTGGCCAACGTGCAGGTGCAGGCCGAGGCCGCTGGCGCGGCGTTCTTCTTCAAGCAGTGGGGCGGTTGGGGCGCGGACGGCGTCAAGCGCCACAAGAAGGCGAACGGTCGCGTCTTCCGTGGCCGCACATGGGACGACTACCCGCAGCAGGCTGCGGAAACGCAGCTATAACGTGTCCAGAATGTCTTTGGCGATCTTCATCGCCAACCCGTACGCCTTCGGTGTTGGATTGGAAGCCGCGAAGTAGAGCGCGAAAAGTGGCGCGCCGCTCGGGTTCTTTGAATCGCCTCCCTGATACAGCACCTTGGGTTCGGTGACAGCGGGAAACAGCCCCTTCAATCGCTTGGACACGAACTCCAGCATCTGCCGGTGATCGGTTTCGCGCACATCGCCATTGCTGCCACCGAACAGATCGGTCTGCCGATTCTGAGCGTAAAATACTTGACGCCATTCATCGGTGCCGAGCACGCGCGTCAATGATGCTTCCTTGTCGGCATCCAGCGCGTCGGCATTCTTGGCGGCTTGTCGGTACAGCCCGGCATACGGGAATAGGTACCAGACATCTATTGCGCCAGTCTTGGAAATCGCTTCCAGCGTCGACCACTCAACGTGCATTCCGAACGGATCAAGAAACAGCACGGCCCGTTCACTGTTCCACTGATGCTGGCTGCACAGCGTTTTCAACGCTGTGTTGGCATCGCTTTGGATCACTTCGATGGTCTTACCCGGAAATTCCGCACCAAGCGCATTCAGGGCAGCCAGCTTCTTCGGGCGCAATTCGATGAAGCAGAACTTGTGGAACGATGGGTTGGCCGTCAATGCCCTGCGCGCGGAACCATCGATGCTCTTCTTCTCGCCGTCCACCTTGATGTCGCAACGGCCCGTACCAGCGAAAGCATCGATGTAGAGCCGAGTAAAGCTCTGCTTGCTGAGGGCCGTGTTGAAAGCCACGAGGTACTTCTCCAGCGCCTCCAGCTTGATGCGCGTCCAGACACCCCCAAAAGAATGCTGATCCTCTGAACTCCTTTCGAGATCGTCGTCAAGCAGGCCATCGTCCCCATCGATCAGTTTTCCCATCGTGTCTCCCCCGCATCGGTTTATTGCGCCTGCTGGATCGCCCGACGCAGCGATGCAGAGACATCCCACACATGGGACTGGCCGCCTATGTACTTGGAAACCTTGATGTGATTATTGCTTTCCAGCAGGTTCAGCACGAAGTCGACGAAGGCGCGGGGCTTGCCGACTCGCGTTGCCAGTTCTTCATTCTGGCGGACATCCTCGTTGACCAGCAGCGCGGCAATCCGGCCAACCACATCCTGATAGCCATCGACATACGCCTGCGCGAACTCCTGAAAGCCGTAGTCCGTCAGAACGACATGCGACAGCGGCGCGCCGAGAACGCGCCCGATCTTGATGTAGTCGTGCTGTTCGAGAATGTCCAGCGAGTCGAGCAGTTCCTGTTGCGGCACATCTTGAAGCGCGGGTTCGGCGCGCAGCCGATCCCAATCCACAAGACCTGCGTCCTCGTCGATCTGCACTCTCGCAATGACGCGCAAGGCCAAGTCATCAACCCGCGTCAGGCCGGAGATCAAGGGTGCAGACCCGGAGAACCGGGCGGGCGGCTGGCCGATGGTCGGCTTGTCGTCCACGTCGAAGATGGCCGACAGGATGCGCTGCAAGCTCTGGTCGTAGTCGGCGAGGTCATCGACCTTCTGCCATAGGGTGGATCGCAGGCTTTCGGGTACTTCGCAATCGTCGATGACGACGGGGATCAGCCGCGTTCCACGACTGATCCTGTTGACCACCGAGGTGTTCAGTTCCTCTCGAACCCAAGGCTTCTGGACACTGACCTTGGACAAGACAACGATCACGGCTCGCGCCTCTTTCAGTCCTTCCTCGAAGATCTTGTCCACCAGACTGTCGCCCGGTTTCATCTCCCACTGGTCGAGCCACGCATCGACGCCATTCTTGCGCAAGCGCCGCGCGAACTCGACGACGAAGCGATCCTTGTCCTCGCTAGCGTGGCTGACGAAGACCTTGGGCGCGCTCATTCGCCCGCCTCGAATTCCGCGCTCTTGAACTTCAGCACGTTGCAGTTCTCCTTCACCGCGCGCTGAAGGCCATCATCGAAGCCGGTTGGCGATTCCGCCTGAATCTCAATGGCGATCCGCACCTTCACGCCGGGGCGCAGGGTGAACTGCTGCACCACCTCGTCCACCACGTCGGCGAACTGCCGCTTGGCCTGAATCGGATCGAGGTCGATGCTGGCGTAGAACTGCTTCTTGGCGCCTGCCGCGCCGCCGCCGGTAGCGCCACCACCCTTGCCGGAATCCTCGACGTGTGGAGGGATGCGACCGTCACCCGTCACCACGACTGTCGTCGCACCCGTACCTGCGTCGGCTGCCTTGGCACGGGATGCTTCCTCAGCCGCGCGCAGGCTCTCCATGTAGGTAGCGGCGGCAAGCGGTTCGATCAGCAGCAGCGACGAGTCCATGATGAGCGACGTGCGCTTGCCGTAGCTGAAGCCCACGTAGCGCACCTTGTCGCCATCCGGCTCCTTGCCCTGCGCGAAGCCGAAGAACTCGCGGCTGTCCGCGCCCGCGCCCATCGTGGTCTGGAACACCGCATCGTCCTTCAGGCGCGGCAGGTAGAGCTGCTGGCAACTCTGCTGCCACACGTTGAGGGCGCTGGTGTCCTTGGCGTCGTCCTTCCAGAACCAGTCCTTCAGCACCTTGGCAAGATGGATCGGTGCCCATTCGCTGATGAGCAGTTCGTTCTCCTTGAGCACGCGCTCGATTTCCTGCGACCAGTTCTGTGCGCCGGGGTTGAGCGGGAAGTGCTCCCACGTCATGTCCGACAGCCCCTTGCCGGGTCGCGCTTCCTGCATCGGCGCGAGCAGCCATTTGTAGGTCTCGCGGATCATGCGTCGCACCGTTTCCTCGGCCTGTTCCAAGCTCGCCTGTGCCTGCTTGGCCATCAGGTTGTCGAGCACGATGCGGTTGTCTTTGTAGTCGCCGACGATGCTGCGCCACGCCAGGTGCGAGCGAACGTGATCCTTCAGGCGGCTCACGCTGTCGTAGTCCGCCGCCACGAAGATCAGGCGGTTCTGCTTGAAGCGGGGCTGGTCGCCACGCTTCTTGAGAATCTCGGTTGCCCGATCAATGGCGATACTCTGGCCGCTCTTGCTGAAGGCCGCGTCCGGCGGCAACACCACCAGCCGCAGCGCCCAGTCGTCGGGCACGTCGCCGCTGCCGGTGAATACGTGGATGTTTCCGAACACGCCGCTGGCAAAACTCTTCTGCAAACGGTCGCGGATGGCGGGAAAAACGTCCTCTCTGTCTTGAAAACGACGCTTGCGCTCCTCCATTTCGCGCCGCAGGTTCGGGCGCGTGTCCAGCCAGAAGCGGTTGTTAGCGGCGTTCAGGTAGTGCAGCCGGTCGCCCAGGCGCCGCAGCGCGTCCTTGAACAGGTTGGGCTGCTGGCTGGGCTGGGCCACACCCAGGATCACCCGCTCCAGCTCCACGCCGCGCACGCCTGAACTCGATGTGCTGGGTGCACTGCCCAAAAAGATGGCACGCGCTGTGCGGCGGCAGGCTTGCACGCTGCCAAAGCGCGTGTCCTTGTTCTCGATCTCCCAGGTCTCCGACCGCTCACCGTCCACATCGCGCTCGATCACCGGGTCCCACCCGGCCGGCAGGTACTGAATCAGCTCATTGCGCGTGTCGCCATCCATCAGCGGAAAGCTGCCCGGCATGATCAACGCATCGTTGTTGCCGTCTTTCCACAGGCGGTGGATCACCTTCGCCATCAACTTCAGCACGCCGCGCGTGCGTTGGAAGTTGTCCAACGTGGACCAGTCTTCATACAGGCGGTCGAACACCTCGGGGTGGATCGGGTAGGCGTGTTTCAACCGTTCCAGATACTTGCTGTCCTGCGTCTCGGCGGGCAAGTCGTCGCGGTTGGCGATGTAGTAGTCCGCAAACGCGCGGCAGACCGACTCCATCGCCAGCTTGTCGTTGATGTTGCTGAACAGGCGGCGGCGCACGATCTCGAACGCTTCCTCGGTGGCCACCGGCTTCCACAGCGCCTGAATGCGCCCAAAGTAGTGCGAAAGCGAAGCCAGCGCCTTTTCACCACGCTGGCTGCCTGCCTCCTTGACGGACTCCGGCAGCGAGGCGAGCAGCACCGCCGTCGGCACCGCCTTCAAGGCCTCCGTCAGCGCCTGCACGAAACTCAGGTTGGAATCGAAGGTGCCACCCGTCAGCGCCTTGCCTTCCTCGAATTGCCGCACATAGGCCACCAGCTCGTCGATCAGGATGACGCAGGGCGCGTAGCGGCCCAGCAGATCGGCCAGCACATCTTTGCCCGGCGAGGTGCCCGAAGCATCGGCCTCCGCCACCAGCGCGTAGCCCTCGGCCCCACCCAGTTGCCATGCCAGATCACCCCACAACGTGCGGATGCTCTGCCCATCCTTGACGACCGGCTGGTTGGGCGAGGACTTGATGCCGTCCAGCACGGCGATGCGCGCCTTGGGCAGATCCGTCACGCCTGCCGCATCAAGGATGGCGGGCACGCCCTGCAAGTCGCTGGCCGGTGCCTCGCCCTTGGCGAGGTGATAGACCGCCAGCATGGTGTGCGTCTTGCCACCGCCGAAGGCGGTTTGCAGCTGGATCACCGGATCGCCACCGTTGCCCGCAAGGCGCTTGACCACCGAATCCAGCAGCAACCGCATGCCCTCGGTGATGAAGGTGCGCTGGAAGAACAGCGCCGGGTTCTGGTACTCCGCGTTGGCCGTGCCCGCATGCACGCGCGACAGGTCAGCGGCGAATTCGGCCTGCTGGAACTTGCCTTCCCGCACATCCAGGTGCGGTTCCGCGATTTCGCGCCAGGGTTTAATAGTCATGACCTTATTTCCCCCCGACATGGAGTTTTCCCGCAACGTAACTGGTCGCTCGCACACCTCCGCCAAACACAAGAGGGGCATCATTTGTTTCGGGCATCACTTCAGCTGCACCACCGATAGCCACGGCCAACTGTGGGTACACAGTCAACAGCTCATCAGGCATGTCTTCCATCCAATAGGGTTTTGGGTCGATGGACTGGCGCATGATTCGATGGCCCTTCACTTCAATAGGGCCCTTGCCCAAAGCCTGCATCATTGGCAGCGGAGAGCTACCACCAGTCACTACAACGTGCAGACGCACGCCATCCATTGCCAACCAGCGCAACCAGGATTCGTCCACGGCACCGAGAGCCTTCTTGAACCCATCCTCCACGGCTTGACCAAATCGGATGACCTTTCCGTCGGCAAGAAAATCTTCGAGACGAATCCTGCCGACAGTGTCATCCGACAGTGTGTATTCCAACTCTCCGGTCTTGAAAAGAACTTCCTTAAGGCTGCGAATCCGCCTTGAGAGGTCGGCAAGAATCAACTTCCCCGAGTTATCGCTGGGGTCAATCGATTCCTTCTGGGCAATGAATCCGCGCAGAAGGCCGTCCACCTTGTCGCCTGCTTGCATCAAGCCTTGAATGGACATCGAATTCTGGAACACGCGAGGTTCGTCCGCATCGGATTTTCTTGTCGAGATAAAGAGCCCAAAATCCGTGGTGCCAGCGCCAACATCCACCACCATAAAAGCATCGCGCAGGTTTTCACTGTCCGCAATCGCACCGGCGGCAACGGCCACGGGTTCTGGTACGCCTTCGTCAATCAGATAGTCGGGGCGTTGATCGAGCTTCTTGATTTGCTCGACCGCCGCCTTGAGCTCTGCGACACGGATGCCGCCCGTCCAGCGGCCACTGAATGTGTCAGCAAGCACCTGCGCTTCTGCCAGCATCCTGCGCATCAGTTGGTTGCCCCACTGCGCTTTGCTGTCTGGCCAGCATGGGCGAGCGTAACGGCGCTTCACATACCGTGACTCCCCAACGTGAGGCATCAACGCAAGCTCGGCCATATCTGTGAAGTAAGCCAAGTAAATGCGCAACAAGTCGCCCTGGGTCAGCTTGACGCCGGACGGGTTCATGGCTTTGGTCAGAACATTGCCTTCTCCATCCAGAGAGCCTTCTTGCTGGAGGCTGATCCAGCCTTTGATCGAGTCCAAGCGTTCCCTGCCAGAACTTTCCAGTCCTTGACTCATCTCGATGGCTTCGAACCCAAAATATGCCTTTCCGTCGTCGGCAATAAATACTGAAGACGGCAGGGCGTAGCCTTCCCGGCCCGCTGCAACGCCCAGCGCCAAGTCCAACTGCTGGTCAGGGAACACGGAGGCGAAGGCCTTGGACATGGCTGTACCAAAGTCCAGGCACATCAATACATCGGGCGGGGTTTGTTGCTCGCGCTGAACGGACGCAAGCACAAGGTCGATGCGGGCAGGCTCGGAGGGCGTGCCAAGTGATTCCGCTACGACCGGTGCTGGTGCAGATGGCAAATGCACAGGCGCTGTGGCCACAGCAGGCGCATCACCACCCCCCAATGCCTGTACGGCAAGCCGTAGCGCTTGCCGCTCGTGTGAAGAAGCTGCGCCAATGGCGTGATCACGCTCAATGCGCTCCAGCAGACTGGCCAGCAAGATGGCTGCGGTTTTCTTGTCCATTGCGTCCCCTCGGTTACTCAACAATTCCCTTGGCAATCACATCGCCCACGCTGCCATCAGGCCGCTTGCGCACAATGGCCGGTTGTTTGACCAGCATGCGCTGCCTGGGTGTGCCGCCCACGACGGTGAAAAATTTGGGCGACATCTCGATCTCCTCGCCCGGAGCTCCATACAAATCCAATGAGCGCAGGCTTGCAGCCTGCTCCACCTGCACCGCCAACGCTTGTACGCGATCCAACAGTTCCCGTGCTGCGGGTGCCATAGTGGGTTCGTAAATTTCCAGATTGGCCAACAGTGGCTCATGCAAGTTGTCGCGCACGGCCCTGGCACGCCGGGCCGCCTGCAAGGCCAGGCCGATGCTTGCATCCGCATTGCTGGCAGCGGCCTCAATGGCAGACTCACTGGCTTGGCGGGCGACGCGCATGCGCCCTCGCTCCAGCCAGTCCCGCACGTCTTCAGGCAACTCTGGGTGCTTGGCAGCCAGATCGCGTGCCAATGCGCGCGCACGTTCTGAATGACTGCACAGAACGTCCAACTGGCCCAGCAATGCCTGATCGCATTGACCTTGGCGGCCCAGCAGAATCAATGCCTCCGAAACATCTGTGATCAAGCGCTCCAGCGGGTTGTTCAACTCTTTGGGCCACGACGTGCTGCCGATCAGTCTGCGGCAATAGCCCACCACGCTGTACATCTCGGGATCGGCCACCACCGAAATGCGTGTGCGAACAATGTCATGCACCGTCAGCAAAGCTTCGCGCACCAAGTCGATTTGCACTTTCTCCGTCTGCGGCTTTCCCAAGTCTGACAAAGGCAGCGCCAGCATTTCGTACAGTGCTTTCCCGGGCCCGTCTCCAGCATCCAGTTCCACTTCCAGAAGGGTGTTGCGCAGTGCCGCCAGCGTGCGAGCCAGCCGCTTTGCCGCTGTTCCACCGGGTTCTTCCGTGCTCGGCTGCAGGGCCTGGAATGCGTTTGCCAACTCCCGCAAAGCGGTCGCGAGATCAGGGGACCGCGCCAGCAGCGCCGCCATCATCTCCGTACGTGCCTTCTCCCCGGTTTCTTCCTCGGCAATCGCCTTCGCCAGATAAGCGGGCAACCAGGCAGCGGACATCTGCGCGCAGGCCCGCGCCAGATTCAAACGGTCATCGGCATCCGTCAGCAATTGCATTGCAGGCAGTTCCTGCGCAAACGCCGGGCGCAGCTGCTGTGCAATCTCCGGTGCCCAGCGTTTGACCACCTGCCCCAGGCGTATGCACTCCGCGATGGCCAGCAGCCGATGCTCTGGCGCAGCGTCCTGCGCAAAAACCAGCGCCAGCAGATGCGCGCGCCCCTCCGCCACGGCCGGGTCGTCCGCCTGCTTGGGCAACACCTTGGCCGTGATCAATGCCGTCAAAGCGGCCCGCCGCTCTGCCGCAGGCGTGGCCGCGCTGGCAAATGCCGATAGAGATTCGGCGGTGCTTGGTGTGTCAGCGGTCATGGCAAGCCCTCCACTCACAGATCAAAGCTGCCTTGCGAGCCCAGCACGCCCGCCTCGCCCGCCGCCTGTTCGATGGCGCTCCACGCGGTGACGAGTTCGTTGTAGGCCCGTGCTTCTTCAGCCCAACCCTTGCGTTCGCACAGGGTGTAGAGGCGGTAGGCCAGTGCGCGGATGGGTTCGGCCTGGGCGGGCATGCGGGCCAGCAGGGCGCCGGCGGCGGATTCGCCGTCCTGGTTCAGCGCGCGGATCAGCTGGTGCAGCGCCTCCCACACGGGCATGCGGGCGTCGCTCTCGGGCTGCCAGTCGCGCGGCATCTCGGCCCACTTGAGCAGGCGCAGCTCGCCCTTGCTCGACGCCACCACGCCGCTGGTTTGCAGGCCGCCCACGCTGGTGCCCTTGGCGCGGGCCAGCACGTCGGCGTCGCCGTATTTGCCGGTGGCCCAGCCCTGCTGCTCGAACCAGTGCAGGCAAAACTGCGTGTCGTGGTCGAAGTCGTCTTCGGCAAGGAAGCGATTGATGAGTTGCAGCGCGCTGCGCACGCTCATGGCCGTGCCGTCGGCCTCCAGCACGGCGGCGTGCTGGCTGAAGATGGCCATGCCGGGGCCGATGATGGCCTGCGACAAATCCACCGGCGCGACGGGCGAATTGACGCCGCCGCGCGTCATCTCATCCAGCGCCTCGGGCAACACGGCGTTGAGTTCGCGGATGAACTCGCGGCGCGAGACGGTGGGCGCGTCCAAGGGGCGCTGACGGCATACGAGGACGATGCTCGAAGCTAGGGCATTGGTGCCGGCGCCGATCATGCGGCTACTCATTTCCGTACGCATCGGCCAGGTGCCGGTCAGCGCGAAACCGGCCTTGAGCACGGCGTCCAGAAAGGTTTCCCAGCCGGTGCTGGATGTGCCTGCTTCGCCCTTGGTTTCGGACTGCTTGAAAGCGTAATAGATGGTGACGGGGAAGGCTGCATGAGCCTGCTGCGCCAGATTGCGCAGCGCCTCGGTCATGCCGTCGAGGAAGAACTTCTCGGCCTGCTCCTTGCCTCCGTGGCGGTAGGGTGTGGCGACCAGTTCTTCGGCCTTGGGCACGGCAACGGTGGCGAACAGATTGGGGTAAATCTGCCGCAGCGAACGGCGTAGCCAGACGTAGAAAAAGTCGGACAGGTCGGCGTAGCCGATGTTGTCGTAGTACGGTGGGTCAGTGGAGACGAGCTTGTTGGTGCTAATGGTTTGAGTTTGGGCATCAGCTTGAAACGCATATCCTTCGCTTACCTCGCCAGCCGAACTCTTACCAAAGCTCTTGAAAATATTCTCTATCGATGCGTCAACAGACCCCGTACTTGTGCAAAGTGGGTTGACCTCTGAATAGTCCCAAACCATCGGAATCGCGTGACGCCCAAAAAGCTGCTGTGGAACCTGGGCTTTCGACTCCCAACGGGACAACGAATTGCCCCAGTCCGCTCCGCGACTAATCGCAAACGCCAAATACACCCCCACCGCCTGCGCATACCCCGTCGCGCCGGTGCCGCCTTCATCGAGGCCGCGGCCATCGTCGGGCAGACCGGCGGCCAGGGCGTCGGTCTTGACCTTGGCAATGGCCTCGCCCACCAGATCGGAGAAGGTGGTCAGCGCCACCAGTTGGCGCGGGGTAAAGAGGTCGCCGTATGTCGTCAGACCGTAGAGCGGCGGCGAGAACCAGCGCGGGTTCTCCGGCATCGCCACTTCGGGCTTCCATTCGGGCTGCGCCTGCCGCGCAATGGCTTCATGCTCGGCGGTCGGCGCCAGATAGACGCGACCCCGCGCGCCTTCGGCGACGATGGCCATCAGCTTGGCGCCCATGCGCCCGGCATTGGCCTCGGCGTAAATGTGCTTTGGCTCGATGGGCGTATCGGACACCAGGCATTGAAAGTTTGCGCCGCGTGCCAGCTTGGTGCCGTTCTTCGCCGCTTCCGGCGGCGTACCCACCTTCACCGTGAAGCGGTAGCGGTCGCCCTCGACCACGGGCTGCACATAGCTTTCCTTGCCCGCCTTGCTGCTGAGGACGAAGGTGGAGGCCAGCGGCACATCGACATGGCTGAAGGCCGGGTTGGGGCTTTTGACGGTGCGCGCCCACAGCCAGGCGATGACGGTGAGCGGCTGGCCGACCAGGGGCGCAAGGTCGGGCCGCGCGTCTGGAGAATTTGAGTCAAATTGGCCTGTAGCGCCCGCCCCACCTGCGCTACCAGCTACCATTTCAGGAGTTACGGTAATGCTGGGGTAAAGCTGGCCGATGCGCTGGCGGGCCTGCTCGCGCATCCAGGCGCCGTAGCGGCGCACGTCTTCGGCCAGGCCGCGGGCGCCGCTCCAGTCCTCGCTCAACTTGCCCTGCTTGTCGCCCGGCACGCGCGGCCCCACCGGGGCGTGGCCCGCAAAGCGCGGCGGGATTTCGATCATGGCCTTGTTGATGGTGACGGCCACGGGGTTGAGGTCGGATGCGTGGCTTTCCAGGCCCAGACGCTGCGCCTCCAGCGGCAGCGCGCCGCCGCCCGCGAACGGGTCGTGAAAGGCGGGCAGCTGGTCGGGGTTGAACAGTTCGGCGGCCTGCGGGTGGGCCTTGTTCAGTTCGCAGACCTCGCGCCATGAGCGGCGGATCTCGGTGCGGGCGCGCTCCAGCACTTCTTCGTTGTTGGTGTTTTCCCACTGCACCAGGTCTTCGATGATCTTGAACAGGCGCTCGCGCTCGGCCTGGGCCTTTTCTTTGTTGACGCCGTAGCGAAAGCCGCCGCCCTGCTGGTAGCCGGGGTCGTTGACCATCTGCGCGAAGATGACCGCCCGCGCTGCCGCCAACGGACGCCGCGCCCACCACAGGTGGATGCTTTGCGGTTTCCCTACTTTGACGAGCTTTTCATAAGTTGCGGCGGCGTTGATGGCATCGAGCGGCAGTGCGACTTCGATGAGTTTCTTGGGTGTTTTGATGTTCATTGTTTGACTCATTTGTCTTTTACTTGACCCCACTGGCCTTCGCAGTGGCCGCAACCATTGGCATAACTGAATTCCATATCGCCGGTGTTGTTTTCGTTGCACCACTGGCACTGCTCGATACCGGCCGAGATATCAAAACAGCTCGCGCAGAAGTAGTGATCACCGCGCCTGACGACGGTGTGGTAGCCGTCGCAGTTGCCGCAGTTGGCAGGCTCCCAGCGGTCGTCACCGTCCTTGATGCCGATGTGTGCTGCATCGTGATCCGTCAGCGCATCAGCCAGATGCACTGGCTCGATGGCTTCCCCGCAGTGCTCACACGTCGCGTAGCCCTCGTTCGCAATGACGATGGGTTCCCCGCAGTGTGGGCAATCGAGTTCGACCTGGGTTTCGGTGTGATCGCACACCAGACAGCGCAGCGACGCGATTTGGTCGTCAAGGTCGTCGGGGATCGCTGCCTCAAAGCCGCAGGCGCTGCATGCTTTCGGCGCGCTGCCTGCCTTGCGGGCGGCGTCCAGCTCGGGCTTGAGCGCCTTGAACTTAGCGGCCAAGTATTTCCGGTGCCCCTTCATCGCCCGATCCGCGCGGGTGATCTCGCTGCCGATGTCGTGGAAGTAGCCGTTCCACCGGTTCAACAGGCGGTGCAAATGAAACCACGAGCGGCAATGCTCGGCGACGATCTGCGCCTTGGCCTTGTCATCGCTCTCCAGCCCGTTGTGGAAGAAGTGAACCATCTTGTTGCGATGGTTCGCCAGCGCGCGGAAGCTGTTGTAGGCGTCGTCGCCGATGTCCTCGCCCGCGACATCTCGAATCCGCGCCCTGGCATCTTCCAGCGTGACCGAGCTGAAGTCCCCGGCCATGAACTTGGCGAGGTTGGCCTGATCGGGCTTGGAGACGATCAGCGACCAATGCTCCTTCATCAGCCGCGCCTTGAGCAGCATCTCGACCGCCGCGCAGAAGTGGATGACTGAATACTTGGGGGATTTGTCGAACTCCGCGATGCCGCGCTCCAAGAAGTCGAAGGCGTTGCGGGTCAGCGAGTCGAAGATGTCGTGATGGTTCATGACATCGCCCTATCGCCAATGCGCCGGGCGCTGGATCACGAAGCCGTCGGGCTTGACTATTCTGTCGGGCAACTGACTGGCGCGCAGCTTGTTCTCGCTGATGGCGAGGTGGCCGTTGGCGTGTTGCTTGAGTGCCTTGGAGTGGCGCTGGGGCGGAAAGGCGACGATGACGCGCTTGGCCGGAAAGCGTTCACGCACCCGGCGGATGGGTGTGGTGAGGTCACTGTCGCCGGAAACGACCAAGGCCACGTCGAAGGCATCGTCGAAGGCATCCGTCATCAACTGGATGGCGATGTTCACATCGGTCATCTTTTCTTCGTAGTCCGGCCAGGTGGCGTGGCACGCCCGGCACTCGCGCTGCTTTTCGAGGTAGTGGCCGAACTGGCACTGCACGCCTTGAGCGGCCAGTGCCTCCAGATAATCGTTTTGCCGCTTCTGGTCAGCCGCGTTGCGACCGTTGTCGCGGATGCGGGCTGAGAAGTAGTGCGTTGCAAGCAGTTGCTGACCCGGTTTGAGCAGTGTGCGCGCCAGCGTAGCCACATCCAGCCAGTAGTAGCGTTTGAAGTGGGCCTGCTTCAGACCGAAGTAGAGGTTGAAGCCGTCGATGTAGGCAGCGACGCGGGTCATCGGCGTGCCTCCGGCCTCTTGCCATGCGGCGCAAAGGTGATACAATGCAACGCACTAACCCCCCCGGAGATAGCATCTCCGGCCAGACGCCCCGAAAGGGGCGTTTCTCTTTGTGAGGTTGGCTCTAGCCCCACCGCAGATCGCATCTCCGGCCCAACGCCTCCCGAGTTCGTCTTGAGGAGGCGTTTTCCGTTGTGGGCGTGGGCGGCCATCACAGCGAGGCCTCCGGCGCGACGGCCTTGGCCAGCAACTGGCCCAGATCGAGGTTTTTACTGGTTTCCGCCCAGTCCGGCTCCTGTGTGAAGGGTTGGCGCACGTAGAACGGGCCTTCGTGCCTGTCGCCGTCCACCAGCACGATGGCGAGGATGAACTTGTCTGCTTGGTTCAGGCCATAAAGGATTTCGTTGCGGGTGACCGTGATCGTGGACTGCCCCTTGGCGCGGCCTTTCACCTCGATGTGGCGCGAGGTGGTCAGGCGGCCGTCCACGGGCTTGGGCTGGCTGGTCACGTCCCAGCCGCATTTCTGCGCCGAGACGTCGATGACGTCGTGACCGAGGGCGCGCTCGGCCTCCATGACCGCGCGCATGGCCAGCTGCTCGACACGAGCACGGGCGTCAGCGTCCGCCGACCAGCCGCCTTGTTCGGCAGGGATGCCCTTGCGCTGCATCAGCAGCCCCGCCGGGATGACGAGCGCACCGCCGAGCACGACCGGCGTGCTTGATACCACATGGCGCATGGCCAGCAGTTCCTTCTCGCGCGACTCGCGGCGCGCCGTGAGGTCGTCGATGGTGCGGCGGACGTTCTCCAGTGTCAGGCGCACGTCCTTGCCTGCGGCCAGGTCGTCTTGCAGCTTGATGTAGCGGTCTGACCAGAAGTTGATTTCCTTGACCAGCCGCTCGTGGACGGCGTTCAGGGTCTTGTCCACGGACTTCTCGCGCCGCGAGCGCACTTCGTCGAAGTGTTCCGGCACAAGGTGGCTGCCCGCGTGGGCGAGCGCCGCGTGTTCCAGATCTTTGGCGATCCACGGCGCAGCCAGCACGTCCTGGATCAGCGGCATGTCGGAAGCTGCGAGCGGTTCCAAGTCCAGATGGGGTGCCCAGCCCGCGTTGATGGTGGTGCCTGCGGCATCGATTTCGACGAACTGCATGCGCCGCGAGGCGACGCGGTTGGGGTCTTGGCCTTCCAAGACCCGGTGGTCGATGATGAACATCACCTTGGGCGTGACGCCTAAATCGCTTGGATCGACCAGCACCGCGCCTTGCTTCAACTTGTTGCGGTGCTGCTCCAGCACGATGTCGGTGACCGACTGCATCAAGGGGTGGCCCGGATGCAGCAGGCTCGCCATCGGCGCGCCCACGCGGTCGAGGATGCGCACGTACTGCTTCTCAAAGCAGATGCGCTCGTAGCGGCGCAGCACCGGGTCGGCGTTGCGGCGATCCCGCCCCGTGATCTGGCGGTCGCGCTCGCGGATGATGGCGGGGACGTTGGTGATCTCGTAGCGGCCCTGCTCGCGGGGCCGCAGTTCGCCGCCCAAGGCCGCGAAGGCTTGGTTGAAGAAGGCGCGGATGAAGAAGGGCTGGAGTTTGCGGGCTTCGGCCTTCTCCATTTCTTCCTTGACGGCGAACAGGCGCTTCTCGTCCATCACCTCTTCGCACAGGGCGTTGCGCTTGATGATGTTTTCGAGGTGGTTGGTGTCGAGCGCGCCTTCGATTTTCTTGAGCAGGCGGGCGCGCACCTCGGGGTCGGCCCCATAGCGGATGGCCTCGATCAGCAAGTCCTTGAGGCTCTTTTCCTCGAACACCTCGCCGAGGATGTCGAATACGCGCCCACCGAGCGCCGCGCGTTCCACTTCGAGCTTCTCGAACAGGCGCTGGAAGACGTCGCCCTCGCGGGTTTCGGCGGCGACCATGTTCCAGAGATGGCAGACCTCGGTCTGGCCGATGCGGTGGATGCGGCCGAAGCGTTGCTCCAGCCGGTTGGGGTTCCACGGCAGGTCGTAGTTGACCATCAGGTTGGCGTTTTGCAGGTTCACGCCTTCGCCCGCCGCGTCGGTGGCGATGAGCACGCGCGCGGTCGGGTCGTTGCGGAACAGTTCCTGCACCTTGCGCCGTTCTTCGCGCTTGACGCCGCCGTGGATCATCACCACGGCTTCCTCGCTGCCGATGAGGCCGCGAATCTTCACCGCGAGGTAGTTCAGCGTGTCGCGGTGTTCGGTGAAGATGATGAGCTTGCGCTGACGCCCGGCGTCGTCGTGCATCTCCGGCGTGTCTTGCAGCAGGCGGGAGAGTTCATCCCACTTGCGATCTTGGCCGGAATGCACGACCTGCCGGGCCTGTTCTTCCAGCCCTTCGAGGATGATGATTTCGGCTTCGAGTTCGGGGATGGTCTGGGAGGCCGTGGCCTGATCGACCAATCGTTCTTCCAGCGCTTCATAGTCCTCGGATGGAAGGTCATCGGCGGAGTCCCAGATGTCCTCGGGCAGGCCGTTGCTGCCATTCAATGTCTCTGCCAGCGCTTGACCACGCTGGCGCAGTTTTTCGTCCTCGACGCGGCGCTTGAGCTTGTTACGGCGCCGCTTGAGCGACTGGTAAATGGCCTCGGGGCTGGAGGCGAGCCGCCGTTGCAACGCGGTCAAGGCAAAACCGACCGTGCCTTTGCGGCCACCATCAGCCAGTTGGTCAGCGCGGGCGAACTCGGTCTTCACGTAGTCCGTGACCGCTGCGTACAAGGCAGCCTCCGGGTCGGAGAGCTTGTAGTTGACGGTATAGGCGCGTCGTTCGGGAAACAGGCGCGTGCCGTCGAAACGCAGCATGTCCTCCTTGACCATGCGGCGCATCAGGTCGGCCACGTCGACCTTGTGTGCGCCATCGCGGAACTTGCCGTAGAAGCGGTCGGCGTCCAGCAGCGACATGAAGAGCTGGAAGTCCTCTTCCTTGCCGTTGTGGGGCGTGGCCGTCATCAGCAGAAAGTGGCGGGTGATGGCTCCCAGCGTCTCGCCAAGCAGGAAGCGCTTGGTCTTGTTGACCTTGTTGCCGAAGTAGCTGGCCGAGAGCTTGTGGGCTTCGTCCACGACGACCAAGTCCCACTGCGTGAGCATGAGCTTTTCTTGCAGGTCTTCGGCGCGCGCGAGCTGATCGACGCGGGCGACCAGCAGGTCGAAGTCGTCGAAGGGGTTGCCGCTGCGGGATTGCTCGACCTGCTCGCGCGAGAACAGCGTGAACGAGAGGCCGAACTTCTCGAACATTTCGTCCTGCCACTGCTCGACCAACGAGCCGGGCGCGACGATGAGCACGCGCTTGGCGTCGGCACGCATCAACAGCTCGCGGATGAACAGCCCGGCCATGATGGTCTTGCCCGCGCCGGGGTCGTCGGCCAGCACGTAGCGCAGCGGCTGGCGCGGCAGCATGGACTCATAGACCGCCGTGATCTGGTGCGGCAACGGCTCCACGTTCGAGGTGTGGACGGCCATCATCGGATCGAACAGGTGGGCCAGATTGATGCGGTAGGCCTCGGCGGCGAGCTTGAAGGCGTCGCCCGGCGCATCGAAGGCCCACGGGCGGCCCGACTCGGCCAGCGACAGGTTCGCTTCGTCGGTGCGGAACAGCATCCGCTCGCGCAGCGTGCCGTCGGCGGTCTTGTAGTAAACGGTCAGGGCGTTGTCGCCGACAGGCTCGGTCGTGACGATGCGCACCACCTGCCCGGGCTCCAAGCCCGAGATGGCTGCGTTCTTCTGGATCTGTTCGAGCTTCAACACGGCGCGCCCCTTCGTCTTCGTTCCGGCTGTCGCTCAGGGCTTGCGCCGGTTGTAGGGCGACTGGTTGGTGGGCTTGAGCGAGACGTCGGCTTCACTGGCCTTGGCGCGCACGGCATCTTCCGTGCGGCCCATCTTGAGGCCGATGACGCGCGTGGGCGTGTTCTGCTTGGCGAGCTGCTTAAGCTGCGAAACGTCGGCAGGCGACCACTGCTTGCCGTGATTGGACGGGGTCTTAGCCATGATGGAACTCCTTTCGGTCGTAAGCGTGCTTGGGGGCGGGGTTGAAGCAGAGCACCATGTTCATCACCATTCCTTGCTGGTTGCGTCGTAGCCCGGCGCGAGAACGAGGTTGGTGACGCCATAGAGCGCCTGCCGGTTGCGCAGCCACAGGTGGTGTTCGCCGCCCTTGAGGCTGTGGTCGTCGGTGCAGTCCACGTTCCAACGGCGCAGCAGGTAGCCCGCCATTGCCGCGCGGGTGCGCACCTTGAGCACGCCGCCTTCCATGCCGTACTCGGCTTCGATGGTGTCGGGGTGCCGCACATTGGCCGGATGCGGCACAAGCTCCAGCTCGGTGATGCGGTTCCACTGGATGTCCTGAGCGGAGGTTTCGTGGTCGGCGACCTCGCCTGGCAAGATGCTGGCGTCGTCGAAGCGGCCCAGCACGAAGTCGCGGAACTCGCCGCTGCGGCGGTCGAAGGCCCGCAAGTGCCAGCGCAGGCCGCTGTCAGCCAAGGCGAAGGGCACGATCTCGCGGGTGGTGAGGCCGCTGGACAGGGCGCGGTAGGAAATCTTGACGGCTGCGCCCCGGTGGATGGCGCGTGTCAGAGTCGAAAGCAATTCCAGGTCGATCCGGCCCGGCAGGCCGGTGCCTTCGGTGGCGATAACGCCCCGAAAACGCGCAGGCTCGGCATCGCCGTAGCTTTGGGACAGCCACGTGAAGACCCGCTCGACCGGGAAGTCGAACAAGGGCCGGAACCACGCGGCTCGCACGTAGACCTTGCCCTTGGTGTCGTACTCCATGTTGCCCGGGGCCAGTTCCTTGTACTGGGCAATGTCCCGCGTAGCCGCCGCCGCTTGGATATCGAAGCGCGCAACCAAATCCTGACGGCGGATTTCGCCCATGAAACGCAGGCGCAGCTCGACGAACGCGAGCCGGTCGCGTTGCGCTTGAGACATTCCTGAGAGGCGGTCGCTGGACATGATGGTGCGGGAGTTTTCCTATGTTTTGGCGGAGCATATGCGAATCAAAACAGTTCGTCAAACAGAATGACAATAATTCTGTGTCAGCCGCAAAATGATGATGACTTTGTGGCGATGCGGCGATATGGCTCCGATCTGGAGCGAGGGTCGCCGGTCACTCGCCTCTCCAGAGAGAGGGTGGCGAAATGAGCGAAATCAGCGAAATGAGAAGCCCGACAAGTACTTGCGGGCGATCCGGCAAGGCGAAACGAGCGAAATGAGCCTCCGGCCTACGCAGGCCGATACACCCGCGTCGGCGTGCCCGGCGCGTCGGTGGGGCGCTCGACCCACTGCACACTGATCTTCGGCGGCGTACTGGCCAGCAGGTGCTCCAGACTGGCGTCGAGACGCGCCTTCGGCACCTTGCCCTTGAAACACTCGGTGCTGATCTGGCTGCGCGTGGCCTGACCGCGTTCGCGCAGAAAGGCCAGCACCCGGTTCGACAGTTCCAACACCTGCGCGAGCTTGGCTTCCTCGGCGGCACTGACGAACACGAAACGGACGGACGCCGTGGCGTGCCGAACCCACGCCATCGCCGCGTCGATGTGCTGGGCGTCGATGCGGGTTTGCAGATCGGTCAACGCCATCAGCATCGCCAGCCGCAGCAGCATCGGGGCGCGGCGTTCCAGCAGCGCCCCGATGACGCCGTCGCCGAGGTCGTCGTTCAGTTCGCCCCGGTAGAGTTGGGAGTAACTCCACTGCGCCTGCGGCGACAGTTCCATCCGCAGGTGGTCACGCTCGCCGTGCTGGTCGGCGCGGACGAAGGCCAGCACCTCGCGCGTCCGTGCCGCCAACTGCTCGACCACGACCTGCGGCGTTTCCTTCGGGAACGGCAGCATCCGCGTGCGTTCGGCCCAGATCATCAGGAAGCGGTTGGCGAAGCCGTTGGTCAGTTCGCGGGCGCTCATCAGGCCGGTCAGCTCGCCCGGCGAGATCGCACCGCTCAGGCAGACGTGCGGATCGCTGGCGTAGAGCCGGTTCGACTTGGTGGCGGGCTTGAGATCGACGCCATCCCAACAGTCGCGCAGCGCCGCCGACAAGGTGTTGCCATCGCGCCGCCCTTGGTGCAGCACGTTGGCGAACTCGGATTCGACCACCCACAGCCGCTTGTCCTCGATGGCAGGTACGTCCTGCCGACCTTGCCGGTAGCCGTCGTGGATCAATGCCGCCAATCCCTCGCGCGTGGACAGGCCGCCACGGTGAATCTGCGGCGCGAAGGCGTTATCCATCGCCCGCAACGCCTGATCGATGCGCAGCACCAGCGACACCGCGTCGCCCTTGCGACCACGGCCTGAACGCCCGATGTGCAGGCAGAACAGGCGCGCGTGGTGCCGGGTGTTGCCGATGGGCAGGTACACGCCGCGCCCAACCGCGCAGGACAGGTAGGCCATGAAGTTGGCGGCGATGGCGTAGGCGTTGGTCTCCGTGCCGTCGCTGCCCGCGCGGGCCACATCGCCGATCAGGCCGTAGAGACCGGCCGGATCAGGTTGCGGGGCATTGCGGTGCGCGGCCACGGCTGCACCGTCGTTGTCATCGGTGGCGTCAAGCGGTGACGTGGCATGAGATGCCGGGGTGACATCGACGATCCGACGCATTCGTCATTTGCCGTCCAGCGCCACGGTCTGGACGATATTCTCGAACTCGGCCAACACGTCCGGTTGGCGTAGTGACAGGAAGCGGAACACGGCTTTGTTGCCGATCAGCTTGCCAAGGTAGCCGCGCGCCAGTGTCAGGAGCAGCACATCCTGACCGTAGGACTTCTCGACCAGCTTCAGTTGGTTTTGGATGTTTCCCATTTCGCGCTCCATCTTTACCATCTGTTCCGCCGTGACGCCGGAGAGCTTCCGGGGTCGCTTTTCGCTGACCAGCAGGTGTGGCGGCGTAGCAGCCAGCAAGGCTTCGGCGTAAGCGACGGTCATGTTGTTGGCGGTCAGCATCAGTTCCACGCACTCGACCTGCCGCGTGGGCTTCATCTTGCGCAGCACCGAGCCGAGGTTGGCCGAAAAATGCTGATCCTTGAGCATCTCGACCGCCTCCGGGCAGATGCCTTCGAGCAGGCTGACTTTCTTGTGGATCTGGCTGATGTCCACGTTCAGCGCCTTCGCCAGCCGATCTTGCGTTACGCCACGCTCGACCGCGCGCCGGAGCATGTGGTGCTCCTGAATGGACGAAATGCGGTTGATCCGGTTGTTATAGGTGTAGCTTTCATCGTCGGTGGCGATCAGGCACGGCGCGTCGGTGTAGCCGAGCTCCTGCAACGCCAGCAACCGCATGTGCCCGTCGAGCAGAATGTGCTGACCGGTTTTCTTGTCGGCCTTGCCCACGCTCAGGGGTTCGATCAGCCCGACGGCTTCCATCGAGGCCACGATCTGCTTGAACTTCCGCGATGCCTGCAGACCTTCCGGCGGTTTGCGGGACGGCAGAATCCGATCCAGCGCCAGTGTGATCGGCTCCGGAATGAACCCCAGCGGTGGTTTGCTCATGCCGAGTGGCCCCCGCCCCAGACGCGTTCCGCCAGCTGCTTGGGCAAGGTGTCCAGCCCTTCGGCACGCAGCAGGTTGGAAAAATGCTCGTCGGCCAGCAACTGGCGCAGCGCTTCGATCACGAACAACATGCGCTGCTGCGTAAACTCAGCCTTTTTGATGGTCAGTTTCTGTCGCTCGACCTCGTTCTGGTAGTTGCGCACCAGACTGGAGGTAGTGACGGCCGCTCCCTTGCGTGCGGGCCGGTGCTTCAGTGTCTTGCCGAGAGTGCTGCGCCGCTGAAGTACGCGCCGTACCTGCATCAACTGCCCACCGCGCAACTGGCCGCTTTCGTAGGCATCCTGCAAGGCGGTCTGAACGGATTCTTCGTCGCTTGCGCCCGCGATGGTGATGGCGACGTTGAGCGGGACCCGTCCGGACTCCACGGCAGCCAGCAGGCGTTCCTCACCCTTCTCGAAGAGCAGCAGGATGCCCTTGATGTAGTCGAGGCTCAGGCCGGTCTTCTGGGCAATGACGCGCTTGTCGTAGCCCTGTTCGCTCAACTGCTGGATGCTCATCAGCAGTTCCAGCGCGCTGTATTTCCTACGGGCGATGTTCTCGGTCAGACTCATGATGAAGGCGTCCTCATCGTTGACCGCAACGACCAGCGCCGGGATTTCCTTCTCGCCAAGCGACTTGAAAGCCTTGAGCCTGCCTTCGCCGCAGATCAGCAAGTAGCGTTTGCCGTCCTCCAGATCGTCACGCTGCGTGACCGTGACGGGCTTTTTCAGGCCAAGGCTTTTGATGTTGCCGACGATCTCCTCGAACACACGGCCATTGCGGTCACGCGGGTTGAGCACGGCGATCTGATCGACCGGGATCATTTGCAGATCGGTGGCGTGGTGCTTCTTCGTCATGCGACTCTCCTCAAGCGGCTGCGCTCGGCCATGCAGTAGAGATAGTCCAGGCTGTCGAAGCGGTAGCTCTCGAATTCAAGGCCGTTGTGATCGGCCAGATGGATGCCCGACTGGCCGAAGTCCAGACGCGGCAGCAGGTAGTAGTCCAGTGGAGCTTGATTGGTCTCGTCGAGCCGGACGGCGACGGTGATGTCCGGCGTCAGGCTGGTGTCGAAGCGCACTTTCCACCGCCTGCGTCCGTTGTCTTGCAACTGGCAGCGCGAGAGCACGAGCGAAACGGTGAATTCGCGGTTGACAGTGAGCAGGTCGCTCGCCGGATCGCGCACGACCGCGCCGCCGACCTCGGCGATCATCCGCTCGGTCTCGCCGACGATCTCCGGGTGCAGGCGGCGCAGAAACTGATTGACCTCCAGATACTGGTAGTCCCGATCCGGCGTGAAGCCCACCGTCTGGTAGGCGCGGATCAGGCTGCCGAAGCGGTGCGCGTAGGCTGCCGCCGAGGGCATGCCTTCGGCCTCGTCGATGATCAGGCCGGAGAGGTAACCGTGCTGCTGGAACAGCCGCCGCAGCTTCTCGATCAGTTCGTCGTTGCTGAAGCGGTATGCCCGTGCGCGCAGGATGCCCTGCGCCGTGTAAAACAGATCGGGCGACACGATGCCCTCGAACGCGCCTTCCTTCTTGATCCACATCTCCGGCTGGTTCACGACCCGCACTTTCTTGAGTTTGAAGGAGCGCCGGTTGTAGACGTTGTTGCCGATGTATTTTTCGTTCGACAGGACTTCCCGGACGGTGGCGCGCGTCCAGTCGCGCCCGAGGTCGGTCTGGATGCCCTTGGCATTGAGCCGTTCGGCGATCTCCGATTCGAACAGCGCGTCCTCGACGAACCAGCGATAGATCTGGTTCACGACGGCGACTTCGGCATCCGGGCCAGGCTGCAAGATCACGCGGTCGGTTTGCAGGCTCTTGTGCTCGCCGCGCGAAAGCTCGCCCTTCACCGAACCGGACTGATCGATCAGCACGCGCCGCAGGCCGTAGCCCGCAGGCCCGCCTTGCCGGAAGCCCAACTCGATTAGGCGGCACTGCCCGGCGAACACCTTCGCCGACAGCTCGCGGCTGTATTCGCCCGCCATCGCACGCTTGACGCCCTTGACGATGGTGGACACCGGCGAGCCGTCGTTCTCGAACTGCTCGGCGCAATAGGCGACCTGAATCCCGGCACGGCGACAGATGTATTCGTAGTACGCACTTTCATCCGCGTCCTGAAACCGACCCCAGCGGCTCACGTCGTAGACAAGGATGATCTGAAAGTCGGCCTTACCAGCCTGCACGTCGGCGATCAGTTGCTGGAGCGCCTGCCTGCCGTCGATGCGCAGGCCGCTCTTTCCCTCGTCGGCGTAGGTACGGACGATCTCGATGTTGCGCCGGGCGGCGTACTCGCGGATTTTGTCGCCCTGGTTCTCCGTGGAGTATTGCTGGTGCTCGGTGGACATGCGCACGTACTGCGCGGCGCGGAACACCGGCCCCGATCCTGTCGGGCTTGGAGGCGATTCGTTCGATTGCATAGACCCGGCCACTTCGATGGTTGACGTTTCGGGTCTGCCGCTCCCTTCATTGGCTGCGTTGCCGCTCCGTGACGATCACGAGAACGGCCGCGCAGACGGTTGGAATCGTTGCCATGCAGGATGTTCGAGAACCCGTTTGGAGGCGAAGTTACGGGCAGATCGCCGATGCGTCGATCACGTCCTCTCTTGACACGTCCATCTTGCGCGGACACGTCACGGCCACCGGCGTGATCTCGACGACCCACGAAGCGCCGCTTTCCCTCGGAAACGCCGGGTGGCGTGTGATGCGGTAGAGGCCCGGCGGCAGGTCGCACACGTCCATCTTTGCAAGATCGACGTCTGCCCCCTGATTCCGCACACTGGCGTCGCGCAGCCGCTGCTGCTCACGGTTGCGCTGCGCGTAGTCAGGACGGTCGGCGCGGTAGCCGCGCCAGTAGTCCGGATTGCGCTGCGACCACGCCTGCTGCGCAGCGCGCTGGTTGTCCCGGTAGTCGGGATCGGACTGGAGCTTGGCCCGCTGCCACTGGCGCTTGCGGGCGCGTTGGCAGTCGGGCGCGGAGCAATAGGCTTGGTCGGGGACTTGCGGGCGGGGTGCGAAAGGCTTGCCGCAGCAGGCGCAGCGTCGGGTCATCGTCGGGATCTCCATGCAAAGGGGTGCTGGAAACCGCGACGGCACTGCGGCCGCGCCCGCATGCGGGGTACGCTTGACCTCGATCCGTCAGTGGGGCGTTCTCCTCGTTCGGGTTGTGCGCCCAGCGGCGCGGGTTCCTATCCATCGGTTGTTATTGACATTTACCGATGTTATGGAACAATATGCCGGATCATGGACACGACCGCCGACAAACTGCTGGAGCTGGTGCGCGCGCAGGGACTGCTGCGCCCGCACGATCTGGCCCCGCTGGGCATCCCACGGGTGGCCCTGACGCGGGCCGTTCGGCGCGGGCAACTGGAGCGCGTCGGGCGCGGCCTGTACGGCCTCGTGGCGCGTCCGGTGTCCGCCCACGGCACGCTGGCCGAAGTCGCGCGCCGCGTGCCCAAGGGCGTGGTCTGCCTGCTGTCGGCGCTGCGCGTCCACGACCTAACGACGCAGGCCCCGTTCGAGGTGTGGCTGGCCATCGACAACAAGGCCGCTGCCCCGAAGCTGGACTACCCGCCGTTACGTCTCGTGCGCTTCTCCGGCGCGGCGCTGAGCGAGGGCGTCGAGGAACACGTTGTCGATGGTGTGACCGTCCGCGTCACGGGCGTCGCCAAGACCGTGGCCGACTGCTTCAAGTACCGCAACAAGATCGGCCTCGACGTGGCGCTGGAGGCGCTGCGCGAGGCGTGGAACGCCAAGCGCATGACCAGCGACGAGATATGGCACTACGCCAAGATCGACCGTGTCGCCAACGTGATGCGCCCCTATCTGGAGAGCCTGGCATGAACGAACCCGACAAGGGCAGGCGCAACGTCGCCGCGTCGGTTCGCGCCCGGCTGCTCAACAAGGCTCGTGCCGAAAAACTCGACTTCAACCTGCTGCTGACCCGCTATGCGCTGGAGCGGATGCTGTACCGCCTGAGTGTCTCGGAGCAGCGCGGGCAATTCTTGCTCAAAGGCGCGCTACTGTTCGACCTCTGGTTCGACGTGCCGCATCGCCCGACGCACGATGCCGACCTGCTGGGCTTCGGCTCCACCGAAATTCCCCATCTGGAAAAGCTGTTCCGCGAGATCAGCCAGATCGCCAGTGACGACGGCATCGTGTTTCAGGCCGACAGCGTGAAGGCCGCTGAGATCCGCAAGGAGGCCAACTACGCGGGTGTCCGGGTGACGATGATCGGCCTGCTCGACGGCGCGCGCTGTCCGGTGCAGATCGACATCGGCTTCGGCGATGCCGTCACGCCTGCGCCGGAGAACGTGCAGTACCCGGTCATCCTCGATGGCATGCCGCAACCGCAACTGCGGGTCTATCCCCGCTACACGGTGGTCGCCGAAAAGCTGGAAGCGATGGTAAAGCTCGGCATCCTCAACAGCCGGTTGAAGGACTACTTCGACCTGTGGGTGCTGGCTCGCCATTCCGGCTTCGATGGCGCGGTGCTGGCGCAGGCGATCCGCGCCACGTTCGAGCGCCGGGGCACGGCCATCCCGTCCGGCGCGCCGTTGGGCCTGACCGACGAGTACGGGCTGGACGAGCAGAAGACCAAGCAGTGGCAGGCGTTCCTGCGCAAGAACACCTTGGAGCCGATGCCGCTGACCACGGTGATCGAGACGTTGCGCGAATTCCTGCTGCCGGTGCTGGCGGCGCTCTCGGCGGGCAACGGCTTCGACCGGCAGTGGCGGGCAGGCGCGGGCTGGGACAGGATCAAGTGACCGGCCAGTTCGATTCCGCGTTTGGGGATCGAACCGCAGACCATCGAAGGGCGAAACGGCTGTTTCGTTTCTTCGTCCAATGCGATGATTTGCCGATGAAACGGAACATGACTGACCGGCTACGCGGCGGCTGGCCTGCGCCATTTCGACGCCCATTTACACCCATTCCTCGGTGTCGGGCTGCACCCAGCGGTGCGTCGGTGACCACCCATCCGGCCCGGAGTAGATCGGCGCGGATGCTGCGGTCAGGCGGGCAACGATGCCAAGGCGTACAGCAGCGATCTGCTCTGGCTCGCAGGGTCGGCTTTCACATCGATGCCCTGATCTTGGACGTCCTGCACCCATCGCTTGGCCCACGCCATGACCTCGTCGCGGTCGAAGCGGATGAGCTTCTGAATCCGGCGATGCGGGATGCCCAACGCCTCGCGCATCTGCTTTTGCGTGAAGATGTAGAGGGGCAGCCCGGTCACATACGCAATCTCGCGTGGGTCCATCAACGTCGAGCCGCTCGGAAGGACGACGTCGGATGCTTGCTCCCACGTCGATGCCCGGAGGGCTTTGGACTCGAAGTCGAAGACTTCGTCGATGGGGTACACGACGCGCTTGGACATCTTCATGAACCGAGGCCCGCGTCCCTCGCTGCGCCAGCGTTGAAGGGTCTTGGGACTGATGTTCCAGCGTGTGGCCAGCTCGTTTTCGTTCATCATCATCTTCTGCATGGTTGACTCCGTCAGTGGTTGAAGGCAACGCATTCAGGCGTGACGTTGGCGATGAAGCCAAGGCCTCGATGGGCCTTCCATGCAGTTTCAGCGCAATGAGAACGTCAGCGGTTCACGCATATGTCCCCGACCCAGTCTGCTGATGCCCACTTCTATGGGGACGTATCGGCATGAGTGAAGATATTCGGTTTGTCAACCCAAAATAGAAATGTCCCCTTTCAGCCCAAATAGAGATGTCCCCTTTGGGGTGTCCTTGAAGGGATGATTCAAGGCGACTGCGTGGCCGCAGAGCGCGCAGGGCGTAGCCCGTAGCGCTGTGCGGCCACGCGCGGCGCGCCGGCGCCGCCATCGGGCATGTAGATGCCCGCGCGGCGCT
>WBZM01000556.1_pt2 | contig 30408 bp, 21 predicted proteins | sample 5204271 | NCBI WGS metagenome assembly WBZM01 (sample SAMN12344346, study PRJNA552823) | activated sludge metagenome | biome: Activated sludge suspended growth; feature: Nitrification reactor; material: Wastewater; isolation source: activated sludge from nitrification reactor of wastewater... | reverse complement strand
CACCCGACCCAGCGCCGACTGCAGCCGGGCAGCCGCCCGCTCGTCCCGCAGCGTCGCCACCAGCAGGTACGAGGGCCGGTACCAGGCCTGGCCGCTGTTGAGGTCGCCGAGGTAGTTGTCGAGCGGCACCGGCGCGGCGATGATGCCCTTCTCGCTTTCGGCATCGAGCGTGTAGAAATTATTGACCAGCCATTCATCGATGCCGCCCCGGTCGCCGATGCGGCCGGTCATCAGCGCGAAGTGGCCGCCGTGCGCCTCGTCGTCATCGCCCTGGGCGCCGTTCAGCATCAGGCCGAGCACCGGCTGCCCGCGGCGCGGCCCACTGCTTCCCGGACGACGCCAGACCGATGCCACGGCAAACGGACTGCGCGCCCCGCCCTGCGGTTGCGCCCGCACCCAGGCGCGCAGGGCCGACGGGTCGGCCGCCAGCGCTAGGCTTGCCGGCGCTTCCGGCAGAGAAAAATCCTGCGGCCAGACCGTCCGCGTAACGAAACCGTCGTCGTGCCGATTTCCGCGCATTTTCAGCGGTCGACCGCGGAAGAAGGCCAGGCTGCTCGCGTCGAACCAGGCGCTGTTGAGGGGCAGGCGCGGCGCCAGGCGCAGGGCAACCTCGCCGTCCGCGCTGCGGATCGCCCGGCCGTCGCCAGCAAGTTCCGCCCCGGCCACGGTGTCCGGCGCACCCAGCCAGACCAGGGGAGGCAGCACCGGCACGGCAGCGAACGGTGTCGCCTTGGCCCAGGCCGCAAGGTCATCCCATACCGGCAGCGCGCGTTCGAAGCCGGCGACCGGCGCCCCCGGGCGCGGCACGGCGATGGTTTCATTGCGGAAGTACCACAGTGCCTGCGGCAGCGCGCCGCAACCGGCACAACTGCCGCAGGTGGTCACGAACTGATCGGCGGAAAACAGGCCGTAGGCGGGCATGGCCTGATTCTGCCCGAAACCGGCGGGCTCATGTCACGGCAACTGGCGCGCGATGAGTTCCTTCATGATCTCGTTCGAGCCGCCATAGATCCGGGCCACGCGCGCATCGGCCCAGGCCCGGGCGATCGGGTATTCCCACATGTAGCCGTAGCCGCCGTGCAATTGCATGCAGGCATCGAGCACCTTGCTCTGCAGGTCGGTGCACCAGTACTTGGCCATCGACGCCGCGGTCGCATCGAGCTCGCCCTTGATGTGGAGCTCGATGCAGCGGTCGATGAATACCCGGGCGATCTGCACCTCGGTCATCGCCTCGGCGAGGGTGAACCGGGTATTCTGGAACTCCATGATCTCCCTCCCGAATGCCCGACGCTCGCGGCAATACGCCGCAGTCCAGCCGATCGCCGCCTCCATCTGGGCAACGGCGGTGATCGCGATCTGCAGGCGTTCCCAGGGAAGCTCGCCCATCAGATAGGCGAAACCGCGGTTTTCCTCGCCAAGAAGGTTCTCGGCCGGCACGCGCACGCTGTCGAAGAACAGCTCGCCGGTATCCTGGGCTTTCATGCCGATCTTCTTCAGGCGCCTGCCCTTGGAAAAGCCGGCCATCGTCGTATCGACGACAAACAGGCTGGTTCCCTTGGCGCCCTTGTCCGGGTCGCTCTTGGCGACGACGATTACCAGGTCGCAGTGCGAACCGTTGGTGATGAAGGTCTTGGAGCCGTTCAGAATATAGTGGTCGCCGTCGCGCACCGCTGTCGTGCGGATGCCTTGGAGGTCCGATCCGGCCGCCGGCTCGGTCATGGCGATGGCGCCGATCAGCTCGCCGGTCGCCATCGCCGGCAGATATTTCCGCTTGAGGAACTCGCTGCCGTAATGCAGCAGGTAGGGTGCGACGATCTCGGAGTGCAGCAGCATCCCGAGCAGGTTCTGGACCGCGCGCCGCGCCGGCTGCTCGAAAAGCACGACGCTGTAGAGCTTGTCGGCGCCGGCACCGCCGTACTCCTCGGGCATCGAGGTGCACAGGTAGCCGGATTCGCCGGCCTTCCGCCACACCTCGCGGTCGATGTAGCCCTGCTCCTCATAGCGCTCGTAGTGCGGGGCGACTTCGACCTCGATGAAGCGGTCGAGCGACTCGGCGAACTGCCGGTGTTCGTCGTTGAAAATTGCGCGCGGTATGGTCATGCTCTTTCCTCCCCCGGTCAGATGCGGAAGCCGCCGCCGCAGACCAGCAGTTCGCCGGAAATGTAGTTGGATTCGGGATAGCAGAGCAAGGCGATGGCGCCCGCTGCCTCTTCCGGCGTGCCGCCGCGACCGAGCGGCACCAGCGCTTCCATCTGCTTGAGCAGTTCGGGATTGACCCCGGCCTTGATCTGCCGGCCCTCGATGTCGAGCGTCGCGCTGCCGTCGGCCGGGGCGCTGGTCAGGCGCGTATTGATCAGACCGAAGGCGACGCAATTGACATTGACGCGGTAGCGCCCCCACTCCTTGGCCAGCGTCCGCGTCATGCCGATGACGCCGGCCTTGGCCGCCGCATAGTTGACCTGGCCGGCATTGCCGCCGACCCCGGCGATCGACGAGACGTTGACGACCTTGCGGAATTTCTCCTCGCCTGCCTCGCGCTCCTTCCTGGCGGCGTTACGCAGGAAATCGGCGGCGGCGCGCAGGATGCGGAACGGCGCCGTCAGGTGGACGTCGATCATGGCGTACCACTGCTCGTCGGTCATCTTCTGGACGACGTTGTCCCAGGTGTAGCCGGCGTTGTTGACGATGATGTCGAGGCCGCCCAGCCGGGTGATCGCCGTCTGCACGAAGCGCTCGGCAAAATCCGGAGCGGTGACGCTACCGACACAGGCGACGGCCTTGCCGCCGGCGGCGGCGATGTCCGCCACCGTCTGCTCGGCCGGCGCCGCGTCGAGATCATTGATGACGACGCTGGCCCCCTCCGCTGCCAGCTTCAGCGCCACCGCCCGGCCGATGCCGCGACCCGAGCCGCTGACGATGGCCACGTTGCCTTCGAGTTTTCCCATTTCGATCTCCGTCTTCGTTGGATTCGCTTCAGTCGAGTGCGACCAGCGCCTCGCCCTGTATCTTCAGTTGCCCATACTGGTTGAGCATCTCCACCGCCACCCGCGCCAGTGGCACGCCGTCTTCTTCCAGCAGCTCGACGACCTGCCCGCGCAAGACCGGCTGATTGCCGAGATGGGTGAGCGCCATGAAGCGCAAGGTGAACGAGCGCAGGCAGGACTGCGGACGCCATACGGTGAGCAGGCGCCCCAGCCAGGCCATGCCGAGCATGCCGTGGGCGAAGACATCGGGCATGCCGGCGCGCCGTGCGAAGTCGATATCGACATGGATCGGGTTGAGGTCTCCCGAAGCCCCGGCGAAGCGGCACAGCAGCACGCGGTCGATCGCCGGCAGGACCATTTCCGGCAGCACATCGCCGACCTTCACCGGCACGCCGGTTTCCTGCTCGCCAGCCATGCCGCTCACCCGTTCATGACGACGATGACCGAGCGCATTTCGCCCACAGCCTCGCCGCGCTGGTTGGTCACTTTGGTCACCTTGGTGACGAACTCCATCCTGCCGCCCTTCTTTTCGCTGATGTCGGCGATGCTCGAGCGAAGGGTCAGCACGTTGCCGGCATACACCGGCCGCTCGTAGGTGAAACCCTGTTCGCCGTGCAGCACCCGGTCGATCGGGACGCCCAGCGTTTCCATCATCGCCTGAATGGTCCCGGCGTCGAGTTCGGCCCCGAAGTACAAGGTCGGCGGCGCCAGCAGCGACGGATGGCCGGCGGCGATCGCCGCCGCCTCGTCGGTGTATTCCGGCCGGGTTTCGCCGATCGCCCGGGCGAAGGCCAGCAGGCGCCCCTTCTCGACCGGCCAGTGGACCACCGGCAACTGCAGGCTGACATGGCTTCTGTCGATCATCGTTCCTGCCGCTCAGTCGGCACGCTGGTAGAGGGTGACGACGCAGGCGCCGCCGAGCCCGAGGTTGTGCTGCAGGGCGATCCGCGCGCCCTCAACCTGGCGCTCGCCCGCTTCGCCGCGCAACTGTTCGACCAGTTCGGCGCACTGGGCGAGGCCGGTCGCTCCCAGCGGGTGCCCCTTCGACAGCAGTCCCCCCGAGGGATTGGTCACGATGCGTCCGCCGTAGGTATTGTCGCCATCGGCGACGAACTTCTCGGCGCCGCCCTCGGGGCACAGCCCCAGCCCCTCGTAGATGAGCACCTCGTTGTGGGCGAAGCAGTCGTGCAATTCGACGACATCGAGATCCGCCGGACCGATCCCCGCTTGCGCATAGACCTGGGCGGCCGCCTCGCGGGTCATGTCGTCGCCGACCAGCGCCATCATGCTGCGCTTGGCGAAGGTTCCCGGACGATCGGTCGTCATCGCCTGGGCGGCGATGAACACCCGGCGATCGAGCTTCATCCGTTCGGCGAAGCGCCGCGACACGAGAATCGCTGCCGCCGCGCCGCAGGTCGGCGGACAGGCCATGAGCCGTGTCATGCCGGCTTCGGGAAAGACCATCGGCGCCGCCATGACCTCCTCCTCGCTGACCACCTTGCGCAACAGCGCCAGCGGATTGCGGGCGGCATGGCGGCTGGCTTTGGCCCGCACCCTGGCGAAGATGTTCGGCCTGACGTCGTAACGCTCCATGTACTCCTTGCCGGCGCCGCCGAAATAGCGCAACGCGATCGGCACATCGTAGGGCGCGATCTCGTCGCACAATTCGTTGAAGCGCGAGAACGGCGACGGCCGGTCGGTCCACTGCCCGGACAGCGCGCCCGGCTGCATCTGTTCGAAACCGAGGGCGAGAACGCAGTCGACGGCACCCGACTCGACCAGTTGCCGCGCCAGGAAGAGCGCCGTCGATCCGGTCGAGCAGTTGTTGTTGACGTTGGCGATCGGGATGCCCGTCATGCCGACCTCGTAGAGCGCGCGCTGCCCCGAAGTCGAGTCGCCGTACACATAGCCGACAATCGCCTGCTGCACCGCCGCATAGTCCAGTCCCGCGTTGTCGAGCGCCTTGCGCACCGCCGCTGCGGCCATCACGTCGTAGGGATCGCTGGCGCCCGGCTTGCCGAAGGGCACCATCCCGACGCCGGCCACGAAAGCCTTTCCTTGCATCTGCTGTCTCCCCCAGCACGCCGGCTGACGCTCAAGGAGACACGCCGCCCGATTTGTTCAAAGATGGCAATTCTCCGCCAATGACGGCAGGAAGTCCTCTCCCGTAACGGGGGATGTTGCCAAAACGCATATCCCCCATCGGGGGGAGTGGCTTCCCTTGCTCTTGCCGCTAGACTCGCGAGTCGTTTTCACGATATAGATATTACCTGTGCGCCAAACGCTTGCTCAATGCGTAATTGCATCGCAGGCCACGGCGACTGACAGTTCAATTACGGAGGGGGACCCAAGTGAACAAGACCGCAATGCAACGCCTGCCCGTGCGCACCGCACTGGCTTCCGCCATGCTGCTCGCCTTCAGCGGCAGCGCCCTGGCATTCGAGTTCGAACTCGAGGACGGGGTCAAGGGGAGCTGGAACAATACTATTTCCTTCGGCGCCAACTGGCGGATGACGAAGCCTAACGCCGGACTGTACAGTTATCCGAATGGCGCGCGCATCGGTCTCACCGGCGCCAGAGGCGGATCTGGCGGCAGCGCCACCGACGCCGGCAACCTGAATTATGAAAAGGGCGACGTGATCAACGCCCCGCTGCAGCTTCTGTCCGACTTCGCGATCAGCAAGGGCGACCTCGGCGCCTTCGTCCGCGTCAAGGCCTGGTACGACGTCGCCATGGAGAACAAGGATCGGCCCTACGGCAACGCGAGCAACGGCTATACCAAGGGCGAGCCGCTGTCGGACAGCGGCCAGCCTGACCTGCTCAAGTACTCGGGCATCGCGCTGCTCGACGCCTACGTCTACAACACCTTCGATGTCGGCACGCCGCTCCAGATTCGCCTCGGCAACCAGGTCGTGAACTGGGGCGAAAGCCTCTTCGTCCAAGGCATCAACCAGCTCAACCCGGTCAACCTGCCGGCGCTGCGCAAGCCGGGCACCGAAGTCAAGGAAGCGCTTCTGCCGGTATGGAGCATCGACGCCAACATCGCCCTCGGCGGCGGCGCATCGCTCGAAGGCTTCTATCAGTTCAAGTGGGAGCACAGCCTGGTCGACAGTTGCGGCGGCTACTACTCGCCGGTCGAATTCGCAATCACGACCGATGCCAGATTGGGAACCGGTTGTTCCGGGGTCACCACGGCGCTTTACCCCGGCCAGAAGCTTGACACTCCGACCCTGCTGCGGAATGGCTTCTACTTCCCCCTGACCAATGGCAAGGATGGCTCGAACACTGGCCAGTTCGGTGTCGCATTGCGCCTGCCGATCGACGCAATCGATTCGGAGTGGGGCTTGTACGGCATGCGGATCAATTCGCGGACCCCGATCGTTTCCGCCTACACCGGAGGGTATGGTCGGATACCGGGCAGCTTCCCGAGCGCATTGAAAGCAACTTTCAACCCGATTGCCCGCTCACTTGCTCTGAATCAATTGTTCCCCGGTGCAGGCGTCATTGCAGCGAACGGCTTCTGGGAGTATCCCGACGGCATCAACATTTTTGGCACCACACTGTCGACCAACATCGCCGGCTGGTCGGTCGGCGCGGAGTTGGGCTATACGCCCAACCAGCCGGTCCAGATCAACGGCAACGACATTCTGTACAGCGCGCTCACCGCCACCGGCCCCATGGCACAGCGGGCGATACGGGCGACTGCCGCCGGCCCGTACAATTACGTCCAGGGCTACGACCGCTTCCACAAGACCCAGTTGCAGGTCAATACCGTCAAGATCCTGCCGAGCATGCTCGGGGCGACTCAAGGCCAGTTCATCGCCGAAATCGCCGGACAGTGGGCGTCGAATACCAACGACCAGGCCGAGCGTGAGGGCGTCCGCTATGGCCGCGCGTTCATTTTCGGGTATGGATCGAATCCGTATATTCCTGCCTCCTTCGGCGGCTCGAATACTTGCAATCCGCGCAATGGTTTGTGGAACCCGCAACCGGATGGCTGCCAAAACGACGGTTACGCCACCAGCATGGCCTGGGGCTATCGCCTGAAGGCGTCGCTCGACTACACCGGCGCCTTCGACACCGGCTTCACGCTGACGCCTTCGGTCTTCTGGTCGCACGACGTCAGCGGCTACTCGGTCGACTCGCAGTTCATCAAGGACCGCATGATCCTCGGCCTCGGGCTCCGCGCGGACTACCAGAAGAAGTACACGATCGACCTCGGCTACACGGCCTTCCTCGACAAGGCCAAGTACGATCCGTTCAAGGATCGCGACTACCTGAGCCTTGCGTTCAGCACCACGTTCTGACACCAATAATCGACTGGAGGAGACAACCCCATGAATTTCAAAGTGAAACTGGTGACTGTCGCGATCGGCTGCGGCCTGATGAGCGCGGCCGCGCTAGCCGGCACCTCGGCCGCCGACATCGAGCGCCTGGGCAAGGACCTGACGCCGACCGGCGCCATCCGCGCCGGCAACGCCGACAATTCCATCCCCGAATGGAAGGGCGGCCTGACCACGCCCCCGGCTGGCTGGAAGCCAGAACAGGGCTACATCGACCCGTTCGCCAATGAAAAGCCGCTATTCACGATCACCGGTGCCAACGCCGAACAGTACAAGGACAAGCTCAGTCCGGGCCTGACGGCATTGCTCAAGAAGTATCCAAACTTCACGATGCCGGTGTACCCGACGCATCGCACGGTGGCGCTGCCCAAGGCAGCCACCGACCTGATCAGGGCCGAAGCCCCCAAGATCGAAATGAAAGATGGCCACATCATCGGCCGCGTCTTCTCGAACGTACCCTTCCCGGTTCCCAAGACCGGCGAGGAAGCGATCCAGAATCACATCCTGCGTTATACGGGTGGTGGTTATGATCGCACTTACGTGTGGTTCCCGGTACGCGCCAACGGCGATACCTACAAGGTCACCTTCGTCGACCGCGTGGTGACCGCCGCCAATTTTGACCCGCCGCAGGAAGGCAACATGGGTTTCGCCTACTTCGGCCGCTTCACTTCGCCGGCCACCCTCGACGGCACGATCTACCTTGTCCATGAACCGATCGACCAGCTCAAGGACGCGCGTTCAGCATGGATCTACAACTCGGGGCTGCGTCGTGTGCGTCGTGCGCCGGACCTCGCTTTCGACAACATCGCCGATGGCACCGAGGGCATGCGCACGACCGACCAGTATCTCGCCTACAACGGCTCGATTGAGCGCTACGACTGGAAACTGGTCGGCAAGAAGGAGATGTACGTGCCTTACAATACGTACAAGATCGGCGACAAGAAGCTCAAGTACACCGACATCATCGACAAGAATACGGTCAAGAGCGACCTGATGCGCTATGAACTGCATCGCGTCTGGGTCGTCGAGGCGACGCTCAAGGCCGGCCAGAAGCATATTTACGGCAAGCGCGTCTTCTATCTCGACGAGGATAGCTGGAACGTTCTCGAAGAGGATTCCTACGACACGCGCGGCCAGCTCTGGCGCGTCGGCATTCATGGCCTGCGCCAGAATTACGACGCCCTCGTGCCCTGGCACAGCGTCCAGGCCTGGCACGACCTGACCAACGGCAACTACTTGGTCACCCACCTTGACAACGAGATCTCGCAGCCCATCGTTTTCGGCAAGAAGGCCAAATGGTCGGACTTCCAGCCCGATGCCCTGCGACGTGCCGGCGGCACGCGCTGACCGGCCGGTTGCAGCCCTGATGCCGAGGGCACCGACGACCATCGAGCAGTCGATGGTCGTTTTTTTTCCGCGAACGAGAAAGTAGACCATGATAAAGATGCTGATGGCGGCGCCGCTGGCGGCCCTCCTCGCCAGTGTTCTCGTGACGCAGCTGCCGGCGCAGGCGGAAGAGAAGCCGGCGCTCGTGGTGTCGAGAGTTCCCATGAAGCAGGACCGGACCCTGCTGCTCGACGCGTTCCGCACCGACCAGCGCGCGGTCGCGGTCGGCGCGCGCGGGACGGTGTTCGTTTCCGCCGATGGCGGCAGGGACTGGAAGAGCCAGCGCACGGCATCGACGCGCACGCTGACCGCGGTTACCGCGCTCAACGACAAGACCTGGCTGGCGGTGGGCCACGGCGGAACCATCCTGCGCAGCGAGGATGGCGGCCAGACCTGGGTGCCGGTGGACGTGCCGGAGGCCGGCACCGACGCCCTGCTCGGCATAACGGCGGTCGATGCCAGGACGCTGTTTGCCTATGGCGCCTTCGGCCTCTTTCTCAAATCAACCGACGAAGGGCGCACGTGGACCCGTCAGGACGTGATCGAGCAAGGTTTCGACCGGCACATCGCCAAGGTCATCGCCCTCGGCGACGCGCTGGTCCTGGTCGGCGAATCGGGTACCATTGCCCGGTCGACCGATGGCGGCGCGACCTGGACCAAGGTCGACTCGCCCTATGAAGGTTCCTTCTTCGGTGGCCTGCGGACCGCCGATGGCAGCGCCCTGATCTTCGGCATGCGCGGCAACGTCTTCCGGTCGACCGACACCGGCCGCATCTGGAAGAAAGTCGAGACCGGCACCAAGGTTGCCTTCAACGGCGGCCGCGCATTCGACGACGGCATGGTCGTGCTCTCCGGCAATTCCGGCAAGCTGGCGCTCAGTCGCGACAATGGTCAGACCTTCGAGGTGAAGGGTCTGCCGGGCAGGGGGTACGCAAGCGTCCTCAAGCGCAGCGACGGGGAACTGCTGGTCGTCGGCGACCGCGGCATCACCCCCGTGCCGGCAGCTTTGCTGGACAAGTAAGCAATACCCACCACGGAAGCAACCGGGAGACATGGCGTGAACACCGATCCAAGAAAGACAGACGATGTCGGGCTGCAGGCCCACGAGTTCAGCAACACCTGGGTGGGCAGGGTATCGTACTGGATATTTCACTGGCGCAAGCCGCTGCTGCTGCTGTTCATCCTGATAACCATCGCGCTCGCCTACTCGGCCAGCCACTTGCGGGTGGGCGCCGGGTTTACCAAGATGATCCCGCTCAAGCATGAGTACATGCTGACGTTTCTCGAATACCGGAACGACTTCGGCGGCGCCAACAAGATTCTCGTCGCCCTCAAGGCAAGGGATGGCGACATCTACACCAAGGAGTTCATGGACACCCTGCGCAAGGTCACCGAGGACGTGTTCTACATCAAGGGCGTCGAGCGCAGTTCGGTGACTTCCCTGTTTACGGCGAACGTGCGTTACACGGAGGTCGTCGAGGACGGCTTCCGCGGAGGCAACATCGTAGCCGCAGACTTTGTAGGAGCGCCCGAGCAACTCCAGAACGTGCGCGACAACGTCGCCAAGTCGGACTGGGGCGGCCGCATCGTCGCCATCGACGGGACCGCGGCCATGGTCGTCGCCACCCTGCAGGAGAAGGACCCCGATACCGGCGAGCGCCTGAATCTGCAGGAAGTCGCCAGGAAACTCGAGGAAATACGCAAGACGACCGAGAACAAGGATGTCTCTGTCCACATCATTGGCTTCGCCAAGGCGGTTGGCGACATCGCGGCGGGCGCGGCGGGCGTCATCGCCTTCTTCGGCGTTGCCTTCGTCATAACTGCCGCCCTCCTCTACTGGTACTCGGGGTCAGGCATGCTCGCCTCGTACGCACTGATCTGTGCCGTCGTGCCGGTGATCTGGCTGCTCGGTCTGCTGCCCATCTTCAAGCTGACCCTGGACCCTATGTCGATCCTCGTGCCCTTCCTGATTTTCTCGATCGCCGTCTCGCACGCGGTGCAGATGACCAGTTCCTGGAAGCAGGAGACGATGGCCGGTGCCGACGGCATCAGGGCTTCACGGCTTTCATTCGAAAACCTCTTCATTCCCGGCGCCGCCGCGCTGCTGGCCAACGCCATCGGCTTCATGGTCATCGGCCTGGTCGAGATCGAAATGGTGCAGGAACTGACCATTACCGCGACGCTGGGTGTCACCGTGATGATTGTCACCAACAAGATGCTGCTGCCGATTCTTTTGTCATACAGGAAGATCTCGCCGCAACAGGCACAGAGGATGCGCGGCCATGAAGCCAGCGCCGACCGCCTATGGGAGAAGTTCGGCGTTCTCGCCACCCCGAAGGGTGGCGCCGTCGCCATCGCCATCGCCCTTGTCGCGCTCGGCATTGGTCTCTATGTCGCCAAGGACCACAAGATTGGCGACCTCGGCGACGGCGTGCCGGAACTGCGGCCCGATTCCCGTTACAACGAGGACGTCCGCGTCATCACCACCAATTTCGCCGTTGGCGTCGACGTCCTGCAGGTCATCGCCGAGGCCAAGGGTGCCGAATCACCGTGCGTCGATCGCAAGGTGATGGACAAGATGGAGGAGTTCGAACTTGGCATCCGCCAGAACGAAGGCGTGGCGGCGGTTCGCGGCCTTGCCGGATTCGTCAATATCGTCACCCAAGGCTACGCGGAGACCAACATAAAGTGGCAGGCGCTGCCCCAGGACAAGGCCCAGATCGCTCAGGGGGTGGGCTTTGCGACCCGCCTCGGCAACGAACTGATGAACTCCACCTGCACCGCGATGCCGATCTCGATCTTCACCCGCGACCATCAGGCCGAGACCATCGCCAGCGTCGTCGATCAGATCAAGGCGTTCAAGAGCGAATACGACACCGATGACCTCAGGTTCCGTCTCGCCAGCGGCAACGTCGGCGTCATGGCTGCCACCAACGAGACGGTGGCGGCCGCCGACAAATGGGTCAACCTGGCCTTGTTCGGTTCGGTGGCGCTGTTGTGCGTCCTCATGCTGCGCTCGGTCCCCGCCACGTTGTGCATCATCCTGCCGCTCGGGCTGGTGACGGTGCTGTGCAACGCGGTGATGACCTGGCTCGACATCGGCCTCAAGGTCAATACCCTGCCGGTCGTGGCGCTCGGCGTCGGCGTCGGCGTCGACTATGGCATCTACCTCTTCGAGCGCATCAAGCACGAAATGGACATTGGCCTGAACCTGCAGGATGCCTTCGTCCAGGCACTGAAGCAGCGCGGCACCGCGTCAGTATTCACGGCAGTGACGATGACCGTGTCGGTCGCCACCTGGGCTTTCTCGGATCTGAAGTTCCAGGCGGACATGGGTATCCTGCTGGCCTTCATGTTCCTGGTCAACGTCTTCGGCGCCATTCTCCTGTTGCCGGCGCTGGCGGCGTTCCTGGTCGGCAACCGGAAGAAGAAGGCCACCTGACCCGCAGGCGCACGATGCGCGACGCGAACCGGCAGTTCGCCCTGTGTTTTCGATCTCCGGTCGCCACGGGTGGCCGGGCGCCGGCAAGGGGTCAAGGTGCGCGCGGTAACCCGTCCCGGCATTGCGCGCGATTTCCTGCGTCTGCCGCTGTCAACCGCAGCCGATCACGGAAGGGCCGACTAGACGCGCCCCCAGCCGGCGCGGGTCTCGAGGAACTCGGCAACGTACTTGTCCGCCAGCTTGCTTTCGGGCAACTGACCGATTGCCTGGAACACGTGGGGCATGCCATCGAATACGTCGAGCTGGACATCCACGCCAGAGCCGTGCGCCTTGGCGGCCGCCCGCGTCGAATCGTCGAGCAGCATCTCGTTGCTGCCGACCTGGAACAACATCGGCGGCATGCCCGTGAAGTCGCCGGTCAGCGGCGAGACCAGCGGCGTCAGGTGCAATTCCGGCTCGGACAGGTACATCTCTCCGAACCAGCGCAGCATGGCTGTCGAGAACATCGGGTCGCTCGCCTCGTTGACCGCAGCGCTGCGTCCGCTCAGCGAGAAATCGGTTGCCGGGGAGAGAAGGATCGCGGCGACCGGCAACGGCAGAGCCTCGGCGCGAGCGCGCATAAGCGTCACCAGCGACAGGTTGCCGCCGGCCGAATCCCCGCAAATGACGATGTTTTGCGCCGGCACGCCATTGTTGAGCAGCCAGCGATATGCCGCAAGGCAGTCGTCGGACGCCGCCGGATAGGGGTGCTCAGGTGCTAGCCGATAGACCGGCATCAGGGCGCGGGCGCCTGACGTCCGGCACCAGCGGGCGATCATGGCCGACTGGGTTCGCGGAATGCGGAAGCAGAAAGCGCCGCCGTGCAGGTAGAGAAATACGCGATCGAGGCGGCTCTGCGGCACTTCCAGCCACTCGGCCCGCACTTCGTCGCAGTCCTGGCGGGTTATCCGGGCCTTCGCGGCGGATTGCCCGAGATTGTGGTCGACCATGGCGATACGCTTGCGCAGTTCATGAATGACATCGTTGGAAAAGCTCATGCGCTTGAACGAGAAGCGCAGCAGGTTGTCGATGATGAACTGCGCCGACTCGCTGCCCATGTGCGGAACTAGGCGGTAATAGGGCGGTGCCGAGATCTTGGGGGCAAACTCCGAATCCATGCATGTCTCCTCGCTTCTGGTCCGGCGCCGGATACGCCAGCCGGATTTCCGCCGGCGGCCAGGACGCTGGCGGATTATTAAAATTGTCTTTCCCGCGCCGTATCGCCGGCGTCGGGCTATCGCCGCCCGTCAGCGGGCATCCTGCATGCCCGGGCCGGCAACCGGAGGTGGTTCTGTCGCCGCGGTGTCGACCGCCACGAACGGTTCGGGGCTTTTCGCGACAGTCTTCCTTGCCGCCGATATCCTGACCGCCGGCTTCCTCGCGACCGCCTGTGCCACGGCGCCGCCCGATGCCTCTCCAGCCACTCTGTCCACGACCGGCGTCCTGCCCGCCGGCACTTTCGTCACGGCACCCTTGCGCGCCGGCGCCGCCGCGACCACCTTGTCACGGGCTGGCGGTGTGGCGGCCAAATTTCGCCGCACTCGCGGTGCGGCAGTCCCGGCTTCCACGCCCGGCTTCCGCTTGCCGACGGCAGCAGCAACCAGTTCGTCGAAACTCTCGTTCAGGCACTGCACGAACACGGACGGGTCTGGCAACATCTTGCGGCACGAAACGAAGCACACCCACAGCGTGCCGTTGTAACTCAGCCCGGTCAGGTTCAGCCCGACGCCATCGATGACGATCGAGACCGGCGTGAACATCTGCAGTTTCGCCCCCGCCAGATACAGCGCCTCGTCCGGACCATGCACGTTGGAAACCGTGACATTGACCAGCGGCACCAGTGCAGTACGCATAACCTGCTCGACAACGAATGCCGGCAGCACCTCGACCAGCCTGGCCGGCAGGTTCTTGCCAAGCGCTGCCGAAACCGACTTGCCCAGCCGGGTGGCCCGGCGCACGGCGACCAGGCGCGCGAGCGGATCGGCGATATCGGTACGGAGCGGCAAGGCGGTCATGCCGACCTGGTTGCTCTCGTCGCCGCCCTTGTAGCGACCGCGGGTACTTATCGGCATCATCGCGTTGAGGCTGGCGGCCGGCAGTTCGCCCTTCAGTTCGAGATACTTGCGCAGCGCGCCACTGACCGTCGCCATGAATATGTCGTTGATCGTGACCCCCTCGACATGCTGGCGAATCCTGCTGCAATCAGCAAGGGTCAAGCCGGCGACATCGACCACACGGTGGGCCGATATCTTGCCATCGAAGCGCGTATGCGGTCGCAGGTGCAGTGTCTCGTCGTGACTTCCGGCCATCTCCGCGGCGATATCGGCCAGTCCCAGGCGGCCGGCAGCAACCTTCCTGCTGGCAGCGAGCACCTTGCCGCTCGTGACGAGGCCGATCCCGGCACCCAGCGCACGCTTGCCGAGATCGACAACCAGCCGTGCCCCGTCGAGGAACTGGGAGGCGCGATGGCCGACGGCGCGCACGCACAATTCGACGTTCGTCGGATCGCGATCGGCGATGATCGCGATCGGACTAGCGCCCCCGTCCGCCTCCGGATCCAGCGTCCGCGAGAGCGAGTGGATGGCCCGGATGATTTCGACCCCTGCCTCGCCGTCAACCGCAGCATGGTGGAACTTGATGTAAAGCGCGAAACTGCCCGGGACGATTCCGGGAACATGATCGAGGCCTTCGATGATGTAGGCCTCCCACAGGGGCTTGGATTTGTCGAGCGAACGCGAGTGCAGCCGGGCCACCTGAATCATCAGTTGCCGCCAGTCGCCAGGCTGCGGCAGCGCGATGTGGCGGACATGGTACTCGACGTCCACATCGGTGTCGTCGATCCAGTAGGGCCGATCGAGTCCCCAGGGCACCGCGATGAGGCGGCGCCGGAAAACCCGGGTCTGCTTCATCCGGGATTCGAAGAAGTCGAGTACCGATTTGAACCGGAGTTCTCCCCCGGGCGCGGTCGACGGATCGTAGATACCCAGCGCCGCCACCTGCATCAACTGGTTTCCGTGTTCAAGTTCCAGGAAGAGGTTGTCGAGACCGGAGAGATGTTTCATCGCTTTTCCCCAAGGCAAATATCTTGACTCGATCCGATCCCGCCGACGAGAGCGCAGCGGCCTGCGCATCCTGTTGACTCAATTGGATCCACGATTCGGCGAACGGGTGCAAAAGACGCGAGTTCCCTTTCACGCATTCCCGAAAGGAGCGGTCTTGGTCGAAAGCCGCGCCCGGACCAGATGATGCGGCACCGTGCCCGGCACCGCCGGCTGACCGGCCACCGCCGCCGGCGCACGCCGCTTGCGCGCGCGCAACGGTGCTGCAGCCGGCTCGGCCTGGCTGCGCTTGGCCAGTTCTTCGCGATCGACTTCCGCCACCAGGCTATCGAAGCTCTCCCGGAGGCAATTCGCGAAGATCTCTGGATCCGGCATCATCTTGCGGCAGGAGACCACGGTCGCCCACAGGTTTCCACAATAGCTGAAACTGGTGATGTTGAGCCCGACCCCGTTCTTGACGACGCCGATCGGGTAGAAGCGGTTCAGTTGCGCCCCGGCAAGATACAAGGGCACGTCGGGCCCGCGCACGGTTGACACGACGATGTTCAGATAATCGTCGAGCAGGCTGTCCACCACCGCCGAGGTAATGCGGGTCGGCAGTTCGTCCGCTAGTTGCCGCAACAGATCGTGACCGATCACGTCCGCGGTTTGCCGCGTCTCACCTGCGGATTGCCGGATGGCGCGCAGACGCACGAGTCCGGACTCGATTTCGACATGCAACGGCACGCGATGCTGGTTCAGCTTGTTTCCCTGATCGCTGCCCGGGAGGATGTCCTGATGCGACGCCGGTACTGCCGCCGCCACGCCGGCCGACAGCGGATCCCCGGATTCCTGCAGGTAGCGGCGCACCGCACCGCCGACGGTAGCGAGAAACACGTCATTAGTGGTCACGCCGCTGACCCACTTGCGCACGCGCTGAACCTTCGCCATTTCGAAGCCGACACCCTCGACGATGCGCCGCGACGAGACGGAACCGGCAAACCGGGTCTTGACCGGATGTTGCGGCCACGCCAGTTCATCGAGCAGGCGTTCGCCCAGGGTGCCGCCGGCCACCCGCTTGTAGAGCGCCCGCGACGCCAGCGACGTCAACTTCACGCCTGCCGTCGAAACGGCGTGCCACAGGCGCACCACCCGCGGCACGGCGTTGCTCAGCGACCGCGCATACAACTCGACCAGAGTCGGCACAGCATCGGCAAAGAACGGCTTTTTCAGCACATGGCTGTGCTCCGGCATGGCGATCAGCGAATGCAGGGCGCGCAGGATCTTGGCGCTGGCCTCGCCGTCGACTTCACCGCGATGGAACTTCATGTAGATGGCGAAGCTTCCCGGCTTGACGCCTTCGACGTTGTCGATGCCTTCGATGACGTAGATCTGCCAGAGCGGCTTGGAACGGTCCAGCACCAGCGAATGGAGACGCGCGACCTGAATGCACAGATGCCGCCAGTCGCCGGGCCTGGGCAAGGCAATATGGCGAATGTGGTATTCGAGGTCGACCTCGGCCTCGTCGACCCAGTACGCGCGGTCCAGATCGAAAGGCACCCGGACCAGGCGACGGCGGAGAACCGGCGAGACGTCGAGCCGCTCGCGGACGTGCGCCATGATGTCGCGCAACCTGACCCGGCCGCCGGGCGCCGTACTCGGATCGTAGATGCCGAGCACCGCCACGTGCATGCACTGGTTGGGGCGCTCCATGGCAAAGAAGAGTTCGTCGAGACCGCCAAGTTGTTTCATCGCTAGCTCGGAAAGTGGACAAGTAACTCGTTCATCAGCGCCGGCCTGCGCCGACATCGCTGCAGCCTCGATCGACCTCCCGCCTGCAGCGCGAGGAGCTGCCCCGGCCCCTCCCACCGGACCGGCCGACTGAGAGAAGCTTACTACAACCGGTCAGCCGACAATAGAAGGAAAACCCTATACGGGGAAGGGAAAAGAGCGTCCGTCCCGGCGCTCCGGAAATGCAATCGCCGTTTTCGCCACACCCCGCAAGCCCGGGGACAGCCAGGCAGGCCTTTGTGCCAGCATGCAACGCCTCCCGCTCATCTAGCGCGTGCCGGCGCGCCGCAGCGCGTCCGCCTGAAAATCGACAAGCTGTCCCCGGATATTGAAGCGGATCGGCGTCTTGATCCCGTGGTCGAGCCCGCCGACGAAATAGGAGCCCGCCGTCAGATCGTGGAAGATGCCCAGCCTGTACCAGGGCACCTGCACATCATAGTACTGGATTAGCCCGTGCAGCGCGACACGCCAGAGATCGCCGCGCGTCGAGTAGGATTCCTCGCCAACGACACTCCAGCTGTCCTCGTCGAGATAGAAGACCCGCTTGCCGTAGATGTGCGCCTGCCCCGCCCGCAATCTGGCCTCGACCACCCAGACGCGGTGCAGTTCATAGCGCATCAGGCTGGAATTGACCGACCCGCGGCGGATGATGTCGTCATCGCGCTGGTCCTTCTGGCCGATGCGGTAGCAATTGTAGGGGATGTAAAGCTCCCGCTTGCCGACCAGGGTCCACTCGAAGCGATCCGGGGAACCGTTGTAGGCGTCGACCTGGTCGGCGGTAAACATTCCTTCCGAGCCATCCGGAATGCCGTCGTAGCCGAGGTCCGGGGCACGCCGGACGCGGCGCAGGCCGGCATTGTAGACCCAGGCGCTGCGGCGTTCCTTGAGCTGGTTGAGCGGTTCATGGACCAGGAAGATCGTGCCGAGCAAGGTCGCCGGCTCCGTGTAGTCGCCGATCGCGACGAACAGGCGGTTTTCGGTCTTCCTGTCCATGTTGGATTCATAGATCCGCCGCGAATGAAAGCCGATGCGGTAATAGTCACCCGACGCCCGGACCGGAAAGGCCAGGGTCGTGCGCTCGATGCCGCCGCCCAGATAGCGCAGCAGGTGGTTCCAGATCACTTCGAGCCCCGTCGCGGGAACCGGGAATGGCACCGGGTTGTGGGTCGTCAGATTCACGGCCGACCCTTCGATTGCCGCCGAGCCCGCCTGTCTGGCCACCTCCGCCATCACGGCAGCGGGGTACGCTGCCGTGCGGCGTGTGCGGAACACCGGCATCCGGAAGCCTTCGGTCTTCTGCAGCAGGGCGATCAGTCCGGGCATCAGTTGTTCCCGGTAGTTCGTCCAGTTTTCTCTGGTGATCGTAATCAGCGGCACATCTTCCGGAAACGGGTCGATGTAACCCATTTCCGGACGCCACCCCGCCGGCGGCGCGGTCAAACCGCCACTCCAGGCGGGAATCGTTCCCGCGGCGTTGCCGGCACGTTCGGCTCCCATCGGTGTCAGGTCACGCCCCAACTGGCCGCCAGCCGCGGGCGCCTGGGCATGGACGCCGATTGCCGCGGTCGACACCAAAAAGGCAACCACTAGGGCAGCGAGGGTCGTGCTCACTCGAAATACCCCTGTCGGCGACCGCTGGTGACTGCCTGCACACGGTTATCGACCCCCAGCTTGACGAAGATGTTCTTGACGTGCGACTTGACGGTCTCCGGGCTGACCTCGAGAACGGATGCAATTCGCTTGTTCGAATGGCCCTGGGAAATCAGCCGCAGGACATCGCCCTCGCGCGCGGTCAACGGGCTGGCGCCGGCGATATTCGTCACGGGCAGGACTTCCAGTCCCTTCCAGCTGACCGCGAAGGCATTCGCCAGTCGGTTCAGGTAGCACGAGACAACTGGATGTTCGGCCTGCCCTGACGACGCCGTGCGCGCATTGTCGATCAGGGCGCCCACTTCCGGCCCGGAATCGACGACGGTGCGTATCAGACCGGCCGGCACGGCCAGTTCGAGGACCTCGCGGAAGCGGGACAGCGCGTTGCCGACCTGCCCGCCGGCGAGCATTCCCGCGGCCTGGACCGTGCCGACGCGCACCGCGAAATAATAACCTTCGGCCTGGATGGCGCGTTGCCAGAGGCATTCGAGCGTAGCGAGTGCAGCGTCAAGGCGTCCGCTCCGGATGTCCAGGCAGGCGCTCGCCAGTTGCCGGTAGCCGCGGACATGCGCATCCGCCGGCTCCGTGCTGTCGCGTCGGGCGTCGGCCAGGGCTTCCAGCCGGGCCAGGCAGCCGTTCGCGGCGCTCAGGTCCCCGGTATCGAGGAAAAGTCGCAGGCGCTCGGCCAGCAGGCCGGCCTGCATGCGCGGCCAGCCTTCCAGCGCCGCGATCCGTTCTCCCTGATCGAGCAACTCGTGGGCAAGCCGATGGTCGTTGCGGCGACAGGCGATCCGCGTCAGCAGCACATAGGCGCGCAGTTCGCAATCGAGGAAGCCGGTGGCGTTGATGGCATCAAGCCTGCCGCGCAACATCTGCTCGGCCTCGTCGATCCGGTCGAGTTCGTAGGCCTGACGGGCAAGCAGCACGGCGGGAATCGCGCTGACGCTGGAGTTCGCGCCACGGTCGCGCACTGCCACCAGGCTTGCCGCCTGATAGCAGGACCGTGCTTCGGCGAACAGCAGGCGCTGGGAACAGGATAGTCCGCGCAGGCACAGGCGGTAGACCTTGGTCGCGGTTGCCTGCGCATCATGGTCGCCCGACAGGTCTTCCCAGGGCATGGCCACCGCCTCGGCATGCCGTCCCGCCATCAGGCAAGCAAAGAGCATGCAGTTGCCGACGACATTGTTGATCCACGGGTTGGGCAACGGCCGTTCCATGTAGCGCCTGGCAAGCGCCAGCGACGCAGCGGATGCGTCGGCCAGGCCGTGCACGCAGGCGCGCATGGCCAGGCACTCCCTGCCGGCAAGGCCGCCCGGATCGGGCAGTCCGGACGCGATGTCGGCGGCGATTTCGTCGATCCACGCAATGGCCTCGTTGCGCCGAGCCGCAAGAATCATCGACCAGCCCAGGGCAAGACGCAACGGCAACTGGCTTCGCGTCAGGTCTTTCGGCAGCCAGCGGCGCCACCCGAGCACGGTGCCGATGTTTCCCGCCATGATCAGGCGCATGGCGCACTGTTCGGTCCACTGTGCGGCCAGGCTGCTGTCGCCGGCATTGACCGCATAACGGATTGCATCGGCCATGCGCCCGTCGGCAAAGCACCAGTGAGCCGCCCTTCGCTGCAACTCGACAAACCTCTCCGGCGCCTCCCTGTGCAGGTGCTGGCGCAGAAAATCGGCAACCAGGGGGTGATAACTCCAGCTCGGCGGTTGCGTGCCTTCCAGGTCAACCAGTTGATAGCGATGGATCAGCAGTTCGAGCATGTCGTCGCTGTCCGGCCTTCCAGTGACCGCGCGGCAGACGTCGGACGAGAGCGCTTTCAGGATCGACGTGTCGAGCATGAAGTCGTGGATCTCGCGGGGCAGCCGCGCGAGGATTTCCGTCAGGTAGGTTTCCAGCGCATACGCCCCGCTGCGACTGGAGTGCAGACACCGATCTGCCGCGACGTCACCGGGCAAGAACGAGCAGGCCAGGCGCAATGCCGCCGCCCATCCCCCCGTTTCCCGCTGCAGGGCATTCACCGTGGTCTCGTCCGGAGCCGCCGCATACTCCGACTCCAGGAGCCTTCCCGTCTCCTCGAGCGAGAAGCGCAACTCGCCCGCGTCGACCTCGAAAAGCTCGCCGCGGACGCGCATTGTTCCCAAGGGCAGAGCGGGGGTCTCTCGCGTCGTCAGGACGATCCGGAAATGCCGCGGAGCATGCAGCAGGAGGAAGGCGATCGCTTCACGAATCTCGGGGGTGTCGACCAGATGATAGTCGTCGACAAACAGGTAGATCTCTTCGCCGGTTTCTGCGAGCGCGTTCACCAGAGAGGCAAGAACGGCATGCAGCGGCGGAACCGGATTCGCTTCGAAAATGGCGAGCGCGGCACGGCCGGCGCCGGGACAGGCCTGTTCCAACGCGATGGCGGCGTACTGCAGGAAGATTCCCGGCTCGCTGTTTTCCCGCTCGGCCCTAACCCAGGCGACGCGCTGCCCGGCAGCTTCCAGTTCGGCACTCCAGTCGACCGCCAACGTCGTCTTGCCGTAGCCTCCCGGCGCCTTGATCAGTATCAGTCGCGCTTCCGCCGCCCCCTGCAACCGAAGAAGGAGACGTTGCCGGCGAATTCGCCGGCGCGGCACCGGCGGGCACTGCGTCGTCGTCCGCAGCGGAACGAATCCACCGTCGGTAGCAGCGTGTTCCTGCGGGGTTGCCGGTTGTGCAACGCTCAGGGCGAGGCCTTCGGCCATCCGGGTGGCCGGCAGCGGGTGTACGGTCGCCATCAGGTTCCCGTCTTCTTCCCCATGTTCACTGCCGGCTCTCCGACGGCATGCCGCGCTCGATGATGCGGACGCAGTCGGTTCCGCGCGGCAGGCCGCCGTATTGGCTCTGGCCCCTGCGTTCCAGTCTCGACTGGCAGAAGGCAGCGGCGACCTCATCCGGCGCATGCCGCACCAGGAGGCTGGCCTGCAGGCCGAGCGCGAGGCGGTCGGCAAGATCCCGCGCCACGAATTCGGGATCCCGCCGGTCGGCAAGGTCGCCCCGGAGTGACGCGAGATGGCGGTCGAGGGCGGCATTGCCGCCGCGCGTCTGGTCGACCTCGGCGAAATAGGCATCGATCACGGCTGGCGTCTTGTGCATCGCACGCAGCATGTCCAGGCACTGGATGTTGCCGCTGCCTTCCCAGATCGCGTTGACCGGCGATTCGCGGAACAGGCGCGGCATCGGCGAATCCTCCATGACGCCGCTGCCGCCGATGCATTCCATCGCCTCGGCGACGTGCTGCGGCATCCGCTTGCACACCCAGTACTTGCCCAGTCCGGTGCCGAGCCGCACCAGCAGCGCTTCGCCTGCATCGTCTTGATCGTCGAGCGCCCGCGCCATCCGCATGGCCAGCGCCGTGGCCGCCTCCGACTCCAGGGTCAGATCGGCCAGCACGTTCTGCATCAGCGGCTGGTCGACAAGCCTCTTGCCGAACGCGCTGCGCTGCCCGCAGTGATGCAGCGCCTGGACCGTTGCCGCCCGGATGCCGCCGCTCGAACCGACCAGGCAGTCGAAGCGCGTCATCGCCACCATGTCGATGATCGTCCGCACCCCCCGTCCCGCCTCGCCGACCATCCAGGCCAGCGCACCGCGCAACTCGGTCTCGCACGAGGCGTTCGAGGCATTGCCCATCTTGCGCTTGAGGCGCTGGATCTGCATCGGGTTCTTCGACCCGTCAGGGCGCCAGCGCGGCAGCAGGAAACAGCTCAGCCCGCGGGTGGTCTGGGCCAGTGTCAGGAAGGCATCGCACATCGGCGCCGAGACGAAGAACTTGTGGCCGACGAGTTCGTAAGCCTGTCCCGGACCCTCCTGGCCGACCGGGAACGCTTGTGTCGTGTTGGCGCGCACGTCCGACCCGCCCTGCTTCTCGGTCATCGCCATGCCGATGGTCAGAGCCGCCTTCCGCTCCGCCGGCACGTTGCGCGGGTCATAACCGTCGGCGGTGATCCGGTCTTCCCAGAGCGCGGCCAGTTCCGGCTGGTGGCGCAGCGTGGGCACGGCGGCAAAGGTCATCGTGACGGAGCAGCAGTGGCCGGCCTCGACCTGCGACATCATGAAGAACTTCGCCGCCCGCGCTACATGCGCTCCGGGCCCCGGACGGCGCCACGGCGCCGCGTGCATGCCGGCCGCCAGCGATGTTTCCATCAGCGCATGGTAGGCGGGATGAAAGCGCACCAGGTCGATCCGGTGGCCGAAGCGGTCATGCGTATCGAGTTCCGGAGGATAGCGGTTGGCTTGCTCGCCCAGTGCGAGAAAATCGGCGGACCCGAGCCTGGCGCCGAAAGCCGGCAGCGCCGCCTCCGCAGCCTGCCCCCCCTGAATGGCGACGGCGTCCTGCAACGCCCGATCTGTCGTATAGAGGTTGTAGTCGACGAGGGCCGCCGGCTGATTGAGCACTTCATGCGTCTGCGCGAGGTAGCGGTCGCCAGCCATCCCAGCCAGTTCGATTCCCGCCCTGTCGTCCTGCTTCATCGCTGCCTCCAGTAATCGCCATGGCAGCACGCCGCCTCTCCGTGCCCTGGCTGGAACCGCGTCCGGTCATTGCCGCGCCGGGCGCGGCGAGCGCCACAAGTAGAATATACTCCGTCGCGGCGCAGCTTGGACAGCGCGACGCCGGCCGCCCGGATGCTCCGGCCGTGCCGATCCGTCACCGACGCCATGCGGCAACTCCTGGCCCGCCGCCGCGGCATAAGCCCTAGCCAGCGTCGGCAGGCGCCAGACGTCTTCCCAAGGATTTCAGTTCTCGCCGGCAGCCGTCCGGAGCGTCCGCAAAAAAGCCTGTATTGGCGGGTTGACCGCAGCAGGGTGGGTCAGATTGGCCGCATGAGCGGCCCCTGCGATCACCACCAGTTCCGTCCTGCCGCTGATGCCTGCGCACAGCGCCTCGGCCTGCGCCAGCGGGATCGCCGTGTCCAGGTTGCCGTGAATGACCAGCGCGGGAGCGACGATCGCGAGCAGACGGGCGGTGATGTCGTCGCGCCCCAGCAGGCAGCCGGTTGGCGCGATGAGTTGCCGCGGATCCTTCAGCGCCTTCCATTTGGCGATCCAGGACGCGCTCTCCTCCGGGTCGGCGATGATGATGCCGGCGATGATCTGCGCCACTTCGTCGGAAAGGCCGAGGGCAATCCAGCCATCCATCAGCTGCCGGTAGCCGGCAATCTTCTCCGGGTCTTCCGCGCCAGCCTGCGTATCGATCAGCACCAGCCCGAGAACGCGCTCGGGAGCCAGCAGGGCCGCGCGCAGGCTGACGAACCCACCCTGCGACATGCCGCCGAAGACGGCCTGCCGGATGCCCAGATGGTCGAGCAGCGCCAGGCAATCGCGGGCCGAGTCCCAATAGGTGAACGGCTGGCCGTCGTATCCGGTCTCGCCGAAGCCGCGAGCATCCCAGGTGATGACGCGGAACTCCGGGCACAGTGCGGCGACCTGACGAGCGAACATCTCGTGATCCATCAGGAAGCCATGACTCAAGATTACGGGCAGGCCGTCGCCGCCACTGTCGTCGTAAAAAAGACGTTGCCGGTTCACCGGCGCAAAAGGCATGCAGATTCTCCTTTCAGTCCATCGCAGCACAAGTCAAGTCACACTCGCCTGCCACTGGTAGAGTACGCCTTTGGCAGCGAGTTGGAGCTGGGAATCGATGCGACCCGGGAAGCGGCGGGGCACCTGCAGGATCATAATGTGAATCAAGGCGACGCCCTACTGCTGGCCATCGATTGCGGGACGCAAAGCGTTCGCGCCCTGCTCTTCGACCTTGCAGGCAATCTGGTCGGACGGGCGCAGGAAGCCTTCAACGATTATCAGTCGCCGCACCCGGGCTGGCATCAGCACGACGGCGAGGCCTTCTGGCAGGCGAGCGCGCGCTGCTGCCGGCAACTCTGGCAGCAGGATGAGGCATGGCGCGCGCGGCTGCGCGGCGTCGCGGTGACGACGCAACGTGGCTCCATCGTGCCGGTGGACGCCGAAGGCAAGTGCCTTCATCCGGTGATCACCTGGCTCGATCAGCGCCACGCCAGCGCCGTGCCGGCGATCAAGCCATGGTGGGCGCTGGCCTTCGGGCTGATCGGCGAGAAGAGCACCATCGATGCCTTCCAGCGCGAGGCCGAGGTCAACTGGCTGGCCAGGCATGATCCCGAAGTTCACCGCCGCACGCACAAGTACCTGCTGGTCTCGGGCCTGCTGCATCAGCGCCTCACGGGCCGCTTCGCCGATTCCGCCGGTTCGCTGGTCGCCTACTTGCCGATCGATTTCAGGCGGCAATGCTGGGCCGGTCGGCTGGACTGGAAATGGCAGGCTCTGGCGATTCGCCCCGACCAGTTGCCGCAACTGGTTGCGGTGGGCGAACAATTGGGCGAAATCAGCGCCGCCGCCGGCGCCGCCACCGGCATTCCGTGCGGCCTGCCGGTGATTGCCGCAGCCGCCGACAAGGCCTGCGAGATCCTCGGCGCGGGAGCGCTCAACGCCGATGTCGGCGCGCTTTCCTACGGCACGACGGCCACGATCAACATCACTTCGCCACGCTACCTGGAAGTCTCGCCCTGGGTGCCGCCCTACCCGGCGGCGGTCCCCGGACAGTACAGTTGCGAGGTGCAGATCTTCCGCGGCTACTGGATGGTCAACTGGTTCAAGGAACAGTTCGGCCACGCCGAGACGATGGCGGCCGCCGCCGCCGGCGTCCTTCCCGAAGCGATCTTCGACGAGATGGTCGGGACCGTTCCGCCCGGCTCGCTGGGGCTGATGCTGCAGCCCTACTGGAGTCCCGGCGTGCGCCAGCCGGGCCCGCTGGCCAAGGGCGCGATCATCGGTTTCGGCGATGTGCATACGCGAGCCCACCTCTATCGCGCCATTCTCGAGGGACTGGCCTACGCCCTGCGCGAGGGGCAGGAGCGCCTCGAAGCACGCGGCAAGGTGCGCCTGCGCGAACTTCGCGTCTCCGGCGGCGGCGCGCAGTCGGATGCCGCCATGCAACTGACTGCCGACATCTTCAACCTGCCGGCACTGCGCCCGCACACGCATGAAACCTCGGGGCTCGGCGCGGCCATCGACTGCGCCGTCGGCCTCGGCCTGCACCGCGATTTCGCTTCCGCCGTCGCCGCCATGACGCGCACCGGCAAGATCTTCGAGCCGATTGCCCAACATTCGGCGATCTATGGCGAACTCTACGAGCGCGTCTACAAACGCATGTACAAGCAGTTGGCCCCGCTCTACGCGGAAATCCAGGACATCACTGGCTATCCGAAACTCGGATGAGCCAACAGACGTCTGTTCAAGGGAGCAGCAACGTGACCCACCGTTCGATCTTTCGTCCGCACCTGTTCGCAGGCCGCAGCATCATCGTCACCGGCGGCGGCAGCGGCATCGGCCGCTGCACCGCGCGCGAGCTGGCGGCGCTCGGCGCCCGCGTGGCACTGGTCGGGCGCACGCCGGAAAAGCTCGACACGGTGCGCGACGAGATCGGCGGCGATACGACGACGCACGCCTGCGACATCCGCGACGAAAGCAAGGTCAAGGAGACCGTCGCCGCCATTCTTGCTGCCCATGGCCGCATCGACGGGCTGGTCAACAATGCCGGCGGCCAGTATCCGGCGCCGCTCGCCTCCATCACCGCCAAGGGCTGGGACGCCGTCGTCAGGAACAACCTGACGGGCGGCTTCCTGATGGCGCGCGAATGCTACACGCAGGCGATGGCGCTGCACGGCGGGGCCATCGTGAACATCATCGCCGACATGTGGCACGGCATGCCCGGGATGGGTCACTCCGGCGCTGCGCGCGCGGGAATGCTCAATCTCACCGAAACCGCGGCTTGCGAGTGGGCTGTTTCCGGGGTCCGGGTAAACGCCGTTGCGCCCGGCTATATCGCGACCTCGGGGCTCGACACCTACCCGCCCGAGTTCATCGAGCAGGCGCGAAAACTGACGCGCAAGGTGCCGCTGCAACGCTTCGGAATCGACGCCGAAGTCTCGGCGGCGATCGTCTTCCTGCTGTCGCCAGCGGCAAGCTTCATTACCGGCTCGGTCATCCGCGTCGATGGCGGCGTCCCCAACGCCCGCCCGACCTGGCCTTTGCCGGCGCACGACAAGTCACGGCCGTTCGACGGTCAGGAAGGGTAGAAAAGGTGACGCTGCCGTCAATCGCTTGCACAAGGCATGCGGCAGCCCGTAAACCCGGACCACGCCTCGGCCAGCCGCGCGCCAGCCGCGCAAGCCTAATCGCCGAGCAGGAAGCCGGTGAGCGACTGCCACCAGGCGGCATCGACCCGCACCATCCAGTCGTTGTGGCCGGCGCCGAAGATCACCCACAGCCGTTTGGGGCCCGCCAGTCCGGTGAACAGGGCGCGGCCCAAATCCCCCGGAACGATGCTGTCCCGTTCGGCGATGACCACGGCGACAGGACCGCGAAATCCGAGGAGGTTGTTCACATTGTCGTAATGGTCGCGCAGTATCCAGCCGATCGGAGCCCACGGATAATGGTGGCGAGCGACGTGCTCGAGCGTGTCCCATGGCGTGATCAGCAACAGCGCATCGATTTCGCCAGGCGCGCGGGCGACCGCAGCGGCAGCGACGCCAGCACCCAGCGATTCTCCGGCAAGCACCAGGGGGCCCTGAAACTGGCTGCGGGCGAGAGCGAGGGTCTCGGCCGCATCCGCGACCAGTGCGGCTTCGCCGACCGTGCCCGTTCTCGGTCCATAGGCGGGATACTCTGCCAGGATCACGCGCAGACCGAGACGGGTGAACACATCGGCGTACCAGTTCCGGTGTCCGGAGTGGCCGGCATTGCCGTGAAACAGCACCAGCGTGCCGCGCACCGGCCCCGCCGGTTCGCGCAGCAGTCCCCGATAGTCGTGTTCACCCGGCCATGGTACAAGCCCATCGCGCCGCGCATCGGCGAGCACGACCGCGAGCGGCGGGTTGTCGGGGAAATAGAGAAAATGGCTGTCCTGCAGCAAGGTACAACCTCCCAAGGTCATCGCGACAAGGACTGCAAGCCGCAGCGCCAGCCGTCTACCGGCCGCCATTGCGCCACATTGAATGTCTCTTGCCGCATACGCCGCGTCGCTCACGTCAGTCTCCCCCGGCTTCACCGGGCTCCTCCGATCCGAAAATCCCGGAACCGGGACTTCCGAGGGTTGCACGGATACCCCGAACGGGGTTTCAGCGGGCCATCACGGATCGGAGACTACCGCGAGATCAGCCCCGAGGGAAGCAGCGATCCTCAGGCCTGCAGGGAAGCCTCGAAGAGCGCCTCATCATTGCTCGAGAAGCGGAACCTGGCGAACAGGCTCTGCAACTGACTGGAACGAATGTTCGCCGTCGCCACGAACCAGATGCCGATTCTTCTGCCCTGCTTCACCAGGGTGCTGAAGGCATAGTGCCATTCACGGGCTTCGGCAAGACGCTCGATCACTTCCCTCTCGTTGTTGATTGCCACGCCAGCCTTCTTCAACGACTGGATGAACAGCGTGGATTCCGTTTGATTTACGAACATTTTCGACTCCGTCAGTGGTGTTTGCATGCCCAACTAACGGCCGACAGGAGTTTCCGCCGACCTCGGTCTGTTGTGTTCGTGTAACAGCGGTCAATGCGCCGCTCCCTGATCCCGCCGCCGGCACCGCCCGAAGCGGCCCAAGCGATTCAGCCGTATAATCCGGCCAAATGCCGAGACAGGATTCTTCGGGACGCAAGTCTGCAGCCAGCCGGTTCCGATGTCCAGAATTGTCTGCAGCACGGCATGCCTCCGGGATCGAGGGTTGAAATGCCGTGTGATTTGAGGGTGGACCGCCAGCATGCAACACCGAACGCATGGTTGGCGTCGCCAATCCCTTGTTTGTCATGAAAATAAGAGATCAAGCGGCGATGGCGGAGGTGTCTTCCGCCAATCCTCAATCCGCCGCAACCGATTACGAGGATATTCGCTGTTCAACTATCAAATTGACCATCAAATTTGGCCTTCGATTCGGTCCGTTTCCGCAATTTCGCCGATGGGGAAATCGAGGCGGGGTCATGCTGGCGGCAGGCAGTCTTAGACTGGTTGCCGCCGTTCAGGAATTTTCTGTCCTTGTCCTTCCTTGTGACCCAGCCGGCAATTCCAAGTGCAAGCTACGTCAGGCAGTTCTCAGCCTCCAACAAAAATGTCCCTGGCGGCGAGAGTCGGTGAGCCAATCAGTGTGGCGAACTGCACTGAAGCGGCACCGCCGTCGCCATCGGCATCGAAGAACAGCGCACCGTTGCCCGGATCATAGATGACGCGCGTGTCCGAACTCGCCGCGGCAGGGTCGCCGACGATGTCGAACGCCGCTGCCGCCAGCGGCCCATCAGCAAGGGTATCGAACGGACTGCCGGTGGTGTTGCTCAGCCATAACTTGTCGGCACCGGTGCCAAAGTCGGTGATGGTGTCGATATTGTCAGCGCCAAGGGTGCTGCTGAACACGAAGGTATCGGCGCCGAAGTTGCCGGCGAGCACGTCGTTGCCGCTGCCTCCATCCAGAAAGTCATTGCCGTTGTTGCCGTTCAACGTGTCGCCCCCCTCCAGTCCGTAAAGGTGATCGTCGCCGATGGTGCCATTCAGGGGTTCGCCGGCACTGGTGCCATTGACCGCCTGGCCGATGACGCCGCCGCCATCGGGATTGAACCCCGGGGAGAAGTTGGCCGAGGTGAGGTCGGTTGCGGTGACGCCCTGGAGGACGATGGCGGTCTGGTAGTTCGTTCCGCCCGTCGCCCCATTGGCATCGATCTGCAGCAGCGTGTCGGCGCCGGACTGCACCAGTTGCATGAAACCGGCACCAAACGGATTGCTGTTGCCGTCCCAGCCCGTCAGGTAATTTCTTGAATACGCATCGAAATTGATGACGTCCCCGCCGGGGCCGGCGGTGAAGTCGGTCACCACGTTGACCGAAGCGCCCCCATTCGCTACCCAGTAATAGAAATAGATCGTGTCGGCGCCGCTGCCGGTGGTGACCGTGTGGCCCAAACCGCTGAAATTGGAGATATTTGCCTTGTCGTTGCCGGCGCCCAGGTCGATCGTGTCACTGCCGTAGTCTGCATACACATCATCGTTGCCGATACCGGCCACAATGCTATCGTTGCCCAAATCACCAGAAAAAATATCGTCGCCCTCGCCGCCGTACAACTGGTCATTGCCGGACATGCTATACAACTGGTCGTTGCCGTCGCCACCGTCCAGCACGTCATTGCCGGACCCGCCCTCCAGCAAATCATCGCCGGCACCACCGCTCAACTGGTTATTGCCAGCACTGTAAATAGCTTCCAAATGGTCAATGCCATCCCCCCCGTCAAGCACATTCGTGCCATTGCCGGAGACTCTCAGATTGTCGTTGCCAGCATCACCGCTCAGCCGGTTATTGCCGTTACCACCATCGAGAAAGTCGTTGCCGTCACCACCCAGAAGCACATCGTCACCGGCTTCACCGTACAGCCCGTCGTGATCCGCACCGCCGTCGAGCACGTCCGAACCCGGGCCACCATACAGTGTGTCGTTACCGGAAAGACCACTGATCTGGTCGTCACCGACGGTGCCGGTCCGGTTGTCATTGTCTGATGAGCCGGTCCAGGTTTCGCCGGGTGTTATCCCGCCATCGGGATTGAACCCCGGGGAGAAGTTGGCCGAGGTGAGGTCGGTTGCGGTGACGCCCTGGAGGACGATGGCGGTCTGGTAGTTCGTTCCGCCCGTCGCCCCATTGGCATCGATCTGCAGCA
>WBZM01001065.1_pt1 | contig 30417 bp, 28 predicted proteins | sample 5204271 | NCBI WGS metagenome assembly WBZM01 (sample SAMN12344346, study PRJNA552823) | activated sludge metagenome | biome: Activated sludge suspended growth; feature: Nitrification reactor; material: Wastewater; isolation source: activated sludge from nitrification reactor of wastewater... | reverse complement strand
GGTGAACTCGTCGACCAGCTCGCGTGTGTTGCGGATGTTCGCCCGCGACGACGCCCCGAACACCACCGAGTGGATGTTGGGCTGCTCGTAGATCCACTCGAGCGCCTCCCGCGGGGGGATGGCGCCCGAGGCGAACACCGACATGGCCACCACCCGGCAGCGTCGGTTCTGCAGGGCGTCCTTGTAGGCGTCCATTCCGCCCGACATCCGGAACCCGATCTTGTTGATGTTGGCGCACACGATCGGGTTGTCGATCCCCTGACGTTCGAGCACGTCCAACAGAGCCGGCAGGTTCATGGTGATGAAGCCCGGCTCCGCGTCGTAGCGGTCACGCACGTGGTCGGCGAAGATCCGGAACGCCTCGTCGACGCCCAGGCCCAGGAGCAGGTCGACGACGATGTTCTGCATCCAGATGACCGGGGTCCGCAGTCCCCGGAACATCGCCATCTCGGCGTCGATGAGCAGGGTGGCCATGCCCTCGATGTCCTTGGTGGCCATCGAGCGTCCGCCCCGGATCGCGGCGTTGATGAACCCCTCCTCGGGGAGGAACCGACGTACGGCGCCGAGCATCCCGGACTCGGTGACGGCGTTCGCGTACTTGTGGGCGTACGGCATGCACGGGAAGAAGGTGAACTCGCTGTAGCGATCGGGCTGGGCCCGGACGCGGTCGCACACCTCGGCGATCCGGTCGTGGGTGGTGCACATGAAGGTGTGGATGCCCTCGTCGTACGCGGCGTCGAGGACGGCCATCACCGCGTCGATGTCCTGGAAGCGCATCGCCTGCGCACGCGCCTTCTCCTCGGACATGTGGTTCACGCCGAAGAACTGGTTGTCTCCGAACAGCAGCTTGTCCATCACTTGCGCGACCTCCTGGCGCTGACGAGCGCGTCCTTTGCACGGGTGGCGAGTCGGCGGACGCCCTCGAGAGCCCGCCGCAGCAGCTCGGCCGTGAGCTGGCCGGTCGAGGTCCGAGACGACGTCGGAGCGGGAGCCGGTCCCGACCCCGAGGTGGTGGTGACGCGGCTGCTTGCCGCGTCCCGGGTCATCGTGTCGAGGACACGGTCGGTGACCGCCGCGCTCGCGAAGTCGTTCAGGCCGTCGGGCTGCTCCTTGGCCACGCGGTGGACGAAGTAGTCGAGCTGGGCGCTGTACTCCTCACCCCGGAGGTAGAACCAGACCTCGTCGGTCAACTCGGTGGTGTAGCGGACGTTCCAGCCGTGCTCGTAGCCGGGAGGGCAGGTGGCGGTGTCGCGCAGGTACACCTGGCACTCCTGGCGGTCGGCGAAGATCCGTCCCTCGGTGCCCCACAACGTCACGCGGGTGGTCATCTTGCGGTACGACTCGTCGGACCAGTCGACCGACAGCTGCGCCGAGGATCCGTCGGGGTAGTGCAGGGTGCTGTACACCTCGTCCTCGGTCTCGGCCGAGAAGACCTGGCCGAGCACGGTTCCGCCGACCGAGCTGGGCGCACCCAGGTACCACGACAGCAGGTCGACCGGATGGGCGGCGTAGTCGTACAGGCAGCCGCCGCCTTCGGAGCGCTGGCTGCGCCAGGTGCCGCCCTTGGGCTTCAGCACGACCGGGCCGTACGCCTCGGCCAGGGCGTGGGTGACCCGGCCGATGGCGCCCATGTCGAGCAGGTTCCGCACCTCGCGGAAGGCTCCGACGAAGCGGTTGTGGTAGCCGACCTGCGTGACGAGACCCCGCGACGCGGCGAGCTCGGCGAGCGACTCCGAGTCCTCCGGGGTCAGGCACAGCGGCTTCTCGCAGAAGACGTGCAGGCCGTTCTCCAACGCCTCGCGAACCATCTGCACGTGGAGCCGGGTCGGCGTCGCGATGACGACCGCGTCGAGCTCCACCTCCTGGAGGGCGCGACTCATGTCGGTGAACGTGCGGAGCCCGCTGTACTTCGACAGCACGTCGACCATGTAGGGGGTCGAGTCGACCACGGCGGCCAACTCGACCTCGGGGTGGGCGCGGAGCATCGCGAGGTGCGACAGCCCCATCTTGCCCAGGCCCACCACGGCGATCCTGATCATCGGTGACCTCCAGTCGTGCATGTCGCGGAGTCGTTCACGGGCTTGCGCACTCCTCCGACCCGGACGAGCAGGTCTTCGTACTGGCCTGCGACGTGGGTCCAGGTGAACTCGGCGAGGTGCCGGTCCCGTGCCGCGGCGCTCAGGCGGTCGCGGAGGGCTCGATCCTCGAGGAGGGAGGTGATAGCGGCGTCCGCGTCGTCCTCGGTTCGGAAGTAGAGGGCGCCGTCGGCGGCGACCCAGCGGTTGTAGTCGTTGTCGTGTGCGACGATCGCGTTGCCGGCCGCCATCGCCTCGACCAGCGAAGGGTTGGTCCCGCCGACGGTGTGGCCGTGCAGGTAGCCGATGCCGTGGAACCGCAGTGCCGTCACCGAGTCGGGGTCGTAGATGGCGCCGACGAAGTCGACCTCGTCGGACGCCGCGTCCATGACCGCCCGGTGGTACTCGTCCTCGTCCGGTCGGTAGGTGCCGAGCACCACCAGGCGCACCCCGCGCTCCCGTCGGGAGAAGGCGCGGACGAGCTCGAGGATCGTGTTCTCCGGGATCGGCCGACAGATCAGCGTGAGATAGGCGCCCGGCTCCAGGCCGAGCGCGGTGACCGGCGCGGTGCTCGCCTCGGTGACCGGGTGCGCTCCGTAGGCGATCGTGGTGATCTTCCGCTCGGGCGCCCTGGTCGCGAGGTGGACGGCGATCTCGGGATGATCTGCGATGAGGGCGTCGCCGACCACGCACGCGATCCGCTCGTTGGTCCAGAGGATGGACTGCCGGGCACGACCCCAGCGGGCCCGGGACCACTCGATGCCGTCCATGTTGATGACGTTGGGGATGCGCAACAGCCGCTGGAGCGTGTTGAAGATCGCGGTGTTGTAGCCGAAGGTCAGGCAGAGGTCCCGGTGACGGACGGCGTGGAGGATGGACCGCAGGTCGAACAGCGACGTGCCCAGCCACCCGTCGAGGGGGACGGGAACGATGACCCGCTCGATTCCGTTCCAGACGTCGGTGCGGATCCGCCCCCGACCTTCGTCCTGGCAGTAGACGACGACCCGCCACCCCTGGTCGCGGAGGAACAGGGCGACGTTCTCGGCCGCGGTCTCGAACCCGCCGTAGTTGGCGGGGACGCCGTGAGTTCCGAGGATGCGGACTGTCGGTTGGGTCGCGCGGAGGGTTGCGGTCATCTGTGGGGGGTGGGCCGGAAGGCCGGTCGGCCTGTTGATCGGTGCGGTCAGGCTAACGGCGGGCCTGTTCGCTTCCACCATTGCGTGATCCACGCTGCTCCTCCGGCCGGCAGCGGAGAGCCTCGCGGTGTCTTCGACCAGCTCCGACCTGCAGCCTGACCGATGGTCCGGGGTCAGATCTGCGGTCAGGTGTTGAGACGCACGCCCCACGAGGTGGTCGACGATGCTCCGGGTTCGAGGCGGATCACGTCCTCGCCGGTCGCGAACGCGTTGGGAGGACACGTCATCGGCTCGGTGCCGAGTCCCCGGCGACACTTGTCGGGTGGGAGCGTGTCGCCCGTGTAGATCTCGATGTACGGGTGGTGACGGTCGACCCACAGCGCGGCTTCGGCGCCGTCGGTGCCGGTCAACCGGGTCCACGCGCGGCCATCGTCGTCTCGGGTGAGGTCGGTGAACGCGAAGTCCACCTGGAGGTCGCCGATCGCCCGGGGTGAGCGGAAGTCGAACGCCGTGCCCTCCACCGGTTCGGTACCGGTGGGGAGTTGGCGGACCGCGTCGGTCGTGATGCGTGTCGCGGCGTCGAGCTGCAACGTGCAGCCGTCGATGAGACCGTCGCCCGGGGACAGGTACGGATGCGATCCGCAGCCGTACGGGCATGGCCAGTCGCCCCGGTTCTCGGCTGTCGTGGTCACCGCCAGCCCGTCCGACGTGAGCTCGTAGGCGACCTCGACGTGGAGGGTGAACGGGTAGCCGGGCATCGGGTGCAGCGTCGTGGCCATCACCACGCGGTGCTCGTCGCGATCGATCCCCTCCCAGGATCGCCAGCGCAGGAAGCCGTGGATCGCGTTGTGCTTCGCAGGTTCGGTGAGAGCGGTCTGGTGGTCCCGGCCGTCGAAGCGATAGCGGCCGTCGGCGAGGCGATTGGGCCACGGGATCAGCGGTGTGCCGTGCGCGCCCGTGCACATCTCGTCCAGCGGGTAGGGGTCGAGGACGTGTCGGGCTCCGACGCGGTACTCCCTGATGCCGCCGCCGACCTCGACGATCGTGGCGCGCTGGTCGCCGTGGCGGATCTCGAACTGCTGCCCTGATGGCGGGACCGACACGGTCACCCTCCTGGTGCGTGGGACACCAAGGATGCCGCCACCCGGCGGTGGGCTGCTGGCCGCGTCGTTCCGGCCCCTTCGAACTCGGCCTGGCGCAGCCCCGCGTCGAGGACTCGTCGCTGCGCGACGGCGTCGAACTCGTGTGGTCGCACCTGCAGGTGCTCGCCGAACTGGCCGAGACGCTCGGCGTGCTCGAGCCCGGGTGAACTCTGGTCGCTCGTCAGGCGCTCGACCGTCTGGAGGCATCGGGCCATGCGGCCGTTGCCGTCGCTGAAGGGGTGGATCATCACCAGGTTGAGATGGGCCATCGCGGCTCGGAGCACCGCGTGGTCGTCGGTGTCGGAGATGGTGTCGAGCGTCGACGCGAGCTCGCCGATCAGCTGGGGAACGAGCTCCCGATCGGGGGCCTCGTAGACGAGCTCGTGGTCCTCCTCCCGCTTCACCCAGATGGCACCCGGCCGCCACTGCCCGAGGATCTTGGACAGGTCATGGCGGATCATCATGAAGTGCAGGGACTTGAGCAGGGACTCGTCGATGGACGGCGGATCCGGGTCGCGGGCGATCTGCCATGCGGGTAGCCGAGGAGACTGTTGAGCACGTTGTTCACCGCGACGTGCTGAGCCTCATGGCCGTTGGCGTACCCCTCAGGCGCTTCGGTCGGGGGGTCGGGCCAAGCGTCGACGATGGTCTCCATCTCGTGGCGGTGCAGTCCGAGGAGAGTGTGGAACTCGTCACCGGCGAAGTAGGCGCCGTCGATTGAGCGCCGAAGGCAACGTGCGATGACAGCCTCGTCGGCGTCGCTCATCGGTGCCCGCTGCTCCAAGCCGGGGCCGACGTCGAGGGCCAGCGTCAGAGCGACTCGGACGCTGCGGAGCGGTATCTAGGCGCGGTCGGACCGCTCGGGGCTGCACGGCCCGCACGCCGCTGGCAGGTCCAATGGTGAGTTGGCTACTCGAAGGGGAGCTCCGGGTGCACCGTTGACGCCGCAAACGAAACGGGTCCGTACACGGCTTCGTAGATGGCGCTGGCCTCGTAGACCCGCCCCCGAGAGCGGCCGGTGATCTCGGTGAGGTCCCCGCGTTCGACCAGCGCGTCGATCGCTGCCTGCGCCGTTGGCCGGGTGACGCCGATCGCGGCCTCCACACGGGGCGCCGTGACGAGCGGGACGGCGAACAGCTGCTCGGCGAGCCGGACGACCGAGTTCGGTCGGCCCTCGTCGAGCAACTCGTTGCGGAGCTGATGCTGGAGCTCGACGAGGCGAACCGTCCGCTCCTCTGAGTCGCGTGACTGCTGCCGAACGCCGCGAAGGAAGAAGGCGATCCACGGCATCAGGTCACCCTTCTGGCTCGTGAGGAGCAGATGGTCGTAGTACTCGCTCCGGTGCTGCTCGAGGAAGGCCGAGAGGTACAGCAGCGGCTGTGGCAGCGCTTCGCGCAGCACGAGCATGAGCGGGATCATCAGTCGGCCGATGCGGCCGTTGCCGTCGAGGAACGGGTGGATGACCTCGAACTGGTAGTGGGCGACAGCGAGCTGGACCAGGAGCGGCAGGTCGGTCGCGTGGAGGAAGCGTTCGAGGTCGGAGAGGGCGTGGTTCATCTCGTCGGGCGGAGGAGGGACGAAAACGGCGTCGTCGAGCGTGGTGCCGCCGAGCCAGACCGGGCTTCGCCGCAGCTCGCCGGGGCGGCGGTGCTGGCCCCTCGCTCCGTCGAGGAGACGTTCGTGCATCTCCCGGAAGAGCCGGATGGAGATGGGGAAGCCCTCACGCACTCGAGCGAGCCCGTGCTCCATCGCCACGATGTAGTTCCTGACCTCCGTGGCGTCGTCGGCCGCTTCACCTGGAAGCACCTGCCCGGCTTCGAAGCGGAGCAGCTCGCTCACGTCGGTCTTGGTCCCCTCGATCCGGGAGCTCAGGACCGCCTCGAGACGAAGGTGGGGTCCGATGAGCAGGTGCGGGTTGGGGATCAGGCGGCCCACGCCGCCGAGGCGGTGCACTGCGCCAGTCGCCTCATCGAGGAGCTTGATGACCTGGTCCGACAAGCTGAGTCGACGAGGCGCTTCGGTCGGGTGGAACGCCCAGTACCCCTCGGGAGCCTTGTGGACGCGGCCTCGTTCGGTCGAAGTGAACGCATCGGGCCGCATGTCGCTCCTTCGTGAAAGCCGGCTTTCGGAACCTCCACTCTAGCTAAAGCGAAGCGCCATTCGTTTTAGTTAGGGGTGGCGAGTGAAAGTGAGTTCTCCTTAGCTTAGAGAGGGGCGATCGTGGCGAGCGCCTCGTCGGCCTCGTCGCAAGGCTGGGCGGCTCGCTTCGCGAGCTCGTTGACTCGTTGAGGTGGACGTCGAAGCAGTGCGGTGGGTAGCAGCGGAGGTCCTCGTGCAGTTCGAAGCACCCGAAGGTGACGAGTACGTGATCACCGGTGTGGAGCGGGTCAGCCAGACGTGGGTCGTCCACTACCAGAGCCGGCGCCACCTGGAATCCGGTGAGATCAGGCATGCACGTGCAGGCAATGGTCCGATCCGTGTCACGGGTGACTACACGACGACCGTCGCTGATACGGCATTGCCGACGGAGCACTTCGTTGCGGAGTTCGAGTCGCGGGGCGGGGAGACCCTGGATGGTCACCCCTGACATGGAGCCCGAACTCGGATTCGAACCGAGGGCCTGCTGTTTACAAGGCGTCCTTGGACCGTCCACACCGTGAGACTGCGTCGACTGTAGCCCGGAAACTCAAGGTTTTCGCGTCCACGCCGTGTCGCTCTATCCACCGGATTCGCTCCCGCGGATTAGCAAGGGATTAGCAAGCGGACGACCGGCCCGGTGCCTGTCAGTCGGTGTCGGGTTTGCCACCACCGAGTCCAGCGACGAACGCTGCTTCGGCCTGGGCTCCGACCACGAGCAGGAACAGGTCGAGCGGGAGTGTCCCGAAGTCCGATGTTGCCGACGGGTGGGCGACGGCGACTTGGGGAGCGACGAGGTAGGTGTTCCGGGCGAATCTCGGGTGTCGGTCGACGAGGGCGCGCATCCCTGATCGGGAGTGGTCGGGTGAGGAGGCGATCTCGAACGCCATCGGGTGCTCGGGGTGATCGAAGATGAGATCGACCTCGTGCTTGCCGTCGCGCCAGTGATGAAGGCGGACGCCGGCGTGTACGGCGAGGGATCGCAGGGTGGCGGCGACGAGGTTCTCCAGCAGCGCTCCCTGCTCCGCCGGATCGTCGAGGGGAGCGACGCCTCGCTGCAACGCGGCGTTCCGGATCGCCCCGTCAACGAAGTACAGCTTCCTTCCTCGCTTCTGCACGGTTGCTTCCCGTCCGGAGTAGTTCGGGAGCGTGAAGACGAGGAAGGCCTGCTCCAGGTAGGAGAGGTACCGATCGAACGTCGGTTGGGAGAGACCGAGGTCCTTGCAGATGTTGGACGGGGACAGGATGCCGGTGATCTGCGCAGCCAGCACGTAAAGGAGACGTTCGAGCATCATCGGACTGTCCACGCCGAACGACTGCGGGATGTCCTTGTAGACCGCTCGCTCAACGGCGTCGCTTCGCAGGATCTGTTGCGATTCGATCAACCGCGTGCCGTCGTCGTTGGGTCGGTCTCGGGGCAAGGTGAGCAGTTCGGGGAATCCGCCGATAAGCATGAACTGCCGACGCCATCGGGTGACGTCGGGGTCGGAGCGGGTCCCGTGTGGGAGGGCCCTGATGCTCTCGCTGAGGTGTCGATCGACGGGGGCGTCCTTGCCGGCGTCGACGAGCTCGAGGAACTCGGTGAACAGGTACGGCGTCAGATGCTGCTCGGCCCACCGACCGACGCCACTCTCGAGTCGCCGATCGCGCAGCGCAGCCGTGGCACTGGAGGTCGCAGCAATCCGAACCGGCCAGCGGTCGTCGTAGAACGTCTTCAACCACTGATCCCAGCGATCGGTGTACACAAGCTCGTCCAGCATCAAGAAGACCGGGCTCGCGTCGGTGGCGCCCGAGCTCTCGATCACCGCCCGTACCAGGTCGCCGAGTTGCTCCTGCAGCAGCAGCGGGTGGTCCAGTCGAAGCCACCAGATCCGCTTCGGGTCGGTCCCGTCGCTGATGAGGTGACGTACCGTCTGGTAGAGCGCGGTGGTCTTGCCCACTCGTCGTGGACCGAGCACCAACTGGAAGCGGTGTGGCTCGTCGTCGCGGAGACGGCGCCACAGCAGCTTGGCGAGAGTGCGCTCGACGGGCCGTGCCAGCGCATCAGGTACCCGGCCGTCGCGCTGCCACGGATTTTGCTCGTCGAAGACCCGCTGCAGGTCCTCCGGCTGAGGGCGCCAGACAGACAACGTCAGCCACCTTTCGTGAGGCTTAATAAGACGATATTACTCACCAACAGAATGCTATAGGTCAAACTACAAAGCGGTGGCCCAGGCGGTGAGGCTTGTCGACGCCCTTGCCGTGCGGCGTAGTTCGCTTGGGCCAGGCAGGAGCGCAGTAAAGGGCTGCCGTGGCGGCCGCCTGCGCCGGACAAGGACAGCGGCGTTACCGACGAGGTCCGGGAAGTCGTCGTTGTCGAACCCCGTCGCCAGCGCGTGGAGCGCCGAGTCGGCGAGGTCGAGGTACTCGACGCTCACTTCGCGAGTCGCTCGAGCAGCACTCGGTCCTCTTCGATGATCTGACGCACGCGCTGGCGGAACTTCGGATCCCGGCGACGCTGGTCGATCGCGGCGGACAAGGCGTCCTTGATGGTCTCGTTCACGCTCTTGCCCTCCACCCGGGCGAGCGCCTCGGCGTCCGCTGCCAGTTCGTCAGGGAGCCGAACCGTCATGTTCTTCGTCATGGTGGCACGATACCGCGCCACCGGATCCGCGCACGATGGGTGGCACTCGACGTGCTCGCGGTGCTTCAGCCAGGTGCAGAACCGACGTTCACCGGCGCAGCCGATTCATACCGATCTGCGATGTTCATAGCCCGTTGAGCTAAGAATCCGGTCCTGCTCACCGACCTGCGGGGCGTCGACAAGCCGGTGCTGCTCAACGAGTTCGGCCGGATCGCAGCCCGGCCCGGCGCGCATCGGATCCAGAGCCACACGGCGGTGACGGTGAGGGATGGAGCCTCCTCTACGAGAAGCTCCACCTCCGGGTGGTAGCTCGCCAGGTGAGGCCGGGTGCTCACCGTCTTGCCGCGCCAGGCCGAGACCCGGTTGCGCACGATCGTCATGGTTGCCCGGTCGAGCTCGACATCGGTCCAGCGAAGTCCGGCCAGCTCGCCGCGGCGCACACCGGTGGTCAGGAAGAGCACCCACATTGTGTCCGAACGGTCACGAGGGTCGAGGAAGACGTCGTGGTCTCGCCAGAGTTCTTCGACGACATCTGATCGCTGCCTGCAAGCCGCCACCGGTGGCTCCCTGTCGCGGTAGCGCGTCGGGCGGGGTCCATGCAGGGCGATCGCGCCGTCGCGACCTTGGTCATGCATCCGACTGCCCGGAACGAGCCTGGGAGAAGCGGTCAGCTCGCCGGGCGGAGAAGGACCGCGACTTCGAGGTTCAGCGCGGTGGCGACCTTCTGCAACGTCGTGAGCGTGGCGCCGACCCCTCCGGCTTCGAGACGGGCGATCGCCGCCTGGCTGGTTCCCATCCGCGAGGCGAGCTCGCGCTGGGTCAGGCCCGCCGCCTCCCGCGCGTCGCGGACCTGTTCACCGACCTCGAGCGCCAACTTGGTCGCGGCGTAGGTAGCGTCGAACTCGGCGAGCTCTGCCTCGGACATCTGGCCCAGGCGTCGGGCCTTCAGGTCATCGATCGTGGTTCGTGCCATCAGTCGTCCTCCTCTGCGGTGTGGGCCTCAGCGATGCAGCGGGTCATCGCCGCTCGAGCCCGGGTGATCTCTTGTCGCTCGTTCATGCGCTGCTTGCGGAACACCGTCAGCAGCACGATCCTGCGCTCGGGCACGAAGAAGAACGGAATCCTCCACGCCGCATTCGACATGTCGAACCGGAGTTCGAACAGACCGTCGCCCAGTGGCCTCGACGCCGGCATCCGCAATGCACTGCCACGATCCGCCAGCCGCTCGATGTGGGGAAGCACGGTGGCGAACTCGATTGTGCTGAGCGTGTCGAGCCATTCCTCCACCTCTGGTTCGAGCTCGACCGACCACATGATCTCAGAAATGATATCAGCGATGGGGGGGGGGTAGCCGGGCAGCTGTCAGGACTCGCTCCAACCGCCCCCGCCTGTTGCGCAAGCGCAACCAGCTGGCGATCGACCGCTGGTCGCCTACTGGCACTCAGGGGCAGTCATGGTTCCGACCGCTCCTTCACTGGTGTCGAGGCACGGTGTCACCGCTTTGCCAGTCGTGGAGTCGACGATCCGGCGGTCACCGAGCGCCGACGCCAGCGTCACTCGCTCGAGGTCAGCGCAGCCGCCCTTGTAGCTGTCGACACGGAAGCGGAGCCGCACCTCGTCCTCGGACTCCTCCACCTCGACATCGGCTTCCTTGTGGCAATGCCAGCCCACGTCGAGCGAACGAACGTCAGCTGACACCAGGACGCGACTGATCGGCTGGTCCTGCCAACCGATCGCACAACCAGACGCACCGAGGGTGCCCGTGCTGATGACCGCGATGACGAACGCTCGACACAACGTGCTCGGCTGCATGATCGTCTGACGATCGTATGCCCGCTCCGGTTCCACCGGTGGTCTGGCCGGCCCGCTGCTGGAGCCGAACGGTCACCCCTTACCTAGCACCGTGTTCAGGGCTGACCACGTTCCGTCGAGCCCCAGATCCGACCGCCCACCACCTTCGCAGAATGTGCGTCGGACTCCTGGATCCAGTGGGCGTAGATGTTCGTGGTGGTCGACGGATTGCGGTGGCCGACTCGACCGGAGACGCTGCGCAGCGGGATGCCGGCGTCGAGGAGCTGGGTGACCTGGAGGTGGCGAAGGCCATGCAGGTGGATCCAGCTCGGCAGCTCCATGCGGCCGCGCAGTCGGCTGAACGCTCTGGTCGCGCTCGAAGGGTGCAGCGGCTTCAGCCCGCCGGGCTCGGGTGCGAGCACGCAGGCGTCGTTGCTCAGTTCGATGCCGCACAGCGCGCACGCCTTGGCGTGGCGGTCCCGATGGTCGAGCAGCCAGTCGAGCGCGAACGACGACAGAGTCACCGTGCGGTGCTGGTGTGTCTTGGTGTCCTTCTCGTAGACGACGTTCGTCTCGCCGATCGCCGCCTCGATCCGCAGTGTGCCGGCGTCGACGTTGACGTGTCGCCAGCGCAGCGCACACAGCTCACCTCGACGCGCGCCGGTGTCGGCTGCGAGCACGCTCAGCATCGCCAGCGTCGGGTTCACCCTCACGGCCTCGTCGATCATCGCTCTGGCCACGTCGATCGGCACCGGCTTCGGGTTCGACGTGTGCTGCCGAGGAGGACGCGCGTCCCGGCCGACGTTGACCGCGACCCATCCCCAGCGCTTCGCCTGGTCGAGCACCCGGCACAACAGCACGTGACAGCCCCGGACCGTCGAGCGCGAGTAGCCGGCCTCGACCAGCGCGCCGTAGAAGCGGTCGAGGTGCTCGGCGCTCAGGTGCGACAACCGACGCGACCCGAGCGCCGGCAGCACGTGGCACTCGGCCGAGGTCCGGTAGCTGCGCAAGGTCGTCGGCTCGAGCCCTTCGAGCTCGGCCTGACGCAGGCCCGCCTCGATCGCGTGCGCGACGGTGCGCTGGCCGACCGACACCTGGCCACGAGCCGACTTGGTGATCAGCTCGGCCAACGCGACGTCGGCCTGGCGGGAGGTGCCGTGGAAGGTCACCGACTTCTGCTGACGCTTGCGCGTCAACGGATCCTCACCCGCGTCGACGCGCAGCTCCCAGGTCCCCGGCCGTCGTCCCTTGCGCTTGCTGCCCTGCATCCCGTGTCTCCGTTCTCGCACCGATTCGTGAGACGTCGGTGAGATTCCGTGAGACAGGTTGCGGATCGGATCTGGACAACGATCTGACCACGCACCGAGAACCCTGCAATCTCAGGGGGTTTCGGCGGGTCTGAACAGAGCCCGAGAGGAGAATCGAACTCCTGACCTGCTGTTTACAAGGCGTCCTTGGACCGTCCACACCGTGAGGCTGCGTCGACTGTAGCCCGGAAACTCAAGGGTTTCGCGTCCACGCCGTACCGCTTGGTCCATCCGATTCGCTCCCGCGGATTAGCAGGGGATTAGCAGGCGGTGCGACGGCTTGGTGGCTGCTCGGGCCCTACGGTGGCCGGATGGAGGAGGACCCAGGCGAGCGACGTTGTGTGTTCTGCGGCAGCGCCCGCATGTCGAGGGAGCACGCCATTCCGCAGTGGGTCGGCGAGGTGCTCCACGGCGCTGCGGAGTCTGGCGATTGGACGACCTGGTATGCCTTCGGAACCCCTTCCGAGAACTGCGAGCGCCGTCACCCTGCCGAGAGCAACCGGCCGACCGTAGTGGTGAAGCGCGTGTGTCGTGACTGCAACAGCGGGTGGATGGCGGACGTGGAGGGGGAGGCGAAACCCATCCTCGAGCCGATGATCAGCGGCAAGCCCTGCATGCTTTCGCTTGGCGATCAGCTGAACGTGGCGACTTGGGCGACCAAGACGGCCATCGTGCTGGAGTACGTGCGTTCTGATCTGTTCGTGACGACGGAGGCAGAGCGCCGTGTCATCGCTGACGACCGCCGGCCACCTGATGCGTTTCGTGTTCGTCTTGCGGCCACGGCAGCAGTGGGCGACCAAGGACTCCGGATCGCCACGTTCGTTGCCGCGTCTGATGCGAGCGAAGGTGTGCCGGACGTCCTCTGTACCACGATCGTCATCGGCCACCTCGTGGTGCAGGTGTGGGGCGGTAGCGGATCGGGCACGACCGATCTCCAGCGGCCCGGAACCGTCATCGCCGAAGCGGCGATGGTGTGGCCGCCGGTTCCGGGCCCGGTGAGCTGGCCGCCTCGTGTTCCCCTAACGGAATCGAAGCTTGAGGAGTTCATTCGGGAGCCGCTCCCCGGGGCTGACCGGCCGGGGTTCCTCGATGGGTGGCAGTTCCTGGACGGGCGCTCCTCTGCTACCGAGGAGGCGGCCGAAGGCTGAGCCCCCGTCCGGCTGGGCCGATGCGCTGCCGACAGGTTCTCGGAGGGGTCTGCCGCGCGGTGGGTGACATCTGGGGTGGGACTCTCGTGGCGATGGCCATCCCGCACGGGAGGTCCGGGCGCAGTTGGCGGAGATCCTCGGGGGACCGAGAGCTGTTTCATCTATCAGGCCCTCCTCTACGAGAGCCTCCACCCCTTGGCCGTGGCCTGCCATCTGTGCCCTCTGGCGGTGCCGTTCAGCGCGGGATCGATGAGAGCCGAGGCGAGCTCCTGGGCGGTGTCGATGTCAACAACGTCAGCGCAGTAGGGGACACGCCGAGCCAGCTTCTTGTACGCCGGGCCCCACTCGGCGGGAACGACGAAGTGCTCGATGGGGTCCATCTCGCGTCGGCTGATCTCGGTCCTGATGGCCGTCGTGAGAGCTGTCCCGTCGATGCCCTGGGTGACGGCCAGGACAACGATGTCCACCAGGTCCTTCTCCCGGCTCGACGGTCGATCGTCGTAGCGCTGCGCTGTGGCGCAGACCTTGTCGGCGATCTGATCGACCACCGGGTACAGGCGGTACTCGAATCCCACCAGTCGAGGCAGGTCGAGTGCGCTGGCCGGAGCCGTGATCGTGGGTTCGGCGGTCAGTCCCGCTCCGGTGGATAGGTCGACACCGATGCTGCCCTTCTTCTGTGCGCCAATGTAGGTGTCGAACACGACGCGGTAGCCGTCGGTGTAGGGCTGTGCCTCGCCCGCAAGGATCGCTCGGTGACCGGTGTAGACGAACCGGAAGTGATCGCCCAGATCGCGTTCCGCCAGACGTCTCAGGTCCTCGACTGCCTCGTCGACCCTGTAGCCACCTCGGTAGAGATCGATGTCGAGCGTGGCCCTGGTCGAAGCCACTCGGGCGAGCATGCCCGTGCCGCCTTTGAGGACCCATTCGGAGTCCGGTCCGTCGGAGAAGACGCGACTGAGGAACCGGTTGAAGTACTCCAGCCGGATGCGTTCGCTCGTGGTGAGGGCCGGGTCGTACGTGCTCGCTCGCTTCGCCGCCGCCTTGATGGCGTCCTCGACCCCCTTGGCCGTGGCGTATGGCTCGGACTCATCCACGGAGGCTCTCGACTTGGATGTGGCGGGCCGCTTCGATGGCTGTCCTCGCCGGCGGTAGGTCGGCTCCTGCCGCGGCGACCGCCTTCGTGAGCGTGGCCGCCCACTCCTCGCCGAAGGATGCCAGAAGGTCCTGGGTCGGCAGGTCGAGGGAGACCTGTTCCGCCACCTTGGCGAGTGCTGCTTCCAGGCCGGGTAGCCGCGGCATCTCGATGGATGCAGCGAATGCCTCGAGGGCGGGAGCCAGCGAGTCCTGCACCGACCGAGCGACGGACTCGCTGAACTCCCGGAGCGCCGCCTGGGTCGCCGGGCCGATCACTGGGTTGGACAGGTCGACGTCCGAGAAGCGAGACAGGTTGTCGGCGGCGACCAGGGCGCTCAGCGCGTCTGACGCTGAGATCTCCTCGACGAGTGAGGCGGTGTCGAGACCGGCGAGCGCGGCGAGGTGACGGAGCAGGGCGTGGCCGTCGTCCTTGCGCAGGTGGTTGCGAGCGGAGAGCGGCGCGAGCAGTTCTGCGAGTCGGTCGGTGTCAAGCCGTCGACTTTGTGCTGCGTCGCGCAGCACGTCGGCAACCAGGCTCAGGTCGGTCCGGTCCTCGACCAGGTCGGCGATGGTTCGTTCGATCGTGGTCACCGGGAGAGCGTGGGCGAGCGTGACGTCGGTGGGTTCGAGCGAGCGCCGGCGATAGCTGACCTCGCGCCGTTGGGTCTGGCGACGAACAGGCGCGCTGAACTCGTGCCGATCAGCAGGCAGGTCGCCGACACCGTGCAGCGACGCTGCCGACGCACCCATGACGACCACGCCGCCCGAAAGGTCTCGGAGGCGTTGTTCGGCGGTGTGCGACGGGTCAGCGGCCAGCCAAGCAGCCCGCAGGCTCTCGAACTCCTCGGAGGGAGCGCCGGCGTCGCGATAGACCCCGTGTGCCAGGCGCTCGAGGTGACCGGACTGACAGAGTCGGGAGAGGTCGAGCCGTGGAACCCCGTGCGCGACCGCCTGTGCCGTCGTCACCATCCCCCACTGGGATGCCGACAGCTCCTCGAGTAGACGCATCGCATCACGCGACTTCATGCTTGGAGTGTAACGTCCACAACGCTACATTCCAAGATAATGAGTGGATCGGACGCTCATGACCTAGAGGGACAGGTCACCGGTCTAGCTGGGCCCCGTCATCTGCTGGCCGGGGAACGGGATGATCGTCGCCATGTTCTCGGAGTCGTCGGGGACCGACGATTGGTCGATGAGCAGCGCTGCAAGCGCCCGGTCCGGGAAACGGTGGGTCGAGCGGAGTGGGCCGACGGGCGTGGACGCCATTCGCAACGACAGCGCAGTGAGGTCGCCCTCGAAGAAGTGCTCCCCTAGGAACGCGAACTCCGTCATTACGCCCACCACACTGCGGTCGTTGGTCGGGGCGATGCGAACGTCGGCCATCCTGGCTCGCTCGGCACCTATCGTCGTCAGGTCGACGCCGTGGAGCGCAAGGATCCGGGCGATCTCGTCGGGCAGACGTTCGAGCAGCTTCCCAGCGGGCGCCAGCGGCATGAACACCGGAAGGAACGTCCGAGCGTTCACGGCCAGCGCGACCTGGGGCTTCCAGAAGAGCGCCGTCGCGAACCAGTCACCGAGCACGCCGGTCGAGACGTCTCCGTCCTCGGCGACCGGTCCCTTGGCCCGATCCCGGAGCTTCTTGGTTCCACGCACCACGAGCATCCGCTCAGTCTTGCGGGCATCCGGGGTCCCACAGAGGAGCCAAGGCGGCCACCGGTGCTGCCGTACAGTCAACTGGACGAGATCGCGGGTGAGGAACGAGGGGAATGACGAAGGAAGCGCAACGCGCTGAGCTGCACAAGACGATCTGGCGAATCGCGAACGACCTCCGGGGCAGCGTCGATGGCTGGGACTTCAAGCAGTACGTGCTCGGGATGCTGTTCTACCGATTCATCTCGGAGAACCTCGCCGCCTACCTCAACGAACACGAGCGCAAGGCCGGCAACGCGTCCTTCGACTACGCCGACCTCAGCGACGGTGAGGCAGAGTTCGGCCGGGCGGAGACCGTTCGGGAGAAGGGCTTCTACATTCTGCCGAGCGAGCTGTTCGTCAACGTTCGTCGCCGGGCGCACGATGACGAGAACCTGAACGAGACCCTCGAGGCGGTCTTCCGCCACATCGAAGGCTCCGCAGTGGGCACCGATAGCGAGCACGACCTCAAGGGCCTGTTCGACGACCTCGACGTCAACAGCTCGAAGCTCGGGTCGACGGTCGGCAAGCGCAACGAGAACCTCGCCAAGCTGCTCGACGCCATCGGCGACCTGGCGCTCGGTGACTTCGCCGACAACACGATCGACGCGTTCGGCGACGCCTACGAGTACCTGATGACGATGTACGCCTCCAGCGCCGGGAAGTCCGGCGGCGAGTTCTTCACACCGCAGGAGGTGTCCGAGCTGCTCGCCCGGATCACGGTGGTGGACAAGACCGAGGTGAACAAGGTCTACGACCCTGCGTGCGGCTCCGGGTCGCTGCTGCTCAAGTTCGCCAAGGTGCTCGGCAAGGAGAACGTGCGTCAAGGGTTCTTCGGCCAAGAGGTGAACCTCACCACCTACAACCTGTGCCGCATCAACATGTTCTTGCACGACATCAACTTCGAGAAGTTCGACATCGCGCACGGCGACACCCTGACCGACGCTGCCCACTGGGACGACGAGCCGTTCGAGGCGATCGTCTCCAACCCGCCGTACTCCACCAAGTGGGAGGGCGACGCCAACCCGCTCCTCATCAACGACCCCCGGTACTCGCCCGCCGGCGTGCTTGCACCGAAGAGCAAGGCCGACCTCGCCTTCACGATGCACATGCTCAGCTGGCTGGCCGTCAACGGCACCGCGGCGATCGTCGAGTTCCCAGGGGTGCTGTATCGCAGCGGCGCCGAACAGAAGATCCGCAAGTACCTGATCGACAACAACTACGTCGACGCCGTGATCCAGCTGCCCCCAGACCTCTTCTTCGGAACGACGATCGCGACATGCATCGTCGTGCTCAAGAAGTCGAAGGCCGACAACAAGACGCTGTTCATCGATGCGTCAGCGCAGTTCGTCCGGAGTGGCAACAAGAACAAGCTCACGGCGGACAACCAGAGCGCAGTCCTCGACGCCTTCGTCACTCGCGGTGACGCCGACCACTTCGCTCGACTGGTGGACAACGCCGAGATCGCCGAGAACGACTACAACCTCTCGGTCACCTCGTACGTCGAGGAGGAGGACACCCGGGTCGCCATCGACATCGTCGAGCTCAACGGAGAGATCGAGCGCATCGTGACCCGCCAGCAGGAGCTCCGGACGGCGATCGACGAGATCGTCGCCGACCTGGAGAGCGCCGACCGATGAGCGGAACGCCGACATGGGAGCAGTTCAACGTCCCCGTCCTGACGGTTCTGAGCGACGGCATGACACGTTCGCTCCGGCAGCTGCGCCGTGACGTGGCAGACGCCGTGGGGTTGACGGCAGAGCAACGTGCCGAAACCCTGCCCTCGGGTCAGCTCCGCGCCGACAACCGAATTGGCTGGGCCGCGTCGTTCCTCAACCGGGTCGACGCGCTCGATCACCCGAGTCGTGGCCAGTACGTCATCACCGATTTCGGGCGGGAGCTGCTCGAGCGTCACCCAACCGGGATCACGGAGAACGATCTCAAGGCGGTCGCGAAGGAAGGCGACGAGTGGTGGCTCTCGCGATCGGCAGCGAACGGGCAGGAGGATCAGCCGCTCGACACGTCGGCCACCGACCTCGATCCCACCGAGCAGGTCGAGCAGGGGGTGGCTCGCATCCATGAGGAAGTGGCGTCGGAACTGCTCTCGCGTCTGGTCGACCAAGACCCCGCGTTCTTCGAGGGGGCGGTGGTGGAGCTGCTCCTCGCCATGGGGTATGGCGGCGTCGGCGGTCGTGGCGTAACCACCGACCTGACCAACGACGGCGGCATCGACGGCGTGATCGACCAAGACGTGCTCGGTCTCAGCAAGGTCTATGTGCAGGCCAAGCGTTACGCACCGACCAACGCAGTGCAGCGACCGGAGGTGCAGGGGTTCGTCGGCGCACTCAGCGGCAAGGCCGACGGCGGCGTGTTCATCACCACCAGTCGCTTCAGCCCCGGCGCCATCGAGTGGGTGAGGACAGTTCCGGCACGCATCATCCTGATCGACGGCCGGCGTCTCGCCGAGCTGATGATCGAGTACGGCGTCGGTGTCCAGGTCGGGCGCACTTACCGGGTCGTTGAAGTCGACGAGGACTTCTTCACGTGAGCCGCATCGACGACCTGATCCGTCAGCATTGCCCCAGCGGTGTCGAGTACCGAGCCATCGGTGAGATCGGTCAGCTGGTGCGTGGGAACGGCATGCCGAAGGCGGACTTCACTGAGACCGGGGTGGGCTGCATCCACTACGGCCAGATCTACACGTACTACGGAACGTGGACGACGAAGACCGTCTCGTTCATCCCATCCGAGAAGGCAGCCAAGCTTGCGAAGGTCGACCCCGGGGATCTCATCGTCACCAACACGAGCGAGAACGTCGATGACGTCTGCAAGGCAGTGGCCTGGCTCGGCGACGACCAGATCGTCACCGGCGGTCATGCGACGGTGCTGAAGCACGACCAAGACCCGAAGTACCTCTCCTATCTCCTCCAGACGGCGCAGTTCCATGCTGAGAAGAAGCGACATGCGACCGGTACGAAGGTCATCGACGTCTCGGCGAACAGGTTGGCCAGAATCCGAATCCCGGTGCCGCCGATCGAGGTCCAGCGTGAGATCGTCCGGGTTCTAGACTTGTTTCAGTCGCTGGAGGCGGAGCTGGAGGCGGAGCTGGAGGCGGAGCTGGAGGCGAGACGCCGCCAGTACGCGCACTATCGCGACGCACTGCTGACCTTCGACGAGGGGGGGGTCCGGTGGATACCGATGGGTGACCTTGGCTCTCTGTTCGGTGGACTCACCGGTAAGTCGAAGGCTGACTTCCAGTCCGGAAACGCCCGGTACGTCTCGTACATGAACGTGTTCGAGAACATCTCAACGAACGTGCTGCCTGATGACGTCGTCAACGTGGCGGACGGTGAGCGCCAGCGGCGGCTTGAGCGCGGGGACATCCTCTTCACCGGATCGTCGGAGACTCCCGACGAGTGCGGGATGTCGTCAGTGCTGACCGCCGAGCCACCGGAACCCCTCTACCTCAATAGCTTCTGTATCGGCTTCCGGCCTGACGCAGTGGATCTCCTGGATCCGGAGTTTGCCAAACACCTCTTCCGCTCCTCGACAATGCGCCAACAGATCGTGCGAACTGCGAACGGCGTGACCCGGTTCAACGTGTCGAAGAAGCGGCTCGCGAAGGTCGTGGTGCCCGTCCCGCCCCAGGGCGAGCAGCACCGGATCGCTTTCATCCTGGACAAGTTCGACGCTCTCGTGAACGACCTCTCGGTGGGTCTCCCCGCGGAGCTGACGGCGCGGCGGAAGCAGTACGAGTACTACCGGGATCGGCTGCTGACCTTCGAGGAGGCGGCGTGACCGAGGGGCCGCATCCTCGCTACGAGCCGATTGCGGTCAGCTCGGAGAGCACCGTCGTCGCGGAGTTCGTCCCCGAGCCGGGGACGGAGTCGGGCTACCAGTCCGAGGCCGACCTCGAGCAGGCGTTCGTCGACCTCCTCGAGGAGCAGGCCTACCAGTACCTGTCGCTCACCAGCGAAGCGGACCTGATCTCCAACCTGCGGACCCAGCTCGAAGCGCTGAACGGCATCACGTTCTCCGACAACGAGTGGGATCGGTTCTTCCGAGAGCGGATCGCCGGCGACAAGGACGGCATCGTTGAGAAGACCGTCCGGATCCAGGAGGACCACATCCAGCTCCTGCGTCGCGACGACGGCTCGACCAAGAACATCGCGCTGATCGACAAGGCGAGCATCCACAACAACCGGCTCCAGGTCATCAACCAGTACGAGACCGAGGGGACCTACGCCAACCGCTACGACGTCACCGTCCTCGTGAACGGCCTGCCGATGGTGCACGTCGAGCTCAAGCGCCGAGGCGTGGACATCCGCGAGGCCTTCAACCAGATCGACCGCTACCAGCGCGACAGCTTCTGGGCCGGATCGGGGCTGTTCGAGTACGTGCAGCTCTTCGTCATCAGCAACGGCACGCTCACGAAGTACTACAGCAACACGGTTCGCACCCAGCACCTCGGGGAGCGAGGTGGCGCAAAGCGGGCACGCAAGACGTCGAACAGCTTCGCCTTCACGAGCTGGTGGGCCGACGCCGCCAATAGACCGATCGAGGACCTCACCGGCTTCGCCAAGACCTTCTTCGCGAAGCACACGCTGCTCAACGTCCTCACCCGCTACTGCGTGCTGACCTCAGACCGGATGCTGCTCGTGATGCGCCCGTACCAGATCGTGGCGACCGAGCGGATCCTTCAGCGGATCGAGGTGGCCACGAACTACAAGCGGTGGGGCACCGTGGCCGGCGGGGGGTACGTGTGGCACACCACCGGCTCCGGCAAGACCCTCACCAGCTTCAAGGCGGCACAGCTCGCAACCAAACTCGCCGGTGTTGAGAAGGTGCTGTTCGTCGTCGATCGCAAGGACCTCGACTACCAGACGATGCAGGAGTACGACCGCTTCCAGAAGGGCGCGGCCAACTCCAACACGTCCACCCGGATCCTGAAGCAGCAGCTCGAGGATCCGGCCGCCCGCATCATCATCACGACGATCCAGAAGCTCAGCACGTTCATCGCGGCGAACAAGGGCCACGAGATCTACGACGGCCACGTGGTGATCATCTTCGACGAATGCCACCGCTCCCAGTTCGGCGACATGCACACGGCGATCACCAAGGCGTTCCAGCGTTACCACCTCTTCGGGTTCACCGGGACCCCGATCTTCGCCGCCAACTCCGCGAGTGGCGGGAACCCGCAGCTCCGCACGACCGAGCAGGCGTTCGGCGAGAAGCTGCACACGTACACGATCGTCGACGCCATCACCGACAAGAACGTGCTGCCGTTCCGCATCGACTACGTGAACACGATCAAGATGCCGGAGTCGATCGCGGACAAGCAGGTCAGCGCCATCGACAAGGAGAACGCGCTGCTCGCACCTGAGCGCATCGCGCAGGTCGTCTCCTACATCCGTGAGCACTTCGATCAGAAGACGAAGCGGACCTCGCACTACAGCGTTGCGGGCAAGCGACTCCGCGGGTTCAACTCGCTGCTGGCCACAGCGTCGATCGACGCGGCGCGGCGCTACTACAACCAGTTCGCCCTCCAACAGGAGGACCTGCCGTCGGATCAGCGGCTGAAGGTCGGACTCATCTACAGCTTCGCCCCCAACGAGGCCATCGACGACGATCTGCTCCCAGAGGAGGAATTCGACACCGACGCCCTCGGGTGGGACGCCCGCGAGTTCCTCGAGCACGCCATCCAGGACTACAACGACCTGTACGGCACCAGCTTCGACACGACCGCCGACAAGTTCCAGAACTACTACAAGGACCTTTCACTGCGGCTCAAGCGACGCGAGATCGACCTGGTGATCGTCGTCAACATGTTCCTCACCGGGTTCGACGCCACGACGCTGAACACGCTCTGGGTCGACAAGAACCTGCGGTCCCACGGCCTCATCCAGGCGTACTCACGTACCAACCGGATCCTGAACTCGGTCAAGACCTTCGGCAACATCGTCAGCTTCCGAGATCTGGAGCAGGCAACCAACGACGCCATCGCCCTGTTCGGCAACAAGGACGCCCGGGGAGTCGTGCTCCTCCAGCCGTACGCCGAGTACTACGACGAGTACGCACAGTGCGTCGCCGAGCTCCAGGCCGGCTACCCGCTCGGTCAGCAGATCGACGGCGAGGCAGCGCAGAAGGCGTTCATCGCGCTGTTCGGGTCGATCCTCCGACTGCGCAACATCCTGCAGTCCTTCGACGACTTCAGCGGCAACGAGATCCTCACGCCTCGCGCGATGCAGGACTACCAGAGCATCTACCTCAACCTGTACCAGGAGTTCCGCTCCCAGCGTGACGCCGACAAGGAGTCGATCAACGACGAGGTCGTCTTCGAGATCGAGCTCATCAAGCAGGTCGAGATCAACGTCGACTACATCCTGATGCTCGTCGAGCAGTACCGCGACGCCAAGGGTGACGGCGAGGACAAGGAGATCCGAGCTGCCATCGATCGAGCGGTCACATCCAGCCCGTCCCTGCGCAACAAGAAGGACCTCATCGAGGAGTTCGTCGATTCGCTGTCGGCCACGGCCGAGGTCGACGCTGCCTGGGCTGCGTTCGTCGCAGCCAAGCGGGCCGAGGAACTCGACTGGATCATCGCCGAGGAGAGCCTCGACCCGGCAGCCACCCGCGCCTTCGTCGACGCCGCGTTCCGTGACGGTGCGGTCCAGCCGACGGGCACCGGGATCACCAAGATCCTTCCGCCGGTCTCCCGCTTCGGCCAGGACGGCGGTCACGCGACGAAGAAGCAAACCGTGCTGACCAAGCTCGGCGACTTCTTCGACCGCTTCTTCAACCTCAGCTGATCGCGGGTCGGCGCCGTTCCTTGCGCGCTTAGGACTCCGAGGACCCAGTTGCGCTGGATCGACCAGCCCCCCCTGGGCACCTCGGAGGTGACCTGGTGGAACAGATGGAACGGCGGACGCTCTCGGTGTCCGAGGCGGCGAAGGTCCTGGGGATCTCCCGGGCCCACGCGTACGACTGTGTTCGGAGCGGAGAACTGCCGTCGATCACGCTCGGCCGGCGTGTTGTCGTGCCTCGGCAGGCGATCGAGGAGCTGCTCGCTCGTGGCTCCTCCGACGACTCGGCGGCGCTCGGATGAGCGCCGCCCTCGCGCTGCAGCGCGAGTGTCAACGAGGGTCACAGACTTGCATCGCTGATGCCGCCTGCCTCCGGTCGAGGTGGTGGTCAGGGTGTTGAACCTCCACCGCCTCGCGCCGGGTGCTGAGTCCTACTACCTCGATCAGGTCGTGTCGGGTGTCGAGGACTACTACGCCGAGGCCGGCGAGTCGCCCGGCTACTGGCTCGCCTCGACGCACCTCCTCGGTCTTGACGGTGTCGTCGACGGCGACGACCTGCGGGCCGTGCTCAGCGGGCACGACCCCGCGACCGGCGAGCGGCTGCATCGCGCAAGGAACCGCAAGGTGCCCGGCTGGGACCTGACGTTCCGGGCGCCGAAGTCGGTGTCGATCCTCTGGGGGCTCGGGGAGCCGGAAGTGGCTGGCGTGGTCGCCGATGCGCACGACGCAGCCGTGGATCGGGCCCTCGCCTACATGGAGGAAGTCGCGGCCTTCACCCGGACGGGCCGCAACGGGATCCACCGGGTGCAGGCGGACGGGTTCATCGCTGCGGGGTTCCGGCACCGCACCTCCCGTGACCGGGACCCGTTGCTGCACACGCACGTGCTGGTAGCGAACACGGTTCGGACCGCGGACGGCCGGTGGCGCACGATCGACGCCACGGCGCTCTACGACCACGCCCGCACCGCCGGATACCTCTACCAGGCACACCTCCGCAACGAGCTGACCGAGCGGCTCGGCGTGGCCTGGACGCCGACCCACGACGGCCTCGCCGACATCGCCGGCATCGACGAGGAGCTGATCGACCTGTTCTCCAAGCGGCGCGAGCAGATCGAGCTGACCATGGCCGAGTGGGGCCTGACCTCGGCCAAGGCGGCGCAGGTCTCGACCCTGGAGACCCGCGCTGCGAAGCTGGTCAGCCCTGAACAGACATCTGACCAGCAAGCCCGGTGGCGCTCCGAGGCCCTGACCATCGGCGTCGATTCGGCTGATCTGGCGATGGTCATGGCTGACCATCAGGTCCCGTCGATTGACGCTGACGAGACAATCGCGCTGTTCGACCGGCTCTCCTCATCCAGCGGGCTGACCGAGACGTACTCGACGTTCGACCGCCGCGACGTGCTACGCCGCCTGATCGACGAGCTGCCCGCAGCGGTTCCAGTCGATGTGATCGAGTCGCTGGCGTCGAGGTATCTGCAACGATCCGAGGTCGTAGCGGTGGGCTGGGAGGAGCGGACTGGGACCAGCTTCTCGACCATCGAGTTGATGGATTTGGAACAGGACCTCGTCTGGCTCATCAGCGACGGGGTGGGCGCCGGCCGTGCGGTTGCGCAGTCGGGCGCGCTCGCGTCAGCCTTCGATGCTCGACCGTCAGTCAGCCCCGAACAGGCACACGTGGTCACCGAGATGTGCAGTTCCGGCCGTTCGGTCGACGTGCTCGTCGCTGCCGCAGGGACCGGCAAGACGTTCAGCCTCGATGCGGCACGAGAGGCGTGGCAGCGCAGCAGCTACCGGGTCATCGGCTGCGCCCTGGCCGCATCCGCAGCGCATGAGCTCGAGGCCGGCTCGGGCATCCCGTCGAGCACGATCGCCAAGCTCTCCCTGGACCTGGAACGCGACCGCCAGTGGCTGGACCGACGTACCGTCCTGGTGATCGACGAGGCCGGCATGGTCGGCACCCGAACCCTCGCCCCGCTGTTGCAGGCTGCGGTGGCGAGCGGAGCGAAGGTGGTGCTCGTCGGCGACCCCAAACAGCTCCCCGAGATCAAGACCGGTGGCGTGCTCGCATCGCTGGAGCGTCGCCATCCGATCCTGACGCTCACCGAGAACCGTCGGCAGCAAGACACCATCGAGCGCGAGGCCCTCGATCAACTTCGCTCCGGAGATGTCGAACGTGCGATGCGGTCGCTGCGCGAGCACGGCCACGTGGTGACCGCACCGAACGCCGAGGCGGTGCGCGACGGAATGGTCGGCGACTGGTTCCGCCATCGGAACGACGGCCGGACCTCGTTGATGATGGCAAGGCGCAACGCCGACGTGGACGACCTGAATCGCAGGGCCAGGCGGCTCGTCGCTGCGGCCGGTGAGCTGAGCGGAGACCCGATGATCGTCGCTGGTCGGCCGTTCCAGGTCGGCGACGCGGTGGTCTGCACGCGCAACGACCACCCGAACGATGTCCGCAACGGCACCGTCGGCGAGATCACCGCGATCGACCACCGAACGACTGCCGTCACCATCGCCACGGAGGAGGGAGAGCGCATCCTCGGTGCCGACTACCTCGCCGAAGGGTGGATGCGGCACGGCTATGCCGTGACGGTCCACAAGGCCCAGGGCCGGACTTGTGACCACGGCCTGCTGCTCGCCAGCGACGACCTGCACCGCGAGATGGGCTACGTCGGGCTCAGCCGGGGCCGCGAATCCAATCGCATCTACGTCGTGTCCACCGAGCCGGCCGACGAGCTCGAACGCCACGGACGACACGAGGAGCGTGCCGACCCCTACGACCTCGTCGTCGAGTCGCTCCACAAGAGCGCCGCCAAGGAACTCGCCATCGACCACTCGGAGCCAGAGGAAATCGACGACGGCGCCGACATCGGACTGTGAGGGTCCGTCAGGGCCCAGCGATGGCGCCCGGGTCATGGCGCTGACGTCATCCGTGGCCTACGACGGCGCGCCCCGTTCCCAGACGCGCTCGAACTCCTCACGAACCAGCGGCCAGATCAGCCGGCGACCGTCGGCAATCGAGTTGATTTGGGCCGAATCGGGGCCGATCACGACAAAGTCGTGGGAGATTACTCTTCCGAACGCGTCGCGCCTTCCGTCGGGATCCGGGAAACGCAGCGCTACCTTCTCGCCGACCCGATGACAGACTTCCGGATCTCCTGCGAAGTTCGAGAACATTGCGTCGTACGAGCGGAGCGGATCATCGAAACCGCCGTCGCGGAGGAACCGGAAGCCCCAGGTCCGCCCTCGAGTGGCCCAGATGAGTTTCAACCGTCACCTCTGAGAAGAACCCGCTTCTCTTCGCCCTCTTCCAAACCCTGTCGGAAGCCGGTGAGCACAGCTGCCATGTAGTCGCCCTTGTCCCGGGCTTCTTGGTTCTTCTCCCTGAGCTTGTCGCCGCCTAGCTTGACTGCAGCGGGGAGGAGGGCGTCAAGGGCGAGCAGCGCAGCGCCCCAACCGGAACCCCCACCGGCTGCCTTGCCAGCCTTGCCGACCTTGGCGAACTTCGCGGCCTTTGCCAAGGCGATCTTGAACTTTCCCGCTTTCGCAGCGCCAAGCAATGCTGCAGCCAGATCCTCGATGCCGTCCAGCAGGTCCTCGAGCACGTTCGGGGCAAGCTGCATCTTCGCAACCCACTGAAGGTGTCGCTCCAACGGGAGCGTGGCGGCCAATGGGAGCACAAGGTCCAGTCCTACGCGCTCGGTCACCTCGATCCTGTTCGCTTCGAACTTTGCCGACGACAGCAACACGAAGTCCTCGCCGACGGACAAGGCGTCGCTCGATTGCACGAGCGACGCGAGAACCTTACGGAGTTCGTCGAGATCCTCGGCCACGTTCTTCCTGATGAGATCTCTGAACCTGAACACGTCGAGCTCTGGCAGCACGTCGGCCTTCGAGAGCGCCAGAATCCAGATCCGAGGGAACTCGACGAGCTTGCCGTCCACCAGCAACTCACCCTCGAGCGATTCCAATAGGCCGCGGTAGTTGCGTAGGAGCTTCTTCAGGTACCGCTCTTCTTCTCCAGAGTTGTCGAGCAGCTGCTGACCGTCGACGAGCAAGAGCGCGACATCGGATCCCAGTAGAGCCCTGAACGTGTCGACCCGATTCTGCGCTTCTGTTTGTCCGCTCACGTCCTGCTCGAACCACTCCCCGGGATAGTCATGCCAAACAAGGCGCAGGGCGTCGAAGTGCTGGGCGCCATGCGCCTTGGCATTCTCGGACTTCACCTTCACCAGAAAGCTGAACGGTTCGGACGAGAAGCGGTTCGGCTCTGGTCGCCGAGCGTCCTCCTTCATGCCGAGGTAGTTCCGGTGCAGTCGGTCGCGCTGCCGAGGGCTTTCCGCCACGATCTTGTAGAGACTCGATCGCAGGAACTCTGGCTCCTGCGAGGCCCCGAAGAACGAGGAGAGCATGACGGTCTTGCCGCTCCCACTCTCGCCGAAGACGGCGATCTCCTGTACCAGCTCGTTGCGAAGCTTCATGCGAGGAAGGTACTTCAAGGCAGATCGATGCCCGACGGTGGTGCCGCCGATCGGAGCCTGAGCCTCACCGACCGAAGACGACATCGCCGATCTGCTCGGCAGCCTCGGCCTGCATGCTGTCGAGGACGTGGCTGTAGAGGTCGAGGGTGATGCTGACCGCCGCGTGGCCGAGGCGCTCGGAGACCACCTTCGGGTGGACGCCAGCCTTCAGTGCCAAGGTCGCTGAGGTGTGACGCAGGTCGTGCAGACGGATCTGCGGCACGTCGAGATCGCGGATGATCGACTTGAAGGTCGCGGTGATCGTGTCGGGATGCAGCGCTGCGCCACCGACGCCGCAGAACACGTAGCCGGAATCGACCCACGCAGGGCCGAGCCGCATCCGTTCCTGGAGCTGCGCGGTCCTGTGTGCCCGCAGCACCTCGACCGACGTGACATCGAGCGCGACGTTGCGACGCCCACGTCGGGTCTTCGGCTGGTGGGTGCTCACCGCCTTGCCGCGCCCGGCCGAGACCCGGTTGCGCACGATCGCCATGGTCGCCCGATCGAGGTCGACGTCATCCCATCGAAGTCCCGCCAGCTCGCCGCGGCGCACACCGGTGGTCAGGAAGAGCACCCACATCGCATACAGCCGGTCGCCGACCACGGCATCGAGGAACGCCCGTGCCTGGGTGTCGGACCAGGTGACCATCTCGGCGTCCACCACTCTCGGCGGGTCGACTGCGTCCATCGGGTTGCGGATCAACAGACCCCACCGCACGGCGTCCTTCAGCGCCTGGCTCAACACCCGTCGACACGACGCCACCGACCGGGGTGCCAGGCCACCCTTGCCGTCGACCCGGCCGTCGCGCAGCAGTTCGGTCTGCAGTGACCGCAGGTGCATCGGCGAGACCTCGGCCAGACGAACTAACCCGAGCCTCGGCACCACCCAGTTGCGCATCGACTGCTCGTACGCGCGGAACGTCGTGTCGACCACGTTGGACTCCATCGCTGCGAGCCACTCGGAGAGGTACTCGCCGAGCGTGGTGACCCCGGGATCGACCCACATGCCGGTGCGCATCCGCTCGAGCGCCTCGACGAGCGCGTCCTCGGCCTCCTTCTTCGTGCGATGGCCGCCGACCCACTTCTGCTGCTTCTTCCCCGACGCGTCCCGTCCCAGGTAGAGGACGTAGGTCCACGTCGAGCCCCGCTTCATCACCGATCCGCGCACGGCGTCTCCGTTCGTCACGCCCGTGCGACCTAAGCGCGCATCGAGCTCGGAGCCGCACGGCGGTGACGGTGGGCGGATTAGCAAGGGATTAGCAAGCGCCGGATCCTGAGCGTCCCGAGGGTCGAAAACCCTTGGAATTCAGAGCCCGAGAGGAGAATCGAACTCCTGACCTGCTGTTTACAAGACAGCTGCTCTGCCAGCTGAGCTACTCGGGCGGGACTTCCGCGTCTTGGTCCGCGGAAAGCTCCGCGGATTGTAAGCCACCGGCGGCGGGACCCCTATGGGGCCGAGCCCCACCGGGAGCTACGCAGGGGGATCGCTCAGTGCCGGACCGGCCGATCGACCCACTCCTCGATCCAGGCGCCCGTGGCCAGCCACAGCCTGCTGCGGTGGCGGTCGCGGCGGCGGTCCTCGCGGTTCCAGTAGTAGTCCGGACACCTCCGACAGCTGCACAGCTTCGGCCACAAGTACCAGGAGAGCTCCCACTCGCACCGCCAGGGCTGCTCGCCGTCGCCGTGGTTGACCCAGTCGTGCCACTCCACGAGCGTCGGCAGGTCGCACGGACCATCACGATGGTCGTGGACGGGGAAGCAGCTCGACGGATCGTCGAACCGGGCCCGCTCGGGGCGGTGCGCAAGGGTGCGGCTCATGGTCAGCTCCCGAGCACCCCGGCGTCCCGCCGGCCGGTTGGCCGGCTACGGAGGGGACGCCGGGCGTGCTGCGCGCCCGCGACAGCTCGTCATGGCGCCAAGGGTATCCGCCGCGTCCGACACCCGATCAGGCGCGGAGATCCTCCGTACTGCACGCCAACCGAGCCTCGGACCCTCGCGGGCCCAGGGGACGGAGCCATCCGGTGGGCCGGAGAGACTTCGATCGCTGCGAGATCCCCGGCCGGCGGGACCCGGTTCGTCCTACCATCCGAGCGACAACGGTCGAGCCGGGGGGCGACATGGGACGGATGCGAAGGCTCTGGGCTGCGTTGGCGGCCGTGGGCGCATCCATCGCCGTGGCCGGTGGGTGCAGCGCACCGCCGGTCACGCCGCAGCAGCAGATCGATCAGATCGTGCAGTTCGTCGAGACGGCCCGTGGCCACCAGTTCGTCACGCCGCCGGTCGTCGAGTTCCTCTCCGACGACGTCTTCCGCTCCGAGGTCCTCGCGTCGCTCGACGCCGCCAAGCCCGGCGTCGACGCGGATGACGTCGCGTTCACCGCACTCGGCTGGATCCCGCCCGGCGAGTCCCTGTGGCACGAGTACCGGGTCGCCTTCGGCGGGGGAGTGGTCGGCTTCTACGATCCGGTCACGAAGGAGCTCAAGGTCCGTGGCACCGACATGACCCCATACCGGCGGGAGGTCATCGCCCACGAGCTGACCCACGCGCTCGATGACCAGCTCTTCGACCTGTCCGACTCCGAGTCCGAGGGGCTCATCGACGAGGACCACGTCGCTGCTCTCGTGGCGATCGAGGGCAGCGCCTCCGAGGTGCAACGCCGGTACATCGACTCGATGTCGGATCTCGAGCGGTTCCAGGACCTCGCCGAACAACTCCAGTTCGGCTCCGACCCGGCGCTTCTCGAGGTGCCGGTCACGTTGCTGACCCTCACGAGCGCGCCGTACCTCCGTGGTGCGATCTTCCAGGACCAGCTCATCGCCGCGCTCGGCAACCCCGCTGGCCCGGACCTGTCGCTCACCCGCTACCCGGCGACCACCGAGCAGGCCTTCGACACCGCCCGCTTCCTGG
>WBZM01001064.1_pt1 | contig 30426 bp, 28 predicted proteins | sample 5204271 | NCBI WGS metagenome assembly WBZM01 (sample SAMN12344346, study PRJNA552823) | activated sludge metagenome | biome: Activated sludge suspended growth; feature: Nitrification reactor; material: Wastewater; isolation source: activated sludge from nitrification reactor of wastewater... | reverse complement strand
GCCACCTCGGCCAAGCAGATCGGCATGTTCCTGGTGATCCTGGCCATCGTCAGCGCGGCCATCGTCGCCTTCATCATCTACACGATGACGCTGGGCAAGATCCGCGAGATCGCGGTGCTCAAGCTGATCGGCACGCGCAACCGCACCATCGCCGGGATGATCCTGCAGCAGGCGCTGGGCCTGGGCCTGATCGGCTTCGTCGTCGGCAAGGTGGCGGCGACCTTCTGGGCGCCCATCTTCCCGAAATACGTGCTGCTGGAACCGGGCGACGCGGTACGCGGCTTGGTCGCAGTGGTGGTGATCTGCGCGCTGGCCAGCACGCTGGCGATCCGCATCGCGCTGAAGGTCGATCCGGCCGCGGCGATCGGAGGCTGAGGTGGGCGAACTCGGCATCCGCATCGAACACCTTCGCAAGCGTTATGGCGAGGGCGACACGGCCGTCGACGCGCTGAAGGACGTGAACATGACCGTGGCGCCGGGCGAGGTGGTGGGCCTGATCGGCCCGTCCGGCTCGGGCAAGAGCACGCTGCTGAAGTGCCTGGGCGCAGTCATCGAGCCGAGCGGCGGCCGAATGGTGCTGGGCGGCGAGGCCATCTACGAGGACGGCTGGAAGATCCCCGACCTGCGCGCGCTGCGGCGCGACAGCATCGGCTTCGTCTTCCAGGCGCCCTACCTGATCCCGTTCCTCGACGTGACCGACAACGTGGCCCTGCTGCCGATGCTGGCGGGGCGACCGAATGCCGAGGCCCGGACACGCGCACGCGAACTCCTGGAGGCCCTGGACGTCGACCACCGCGCCGGCGCGCAGCCTTCGGAGCTGTCCGGCGGCGAGCAGCAGCGCGTGTCGATCGCGCGTGCGCTCGCCAATCGGCCGCCGGTGATCCTTGCGGACGAACCGACGGCACCGCTGGACAGCGAGCGCGCGCTGGCCGTGGTGCGCATCCTCAATCAGATGGCGGTGCAGTACCACACGGCAGTGATCGTGGTCACGCACGACGAGAAGATCATCCCGACCTTCAAGCGGATTTATCACATCCGCGACGGCCGGACCGAAGAAGAGGCGGGGCAAGGCTTGAGCCTCTGACCCGAGCCAGCCCGGTTTCAGCAGCCGTCAACCAGGAGCAAGAGTGTGAGCACATCCAAGGCGGACTGGCTGGTGAAGTCACTGGCAGGGGTCGCAGTGCTCTTCGGGTTGCTAACGGTCCTGTCCGGCGGTCGCACACTGTTCGGTGGCGAAGCGGCGCGCCTGGCGGCCGGGGCCATAGTGCCCTTCGTGCTCTGGTTCAACTTCGTCGCCGGGTTCGCCTACGTGACCTGCGGTCTGGGGCTTTGGCAGCGGCGGCGCTGGGCGGTACCGCTGGCCGTCTTCATCGCCGCCGCAACCGGCCTGGTCTTCGCCGCCTTCGGCGTCCATGCATGGATTGGTGGTGCCTACGAGACGCGAACCGTCGGCGCGATGACGCTGCGCACGTTACTGTGGGCGGGTATTGCAGCAACCGCCCACCGCGTGCTAAGGCAACTCATCTGACTGAACGGCAGGCACCAGGTGGCGACCGAAGGTGACCAAGTCGGGCCCGTCGGCTGGTCTATCAGCACTGAGCGAACCCAGTCCTGTCAAGCCTCGGCGAACGAATCGCGCACTACCGCATCCGCGCTGCTGCGCCGCGCCTTCGCGCAACAGCTTGGGCCCCCGCAGTTCAGCGGGGGATGAAGAACGTCGACTTCTCGAACTGGATGGCCGATCGGTCTGCGCTGGTGCCGGAGGTGGGCTCCACGCCCGTGACCGCAAACATCACGGGCACCGACCGGCCTGCGAGCCCTTGCGCCACGACGAAAGGTAGGCGCAAGCTCACGGACGTCGACGTCACGGCAGCCGGGCCGGCGCTGGCCGGCGTTGCCACGACCTCCAACCCTTCGATCCCGGAGGCGGCAACCCGGTAGGTCTGCGGAGCCTCCGTGCGATTCATGATCTGGATGCGGTAGACGTTCTCAACCGCGCCTTCCTCCACCACACGGGCCAACGCGCCACGGTCCTTGACCACATCGAACTTGAACGGGCTGCGCATCGCCACGCTGGCTGCGAAGGTGACGCTGGCCGCCGAAAGCACTGCGCCGTAGATCAGCACACGCGGGCGCAGCGCGCGCTTGAACATTTGCAGCCGTGTCCAGCCGTTCACCACGCCGTTCTCCGTGGAGTAGCGGATGAGCCCTTTGGCATAGCCCATCTTGTCCATCACGTCGTTGCAGACGTCGATGCAGGCTGCGCAGCCGATGCATTCGTTCTGCAGCCCGTTGCGGATGTCGATGCCGGTGGGACACACCTGCACGCACAGCGTGCAGTCGATGCAATCTCCAAGTCCGTGAGCGGCCGAGTCCGCCTTGCGCGAGCGCGATCCGCGCGGGTCGCCTCGCTTCGCGTCGTAGGTGATGATCAGCGAGTCCTTGTCGATCAAGGCGCTCTGGAAGCGTGCGTAAGGGCACATGTACTTACACATCTGCTCGCGCAGAAAGCCCGCGTTGCCGTACGTGGCGGCGCCGTAGAACAGGATCCAGAACGCGTTCCAGCCGGACAAGTTCCAGCTCGCCATATCCACTGCGAGCTCGCGGATCGGCGTGAAGTAGCCGACGAAGCTGAACCCGGTGAACAAGGCGATCGACAGCCACGCCGAGTGCTTGGCGCCCTTGCGCCAGATCTTGCGCCACCGCCACGGTTGCTGGTCCAGGCGCATGCGCGCAACCCGGTCGCCCTCGATCTTCCGCTCGGCCCACATGAAGATCTCGGTGTAGACCGTCTGCGGACAGGTGTAGCCGCACCAAAGGCGGCCCGCCACGGCGGTGAAGAAGAACAGCGCCAATGCAGACAGCACCAGGAGTGCCGCCAGGAAGATCAGGTCCTGCGGATAGAGCAGCAGGCCGAAGATGTAGAAGCGCTGGGCATCGAGGTCGAACAGCACGGCCTGCCGGCCACTCCACTGCAGCCAAGGCAACCCATAGAACAGAAGCTGCGTCAGCCACACGAACACCCAGCGCCAGTTCGCGAACCAACCCTTGACCGCCCGCGGGTAGATCGTCGGCTGCTTCTGGTACATCGAGACGAACTGAGCGCTGTCCGCTACTTCAGCGCTCGCTGACATGATGGGGATAACCTTCGCGGGCTTGGGCATGCTCAGCGCTCGCGGGGAATCCGGCGGTACAAGGTCGAGGCTCGAGTCATCGCTTCAGCTGGTCGAGCTTGCGCTCGATCCGGCTCCATTCCTCGGCATCGGGCAGTGCCAGCTTGGTCTTCGTGATGGGCTTCCACTCCCTGGAAAGCTCGGCGTTCAGCGCGGTGAAGTGCTGTTGATCCGTGGGCACGTCTTCCTCACCATAGATCGCATTCACCGGGCACTCGGGCACGCAGACCGCGCAGTCGATGCACTCGTCCGGGTCGATGACCAGGAAGTTCGGCCCCTCCCGGAACGCATCGACCGGACAGACGTCGACGCAATCGGTGTACTTGCACCGGATGCAGGCCTCGGTGACGACGAAGGTCATCGTGCACGGCGCCCGAGGTCAGCCGCAGCAGGCGCCGCCCGAGCAGCAGGAATCGCCTCGCGCGACCGGTTGCGCGTTGACGGCGTCCGCGGTGCGGGCGATCTGGATGCGCCAGACCGACGGGCCGGCCTCCAGCACCGTCCACTCGAACTGCCCGTACGAACGGTCATCGAACTGGTAGTGCAAGGGTTGCGGGTTGTGGTCATTGACCAGCTGCAGCGCCTGCCCGACGGCCAGGCCGTCGAAGCGGCCGAAGATCAGCGGGTGGCGCTCGCGGGGCGGGATGGTCCGCAGATCGAGCACATGGGTCGGTTGGATCAGGGTGGCAGTCATCGGGACCTTTCAGGGGAGTTGGGCATCACCGCGAGCGCAGCCGCGCCTTGGTGATGCGTTGAAAAACTTCAGGCTGGGATCGGCTTGTAGAAGAGCCCGAGCGCTGCGTCGCGTCACCCATCCTTGCCGTCTAGCCGGCTGGCCACCAGCCAGGGGCCGAAGCGCCAAAGGTAGAGGGTGAACGCCAGCGCCCAGGCGACTGCCGCCGCGATCAGCGCGTCGGCAGCGAGTGCCGGTGCAAGCATCGGCAGGGCCACGCGGACCACTGCTGCAGCCAGGACCAGCAGATAGGCCGTCACTTCAAGCCGTGACGCCTTGAGTGGACGGCCGGTATGGCCGCGCGCGGTCCGGGTGATCATGCCAACGATGAGTCCAGCCGTGGCGCCGACGGCAAGGGCATGGATGCCGGCAGATGTCGACACGAAGCCCATTTGAGCGGCTGCGAGCAGCGCGAAGCCCAAGGGCAGCCAGGCGTAGGCCATATGCAGCACCCACAGGATGGGCCGCGCCTTCGTGCGCCAGGGCTGCCAGTGCCACAGCCGAAATGTGTGCAGCAGGGCCGCCAAGCTGAGGCCTGCAGCCGTGATCGGGTTGACGGGCAACAGCACCCAGGCCGCCAGCGACAACGCGGTCGTGGCCAGCGCAGCACGCTCGAGCCAAGGCGGCGTCTGGAGTTGCCGACCCGGCAGTGCCGACATCGTGAAGGCCGGGATGACGCGCCCGGCGATCACGCACTCGATCGTCACGATCAAAGCGAGGCCGGCGTGCAGCGCGCGCAGGGGGTCGATGCTGAACCATCCCAGCGTCGCCGCATGAAACGCGAGGTTGGAGGACGCCAGCAGCACGACCACGGCACCCAACGGGAGATTGCGGCGGTTCCCCGACTTCCAGAGCACCCGCAGCAACACTCCGGCCACCCAAGGCAGCAACAGGGCATCGAGCAACGCGTACACGGCGTACGGCGCACCAAGCGCTGCCAGCCGCGCCGCTAGCCAGATTGCCGCCATGACGGCCAGGGTGGCGCCGCGCGGCGTGGACAAGCCGGTCCAGGCCTTTCCGGCCGTCAGCAGGAAACCCACGATCACCGCGACCGCAAAGCCGAACAGCATCTCGTGGGCGTGCCACAACAGCGGGGGCATCGTCGCCGGCAGCGCCGCCACGCCCAGAACGGCTGCGACCCAGTACGGCACCGCGAGCGCCGCGAAGGCCGCCGCGCCGAGGTAGAACGGACGGAAGCCCAGCCGGAACAGCGGCCAGCCAGGCAGCGGGAACTCCATGCTCGGCGCCCTGGCGTCAGCGCTCGGCACGCCGGCCTGCGGGACGAGAGGAATGGCGCTTGACGGGCTTTTCATGATGGAGACCTGGCTTCGGGGAAGCGACGAAGCTGAATCTAAAGCTGTATGGTGTGTGCATGTTAATGACATTCGGCCCTTAAAGCAATACACTGCATGCATCTTTAAGAGGTTCCATGCGCCTTTCCGAATACACGGACTACACCTTGCGGGTGCTGATGTACTGCGCTGCACATCGGGACCGCCTGGTCACGATCGGTGAACTGGCCGAGCAGCACGGGCTGTCCCGGAATCACCTGATGAAAGTGGTCAACGACCTGGCGCACCGTGGCCTGCTCGAGACCACGCGCGGACGCGGCGGCGGGCTGAGGCTGCGGGCAGAGCCCGATCAGATCCGCATCGGCGATGTGGTGCGGGCCACCGAGACCGACTTTCGCCTGGTGGAGTGCTTCGACTCCACGACCAACGCGTGCACGCTATCGCCGGCCTGCCGGCTGAAGCACCTTTTCGACGATGCGCTGGCCGGCTACTTCAAGGCCCTGGACGGCGCCACGCTGGCGGATATGACACCGGGCCCCACCCTGCCCCGAAGCCGGACGATCGCGCCACCAGCCAGCCGCCGGCGCGCGCTGGGGACAGGACAGACCGAGGCCCGCCGCGTAGCCCGCCCCCGAGGCGGCGCGTGAAGACCGAAGACCGATCGGAGACTCCACTCGATGACCCACGCCATCCCAGGCCACAGCGCACCCGCCGTTGGCTTCGAAGTGCCGCTGGAGATGCTGGCAGCCTGTCACGGTCGCGTCCAGCACCAGTGCGCCACCCTGCAGCGCCTGTTGCCCCACCTTCAGCGTCACGGCGCCGACCGTGACGCGCAGGATGCAGCCAGAGCCATCATGCGCTACTTCGATTCAGCGGCACGCCACCACCATGAAGACGAGGAACACGATCTGTTCCCGGCGTTGTTGGAATCGATGGCAGGGTCGGACGCGGTGTGTCTTCGGGAACTCACCGCGTCACTTTGCGGCGACCACCGCAAGCTCGAGCAACTCTGGGGCGCGCTGCGCCCTCAACTCTTGAGCGTCAGCGAGATGACTGGCCACATCGTCGACGCCGCACTGGTCTCTTCCTTCGTTGAGCGCTACGAGGCGCACATCCGACGTGAAGAAGGCGAACTGCTGCCCATGGCCGCACGCCTGCTGGGCGAGACCGAACTGGACCGCATTGGCGTGGCGATGCGGCGCCGACGTACTCGCGTGGCTGAGCGTTGAACCGACTTCTCATTCGCACCCAAGGGACGAGCGCGACGACCGACAACTGAAAGCGCACTTCTTTTCCAGGAGGAGAACATGATGCCCCGGCAAGACGAAGAAGGCTATCTCGTGGAGCCAAATGACTGGACTTCAACGTGGGCTGGCCAGATCGCGGCTGAGCAGGGAATCGCATTGACAGACGATCACTGGTTCGTGATCAGCTTCATGCGCGAACAGCAGCAAGAGCGCCAGGTCACGCCCGACGCCCGGCATGTCATGCGTCACCTCGAACAGCGATACCCCGGCCAAGGTCGAAAGCGCCTCTTTGAACTGTTTCCCTACGGCTACGTCGCTCAGGCCTGCAAGATTGCCGGCATGAAGCGCCCGCGCGCTTGGAGCACGGGCTAGAAGTGTCCGTGAGAAGCCAATGGCGCCGCCTCTGTGGAGCCCCGCGTCGACCCGAACAGCCCGTGAGGTAAACCACGGCCTGAACGCGCGAGCGGAGAATCGGATGCCGTAGGATGTGCTTGACATGGGTCTTCACGATCGCCTCGGCAATGCAGACCTCGCGCGTCACTTCGTTGCTGCTGGCGCGACCACATGGCCAACGCGGCAAGTCACCCCGCCGGGCAACGCCTGCAGCATCTAGGTTCGACTGTCCACGGAAACGAAGAGCTTTGCCAATGACCTGCAGGAACGCATCCGGCTGGAGACCACGCAATGGCGCGCCGGCCGGTGCAAATTGAGGCCGTCCAGCGCCCATCACTGGTACGGTTCTGCCAACCTTTGAGCGCGGCAAGCTGACCAGCCGAGCTGAAGCTACGGGCCCCCGCACGGCAGTCATCTACTGCCTGGGCAGTCAAACCACATGATCTGATCGGCTCCCTGGTTGCCGTCACTTTTGTGCGCCAAACGACGTCCTGATAGGAACACTTTTCAGGACGTAATCGGCTCGCCGCGATGCAAGCTCGGCATCACCTCCGCGGACGTCGGCTATGTGGCATCGGGGCGACCGGCAGCTTGTGGCCGACTCGTGCCGAAGTGAGGCTCAAGTTTGTGGCCTGAAACCTGCCCTTCGTCAGCCGCCCGCTGCCGCAGTTTGGAGCGCGTCGCGAAGGACGGTTCGTGGCCGAGTCCGTGAGTTCGCGGCTGCTCCGGAGAGCTGACCCTCAGAAGGGCGCGGGGCGCTCTGCCGCTGCGCACCTCAGGTACGACGCCGCCCCGCCCGGCCGAAAGCGCATCCTGTGTGGCCCTCAACTCGATGGGAGACCATCATGGGAACCACAGGTAGCGCCATTCATCGCGAACCTTGGAACAAGGGCAAGCTCGTCGGGCAGAAGGCGCCCTTCAAGCTCAAGGACATCTGGGCGCTGCGCGTCCGCCTCCAGATGGAGGGACGAGTGCGCGAACTCGCCCTGTTCAACCTCGGTATCGACAGCAAGCTGCGCGGCTGCGATCTTGTCGCGCTGAAGGTCCGGGACGTGTGTCACGGCGACCAGGTGGCGATGCGCGCTGTCGTCATGCAGCACAAGACGCAGCGCCCAGTGCAGTTCGAGATCACGCAGGCTGCCCGCGACGCCTTGCAAGCTTGGATCAAGCTGGCTGGGCTGAAGTCGGAGGACTTCCCATTCCCCAGCCGTCTGCACGACTCGCCACATCTGGGGACCCGGCAGTACGCCCGAATCCTCGGGCACTGGGTCGACGAACTGGGTCTGGACCGCACGGAGTACGGGACGCACTCGATGCGCAGGACCAAGGCAACGCTGATCTACCGGCGCACGAAGAACCTACGCGCCGTGCAACTGCTGCTGGGGCACTCGAAGCTCGAGTCGACGGTGCGATACCTCGGCATCGAGGTCGATGACGCCCTGGAGATATCTGAGCAGACCGAGATCTGACCCTTCAGCCGTCGCCCCCAGCCGCGAGGCCGGGGGCGAACGTCTGGTGTGAGGAAATCCGACAGACTCGCGCTCTCGGCCAGTTGCTGTCCTTCGAGGCCGGCCCTGAACTCTTGCCTAATCGCTCCTGCTAGCGGCAGCTTTACGGCGACGAACCCGGGCATCTCTTCGGCTCGACCTGCCCATCAACGGCCGGTCGCCAGTCGCTCTCGGCCTCTGGTGCGACGGGGCTTCACGGCGATGAGTCCGAATTGCCCGCCGACCCAAGTCGGCCAGACGCGGTTCGCGAGGGATCGGCGTCGGTGATGCGATCTGCACCGTCACGAACTGCGCTGTATCAAGCCTGCCCCACGCCTCAGCCCGCCTCGTAAGAGCCGATCACGAACTTTTGGTCGTTCTCATGCGCGGCCTCGAAAGGCATCGGGTTGTGGGCAACGTACAGCTGTGGCTGCAGGAGTAGACCGCAATCAGCGCGCTGGAGCGCAACGGCAGAAACAGCGCGACGCCCTACAACGTCCTGTCGCCATCGAAGTTGCTTCGCTGCCATTGTTCGTCACTTGATGTACTTGACAGTACAGTAAACCGCGATACACTTACTGGACCGTTGAGTCTAGTAAGCCTTCGATGTTCGGAGCAGTGCCTCGCCTGCCGTCGAACGAGGTCCATCGGGCAGCCGCGAACGAACGCTCAACGGGAACGACCGCCGCTCCTGCGGCCGCACACGGCAGCCAGGCGCGGCCCAGAGTTGACGGGCCTTTGCTGGCTTGCGGCCGGGCCCCTTCCGGAGATTCACATGAAGAGACTTCTATCGACATTCGGCCTAGCGGCTGGCCTGCTTGCCAGCGGCTGCGCGTCGACGTCGGCACCCGAATACGCCACCCATTGGACGTCGGCGAAGACACAGACCTTGCGCCTGGACAGTGGTGTCCAGGTTCGGTACGTGAAGACCGGCAAGGGGCCTGTCCTGGTGTTGCTGCACACCATCCGTACCCAACTGGACTACTTCGAGCAACTGGCTCCCAAGCTCGAGGGCGAGTTCCAGGTCTATGCGCTGGACCTGCCTGGGCACGGAGGCTCGGACAGGCCGGCGGTCGAGTACACCGAGCAGTACATGCGGCAAGCGGTGGGCGAGTTCATCACCAAGCTCGACCTGCGTGACGTCACCTTGGTCGGCGAGTCGATCGGTGGCGTGCTGGCTCTGACGGTCCCCGGAGACCACCCCGACCGCATCAAGCGCATCGTGTCCCTGAACCCCTACGACTATGGCGACAAGTTCGGTGGCGGTGTGCGGCGCAGCAGCAACGGCTGGATGGTCGGCTTGTTCGACATCTTCGGCAACCACACGATCGAGCCCAGGTTCGTGACATCTGCCGTGCTCGGCGGCGGTTTCTACGATGCGTCGCGCCTGCCCGACCCCTTGCTCGACGAGTTCGTGCGCACTGGAAGCCGGGAGGGCTACCGAAGGGCCGAGTACTCGGTCTTCCGAAACTGGACCACCTGGCTGGATGCGCGGCAGCTGTACCCCCGCGTCAAGGCGCCCGTGACGTTGATCTACGGCAGCCACGACTGGTCCAACCTCGAAGAGCGTGCACGGACACAACGGGCGTTCCCTGATGCCCGGGTCTACACGATCGAGAAGTCGGGCCACTTCACCGCCCTGGAGCAGCCGACCGTGGTGGCCAACATCATCGTCGGCGGGCGCGACAAGTGATCTCTTGGCACCTGGCAGACGAACCACCCGTCGTTGACGCCCAGGCGGCTCTCCACAAGCAACACGGACACAACCCCAAACTCACATGACAAACAAACAAGTCGTTCTCGTCACCGGCGTCTCTTCAGGCATCGGTCAAGCAAGCGCCCAGAACTTCGCCAAGCGCGGCTGCAGAGTGTTCGGAACGGTCCGAAACCTTGACAAGGCGCCTTCGATTCCCGGCGTGGAACTCGTCGAGATGGACATCCGGGACGAAGCCTCCGTCAAGCGCGCCATCGATACCGTGATCTCCAAAGCCAAACGGATCGACGTCCTGGTCAACAACGCTGGCGGAACGATGCTCGGATCGATCGAGGAGACGTCCGTCGTGGAGGCGCGCGCCCTCTTCGAAACCAACGTCTTCGGCACCATGCGAGTGTCGCAAGCCGTACTCCCCACCATGCGCGAACAGGCTTCGGGCCGCATCGTCAACGTCAGCTCGGTCCTCGGTTTCCTCCCGGCACCGTACATGGGTGTCTACTCCGCGACCAAGCACGCCATCGAAGGTCTGTCCGAAACGCTCGACCATGAAGTCCGCGGTTTCGGGGTCCGCGTGGTGATCGTCGAGCCGTCGTACACCAAGACCAACCTCGACCTCAACGCCCCGCAGGCCGCCAGGCAGATCGCGGCGTACGACACCGATCGCACCAACGTGTCCCGGGCCATCGTGAACAGCGTGAACAAGGCGCCGGGGCCCGACAGCGTGGCCGCGACCATCGTCGACGCGGCGCTGAGCGGCTGGAAGATGCGATGGACCCCCAAGGGTGAGGCCTCTCTGCTTCGCAAACTCCGCCGGTTCATGCCCGCCGGCCCTGTCGACTCGAGCCTTCGCAAGACCTTCGGGCTCTCCTGACGGCATCGGCACCTGCAACGCGGACGAGTCCGTCTTTCCAGATGCGCACCCTTCAGACGACGCCAGGCGACATCGGTGCCTCCGCTAAGGAGGCGTCTCACGAACGCATCCTGCGGGCTGCCGCACGGGCCATCCGGCGCACCGGGTACGACGGCACCGGTGTCGCCGGCATCATGAAGGACGCGGGCTTGACCCATGGCGCCTTCTATGCTCACTTTGCGTCGCGCAAGGCCATGTTGGCCGAGGCCTCGGACTGCGCCAGCGCCGAGTTCAACGCCTTTGCGGCCAGCATCATGGCCGGCGCGCCGCCGCGGCAATCGCTGAACGCACTGGTGCGCGCCTACTTGTCCGAGGAGCACGTCTCGAACGTCGAGACAGGTTGCCCGGTGTCGGCCCTGGTGTCCGAGATGCCACGGCAAGCACCGGAGGTCCGCCGGGCGGCCACACGCGGCATCCAGGAGATGATCGACCTGGTGGCCCGCCAGTCACCGGAACGGAGACGGCCCGCCGCGCACGATTGGGCGCTCGTGACGGTGGCGACCATGGTGGGCACCTTGGTGCTGGCGCGCGCCGTCGACGACCCCAGGTTGTCGGAGGCGCTGCTCTCCGTGGCGCTGAACCGCCTGGCCCCGGTCGGCGAGTGACCAAGGGGCCCGTCGCCGCTTCATGGTCAAACTGTCGGCGCATTAGACTCAAGGGTCTTCACACCATGCAGGTCACGCTCTGAGCCTCACCACTGTTGCCGACAAGCGGCCCAAGGTCCCGACGACGGCGCCCACGGGCGACCTGGCGCCGCGTCGCGGCCGGCCGCGCGACCCGCGCAAGGTCGAGGCCGTCATCGAGGCGGCACGGCTCGCCTTCGCGGCCAACGGCTTCGACCGCACGAGCATGGACGAGATCGCCGCAGCGTCCGGCGTGTCGAAGATGACGGTCTACAGCTACTTTCCGACCAAGGAAGCGCTGTACACGGCCACGGTCGTTAGCACCATCGACCGCGGGCTGCCCGCGGAGGCGATCGGCCAACTGGATCCGCGGCAGCCGGCAGCCAGCCTGACACAGATCGGCCTCGCCATCGTCCGCCTGATGCGCCAGGACGACGTCCTCGGATGCCACCGGGCCGTCATCGGCTCGTCCAGCCAGTACGCCGACCTCGCCGCGCAGTTCTACGACGTGGGCCCCGCACGCATCGTCGGCGACGTGGCGAAGTTCCTGCAGGCCGCGAAGTCCGCCGGCTCGCTGGACCTTCCGCACGTTCAACAGGCTGCCGACCAGTTCGTCAGCCTGTACTGCAACCTCGACCACTGGCGCTCGGTGCTCAGCATGCCCAAGCCCACCGAGAGGCAGGACCGCGCGCTTGTCAAGTCGAACGTCGACTTCTTCATGCGCGCCTACCGCCCTCGCTGAGCACCGGCGGCGCGTCAGCGCGCCCCTGCCGGCAGCTCGAAGATCATGCAGGTCGTCGTGGCATGCGCGTACAGCTTGCCATCGGGCCCGACGATACGACCCTCGGCCGTCCCGACCTGGCGTCCGGTGTGGATGACCGTGCCCTCAGCGCGGACCAGCGGCACCGCGTCCGTCAGCGGACGCACCAGGTTCACCTTGATCTCCAGCGTCGTGTAGCCCCAGCCGGCCTTCAACGTGGTGTGCACCGCGCACCCGACGGCCGAGTCCAGCAGGGTGGCGAACCAGCCACCGTGCACCGTGCCCATCGGGTTGTAGTGCCGGCGTGATGGGCGGCCCTGGAAGACGGCGACGCCTTCCTCCATGCGAATCGGCAGGAAGTCCAGCGTCTCGCCCATCGGCGGCGGCGGCAGATCGCCCGCAAAGATGGCCTGCAGCGTCTCCAGGCCGGACAGGCCCTTCCACGAGCGCGTCGGCGGCCCGGCATCGGCCGGCCGGAACCGGGAGCGGACCGCTCGTTCCTCCGCTTCCCAGGCGAGAAGCACCTGATTGACATCCATCACCACCTCCTGCCGAGCGGGGCTCGGCGCAAAAAAAGAGAAGCGCGGGCTTGCCCGCCGTTGTTGCCTCAACCGGTGGCCTGCACCGGCAACGATGGCGCCGTCGCCATCGCGGCGACACCTTGGACATGCTGGACGAAGAACTCGAGGAAGGCCCGGGTCCGCAACGGCAGGAAGCGCCTGCTCGGCATGGTCGCCACGAGCCTCAGGCCCTCGGCGCTGACCCATGGCGCGAGCACGCGACGCATTTGCCCCGCATGGCTGCGGGCGGTCAACGCCAGTTCGGGCAAGAGCGTGATGCCGGCACCGGCCAGTGCCGCCTGATAGGTCGTTTCGTCGTCGTTGGACTGCACGCACCAGCCAGGCTGTACGTCGACCTGGCGCCCGCCTTCCGCAGGATTCACCAGACCGATCGGACGCAGCCTGGAGCCCGGGGCTCGCAGGCGCACCATGCGATGCCGCGTCAGTTCTTCCGGCGCGGCGGGCAAGCCATGGGCCTGCAGATAGTCCGCCGATGCACACAGGACGTAGTTCATGTCCAGCACCGGCCGCACGACCACATCGGCGTCCAGGTGCTCGTCCTGCCTCACGATGGACAGGTCGAACTGGTGCACCTCCTGCTCGGGGCGGTCACAGGTGTGGATCTCGACCTGGACCCCCGGATGCCGCCTCTGGAAATCGGCGACGCAGGGAGCCAGCAGGTTCACCGCCACCAGCGACGTGGTCGCCACGCGCAGGCCGCCCGCGATCTCGCTCGAATGCGCGCGTGCCTGGTCGGCGGCCTCCTGGACCTCGGCCAGGATCGACCGAAGACGCGCAAGGTAGCCCTCGCCGGCTGGCGTGAGCGAGATCTTGCGCGTCGTGCGATGCAGCAGCCGAACACCGAGCGATTGCTCGAGATCCTGGATCAGCCGCGTGACGACGGCCGGCGCCAGGTCCATCTTGCGCGCGGCTGCCGCAAAACCGCCTTCGTCCACCACGCCCTGGAAGACACGCATCGACTGAAAGAGATCCATGACGAGACCCCAGCCGCTCAACGGCGCGACGCCGCGCGCGTCGGCGGCGCGGTGTCGATCCTCAGGCACAACACCGCGATGGCCAGCGCGAGCGCCACGTGCGTGAGGTACAGCGACCGGAACTCCGCCACCTGCGGGGCCGCATGGCCGACAAGTGCGACGGTGAGGGCCACGCCCAGCACGCTGCCCATCTGGCGCACGGCCTGGTTCACCGCGCTGCCGACGCCGAAGCGCGCGGGCGCCAGGCGGGCCACGGCCGCGCCGCTCAGCGACGGCAGCACCATGCCGACGGCAGGGCCCGTCATCAGCAGGCCCGGAAGCCACACGCCCAGATAGTCGGGAGCAGGCCCCGCGCGCAGGTACAGCCACAGGCCGCCCGCCGCGTAGAGCAGGCTGCCGAAGACGAGCAGCGGCCGGTGGCCGAAGCGTGCCGCAAGTCGACCCGACAGCATCGCCACGGGCACCACCAGCGCCGGCCCCGGCGAGACCGCCAGCCCGGCCTGCGGCAGTGTGTAGTGCCACACCTGCATCAGGAAGAAGAACATCGCGAAGAACATCATCGAGAACGCGATGCCGAACACCAGCGTGGCCAAGTTGACGTATCGGTAGGTACGGTCGGCAAACAGCGACAGGTCGACCGCCGGGTTCGAGACATGCCGGGCCCAGGCGACGAACGCGGCGAGCAACAGCGGACCGGCGACCAGCGCCATGTGGACGACCCCAGAACGCCATCCCAAGGCATCGCCCTGCACGATGCCGTAGGCCAGCGCGCCGACGCCGGTGATGATCAACGTGATGCCTACTCCGTCCAGCGACGCATCACCGTTCGCATGGCGCCATTCGGCGAGCCGGCGTCGCCCACGCCACCAGGCCAGCAGCCCGAGGGGAAGGTTCAGGAAGAAGGCCCAGCGCCAGCCCATCGCGTCGACCACCGCCGAACCGAGGCTGGGCCCGAGCGCTGCGGCGAGGCCACCCACCGCACCCCACAGGCTGACGACGACGGCCCTCCGGTCTGCGGGGAATGCGCCCAGTACCAAGGCCAGCGACGCAGGCGTCAGCAGCGCAGCGCCCACCGCCTGGAAGGCCCGCGCGGCCACGAGCCAGCCCACCGAAGGCGCCGCGCCACAGGCGGCCGAGGCCGCCAGGAACAGCAGCAGCCCACCCTGGAACACCCGCTTGCGCCCCAGCGCGTCAACCAGGCGGCCTGCCGGCACGAGCAAGGCGGCGTAGACGACGGTGTAGGCATTCAGCACCCAGGACAGATCGGCCGCGCTGCTGCGTGGGAAACCGGCACGCAGTGCATCGAACGCCGCGAACAGCACGGTGCCGTCGATGGAGACCAGGAACACCGCGATGCTCGCCACGCCGAACACCGACCAGGGAGATATGCGTGGCGCCTCCGGCAGGGTGGCCGGGACCTCTGTCATGCTACTCACTGGTCGTACCTCCGCCGGCGCACTGGGGCGCGACCTTCGTCGATGCTCGCGAGCGTGCGACCCAGCGGCCGGGAGGGGTTGGCCGTGGTGAGGAGATCGTGTCCGGCGCGCGAGTCGGCATCACGTTCGACAGTTTCAAGGCCGTTGACGAGCCGTGTGACAGCGGCCCCGACCACTACCGCGACGGCGCACGCGATGTCCATCGATCAGCCCCGGCCGCCGCCGTCCGCCTGCGCGGCGACCGCCGCCCACTGCTCCCAGGTCTTCAGCCGCTCGGCGTACAGCGCCGGCACCACGTGCATCGGCAGGCTGCCGAAGAAGACGCGCAGCGGAGGCGTCTCGGCATCGACGATGGCCAGCAATGCGGAGCCCACGCCGCTCGCGTTGCCCTGCGGCAGGCTCGCGAAACGTGCCATGAAGGCCTCTTGCACGGGGGCGTACGCAGGAATCGCCTCCGAACGACTGGCCGACGTGGAGAAGCCGGTGTCGAAACCCGACGGCTCCACGATCGTGACCTTGACGCCGAACGGCGCCACCTCCTGTGCCAGCGACTCGGCGAAGCCTTCCAGCGCAGCTTTGGAGGCGGTGTACCCACCTGTCGTCGGGAAGGCCGCGACCCCCAGCACGCTGGACAGCATGACGATGTGACCGCTGCCCTGTGCCCGCAAAAGCGGGAGCGCCGCCTGCGTGACCCACAGCGCACCGAACACGTTGGTCTCGAACTGCGCGCGGATCTCCTGTTCGGCGATCTCCTCGACCATGCCGAAGTGGCCATAACCGGCGTTGTTGACGACGACGTCGAGCCGGCCGAAGTGCTCGTGAGCGCGCTTCACCGCAGCGAAGGCCGCGGATCGGTCGGTCACGTCGAGCGCCATTGCCATGCAGCGATCGCCGTATCGGCCGGTGAGTTCGCTCAGCGATGCCACGTCGCGCGCCGTGGCGACGACCCTGTCGCCGCGCTCGAGAGCGGCCTCGACGAAGTGGCGACCGAAGCCGCGCGAAGCGCCGGTCACGAACCAGACTTTCGACATGAAAAGTTCCTCTTCTTCAGGTGGGTGAACCGCAAGTGGAGAAAACCGTCGTCCGGCCTGCGGTGGCCCGGTTCGTCAGCCCCTGCAGCAGCAGGTCGAGCGTGCAGGCAGGCATGCCGCCTGGCTCGTCGAAGGAAGTCGAAGACAGGTGCGGTCCGATGGCGTGGCGATGCAGGCACGTGGCGATCACCGGCAGCACCAGGGCGTTCATCACGAGTTCGGGATCGACGGCCCGGAACTGAGCCTCTGCGACACCTCGCTGCACGGCTTCGTGCACGACGGCGCGGGTCGGCGCCAGGATGCGCCGCACCCAGAGGTCGGCCAGCACGGGAAAGTGATGCACCTCGGTGAAGACCAGCTTCACCACGCCACCGACCGGACCTTCGACCAAGGCCGAGCGCCACGTGGTGACCACGTCCTGAAGGATCGCGCTGCCTTGCCGGCCTTCCAGTGCGGGGGCTGACTCGAACGGAAACTCGCAGAAGAAGCTCTCGGCCACCAGTGCGGTGAACAAGGCTTCCTTGTGGTCGAAGTACAGGTACAGCGTCCCCTTGGATACTCCTGCCCGCTCAGCGATCTCGTCGGTTCTCGTGGCTGCGAAACCCTTCTGGACGAAAAGCGACATGGCCGCCGACAGCAGTTCCCGGGGCCGTGCGTCCTTGCGACGCCGAAGCGGGGCTGCTGCTTGACCGATCATTGCAGGGGCGAGGCGACCCGCGTACGCGGCCCTCGCTCCAATACGTCCAGCACGCGCTGGGCCATGTGGTAGGCCAGAGCCTCGCGGCTGGACATCGGCAGATCGGCGCCGGGATCGACCAGGGCGGCGTGCACAAACAAGCTCTCGATGCCCTGCGCTTCGAGGCGCACGTTCAGAGCCGCGTGCCCGGGCCAGTCGGCGGTCGGCAGAGCCGGCGAGATCGCTTCGGGCTGCCACGGCGTGTAGGAGGTCGACTGCGTCAGCACCGTCGCGATGGCGCCCCCGCCGGGGGGTGCAAGGACTGGCACGAATGCGTCGATGAATTGCTCGGCGCGATCGAAGCGGGACCGGAGCGACTGCGACGGCCTGACATCGCTGTGCACATCTGCCATCGCCGCGCGCCCGGAGGACGCGACGTTGTTGACCAAGAAAGTCACGTCAGCGAGCCTTCGGGCCAGCGCCAGGAACTGCTGGCGGCGCGTGATCGGCAACAGGATGGGCGCGGCGCCGTCCGGTACGACCCGGCCTCGCGCCTCCGTCTGGGCATAGACCTTCGCTGCGCCGCGCGCGAGCAGCCCTCTCACCAGGGCGGCCCCGATCCCGAGGTGAACGTCGGTGACCAGCACGACGCGACCAGCGATCTTCATCGGGCAGCCTCGGGGATGGCGCCGACCTCCACGTGTTCCACGGGAATGGCCGCGATGCTGTCGCGCCGTACACGGAACCACGTGGCATACAGCGCTGGCACGAAGACCAGCGTCAGCGCCGTGGCCATCACGAGGCCGCCCATGATCGAGATTGCCATCGGCCCCCAGAACACGCTACGCGTGAGCGGGATCATCGCCAGCACCGCCGCGGCAGCCGTGAGCACGACAGGGCGCGAGCGCCGGACGGTCGCGTCCACGATGGCCGCCCATGACGCCACGCCGCGCGCGATGTCCTGGTCGATCTGGTCAACGAGGATGATCGAGTTGCGCATGATCATCCCGCCGAGCGCGATCACGCCCAGCAGCGCGACGAAGCCGAACGGTGCCTGGAAGACCAGCAGCGCCGGCACCACGCCGATGATCGCCAGCGGCCCGGTCAAGAACACCATGAACAGGCGCGAGAAGCTCTGCAACTGGATCATCAGCAGCAGCAGCGTTACCGCGATCATCGCGGGGAAGACCGCAAAGAGCGCCTCGTTGGCCTTGTCGCTCTCTTCGATCGCACCGCCTTCCTCGATGCGGTAGCCGGCCGGCAGGTTGTCGACGATGGGCTTGAGCGACGGCCGGATCTGCTCAGTGGCATACGGGCCTTGCACGCCATCCATCAGGTCGCTGCGCACGGTCAGCGCCATGTCGCGGTTGCGGCGCCACAGCACCGGCTCCTCGAACGTGGGCTCGATACGCGCAATCTGCGACAGCGGCACGGTCACGCCGGTGCGCGCGGCCACCTGAAGGTCGCCGATCTGGCCGATGCCGCGCCGCTCCTCCGGCGTGGCCCGCACGACCACGTCCACGAGTTCCTCGCCACGGCGGATCTGCGTGATCGGCGCACCGTCCAGCGTGGTCTGCACCAGGCCTTGGATGTCCGCGCTGCTGAGACCCAGCTGGCGAGCCTTGTCCTGGTCGACCTGCACCTTGACCGAACGAACCTGCTCGTTCCAGTCGAGCTGCGTGTCGCGCACGAGCGGGCTCTGGCGCACGATGTCTCGCACCTGGTAGGCGATATCACGCACAACGGCCTTGTCCGGGCCGACGACGCGGAACTGAACCGGGAAGCCCACCGGCGGGCCGAATTCCAAGCGCGTGACCCGAGCCTTGACGTCGGGCAGCGCTTCGTCCTTGGCAAAGATCTCCATCAAGCGCGCCCTCACCCGCTCACGCTGCTCGATGCCGGCGGTCTTCACCACGACCTGCGCGAACGCCGGGTTCGGCAGCTCGGCCTGGATCGACAGGTAGAAGATCGGGGTGCCGGCACCGCTGTACGCGGTGAAGAACTCGACGTCCGGGTCCTTCTTCAGGATGGCTTCCAGCGTCTTCACCTGCTGCTCGGTGGCCGCGATGGAGGAGCCTTCACGCAGACGCAGTTCGACCAGAAGCTCCGGGCGTGCCGCAGTAGGGAAGAACTGCTGCTGCACCAGCCCCATGCCGGCACCGGCTGTACCCAGCAGTACAAACGTCAGCACCAGCACCACGTAGCGACGCTTCACTGCCCAGTCGACCACGCGTCGCAGCCGGTGGTACACGGGCCGGTCGTACACATCATGGTGTGCGCCCTGGCCCAGGTTCTTCGGCAGGAGCTTCACACCCAGGTACGGCGTGAAGACCACGGCCACCAGCCACGACAGGATCAGCGCAACGCCCACCACCCAGAAGATGCCGCCGGCGTACTGCCCGGCGATCGACCTGGCAAAGCCCACCGGCATGAAGCCAGCAGCCGTGACCAGCGTGCCGGTCAACATCGGGAACGCAGTCGACTTGTAGGCGTAGGTCGCGGCCTGCAGGCGGTCCCAGCCCTGCTCGAGCTTCACGACCATCATCTCCACAGCGATGATCGCGTCGTCGACCAGAAGGCCTAGAGCGATGATCAGCGCACCCAGGGAGATTCGGTCCAGGTTCCAGCCGGCCGCGTACATCACCGCCGCGACGAGGCCCAGCACCAGAGGCACTGAGGCCGCGACCACGATGCCGGTGCGCCAGCCCAGGAACAGGAAGGACACGGCGAGGACGATGGCCAGCGCCTCCAGGAAAGCACGCTCGAATTCCCAGATCGATGCCGCCACAACTCGCGGCTGGTCGGCGTACTGCTGAACCTCCACGCCTGCCGGCAGTTCCTGACGGATCTGCGTCATGCGCTCATCAATCGCCTTGCCGAACTCGGTGACGTTGCCGTTGCGCTTGAGCGTGACGCCGATGGCCAGCACCGGTACGCCGTTGTGCCGGATGGTCAGGCTCGGCGGGTCTTCGTAGCCGTTCTTCACGGTGGCCACGTCCGCCAGTCGGAGCAGTTGGCCACCGACGTCCAACGTGACGTTCTGGATGTCAGCGACGCCGGAGAAGCGGCCATCCACCCGCACCTGCACACGGTCGTGCGGCGTATCGGCCGAGCCGGCTGGCGTCACCAGGTTCTGGCGTGCCAGCGCGTCGAACACGGCGGACGGAGGGATGCCCAGCGCAGCCAGCCGGCGCGTGGACACCTCCACGTACACCTTCTCTGCCTGCTTGCCCAGCACATCGACCTTGCCCGCCCCGGGCACGCTCTGCAGACGGCGCTTGACGTCTTCGGTGACCTTGAGCAATTCGGCCATCGAGAGATCGGGCGCGCTCAGCGCATAGAGCACGCTGTACCGGTCGCTGTACTCGTCGTTGAAGAAGGGGCCGCGCACGCCTTCCGGGAACTCCTGGCGCACGTCACCGATCTTCTTGCGCACCTGGTACCAGGCCTCGTCGAGCTGCGCCTTGCTGCTGCCGCCCTTCATCCACAGCGTGATGCCGCCGTAGCCCTGGCGCGCAAAGCTACGCACGTAGTCGAACTGGTCCAGCTCCTGCAGCTTGCGCTCGATTCGGTTGAGCACCTGGTCTTGAACGTCCTGCGCCGTGGCGCCCGGCCAGGCGACGATGGCCGTCATCTGCGGCACCTCGAAGGTCGGGTCCTCCAGCCGACCGAGGCGGTTGAACGAGAAGATCCCGACGACGAGCGTCGTGATGATCAGGAACAGCACCAGGGGCTGGTGCGTGACCGCCCACTCGGAGAGATTGAAGCGCTTCATCAGCTGCTCTTCGCGACTGTGGTTGAGCCGCCCTCTGGGGCGCGCTCGATGGGACGCACAGCAAGTCGGGCGTCCAGCTTCTGCGCACCGACACTGACAACACGGTTGCCTGCTGTCAGTCCGGACACGCGTACGGTGGCTTCGTCGATCGAGACGACCTTGACGGGCGTGAACACGAGGCCCGAGCCCTTCGCATCCACCACCCAGACGCCTTCCTGACCACTGCCCTTCAGCAGTGCGCTCACGGGCAGCGTGGCTACAGCCGGTCCTGTGGGCGGTGAGGCGAGCGACAGCTGCACCGTGCTGCCCAGAGGGAGCGCCGAGATCTGTGTGCGGGACTCGGACATGGCCGCGAAGCGCGCACGGTAAGTCCGCCCTTGCGCAGTTGCTTGTGGCGACAGCTCCCGCAGCGCCAGTCGAAGCTTGGTCTGCTGTTCCTGCCACGGCGTGGCCGTCGCGATCAAGCCGCGCGCGCGCCCGACCCAGTCTTCCGGCAGATCAACCACGACCTCGTGCTCACCGTCCTTCGCCAGCGCGATCACCGGCTGGCCCTCGGGGACCACCTGGCCGAGTTCGAAGCGGATTCCCGTCACCACACCGGCGTAGGGAGCTACCAGCACGGCATAGCCTTCCCGGTTGCGTGCGAGATCCAGTTGCCGTCGGGCTTGGTCCAGTCGGGCGGCAGCCGCATCGGACCGCGCCTTCTGTCGCTCGTGGTCTGCAGCACCGACTGAGCCGTCGGCCGCCAGGCGGCGGAAACGCGCTTCGTCCGACGCCGCCTGCTGCGCGTCGACAGTCGCTGCCTGCACCTGATCAGCAGCTGCCTTGACAGCGAGTTGGTAGTCGGCCGGATCCAGACGCGCCAGCACTTGTCCGGCCTTGACGACGTCACCGACTTCGGCCAGACGCTCAACGACCTTGCCGCCAGTTCGGAAGGCGAGGTCGCTCTCGACGCGGGGCCGAACGACTGCCGTGAACGTGCGGGTCTGCGTCGCGGCGGCCGGTTGGACAGTGGTCACGAATACCGGCCTGATGGCGGCAGGGGGCGTTGCGGGTTGGCCGCACGCCGTGAGCAGCAGAGTTCCGGCGGCGATGCCGGCCAGCGAGAAGGTTGAGAGGGTCCTGTTCACTTGGGAGTCCTTGCGGCAAGGGGAATGGAGGTGGCGTCCGCGGTCACGGCCGGCAGGCCGCCCCCGAGCGCCTTGTAGAGCTGCACATCGGCCAGCGCCTGTTGCAGGCGGCTGTCGGACAAGGCCAGTTCGCTGGCGAGTACGGATCGCTGAACGTCGAGCAGCACCAGCAGGTCGATCTGACCTTCTCGCTGCAGCGACTCCGCTCGCTGCAGCGAGCGCCTGCGGTGCTCGACCGTCTGAACCAGGGCTGCGGATCGCGCGTTCTGCTCCTGCCGGACGAGCAGGCTGTCTTCGACTTCCTGTACTGCGACCAAGACGCTCTTCTGCCAAGCCAGCAGTGCCTCGTCTGCCCTTGCCGACTGGGCCTGAACGCCCGCTTCGATGCGGCCAGCGTTGAACACCGGAGCAGCAAACGCCAGTGCGACGTTGGAGAACCGGACCGGCGCGAGATCGAGGGCGTTCAGCCGCAAGTCCTGCCGACCCACCAGCGCGTTCAGGAACAGCTTGGGCCACCACTGGGCGCGCGCCTCCGCGCTCCGCAGTCCCTCGGCAGCGACTCTCGCCTCTGCCGCGATCAGGTCGGGCCGGCGCTTGAGCAGTTCACCCGGCTGCCCCGGTACGATGCCGCGGGTAGCGGGCCAGGTGAACGCGCCTTCGACGCCGACGACGGCCGCCGAAGGGTTGCGTCCAAGCAGGACGGCAAGCTTTGTCTGGGTCGTGCCTAGGAGTGTGCGCAGCGGCGGGATCTGTGCCTCCAGGCCGTCGGCCTCGGCGCGAGCGCGGTCCAGATCGAAGGCGCTGGCCTGACCTTCACGCACGCGGCTCGCCACCCGATCCGCGGTCTGGCGCTGTGCCGAAGCCAGCGACTCGACAATGCGCAGTTGCTCCTGGGCACCCCGCAGCACAAAGTACTGTCGCCCCACTTCACTGGCCACCAGCAGGCGCGCGCCGTTCACACCGGCAAGCGCTGCCATCGCGTCGGCCTGCGCCGCGCCGCGCGCCGCGCGCACCCCGCCGGCCAGGTCGATCTCCCACGCCAGATCCACACCGACGCGAAGCGCCCGCGTGTCGGGAGCGCCTTGTTTGACCGGCTCAGGCAGGCCGGTTTCGCTGCGCGACACAGAGCCCTGTACCCCGATGGCGGGCCACAGCCGAGAGTCCTGCGCTTGCATGCCGGCTCGCGCTTGGCGCACTCGCTGCATGGCGATCGCCACATCTTGGTTGGCCTGCAAGGCCTCGTCGACCAGACGGGTCAGCGTGGCATCGCCATAGCTGCTCCACCACGCGGCGTCGAGCGCTCCTGAAGCCGATCCATCGTCGTGGGCGAACGCCGGCGCCAGCGACACCGACGGCTCTGCGGGCCGAGTTGTAGGGGTCGAGCACGCTGCCAGCAGGGCGAGCGCGGCCATGGCGACCAGCGGGCGGATGGTCCGGTCAACGCTGCGTCGCCTGCACGTCAGAGGGTGAGTCATGGGCAATCTGTGTTAGTAGACTTGCGAGTACAAGAAGTGTACGAGACAATAGTAGACTGTCAAGTACACAAAGAGATTGCCGTGCAAAAAGTCGATCAACCGCCGCAAAAGAGGCGTCGGGGGCGCCCGCGTGATCCGCTTCGGTGGCAGCGCATCCTCGAGTCGGCGCGCGATCACTTCCTCTCTGAGGGTCTGGAGCGGGCCAGCGTGGATGCCATCGCGGCAGATGCCGGCGTCTCGAAGATGACCATCTACAGCCACTGCGCGTCGAAGGAGGCCCTCTTCGAGGCGGTCGTGCGTGACAGGACCGATCAAGTGCTGGGCGGCATTGCGGGAGTCGAGTCCATGGACCCGGAGTTCCCGCAACAGGCGTTGATGGCGATCGGGGAGCAGTTCCTCGCGCTGGCGCGCGACGAGCGCGAGTTGGGGCAGTTCCGCGCGCTCTACGGGGCTGCCTCCACTCAGCCTCTGGCATGCCAGGCGTTTCATCGGCAGGGTGCCGAGCGGCTGATCAGCGATCTGGCCAGCTACCTAGAGCGAGCGACTCAGGCCTTCACGCTGTCGGTTGCAGATCCTCGCTTGGCTGCGGACCTGTTCCTGGCGATGTTTCTCGGCGACGGCCACATCCGTGGGCTTCTCAAGCTGCCTATGCCCAACGCCGATCAGAATCGTGCGCTGCTTCAAGAAGCCGTACGCGTTTTCCTGACGGCGTACGAGAACAAGGGTTGGGCGCCTCAGATCGGGCCGTCCAGAGCAAGCGGGTAGGTCCTCACCTTGGCCGTGACTTCTTCGATGTCGATGTACCGGATCGCGGAAGCGCTCAGTTCCTGCGGCTGCATGGGTCGCATCTGGTCCGCCTCTGCGAGGTCGCGAACGGCTGCTACCAGCAATGCCACCATAAAGAACGAAGCCTCCGCCGTGCGGCAGCTTTGTGGAAAGGCGTGCGACTACTTGGGGTCGAGAGCGTGAGTCCCCGTGCACGGATAGCAGTCACCCGAGACGAGCTCGCGTCAAACCCAGCCTTGGCGCCAAAGACTCGCGTCTGTCAGCTCGCGCCAATGCAGCAGATACACCTGCTTGGAATGCACGGCCTCCAGTTCGACCTGTTCGACGCGCATCGAAGGTGGTTCGGGTTCGATAACGCGCGTGACGACGAAGTGTTTCTCGCGATTGTGCGGCTTCACCGCCGTCCACTTCGTCATCAATAGCTTCTTCGGGCTTAGTGGGTTCTTTGGCGCCGCATGTTTGGGCGCGGTCGTTACACCCACGGGCTCGGGACTCGGTTTCATGGATGGTGATGATGCGGCACGCGTCGACCCACCTTCGGCTGTTCGCCAGACAGGCGACATTCATCCAGCGCATCCAAGCTTCGGCGAACGACTGCTTGATGCCGGTCGCCGTGAGTACCGCAGCTGAACGCGGAGGACAGCAATCGCTGCAACTCCGTCGGTCGCTCACTAAACGTGCCCCGCTGATCCACTCTCTTTGCCGTTCGCCTCACACCGGCTCCGGCACGAACTTCGAGGGGTCGGACTGTCCGACCCTTTGAACCGCCGTGTTCATCGAGTCGGACCAAAGCGCAAGACCATCAGTCAATAGGGTGAGTGCAGGATAGGCTGGCCGCCAGCATTTGGCTGCCGCTGAGCTGTCGATCAGCCCGCAACGATGGACTTCAGTTGATCTCGCAGCGCCTTGCGTCCCGCGCTGTTGGTCGCCCGCCAGGCGGCCAGCGCCAGTTCGAGGAACGCCGCTTCAGCGGCCGACGGCGCGGCATCCTTGCGAAGCTCGTCGAGCCAGCCTCCGGGCTTGCCACAAGCCGACTCGATCTGCCGCGCGAGCTTGTCGCCGATCGGCCGCGACGACTTGATCTGGCTCCACATGCTCGGCGAGATCTGCAGCGTGGCGGCGAAGGACTGCTCGAGCCCCTTGGGAGAGGTACCCGACGCCAGTGCCTTCTCAGCGTAGTCCTGGAACAGGGCCAATGCGTTCTGTCGTCTCGTGAGAGTGATGTTCGACACGGGTGTGTACGCGATGCAACGAAGCCGAACGCCATTCTCGCAGGGGGTTGACGAGTCAGGTAAAGAGTCTTTACAGTCCGCTCCCATCGAGAAACCGGCTCGCAAGAGCCACCACTAGAACCACAGGACATCACCGTGAAATCGCACAACGTCATTCGGACCCACCGACCCCTGCAGGGGCTGGTCGCGTTCGTCCCGTCGTTTGTGGCGGCGGCGATGCGCAGGGCCATTCCGACGGGCTATTGCCTTGATCGGAGCGAGGGTCCGTTGAATCCGGGAGAAGGGAGCGCCTAGCCGCGCGCCTTCCAAGCTCTGTTCGCAGAGGCCCGGAATCCGAAAGGTTCCGGGCCTTTTTCTTTGTCTCTTCACAAGGCTTGCGCGTTGGCGCAGGCCTGGCGATCGATGGATCGCCACCACCGGCGACGGTGGATGCTCTTTAACAAGTTGCCGCAAGACGACTTCGGTACTGGCCGAAGGCCCGTCTTGCACCTTTGCGGATGTAGCTCAGCAGGCAGAGCGCGGCCACGCCATGGCCGAGGCCACGAGTTCGAGACTCGTCATCCGCTCCACTTCGGGTGTGTCCATGCACTCCGAGGCCACGCGACATGGTGTTGGTGGTTCGGGATGTGCGCGGCCCTTGGCCAGGCCCCGTGCAGCGAGACACCACATCCGACGGGATGCTCGCGTTTGGGCACAGCCGAAGTGGATCTTCAGTTTCGTCGTGTTCGTCTAGGCGGCCAAGGACACCGGGCTTTCAATCCGGGAACGCGGGTTCGAATCCCGCACGCGACACCAGTTCAAGAAGCCCTCGTCGAGCTCACGCTTCGAGGGCGGAAAACGGCCGCAACGATTGGGCGGCGCCGGAACCCGTCACCGGATGGATCACATGGGGGTGTAGCTCAACACTCGGTAGAGCAGCCGCCTTGCAAGCGGCAGGCTGCAGGTTCGAACCCTGTCACCTCCACCAATGCAACAACGCTTCGTTAACTCAGTGGCCAGAGTGCCGGCCTGTCTAGCCGGAAGCCGCGGGTTCGACTCCCGCACGAGGCGCCAGGTCAGTTTGCCGAGATAGCTCAGCAGGTAGAGCGGCGCGTTGAAGGCGCGTGCGTCGGGGGATCGAGGCCCTCTCTCGGCACCAGCAACCCAAACCTCGTTAGCTCAGCTGGATTCAGAGCGCCGGTCTACGAAGCCGGAGGTCGCACGTTCGAGTCGTGCACGAGGTGCCAACCACAAGACCGGGCTAGCTCAACTGGCAGAGCAGCGGCCTCCAAAGCCGAAGGTTCGCGGTTCGACCCCGTGGCCCGGTGCCAGACATCTCGACGTAGCCAAGTGGCCGAAGGCACCTGGTTGCAAACCAGACGGCGCAAGCCCGCGTCCGTTCGAATCGGACCGTCGAGTCCAGGCCTCGTTAGCTCAGTGGACAGAGCCGTCGGCTTCTATCCGATGGGTCGGCCGTTCGAATCGATCACGAGGCACCAGTTCATTTCCCTGATAGCGCAGTTGGCAGAGCGCCTGGCTGTTAACCAGGAGGTCCGTGGTTCGAAGCCACGTCGGGGAGCCAAGTTGTTTGATCTCGCGTAGCTCAGTGGCAGAGCGCCGTCTTGATAAGGCGGAGGTCGATGGATCGTTCCCATCCGCGGGTACCAGAGTTCAACTCGGTGTAGCGCAGCAGGCAGCGCGCGTGTTTCGGGAACACGAGGCCGCAGGTTCGAGACCTGCCACCGAGACCAGTATCAGGCGTGTGCTTGGGTGTGGCCGTAGCTCAATGGCAGAGCCGTGGGCTGTGACCCCCCTGGTGCCGGTTCGACTCCGGCCGGTCACCCCCAAGCGCATGCGAACTCCATGCGTCGCGAACTCGAGCGGCAGAGTACCGGCCTCTTAAGCCGGCATGTCAGGGTTCGAGCCCCTGGCGACGCACCAGCACCACCCCCTCGTGGCGGAATAGGCAGACGTACCGGTCTCAGAAACCGGAGCCCGCAGGGCATGTCCGTTCGACTCGGACCGAGGGGACCAACAACAGTCCGGTAGCTCAGTGGAAGAGCGGCGCCCTCATGAGGCGACGGTCGGTGGATCGTGCCCACCTCGGACTACCAGCTTCATCAACCGCGCAGGAGGTGTGCCATGAAACCGATCGACGAACACGACGTGAGCTTTCACGGTTACGAGCAAGCGACGCAGAGGCTACCCGTCTGAGACGGGAGTCAAGCGCGGCGACCGCGTCGTTCGTGGCGCGAAGGAACTCGTCGAGAAGCTCGGGCGCAATGATCCATGCCCATGCGGCTCTGCGAGATCGTTTCAAGCGCTGCTGCCTGCGCAGCGGGTGCTTTTGACGGCGTCAACCGCAATCACTACCAGCGCTGAGCGATCGGCGCGCACGCCATCAGGAGAGCTGCCCGAGTGGCAAGGGGCTGGCTTGCTAAGCCAAGGCCGGCGACGCTGTCGCCGCGGGCGTTCGATCCGCTCGCTCTCCGCCATCAGCCCACGCGGGCGTAGCTCAGGGGCGGAGCAGCCGGCTTTTGACCGGCAGGCCAGGGTTCGACTCCCTGCGCCCGCACCATGGTCCCAGTTCCGACGGGGTGTAGTCGAGTGGCCTCAGACAGCCGGCTTTGACCCGGTGCACACAGGTTCGAATCCTGTCACCCCTGCCACCACACCAGCCCCTTAGCTCAGAGGCAGAGCAACGCTCTTACAAAGCGAAGGTCGACGTTTCGAAATCGTCAGGGGCTACCAACGCCGCACGTCCGTAGCTCAGCGGCAAGAGCGCGACTCTCCGAAGGTCGAGGCCGGTGGTTCAAGTCCACCCGGACGTACCAACCAGATCCATCCGCCGAACGGCCATGAAAGGAGGCCAGCCATGCACCACCAACACCACAGCCACGTGCTGCAACTCGACATCCAGGGCACGCCGCAGGCGTGGATCTCGCTCGAGCATGCGGCCGTTCACGTGGCCACGGGCTCGGTGGCGTGGGTCGACGGTTGCGGGCCGCTAGCCACGCTGCGCGGCGGCTTCAATGTCGAGCGCGGCCGGCAATCCGTCATCGACGTGTTCCCGATCATCGCGCTGCGCGGTGCGTCCAGGGTCAACCTGTTCGATGTGGTGCCGGCCTTCAGCAAGCTCAAGCTGTTCCGCCGCGACCGGATGACGTGCGCCTACTGCGGTCAGCGCTTTCACGAGCGCGACCTGCAGTGCGAACACATCCTGCCGGAGTCGCGCGGCGGCCGCTGGACCTGGATGAACCTGGTCACCGCCTGCGGATCGTGCAACGGCCGCAAGGCAGACCGCACGCCGGAGGAAGCGGGCATGCCGCTGGTGTACCTGCCGTACGTGCCGAGCCGCTTCGAGGACTTTCTGCTCGAAGGCCGGCACATCCGTGCCGACGTGCACGAATGGCTGGCCGCGCGCCTGCCGAAGGGATCGCGCCTGAGCTGAAAGGCTCGGGCGCTTCAGAGTCTGCTGTGAAAGGCGAACGCTCACAGGTCAGGGGTTCGTGAACCCCGCCGGTGTGTGGCATCCGGATCCGTCCGTGGGTGCCGCACATGCCGCGCCGCCGGAAGCAGCGGAATGGGTCATCCAAGGTGGCAGCGCAGGCTGCCGGGTTCGAGTCCCGGATGACCCCCACTGTTGTGTAGCTCAGTCGGGTAGAGCAACTCCGCAAGGAGTCTGTCGAAGGTTCGAATCCTTCCCAACGAATGGCCTGATAAGCCATCTCAAGCAACAAACGGTCGAAAGACCACCGCCGAACGTGCACCAAGGGCCCAGGCCTAAACGTGCATCAGCGGCGGCCGCTTGTGCGCCGAGCAGGCGGGGATTCGCATCCACGGCCAGCCGAGGGGGTTCTCAGGGAGGGAGCCGCCAACGCGCACCGTGCGATCCGAGCCCAGGCATTCGTCGTCCGCGGCCGTTGCTGTAACGGCACCTTTTCATTCACACGCTTCAACCAAGAAGGAGAACTCCCATGAAGATCAAGCGTGTCACCGTGAAGAAGAACGAGCGCGGCCTGCTGCTGCGCAATGGCGATTTCGAGCGCGTGCTGCAACCCGGCACGCATTGGCTGTTCGCCGGCCTGGATGCCCTGCGCGTGGAGCTCTTCGCACTCGAAGCTCCGGCGTTCACGCACGGCCTGGCCGACTACCTCATGGCCAAGGAGCCCGAGGTGGTCGCGGCCGAGTTCGTGCGCGTCGAGCTCACCGAGAACCAGGTCGGCCTGCGCACCGAGAACGGCGCGCTGGTCGAGGTGCTCGCGCCGGCCACCCGGCGCCTGTATTGGAAGGGCCTGGTCGACGTGCAGGTCGAGGTGATCGACATCGGCGCGTCAGCCGAGGTGCCGGCCGCGTTGGTGGCACGGCTCGTCCAGACGCAGCTGCGCCAGCGTGCGGTGCAAGGCCTGGCCGGCGTGCTGCAGGTGCAGGTGCCCGAACACGGCGCCGGCATCCTGTGGGTCGACGGCAAGGTCGAGCGGTTGCTCGCGGCCGGCTCGTACGCGTTCTGGAAGTTCAACCGCAATGTGTCGGTGGAGCTCGTGGACCTGCGGCTGCAGGCGCTGGAGGTCACGGGCCAGGAGATCCTGACCCGCGACAAGGTGGCGCTGCGGCTGAACCTGTCGGCCACGTGGCGCTTCACCGATGTGCTGAAGGCCTACAAGGAACTGGCCAAGCCCGCGGACCACCTGTACCGCGAGCTGCAGTTCGGCCTGCGCGCCGCGGTGGGCACGCGCTCGCTCGACGAGTTGCTGGAGAACAAGACGGTCATCGACGAGGTCGTGACCGCCCAGGTCACCACCAAGCTCGCAGGCTACGGCCTGCAGCTGGAAGGCGTGGGCGTGAAGGACATCGTGCTGCCGGGCGAGATGAAGACCATCCTCGCCCAGGTGGTGGAGGCCGGCAAGGCCGCTGAGGCCAACGTGATCCGGCGCCGTGAAGAGACGGCGGCGACCCGCTCGCTGCTCAACACCGCCAAGGTGATGGAGGGCAACCCCGTCGCCCTGCGCATGAAGGACC
>WBZM01001063.1_pt1 | contig 30436 bp, 32 predicted proteins | sample 5204271 | NCBI WGS metagenome assembly WBZM01 (sample SAMN12344346, study PRJNA552823) | activated sludge metagenome | biome: Activated sludge suspended growth; feature: Nitrification reactor; material: Wastewater; isolation source: activated sludge from nitrification reactor of wastewater... | reverse complement strand
CGCCAGGGCGAGACGCTGGTGAAGCGGCTGGTCTCCTGGGCCGGCTACGCGGTCATCGCCCGGCTCAGCGAGGTGCCCATCCCCCGCGACACCGGCGACTTCCGCCTCATGTCGCGCCGGGTGGTGGAGGAGCTGAAGGCCCTCTCGGAGCGCCACGGCTTCCTCCGCGGGCTGGTGGCCTACGTCGGCTTCCCGCAGACCTTCGTGGAGTACGACCGCGAGGCGCGCCACGCCGGCAAGGGCCACTACAACGCCTTCCTCGGCTCGCTCAAGATCGGCCTCAACGGGATGGTGAGCTTCGGCGGCCGGCCGCTCCAGCTGGTCTCGCTGGCCGGCCTGGGCTTCGCCGCCTTCGGCTTCCTGCTCGGCGCCTGGTACGTGCTGCAGAAGCTCCTCGGCTTCGACCTCACCCCCGGCCTCTCCACCACCGTGCTGGTGGTCACCTTCTTCGCCGGGATCCAGCTGCTCTCCCTCGGCCTGATGGGCGAGTACGTGAGCCGCATCTACGACGAGGTGAAGCGGCGCCCCATGTACATCGTGGACCGGGCCGTCAACCTCGAGCCGCCGCGCCGGGAGAGGGACCCGGGCTAGGGAGGACGTCGCGCATGCGCTGCGTGGTGACCGGCGGGGCCGGCTTCATCGGGAGCAACCTCACCGACCGGCTCCTCTCGCTGGGGCACGAGGTGCTGGTCTACGACGACCTCTCCACCGGCCAGGCGCGCTTCCTGGAGGCGGCCCGGACCTCGCCGCGCTTCACCCTGGTGCGGGGCGACATCCTGGACGCCCCGGCGCTGGAGCGGGCGGTGGCGGGCGCCGACCAGGTCTTCCACCTGGCCGCCAACGCCGACGTGCGCCGCGGCACCGAGCACCCCGCCCGCGACCTGGAGCAGAACACCGTCGGCACCTTCCGCGTGCTGGAGGCCATGCGCAAGGGGGGCGTGCGGCGCATCGCCTTCTCCTCCACCGGGTCGGTCTACGGCGAGGCGGCGGTGGTCCCCACGCCGGAGGACGCCCCCTTCCCGGTGCAGACCTCGCTCTACGGCGCCGCCAAGGTGGCCGGCGAGGCGCTCATCTCGGCCTACTGCGAGGGGTTCGGCTTCCAGGCCTGGATCTTCCGCTTCGTCTCGATCCTGGGACCCCGCTACTCCCACGGCCACGTCTTCGACTTCTACCGGGCGCTGCGCGCCGACCCCACCCGCCTCCACATCCTGGGCGACGGCCGGCAGCGCAAGAGCTACCTCCACGTGGAGGACTGCCTCGACGCCATCGTGCTGGCGCTGGAGCAGGCCACCGGCCGGGTCAACATCCTCAACCTGGGCACCGACGAGGCCTGCGAGGTGAACGACTCGGTCGGCTGGATCACCGGCGCCCTGGGGCTCTCGCCGGCCCGCACCTACTCCGGGGGCCGGCAGGGCTGGATCGGCGACAACCCGCTCATCCACCTCGACTGCCGGCGCATGCGGGCCCTCGGCTGGGCGCCGCGCCACGCCATCCGCGAGAGCATCGTCGCCACCCTCGACTACCTGCGCGCCAACCCCTGGCTGCTGGAGGGGCGCGCGTGAGGGTGGTGGTGCAGGGGCTGTGGCACCTCGGCGCCGTCACCGCGGCCTGCCTGGCCGCCCGCGGCCACCGCGTCACCGGCCTGGACCGCGACGCCGCGGTCGTCGAGGGGCTGCGCGCCGGCCGGCCGCCGGTGCAGGAGCCGGGGCTGGAGGCGCTCGTGCGGGCGGGGCTGGCCTCCGGCGCCCTCGACTTCACCGCCGACCCGGCGGTGGCCGCCGAGGCCGAGGTGCTGTGGGTGGCCCACGACACGCCGGTGGACGGCGAGGACCGGGCCGACGTGGACTTCGTGCGCCGCGAGGTGGCGGCGACCTTCCCGGCCCTGGCGGCCAGGGCGGTGGTGCTGGTCTCCTCGCAGCTGCCGGCCGGCTCGGTGGCGGGGCTGGAGCGGGCCTTCGCGGCGGCCCGGCCCGGGGTGGAGGTGGCCTTCGCCTGCGCCCCGGAGAACCTGCGGCTCGGCAAGGCCCTGGAGGTCTTCCTGCAGCCGGACCGGGTGGTGGTGGGCGTGCGCACCGCGGCGGCGCGGGCCCGGATCCAGGGCCTCCTCGCCCCCATCACCGACCGGATCGAGTGGATGGGCGTCGAGTCGGCCGAGATGACCAAGCACGCCCTCAACGCCTTCCTGGCCGTCTCGGTCACCTTCGCCAACGAGCTGGCCGCCGTCTGCGAGCGGGTGGGGGCCGACGCCAAGGAGGTCGAGCGGGGGCTGAAGTCGGAGGCCCGCATCGGCCCGAAGGCCTACCTGGCCCCCGGCGCCGCCTTCGCCGGCGGCACGCTGGCCCGCGACGTGGCCTTCCTCGGCGAGCTGGCGGCGCGGCGCGGCCTCGCCCTCCCGCTCCTGGCGGCGGTGCGCCCGAGCAACGAGGTGCACAAGGGCTGGCCGCTGCGCCAGCTCCCGGCCACCCCCGGCCTGACGGTGGCGGTCTGGGGGCTCACCTACAAGCCGGGCACCGACACCCTGCGCCGCTCGGCGGCGGTGGAGACCTGCCTGGCGCTGGCCGCCCGCGGCGCGCGAGTGCAGGCCTACGACCCGGCGGTGCGGTCCCTGCCGCCGGAGCTGGCCGGGGCCATCGCCCTCGCCCCCGACGCCCTCTCGGCGGCCCGCGGCGCCGACGCGCTGCTGGTGGCCACCGAGTGGCCGGCCTTCCGCGAGGTGGCGCTGGCCGGGGCCCTCGGCGCCATGCGCGGCCGGCTGATCCTCGACCCCAACCGCTTCCTGGCGGCGCAGGCGGCGGGGCTGGGCGCCGACTACCGGGCGGTCGGGACGCCCGCACCGAAGGGGGCGGACCATGGCGGGTGAGCTCTCCGGGATCGGCGTCGTCGTGGCCGGCGCGAGCCAGGGCCTCGGCCTGGAGGTGGCCCGCACCTGCGCCCGGGAGGGGGCGAGCCTGGTGCTCTGCGCCCGGGACCCGGCGCAGCTGGAGGCGGCGCGCGCCGAGGTGGCGGCCCTGACGCTGCCCGGGCGCACCGTGGTGGCCCGCCCCTGCGACGTGTCGAGCCCGGCCGAGGTGGAGGGGCTCCTCTCGCTGGCGGAGCAGGCCTGCCCGGACCTGGAGGCGCTCGTCAACTGCGCCGGGGTCTACGGGCCGATGGGGCCGCTGGAGGAGAACGGCTGGGACGCCTGGGTGCGGGCCATCGAGATCAACCTCCTCGGCGCCGTGCTCCTCACCCGCCAGGCGCTGCCGGTCCTGCGCCGGCGCGGGCGGGGCAAGATCGTCCACCTCTCCGGCGGCGGGGCCACCGCGCCGCTCCCCAACCTCTCCGCCTACGCCGCCTCCAAGGCCGGCCTGGTCCGCTTCGTCGAGACCGCGGCCCACGAGCTGGCCGGCAGCGGCATCGACGTCAACGCGGTGGCGCCCGGCGCCCTCAACACCCGGCTCCTCGACGAGGTGCTGGCGGCCGGCCCGGCCAGGGTGGGCGAGGCCTTCTACCGGCGCTCCCTCCAGCAGCGGGACTCGGGCGGCGTGCCCCTCGCCAAGGGGGCGGCCCTCTGCGCCTTCCTCGCCTCGCGCCGCTCCGACGGCATCACCGGGCGGCTCATCAGCGCCGTCTGGGACCCGTGGGAGGGGCTGCCGGCGCGCCGCGAGGCGCTGGCCGGCTCGGACGTCTACACGCTGCGCCGCATCGTCCCGGGCGACCGCGGCCAGGACTGGGGAGGGACGCCATGAGCGCGCCGCGGGTGGGGATCGTGGGCTGCGGCCTGATCGGCCAGAAGCGCGCCGCCGCGCTCGGCGGCGCCCGGCTGGTGGCCTGCGCCGACGTGGACGAGGGGCGGGCCCGCGCCCTGGCGGCCCGGGCCCCGGGCTGCCGCGCCGGCGCCGACTGGCGGGCGGTGGCCACCGCCCCCGACGTGGACCTGGTCGTCGCCGCCACGCCCCACGACCTCCTCCCGGCGGTGGCCCTGGCCGCCGTGGAGGCCGGCAAGCACGTGCTGGTGGAGAAGCCGGCCGCCCGCGTCGCCGCCGAGCTCGAGCCGGTGGCCGAGGCGGCCGCCCGGCGCGGGGTGCGGGTGCGGGTCGGGTTCAACCACCGCTACCACCGGGCCTTCCGCCGGCTGCGGGCGCTCCTCGACGAGGGAGTGGCCGGGCCCCTCCTGTTCCTCCGGGCCCGCTACGGCCACGGCGGCCGGGTCGGCTACGAGCAGGAGTGGCGTGCCGACGCCCGCATCTCCGGCGGCGGCGAGCTCATCGACCAGGGGGTCCACCTCATCGACCTCTCGCGCTGGCTCCTCGGCGACCTGCCGCACGTGCAGGGGCTGGCGCGGACCTTCTTCTGGGACATGCAGGTGGACGACAACGCCTTCCTGACCCTCCGCACGGCGGCCGGCCAGGTGGCCTTCCTCCACGCCAGCGCCACCGAGTGGAAGAACACCTTCTCGCTGGAGCTCTACGGCCGCGACGCCAAGCTCCAGGTGGACGGCCTGGGCGGCAGCTACGGCACCGAGCGGCTCACCCTCTACAAGATGCTCCCGGAGATGGGCCCGCCCGAGACCACCGCCTGGGAGTTCCCCATGGCCGACGACTCCTGGGCCGCCGAGATGGCCGAGTTCCTGGAGGACGTCCGGCTGGGCCGCCCGCCCTCGGCCGGCCTGGCCGACGCCATCGCCGCCCTGCGGGTGGTGGAGGAGGTCTACCGGCAGTCGGGGCCGCTCCGCCCCGGGCGGCGCTGAGCCGTGGCGGCCCCGCCGGCGGAGGACCTGGCCTACAAGCAGGCGGACCACCAGGTCCGCGGCGTGGACGAGTACGCCGCCGCCAAGTACGACCTCACCACCGGCTGGCTCGGCCTGGACCGGCGGCGCGACCTCGCCGGCCGGCGGCTCGCCAACGTGGGCTGCGGCGGGGGCGAGTACAGCCTGCGCGCCGCCGCCCTCGGCCTCTCGGTGGTGGCCTGCGAGCCGGAGGCGGCGGCCTTCGCCCTGGCCCGCCAGGCCTGCGCCGGCGTGCCGGCCATCCGGGTGGTGCAGGCCGGCCTGGCGGAGCTGGCCGCCGCGGAGCCCCCGGTGGACTTCCTGGTGATGCACGACGTGCTGGAGCACATCGAGGACGAGGCCGCCGCGGTGCGGGCCATGGGCCGCCTCCTGGCGCCGGGCGGCGAGGCGGTGCTCTCGGTGCCGGCGCTCCAGTGGCTCTTCGGCCACCACGACGTGCAGCTCGGCCACCACCGGCGCTACGACCGGGCCCGCCTGGCGGGGCTCTTCGGCGCGGGGTGGGAGGTGCTGCGCACCCGCTACTACGGCCCGGCCTTCGTGCCGGTGACGCTGCTCTACTCCCGCTGGCTGCGCCGCCCCTACCCCGTCCAGCAGGCCGCCTCGGCCCCCTGGAAGCGCCGCCTGGTGCGGGCCGCCTGCCAGCTGCAGCGGGTCCTGCCGAGCCCCCTCGGCACCTCGGTCCTCATCCACCTGCGTCGGCGCCCGGCGCCGCGCCCTGAAGGACGCCCCGGCACCGACCCGTGATGGTCGCCCCGGCGCCGCACCTGGATGGACGCCCCGCTGCCGGGCCCGTCCGGCGCCCCGGCTGGAGCCCCGCGCGGGCCTCCTGCTAGACTCGCCGCCCCGCCCGCACCGCCTCGCACCCGCCGCACCCCGGGAGACGGCCATCCTCATCACGCGCAGCCCGCTCCGCATCTCCCTCGGCGGCGGCGGCACCGACCTCCCGTCCTACTCCCGCGAGCACGGCGGCTTCCTGGTGGCCGCCGCCATCGACAAGTACGTCTACGTGACGGTGATGCGGCCCTTCACGCCCGGCATCTTCCTCAAGTACTCGCAGCTGGAGCACGTGGCGCGGGCCGAGGAGGTGGCCCACCCCATCATCCGCGAGGCCTTCGCCATGCTGGGCATCCAGGAGGCCCAGCACGAGATCACCACCCTGGCCGACATCCCGGCCGGCACCGGCCTCGGCTCCTCGGGCAGCTTCACCACCGCCCTCCTCAAGGCGCTCTGCAGCCACGAGCGCCACCTGCTCCTCCCCGGCGACCTGGCCCGCCTGGCCTGCGAGCTGGAGATCGAGCGGCTGGGGCGGCCGGTGGGCAAGCAGGACCAGTACATCTCCGCCTACGGCGGCCTCACCTGCTTCCACTTCGACCAGGACGGCGGCGTGCGCGCCGAGCCGCTCAAGGTGAGCCAGGGCACCCTCCACGCCCTGGAGGACCGGCTGCTGCTCTTCTTCACCGGCTTCTCCCGGAGCGCCGGCGACATCCTGCAGGACCAGGACCGGCGCACCCGGGCGTCGGACGCCTCGATGGTGGAGGCCCTCCACGAGGTGAAGGACCTGGGGCTGCGCAGCCGCGCCGCCCTGGAGCAGGGGCGCCCGGCCGACTTCGGCGGCCTCATGCACGAGCACTGGGAGCGGAAGCGCCGCCGCTCCCAGGGCATGAGCAACCCGCGCATCGACGAGTGGTACGAGCTGGGGCGGCGCAACGGCGCCATCGGCGGCAAGCTGGTGGGGGCCGGCGGCGGCGGGTTCCTCATGTTCTACGCCGAGGACCGCACCCGCCTGCGCGCCGCCATGGCCCAGGCCGGGCTGGAGGAGGTCCGCTTCGGCTTCGACTTCGAGGGGACGAGGGTCGTCCTCTCGTGAGCCTCCCGGTCGCCATCCTGGCCGGCGGGCTGGCCACGCGCCTCGGGCCGGTCACCGCCGCCACCCCCAAGGCGCTGCTGGAGGTGGCCGGCCGCCCCTTCGTGGCCCACCAGCTGGAGCTGCTCCGCGCCGGCGGGGTGCGCCGGGTGGTGCTCTGCCTGGGCCACCTCGGCGAGCAGGTGGAGGCCTACGTGGACGGGGGCCGCCCCTTCGGCCTCGAGGTGGCCTGCTCCCACGACGGCGACCGGCTCCTCGGCACCGGCGGCGCCCTGCGGCGCGCCCTGCCGCTCCTCGGCGACCGCTTCCTGGTGCTCTACGGCGACTCCTGGCTGGACGCCGACTACCGGGCGGTGGAGGCGGCCTTCCTGGCCAGCGGGAAGCTGGGCCTCATGACGGTCTTCCGGAACGACGGCGCCTTCGACGCCTCCAACGTCGAGTTCCGCGACGGGGCCATCCGGCGCTACCAGAAGGGCGTCGCCGACCCGGCGCTGCGCCACATCGACTGGGGGCTGGGGGCGCTCTCCGCCGCGGCGCTGGACGGCTGGCCGGCCGGGAACCCCTTCGACCTGGCCGCCGTCTACCAGGGGCTGCTGGCCCGCGGCGAGCTGGCCGGCCTCGAGGTGGACCGGCGCTTCTACGAGATCGGATCGCACCGGGGGCTGGAGGAGACCCGGCGCCTGCTGGAGGAGCGAGGACGGGCATGAGCTACGCACGGCAGCACCTGGCGGAGGCGGCGCGGATCCTCGAGCTGCTGGACGCCGAGGCCATCGAGCGGGTGGCGGCGGTCCTGGCCGGGCGGCGGGCGCGCGGCGGGCGGCTCTTCATCCTGGGGGTGGGCGGCAGCGCCGCCAACGCCTCCCACGCCGTCAACGACTTCCGCAAGATCGCCGGCTTCGAGGCCTACGCCCCCACCGACAACGTCTCCGAGCTGACGGCCCGGACCAACGACGAGGGCTGGGCCTCGGTCTTCGTCGCCTGGCTGCGCGGCAGCCGGCTGCGCGCCGACGACGCGGTGCTGGTCCTCTCGGTGGGCGGCGGCGACCTGGCCCGCAACGTCAGCCCCAACCTGGTCTCGGCGCTGACCCTGGCGAAGGAGGTCGGCGCCGCCGTCACCGGCGTGGTGGGGCGCGACGGCGGCTACACACGCCAGGTGGCCGACGCCTGCGTGCTCATCCCCACCGTCAACGAGGGGACGGTCACGCCCCACGCCGAGGCCTTCCAGGCGGTGGTCTGGCACCTGCTGGTCTCCCACCCGGCGCTGAAGCGCGCCCAGACGATGTGGGAGTCGCAGCGGCCGTGAGCCGGCGCGCCGTCTTCCTGGACCGCGACGGGGTCCTCAACGCCGCCGTCTCGCGCGGCGGCCGGCCCCACCCGCCCGCCAGCGCGGCGGAGCTGGTGGTGCTGCCGGGCGTGCCGGAGGCCCTGGCGCGCCTCCGCGCCGCCGGGTTCCTGCTGGTGGTCTGCACCAACCAGCCCGACGTGGCGCGCGGCGCCGCCAGCCTGGCCTCGGTGGAGGCCATCCACGCGGCGCTGCGGGCGGCCCTGCCCCTCGACGACGTGCGCTGCTGCCTCCACGACGACGCCGACGGCTGCGCCTGCCGCAAGCCGGCCCCCGGCCTCCTGCTGGAGGCCGCCCGCGACTGGGGCGTCGATCTGGCCCGCAGCTTCATGGTGGGCGACCGCTGGCGCGACGTGGCCGCCGGGGCCGCCGCCGGCTGCCGCACCGTCTTCGTCGACCTGGGCTGGGCCGAGCGCCAGCCCGACCGCTGCGACGCCCGCGTCGCCTCGCTCCCCGAGGCGGCGGCCTGGATCCTCACGGAGGCCACGCCATGACGCCCATCGCCGACCTGAAGGTGAAGCTCTTCGCCGACGGCGCCGACCTCGACGGCATGGTGGAGATGCACCGCAAGCCCTGGATCCGGGGCTTCACCACCAACCCCACGCTGATGCGCAAGGCCGGCGTCGCCGACTACCGGGCCTTCGCCCGGCAGGTGCTGGCGGCCATCCCGGACCGCCCGGTCTCCTTCGAGGTCTTCTCCGACGAGGAGGCCGAGATGGAGCGGCAGGCCCGCGAGATCGCCACCTGGGGCCGGAACGTCAACGTGAAGATCCCGGTCACCAACACCCGCGGCCAGCCCATGGCCGACCTGGCCGGGCGGCTCTCCCGCGACGGCATCCACGTCAACGTGACGGCCGCCTTCACGCTGGCGCAGGTGGAGGCGGTGGCGGCGCGCCTCTCGCCGGCCACCCGGGCCTACGTCTCGGTCTTCGCCGGGCGGATCGCCGACACCGGGCGGGACCCGGTGCCGCACATGGTGGCGGCCAAGGCGCTGCTGCGCCACCTGCCGCGCGCCGAGCTGATCTGGGCCAGCCCGCGCGAGCTGCTCAACGTCTTCCACGCCGAGCAGGCGGGCTGCGACATCATCACCGTCACCAACGACGTCCTCGCCAAGCTCCAGCTGGTGGGCAAGGACCTGGGCGAGTACTCGCTGGAGACGGTGAGGATGTTCCACGACGACGCGGCGCGGGCGGGGTACCGGCTCTAGCCGGCCCGCGCGGCCGGGTCGCGGGGCCCCGGCGCCAGAAACGCCACCGCCCGCGTCGAGGCGCGGGCGGGGTCCAGGCCTGGGGTGGCCCGAGGGCCTCGGCTACCGGGGCGAGCCGCCACCCGGGCGGCCGCGGCCGCCGCCGCCGGGGCCGCGGGAGCCCTTGCGGTCCTCGCGCAGCGAGTCCATCGAGAAGCCGCCGGTGGCCGCGGCGCCCTTGCCGCCGCCGCCGCCCTTGCCGCCGCCCGGCTTGCCGCCGCCGAAGCGCTTCTCCTTCTTGGGCGCCCAGTCCTGGCGCATCGAGGCCGGGGCCATGTCCACGATGAACTGGAAGCCGTTGTGCGTCTTGGCGCCGTTGACCGGCTCCTCGGCCCCGAAGACGCGGACCAGGCGCACGTCGTTGACCCGGCCGCCGACCACCTCGACGGCGTCGCGGAGGCGGGCCAGGCGGTCGCCGGAGAGGCCGGTGGCCTCGGCCACGGCGGCGTCGAGGGCGGCCTTGACGGCTTCGCTCTCGCCGGCGGGCGCGGCGGGAGCCGGAGCCGGGGCGGCGGCCTCGGCCGGGGCGGCCTCGGCCCCCTCGGCGGGCGCGGCGGGGGCCTCGGCGGCCGGCGCGGGCGGCGCCTCCTTCGGCAGGTTCTTCTTGGCCTGGTCGATGGCGGCGGCGGCCTTGCGGATCAGCGTTCCATTGAGCTCGGTCAGGGTCTTCATGGGGCGCAGCCATACCCGGAACCGGGCGGAAATGGAACCGCCCTGGCGCGTTTTCCGCCCCGGGCCGACCCCGGCCTACACCGGCCCCACCTGGACGCCCCGGCCGTCCTCGTCGAACTGGAGGGCCACCGGGCCGGCCGGGTCCTCGGACGTCCCGTACCCGGCCAGCAGCTCGGCGAGGGTGAGCCGCTGCCCGGGCAGGGCCGGGAAGAGGGCCCACCGGGCCGCCGGGCCGAGGCCGTGGGGCATGCCGTCGGAGCCGAGGAGCAGGTCCACGCCGGGCCGGAAGCCGGCCTCGTCGAGGAGCATGCGGAAGGGATTGTTGCCCGCCGCCGCCGCCGGCGAGAGCCGGTCGGCGTAGAGGACGCTGTCCTCGCTGAAGTTGGGCTGCATGGAGAGCGTCAGGCCGAGGTCGCGGGCCCGGCGGGCCTGCGCCAGGGTGATGAGCTGCACGTGCTCCAGCCGCACCGGCCCGGGCACCACCCCGGCGCGGCGCAGGGGACCGAGCACCCGCAGGGCCTGCTCGATGGCCACGTCGCCGAGGGCGTGGAGGGCCACCGCGCCGGCCGGCGTGGCGGCGGCCGCCGCCTCCAGGGCGGCGGCCAGGCCGCGGTCGTCGTGGAGCAGCAGGCCGGTGCCGCCGCCGCGGTAGGGGACCGAGACCGCCGCGGTGCGCGCCCCGAAGGCCCCGTCGGCGAAGAGCTTCACCCCGGCGAGGGCGGCCCGCGCCGCCGGCGGCAGCGCCCGGGCCGCCTCGAGGCCGGCCCAGCAGCGCACCCGCCCCGCGGCGGGCGAGGCCTGGAGCACCGCCAGCGCCTCCGGCCCGGTGACCAGCAGGTCCTCCGCCTCGCCCACGCCGAGGGCCGCCAGCGAGGCCATGAAGGCGGCCAGCCCGGCCTGGTCGAGGCCGGCGGTGCGGGCGTAGCGGGCCAGCAGCCGGTCGAGGTGGCGCTCGGTCCAGCCGGCGTCGGCGTGGTGGCGGTGGAGCTCCGGGTCGACCTCGGCCAGCAGCGGCAGGGCGGCCGGCGTGACCAGCAGGCCGTGGAGGCTGGCGTTGACCACCAGCGCCGGCGGCAGGCCGGCCAGGTCGGCGGGCGCCAGCGGCTGGGTGGCGCTCTGCCAGCCGACCACGGTGGAGAGCCGGCCGGCCGGCAGCGCCGCCAGGCGGTCCAGGGCGCCGGCCCGGTCGAGGCCGGCCAGGCTCGGGCAGGCCGCCAGCGCCGCGTAGAGCGTGACGTGGGTGTGGTGGTCGCGGGCGAGGCGGACGCGGATGCGGGTCATGGCGCCACCGCGGCGGGCGTCCCTAGGCCCCGCGCGCCAGCTCGGCCTCGAGCCGGTCGAGGTTCTGCTCGTTGGCCTGGGTGAGGAACGCCCGGAGCTGGCCGGTCGGCTCCAGCGTGGCGAACGTCCCGACCCAGGTCAGGCGCGTGCCCTCGCCCTCGGGCGTGAGGGTCAGCTCGAGGTCGAAGACCGGCTCGGAGCGGTGGTGCAGCGCCACCCGCGAGGTGGAGAGCTCCCGGAAGACGCTCTCGTTGGGGTAGCGCTTCCCGTCCGGGCCGATCATGTCGAACTTCCAGAGGCCGCCAGGGCGCGGCTCGAAGACCTGGAACTCGTTGCTGAAGCCGGCCGGGCCCCACCAGCGGGCCAGCCGGGCGCCGTCGGTGACCGCGGCCAGCACCGCCGCGGGCGGCGCGCGGAGGAGGCGCCCGGTCCGCATCTCCCGATCGGCGGCGCCGCTCATGCCAGCGCCTTCTTGATCTTGGGGACGTCGGCCTTCGCGTAGTAGCTGCAGACGCCCTTCTTGGCGGCCGGCTTCAGGCCCAGGGCGGCGATGGCCTTCTTCACCTTGGCGTCGGAGACGTCGAGCTGGGCGGCGATCTTGGCGGCGGTGAGCAGGTCGGCGGTGTCGGTCATGGGCCGGCATTCTGGCGCCGGCCCGGCCGCCCGTCACCCGTGAAAGGTGGTGAACGCCCCAACAGGCTCGCGGGCCGTGACCAGGCGGTTCTCCGGCGCCGCGGGATCGGCGTGGCCCAGGCTCATGCCGCAGAGGAGCAGCTCGGTCTCCGCGAGGCCGAGGCGGACCTCGATGAGGCGGTGGAACTGGGTGAAGGCCGCCTGCGGGCAGGTGTCGAGGCCGCGCCCGCGCGCCGCCACCATGACGGCCTGGATGAAGGCGCCGCAGTCGAGGAAGCTGCCGCGCCCGAGCCGCCGGTCCATGGTGAAGAAGAGCCCCACCGGCGCGTCGAAGAAGCGGTAGTTGCGGGCGAACTGGGCGTGCATGCGGGGCGCGTCGCCCTTCTGGATGCCGAGGAGCGAGTAGAGCGCCAGCCCCACGGCCCGCCGCCGGGAGAGGAAGGGCTCGAACCACTCGCGGGGGTAGTAGTCGTACTCCTCCTGGTGGATCTTCACCGCCTCGGGGTCGTCGAAGGCGGCGGTGATCTCGGCGGCCAGGGCGGCCTTCACCGCGCCGGTCACCACGTGCACCTTCCACGGCTGCATGTTGGTGCCGGAGGGGGCGCGGCTGGCCGCGGCCAGGATGGCCTCCACCTCCTCCCGCGCCACCGGGGTGGGCAGGAAGGCGCGCACGCTGCGGCGCGAGGTGAGGGCCCAGTCGACGGCGGCCCGGAGCTGGTCGGGCCCGAGCGGCGGCGCGGTGCGGTCCATGGCGGCTCCCCTCCCCTGCCCGGGCTGGCCGGGCCTAGAGGATCTTGTGCGGCATCGACTCGCGCCAGCCGCTGGGCGTGATGACCGTGTAGTTGAGCTTGCGTTGCAGCTCCTTGATGGTCTGGGAGCCGGCGTAGGTCAGGCCGGAGCGCAGGCCGCCCACCAGGTCGGCGATGATGGCGTCCTCGTCGTCGCGGCAGGGCACGGTGGTGGAGACGCCCTCGGCGGTCTTCCACTCGGCGATGCCGCCCAGGTGCTCCTCGGCCACCTCGCGGCTGGCCATGCCGCGGTAGGTCTTCACGAAGCCGCCCTTCCCGTCCGGCCGGCGCTCGCCCGGCGTGGGGCCGGTGCCGGCCAGCATGCCGCCCACCATGACGAAGTCGGCGCCGAACGCCAGCGCCTTGACCACGTCGCCGGCGTAGCGGATGCCGCCGTCGGCCACGATGGAGCGGTCGCACCGCGCGCAGTCCTGGATGGCCGTGAGCTGCGGCACGCCGTGGCCGGTCTTGATGCGGGTGGTGCAGACGCTCCCCGGCCCGATGCCCACCTTGATGACGTCGGCGCCCACCGAGGCCAGGTAGTCGGCGCCGGCGTAGGTGGCCACGTTGCCGGCCATGATGCAGGCCTCGGGCAGCATCTCGCGGAGGCGCTTCAGGGTCTTGCCCACGTAGCGGGCGTGGCCGTGGGCCACGTCCACCACGAAGTAGCTGGCGCCGGCGTCGCGCAGCGCCTCGGCGCGGGTCAGCTCGTCCTCCGAGGTGCCCACCGAGACGAAGGCCGGCGCGGTGCAGCGCCGGTACTCCTCCACGTTGCGCTCCACCGACATCATGCGGTGCAGCACGCCGATGCCGCCCTTGCCGGCGATCCAGTTGGCCATCGCCGACTCGGTGATGGTGTCCATGTTGGCGGTCATGAGGGGGAGCTTGAGGGTCAGCTTCCCCGACCGGTCGGTCACCGAGGTGTCCACGTGCTGCCGGGACTCGTAGTGGTTGTAGGCCGGCACCAGCAGGACGTCGTCGAACGTGAAGGCTTCGCGCATGGGCATGGTCTCCGGGGCCGGATTCCTGCCCCTTTTGGCGCCCGGACGCAAGCGCCGCGCGGCGGGCCCGCCCCGGGGGACGCGGCGGCGGCTCAGGTCTCCATGGCCCGGCGCAGGGCCGCCGCCAGCTCCTCCCGCTCCACCGGCTTGGGCAGGATGGCGGCCAGGCCCAGGGCCCGGGCCCGGGCGCCGTCCACGCCGTCGCTGTAGCCGGTGCAGAGGACCACCGGCAGGCCGGGGCGCTCGGCGCGGAGCAGCCGCGCCAGCTCCGCGCCGGAGAGGCGCGGCATGGTCTGGTCGGTGAGCACCAGCTGGTACCGCGCCGGCGCGGCGCGCACCTGCTCCAGCGCCTCGGCCCCGTCGGCCGCCTCGGTCACCTCGTACCCCAGCGAGCGGAGCAGCCGCCGGTGGGCCGAGCGCACCAGCGGCTCGTCGTCCACCAGCAGCACGTGCCCGTGGCCGCGCGCCGCCGGGGCCGGGGCGGGCGCCGGGCGCGCCACCCCCTCCCGGCGCGGCAGCCAGACGTCGAAGGTGCTGCCCCGGCCTGGGGCGCTGTCCACCTGCACCGTCCCGCCGCAGCCGGCGACGATGCCGTGCACCACCGCCAGCCCCAGCCCGTGCCCGCCGGCGTGCCCCTTGGTGGTCATGTAGGGCTCGAAGAGGCGGGCCCGGGTGGCCTCGTCCATCCCCACCCCGTCGTCGCGGACGCGGAGCCGCACCCAGTCGCCGGCCGCCGGATCCGGCCCGCCGGTCTCCAGGCGGGACCGCTCCAGCGCCACCTCGATGCGGCCGCGCGGCCCCACCGCGTCGCGGGCGTTGGAGCAGAGGTTGAGGACGATCTGGTGGAGCTGGGAGGGATCGGCCAGCACCGCCCCGGCGCCCGGCTCGACCCGCACCTCCACGGCCACGCCGGCCGGGATGCCGGCGCGGGCCAGGCCCAGCGCCTCGGTCACCACCGCCGCCGCGTCCACCAGCCGCGGCGAGCTCTGGTCGCGCTGGCCGAAGGTCAGGATCTGCCGCACCAGGTCCCGGGCCCGGCGCGCCGCGGCGCGGATGTGGAGCTGGTTCTCGTGCAGCTCCGAGCCGGGGGCCGCCGCCTCCAGCGAGACCTCGGCGAAGCCCAGGATGGCGGAGAGGATGTTGTTGAAGTCGTGGGCCACCCCGCCCGCCAGCCGCCCCACCGCCTCCAGCTTCTCGGCGTGGCGGAGCCGCTCCTGGAGGAGGGCCTTCTTCTCCCGCGCCTGCCGCCGCTCGGTGATGTCCACGGTCGAGACCAGGACCCGCGACCAGTCGGCCTCGTGCCCCGCCGCGACCACGCCGCGCACCGCCACCCAGAGGCGCCGGCCGTCCAGCGTGCCGTTCCAGCCGTCGGTGAGCGTCTCGCTCCGCCCCTCCCAGAGCTGGATCAGCTGCACCGCGAAGTCGTCCATGGCCTCCGGGAGGAAGACCTTGTGGAGGTTGGCCAGCAGCTCGTCGAGGTCGCGCGCCCCCACCATGGCCAGGGCGGTGGCGTTCACGTCGAGGATGCGGGTGGCCATGGCGCAGGCGCCCACCACCTCCGGGTGGGCCGCGAGGTGGGCGGCCAGGTCGGTCACCCCCTGGGCGCGCAGGCCGTCGAGGATCCGCTTGGTGCCCGAGAAGTCCTCCTCCCAGACGCCGACCGGCACGCCGTGGAAGAGCGCGCGGTAGCGGGCCTCGCTGGCGGCCAGCCGCGCCTCCTGCTCGCGGTCCGCGCCGACGTCCCGGACCATCACCACCGTCTGCTCGGCGCCACCGTCCGGCACCATGGAGACGCGCAGCTCCATGAGGAACTCGGTGCCGTCGCGGCGCAGGCCGTGGGCCAGGTAGACGCTCGGGAGCGGCTCGCCGGCGGCGCGGCGGCGGATGTTCCCGGCGATGCGCGCCCGGTCGGCGGGCGCGATGAGGTCGAGCACCGGCACGCCGGGCAGCGCCTCGGGCCGGTCGAAGCCGAAGAGGCGGGCGTAGGCGGCGTTGGCCTCGACGTGGACGCCGCGGAACGAGACCCCGATGGCGTCGCTGGTGGCCTCGAAGAAGGTGCGCCAGCGGCGCAGGGCCTCCTGCCGCTGGTGCTCGGCCCGCTTGCGCTGGCCGATGTCGCGGAAGACCACCAGCACCACCCCGCCGCCGATGGGCGCGGCGGCCACCTCGGCCGCGATGGTCCCCACCCCGTCCGCTCGCAGGAGGGTCTGCTCCACCAGGGGCTCGGGCTGGCCCGTCGAGAGCAGGCGCTGCAGCCGGCTGGCCGCCACCGCGCGGCTCTCCGGCGCCACGAAGTCGACCGCCGGGCGGCCGTAGGCCTCCTCGGCCCGGGTGAGCCCCATCAGCGCGGCCGCGGCGGCGTTCGCCCAGATCACGCGCCCGCCGGCGTGGGCCAGCATGGGCTCCGGCGCCAGCTCCGCCAGGCGCCGGAAGGCGGCGTCGTCGAGCTGCGAGCAGGCGCCCTGTCGGTGGTCCCCCATGCGGCCCCCTGGCGCCGGCCTGCGGCCGGTCGCCCAGGGAAGTGAATCAGAGGACCGACGCGCCGTCACCCGCTGTGTTCTGGTGGAGGATGCCTCCCGCCCCCCCCAACGGGCGAGCGCGCGCGACCGCAGGACGCCGCGTCCGTCACCGAGGGCCGGACCACCGGCTCCGCGCGAGGAGATCCTGGCCGAACGCCGCCTCCCCCTGGCGCGGCGGCGGTCCCGGCGCGCGCTAGGAGGCGAGGGCCTTGACGGCCGACAGCACCTTCTCGAAGACCACGTCCTCGGCGGCGTTGCCGTCGATGACCGTGACCGCGCCGGCCGGCAGGCGGGCGAACTCCTGGAGGTAGAGCTGGCGCTGGCGCGCCAGGTCCTCGGGCTTGAAGACGCCCACCAGCTTGGAGCCCAGCTCGTCCACCGCCCTGGCCGGGGCCAGGTCGATGAAGATGGTGTGGTCGGCGGCGATCTCGCCGGCGCCGTGCACCGACCGGGCCCGGGCCTCCAGCATGTTGAGGTCCTCGCGGAACCAGTCGTGGCCCTTCAGCTCGGCGTAGACCAGGGAGGAGAGCGTGAAGCTCTTGCAGAGGACCCAGCGGCCGGCCGCCATCTCGGTGCGGGCCACGGCGCAGACGCGGGCGCGGGAGGCCAGCTCGAAGAAGAAGTCGGACATGAACTGGCCGTAGCGCCAGAAGCTGTCCAGGTCGCTGGCGCCCATGAGCTGGGCGCGGCCGCCGTCGGGGCTGTCGATCTCGGTGACCTGCGTGCCCTGCGCCTTCAGCGCCTCGCTGAGCCGGTTGACCAGCTTCACCACCAGCTTGCCGGAGCCGTAGATCCCCTCGAAGACGACCAGCTTGCCCCTCTGCATTGCGTGCTCTCCTCTGCGCGGCCGTGCGCCGCATCCGTGTCCCGTCAGGCGCGCGGATGATAGCCGAGGCAAGCACCTGGGACCTTGATTTCAGGGCGTCAACGGACGCTTTACGGAGCGCGGCACCCGCAAGCCCTGCGCGCAACGCGTGGGAGGTTGCACGCACGGGTGGCGCGCGTGAAAAAGCCCCGCCAGGACGGGCCTGGCGGGGCGGGAGCGGCAGGATGTCGCGCCCGGAGGGGCGCGCCGCGGCGGGCGCGCCTCCCGGGCCCGCGCGGCTAGTGCTTCGAGGCGCCGGCGGCGCCGAAGCCGGTCTGGGCGCGCACGTACTGGTCCTCGAAGGCCTCCATCTCGGCCTTGGCGGCCGCCGAGGCGTCGATCTTCGACACGATGATGGTCAGGGCGAAGGCGATGGGCATGGCGAAGAGCGCCGGCTGGTCGTACGGGAAGATCGCCGAGGCGTTGCCGAGCACGTTGACCCACACCGACTTCGAGAAGACCACGAAGCCGACGGCCGAGAGGAGGCCGCCGTAGCCGCCCACCAGGGCGCCCCGGGTGGTGAGCCCCTTCCAGTACATGGAGAGGATCAGCACCGGGAAGTTGGCCGCGGCGGCGACGCCGAAGGCCAGGCCGACCATGAAGGCCACGTTCTGCTTCTCGAACATGATGCCCAGGCCGATGGCGATGATGCCCAGGACGATGGTGGCGATCTTGGAGACGCGGATCTCGGCCTCCTCGGACGCCTTCCCCTTCTTGATGACGCGGGCGTAGAGGTCGTGGGAGACGGCCGAGGCGCCGGCCAGGGCCAGGCCCGAGACCACCGCCAGGATGGTGGCGAAGGCCACCGCGGCCAGGAAGCCGAGCATCATGTTGCCGCCCACGGCCTTGGCCAGGTGCATGGCCACCATGTTGCCGCCGCCGATGAGCTTGCCGCCCACCGTCCCGCCCTCGAAGAACTGCGGGTCGTTGCCGACGATGAGGACGGCGCACAGCCCCATGAGGAAGATGACGTTGAAGAAGTAGGCCACGAAGCCCGAGGCGTAGAGCACCGACTTCCGGGCCTCCTTGGCGTCGGTCACCGTGAAGAAGCGCATCAGGATGTGGGGCAGGCCGGCGGTGCCGAACATCAGGCCCATGGCCAGGGAGATGGCGTTGACCGGGTCCTTGAGGAGCGGGCCCGGGGCCATCAGCTTGAAGCCCAGCTTGTGGAAGCTGGTGGCCTTCTCGACCAGCGCCGTGTAGCTGAAGCCGAACTGGCTGAAGGCCAGCAGCATCACGATGGTGCCGCCGGTGAGCAGCATGCCGGCCTTGATGATCTGCACCCAGGTGGTGGCGATCATGCCGCCGAAGATCACGTAGACCATCATCAGCAGGCCGACCGCGACCACGGCGATGTTGTAGTCCAGGCCGAAGAGCAGCTTGATGAGCTGGCCGGCGCCGACCATCTGGGCGATCAGGTAGAAGACCACCACGGTGAGCGAGGAGACCGCCGCCATGGTGCGCACCTTGCCCTGGTCGAGCCGGTACGAGGTGATGTCGGCGAAGGTGAACTTGCCGAGGTTGCGCAGGCGCTCGGCCATGAGGAAGAGGATCATGGGCCAGCCCACGAAGAACGACAGGGCGTACATGTACCCGTCGAAGCCCTGCGTGTAGGTCATGGCGGTGAGGCCGAGCAGCGTGGCGGCCGACATGTAGTCGCCGGCGATGGCCATGCCGTTCTGGAAGCCGGTGATGCCGCCGCCGGCCGTGTAGTAGTCGGCGGCCGACTTGGTGCGGTTGGCGGCCCAGTAGGTGATGCCCATGGTCAGCGCCACGAACACCAGGAACATGCCGATGGCGTGGACGTTGACGGGCTGCTTCTCGGCCTGGCCCTCGAGGGCCCCGGCGGCGAGGGCCAGGGCCGGGGTGGCGAGGGCGGCGGCGGCGGCGAGGAGGCGGTGCAGGCGGGAGATCACGCGGCCCCCTTGGTCTCGGCCGCGTGGGCCTTGGCGTCGGCGACGATCTCGCCGGTGAGGGCGTCGAACTCGGTGTTGGCGCGGCGCACGTAGATGGCCGTCAGCACCCAGAAGGACAGGAACATGAACAGGCCGAAGCTGACGCCGACCGTGACCATGGAGCCCTCGGAGACCGGGGAGCCGAGGAGGCCGGGGTTGAAGGCCACCACCATCACGAAGCCGTAGAAGACGGCCAGCACGACGATGGTGAGGGTCCAGGCGAACTTCCCCCGGCGGGAGACCAGGTCCTGGAACTTCGGGTTGGCGCGCATCCGTTGGTACATCGCACTGCTCATGGGGCGATTCCTCTCGTCATGGCGATCGCCCGCGCTCACGGCGCGGGAGGCGGATCGTCCGGCGTGTGGGGCCCTGGATCGTCCGGACGGCGACTGATCGTGGGTGCAGCGGCGCGGCAGCGTCGTGGTCGACCTGCTCGACCCTGGACCGTCGTCGCCGACTGGCCCGGGCGCCTCGACGGGAAGGTGCAGAGCCCACATCGGCTCCACCCCACCCCGGTCTCGGCTGGCAAATTCGCGACGCAGGGTTGCATGCCGCACCTGGCTTTTCAAGGGCCCTCGGTCCCGGAAGGCATGGAAATCACTCGTGGACTTGTGAAGTCTGCAACAGCCCGGCGCCGGGATCGGCTCGCGGCGCCCGGCTCCGGCGCCAGCACTCGCGGTTGAACCCCGCGGACTCCCTGGCACTCTCGCGCCGGTTGGACCGAAGGCGCCTTCGGGGGCGGGATTCCTTCGATGATCAGCGGAATTCCAGCCAAAATCCCGATTTCGCCCCATTCGGGGCTATCGACGCGACATTCCGTCTGAACCTATTTTGCGGGACACGATGGTCGGTCGGCGCCGGGGGGCGCGGGCGGATGCGGCGTGCCTCACCCGTGGTGGAGGTCGGTCGATGCAGCAGCTGGATGCGGTGATGTCGTCGAGCGAGCTGCTCGGGGCGTGGCGGCCCGCCACCCGGCGGCTCTACGTGGAGATCTCGAGCGCCCCGCCCCGGCTCCGCGATCCGGTGGCCGCCCGCGTGCGGCTCACCGATCGGGCCATGGTGGCCACGGTGGTCGGCGTGGCGGTGAGCGTGCACCAGCACGGGCACCGGCACCGCGTCGAGGTCGCCCCCTCCGACGCCGGGGAGCGCGCGGTGGCGATGCTCCTCTCGGCGGCCCAGGGGGCGCCGGTGCAGTACCACCAGCGCGCGCCGCGGTACCTGGCGCGCCTGCCGGTGGTGGTGGCCACCGAGGGCGGCGGCGAGCTGCTCATGACCACCTTCTCCATCTCCCAGGGCGGCTGCGGCCTCTCCTGGTCGGGGCCGCCGCCGGCCGTGGGCAAGACGCTGCGGATGCGCCTCGGCCCCCGCTCCCGGCCCTCCGACGTCTGGGGCGTGGTCCGCTGGGCGGGTCGCGCCGGCCAGGCCATCAAGGCCGGGATCGGCCTGCTGCAGTCCTCGCCGCCGCCGGTGGCGTGGGCGGAGCTGTTCGACAGCGCCGCTCGCTCCGGGGCACCGCGAGCCTAGCGGCTCGCGGCAGTCTGCACGGGGGCTGCGCCCCCGCCCCGCCGAGCAAAGCTCGTCGGGGCCCCACCCCTGCTGCGGCGGAGCCGAGCCCGCTGTCGCGCTTCGCGCTCGGCGGGCCATCCGCCGGGGAGGGACTCCGTCCCTCCCCAGCCTTCGGCTGGGGCCCCTCCCTGCGGTCTGCCGATCGGTCGGACGGGCCTCCGGCTACGGATCGACGCCGGTGTCCCAGAGCACCAGGCCGCTCACGGCGTCCTTGGTGCGCAGGCGGTGGATCTCCACCAGCACGGTGGGCGCCGGCGGGCCGGCCTGGACGCGGCGCACCTCGACCTCCAGCTCGTGCACCACGGTGCGGCCGAAGTTGGCCCGCACGAACTGCTTGGCCCGCTCCTCCGGCAGCTTGAGCAGCCCGTACTCGTCGCCGTTGAGGAAGGCCACCAGGTAGGTGAGGGGCTGCTTGCAGTAGTCGCTCGGGTCGAACTTGACGACGCCGCCGGTGCGCAGCGTGGTGGGGAAGCCGCCCAGCTTGGCGTCGTAGCTCCCCAGCGCCTGGCGCAGCGGGACCACCCAGTGGGTGGTGCGGGGCGCGTCGGCCTCCGCCTTGGCCAGGAGCGGGCGGCGCGCCGCCGCCGCCGCGGCCCGCGCCTCCGGCGTGGCCTCGCCGCACACGTCTCCGTACCAGGAGAGGAGCTGCTCGACGGGGAGCGGCGTCTCCGCCAGGTGGTGGTAGAGGATGGGCACCTGCAGCGCGCCGAGCACCGGGAGGGAGGCCCAGTGGGCGGGGGCGGCCACGCGCGGCGCGGTGGAGGCGCAGGCGCAGAGGAGCAGGGCGGAGCAGGCGGCGGCGAGTCTCATGTGGTGGTCTCCCCCGGCTCGGCCGGGCGGCCCGGACCGCGCCATCCTACCGCGGGCCGGTCGACGGCCGCCGAGGTTCGTGCGATGGAGTCGCCATGTCGGCGGGCCAGGAGGCGGAGGGCGGCGAGGTGGGCGGCTGTGTGGCCGGGCGCCGCGTCGAGTGCGGCGACGGGCCGGCCTTCCTGGCCCGGGGGCCGCTGCCGGAGGACCACGCCCTGGTGACCTCGCTGCCGGACCACTCGGAGCTGCCGGAGCTGGGCTTCGACGGGTGGCGGCGCTGGTTCGTGGAGACCGCCGCCCTCTGCTGCGGCGCCGTGGCGGCGCCGGCGGTGGCGGTCTTCTACCAGACCGACGTGAAGCACGACGGCGGCTGGGTGGACAAGGCACACCTGGTGCTCACCGGCGCCGAGCGGGCCGGGGCCCGGCTCCTCTGGCACAAGGTGGTGTGCCGCGTCCCGGCCGGCCTCACCACCTACGGGCGGCCCGCCTACGCCCACCTGCTCTGCCTCTCCCGCGGCCTGCGCCTCTCACCCGCCCAGTCCTCGCCCGACGTGCTGCCGCGCCTCGGCGAGATGACCTGGGCGCGCGCCATGGGGCGGGAGGCCTGCGATGCGGTGGCCCGCTTCCTCCTGGCCCACACCGCCTGCCGCACCGTGGTCGATCCCTTCTGCGGCGTCGGGACCATGCTGGCGGTGGCCAACGCCCACGGGCTGGGCGCGGTGGGGGTGGAGCGGTCGCCCCGGCGGGCCATGCGGGCCCGCCGGCTCACCCTGCCCCCACCCGGTCGAGCCGGTTGACGGCCGGGTCTGGTACCCTCCCCCGGATGCACGATCCCCTCGCCCCGCTCCTGGCGGACGGCGTCATCGACGCGGTGGTCTCGCGCCTCAAGAGCGGCAAGGAGGCCGACCTCTTCCTGGTGGAGCACCGCGGCGAGGTGCTGGCCGCCAAGGTCTACAAGGCGCGCCAGGACCGGAACTTCCGCAACAACGCCGCCTACACCGAGGGGCGCCAGGTCCGGAACACGCGGACGCAGCGGGCCATGGACAAGGGCTCGCGCTTCGGCCGCGCCGCCGCCGAGGAGGCCTGGAAGACCAAGGAGGCCGACGCGCTCCACGCCCTCCATGCCGCGGGCGTGCGGGTGCCGAAGCCGGTGATCTTCTACGAGGGCGTGCTGGTGATGGAGCTGGTGCTCGGCCCGGACGGCCACCCCGCGCCGCGCCTGGTGGACGCCGCCATCCCGGCGGGCCAGGCGGCGGCGCTCTACGCGGACCTGCGGGCCCAGGCCATCCGCATGCTCACCTGCGACCTGGTCCACGGCGATCTCTCCCCTTACAACGTGCTGCTGGGCCACGCCGGGCCGGTGGTCATCGACTTCCCCCAGGTGATCGGCGCGGCCCACAACCGGCAGGCCGAGCGCTTCTTCGAGCGCGACCTGGAGGCCATCCGCCGCTTCTTCGCCCAGCACGACCCGGGGCTGCAGGCGGCCGCGTCGGACGCGCGGGAGATCTGGCGCGCCTACGAGCGGCGCGAGCTGACGCCCGACTTCGTCCCCGTGCCGCGGCCGGTGCAGGCGCCGAAGGGGCATGGCGGGGGGCACGGGGCGGCGCACGGCCAGGGCCACGGGCAGCCGCACGGGCGGGAGCGGGAGCGCGGGGGGCCGCCGCGGGAGCGGCGCCAGGAGCAGCGGCCGGAGGCACGCCAGGCCCAGGGGAGCCATGCCGGGCACGGCGGTGAGCCGCGGCGGGAGCACCGGAACGAGGCGCGGCCCGAGCGGCGCCACGACGCCCCGCAGGGCCCGCGCGGCGACCAGCGCCAGGAGCCCAGGCGCGACGCACGCCAGGAGCCGCGCCGGGAGCAGGGGCCCGGGGCGCGCCGCGGGCCGCCGCGAGGTGACCGGCCGGAGGGCGCGCGCCGAGACGGCCAGGGCCGGCCGCCGGGTCCGGGCGGTCCGGGTGGCCCGCCGCGCCAGGGACCGGCGCGGGATCGTCCGCGGTCGGGGCCGCCGGCGAGGACGGTGATCGTGGAGCGGGTGGGGCCGCGGCTGCCGACGTCGCCCTCGGGAGGCTCGCCGCCGGCGGCGCCGCGGGGGCACCCGAGGCACCAGGGCGGGGGGCACGGCGGCCAGGGCGGGCACGGGGGGCGCGGGCCAAAGCGGTAGGTCGGGGTTGGGGTCGGACTCGGGCTGGGACTCGGGGTGTGGCTGAGGCAGGGGCGTTTCGGACGTCCGAAACGCTGGTCAACGTCCGCTCGGCACGCATCGTGGACTCTCCCAGTCCTCGCATTTCTTGCGGATTTTCCCCTCGGGCGCGCACGCACTGGCACCGCCTCGACGGCTCCACGAAGCCGCACCGAGGTGCGCTCCCAGGCGCAGGTGCCCGACGATCCTGGCGCTTCCCGTCGCGGCGGCCGGCTGGTGCGCCACGTGCATTCTCGTGGAAGTCATTGAGAATCGGACCGATTCACTCCACGAAGCGCCACGCTGGGTGGATCGGCTGAAGCAGACGACGAGGCGGCGGGCCTGGGGAGCTCGCAGCGTGGCCGAACCGAAGCACCACCCCGCCATGGCGGGCTGAACCGGAGACGAGACGTGGCCAACAAGATCACCGACGACTGCACCAGCTGCGCGGCCTGCGAGGCCGAGTGCCCGAGCGGCGCCATTTCCGAGGGCGACGACCACCTGGTCATCGACCCGGCCAAGTGCGACGAGTGCGCCTCGGCGAGCGGCGAGCCGGCCTGCATGGCCGTCTGCCCGAGCGACTGCATCGTCAAGCTCGAGGTCTAAGCCACCACGCAGCAGACCGGGCGGAGCGCGGAGGCCGAGCAGGCCTCCGGCTCCGCTTCGTCGTTCCTGGCGGTCGCCGTCCGTCCGCCCGTCATGCGCACGCCCGACCCGCGGACGTCCGACCCGCGGACGTCCGTCCCGCGACCGCTCGCACCGCGGCCGCCCGCCGTGCGGCCGCCCGCCCCAGAGACGTCTCTCCTGCGGACCGGCCGTCACGCGGTCGGCCCCAGCCCCACCGCGCCCAGGAAGGTCAGCCAGAGGGCGGCCCAGGCGGCCATGTACAGCGCCTCCCTGGCCAGCAGCCCGGCCCCGCCGTGGCGCACCGTGAACCGCACCTGCGTCGCCCGCTCCATCGTCCCGATCCCGTGTTCCATGGTGTCCTCCGCTGCGTCCCGGGCGGCCCCGCGCCGCCCGCCGCCGCCACGCCCGGAATCCCGCTTGCGCCGGGCCTGTCAGCCAGGACAAGGAGTAGCGATGCCGCCCGCCCCGCAGAAGGCGCAGGGGATCGCCGCCCCCGCGCAGGAACGCACGGCCCGCCTGGACTGGGGCCACCTCCGCTTCTTCCTCGAGCTGGCCCGCAGCGGCAGCCTCTCCAGCGCCGCCAAGCGGCTGGACGTGGATCGCAACACCGTGGCCCGCCGGGTGGCCGCGCTGGAGGAGGAGCTGGGGCTGCCGCTCTTCGAGCGCGGGCCGCAGGGCTGGACGCGCACCGCCGCCGGCGACGAGCTCTCCGAGCTGGCCGGGCGGGTGGAGGCCGACGTGCTGGCCCTGGCCCGCCACGCCGACGCCCAGGACCGCACGGTGGCCGGCGGCGTGCGCCTCACCACCGCGGCCCACCTGGCCGGCAGCCTGCTGGTGCCGGCGGTGCCGCGCCTGCGCGAGCGCCACCCGGCCCTGGTGCTGGAGATCGCCGCCGACCAGCGCGCCTTCGACCTCACCCGCCGCGAGGCCGACCTGGCGGTGCGCTTCGGCCGGCCCCGCGACACCGGCCTGGTCACCCGCAAGCTCTGCGACGTGGCCTTCGCCCTCTACGCCGCGCCCGGCTCGCCGGCGGCGCGGCGCGGGGAGCCGGACTTCGCCGCCGACCCCTTCGTCGGCAACGACGAGAGCCTGGCCGGCCTGCCGCAGGAGCGCTGGCTGGAGAAGGTCGGGCCGGAGCGGTGCGTGGTGCTGCGCACCAACACCACCTACTCGCAGGCGGCCGCGGCGCGCCTCGGCGTGGGGCTGGCCTGCCTGCCCCGCTATCTCGCCGACGCCGACCCCGGGCTGCGCCGCCTCGACGGCCCGGCGGTGCCGCCGCACGAGCTCTGGCTCCTGGTGCACGGCGACCTGCGGCGGACGCCGCGGGTGCGGGCCGTCATCGAGTGGCTCGACGAGACCGTCGAGCGGGCGCGCCCCGCCCTCACCGGGCGGCGCTGAGCCCCCGGCCAGGCCGCGCCGCCGCGGCGCGCCTCACATGGCCCGGCGCTCGACCGGCCGCACGCCCAGGTGCGACACCGGCTGCACCCGCTCGCAGCGCATCCACTCGTGCGTGTCGAGCACCACGGCGTCCTCGTGGGTGCCGGCCGGCATCACCAGGGTCCGCTCGTTCTCCAGCCGCGCGTCCACGTAGATGGGGAACCCGAAGACCGCCAGCGGCGGCTCGGCGCCGGTCTCGCACGGGGCGAAGCGGCGGGCGAACTCGTCCTCCTCCACCAGCTCCGCCGAGAGGCCGGTGGCCTCCTCCAGCGAGGCGAGATCCACCTGGTCGGTGGCCGCCACCACCGCCATGGCGAGGTGGCCCCCCACCCGCACCACCACCGGTTTGGCCACGTGACGGCCGCTCACGTGCTCGGCCTGGGCCAGCTCCTGGGCGGTCATGGCCGGCGGATGGACGAGGTGCTCGAAGCCCTGGTGCCGCATCCTGAGGTGCGCCTCGATCATGTACGGGATCATCGTGGCCTCCGTGCGGGTGGGGACGGCGGATGGGACACCGTGATCGTGCGCCCACCCGGCGGCGACGGCCATGCCCCGACAGGACCAGCCCCCGGTCGGGGTGGCGACCGCGGCCCGGTTCCGTGGTGACCTCGCGCCGCCTCCGACGGGCCTGGAGGGCACGAGGGAGCACGCATGCGCTACCGCACCATCGGCCGGAGCGACCTCCGGGTCTCCGAGATCTCGCTGGGCTCCTGGCTCACCTACGGCGGCGGGGTCGACCGGCGCGCCGCCGAGGGGTGCGTCCGGGCGGCCTTCGACGCCGGCATCAACTTCATCGACACCGCCAACGTCTACTCGGGTGGCGCCGCCGAGACCTTCCTCGGCGAGGTCCTGAAGGACGTGCCGCGCGACCGCTACGTCCTCGCCACCAAGGTCTTCTTCCCCATGTCGCCGACCGACAAGGGGCTCTCGGCGGCCCAGATCGAGAAGCAGCTCGACGCCTCGCTGAGGCGGCTGCGGCTCGACCACGTCGACCTCTACCAGTGCCACCGCTACGACCCCGACGTGCCGCTGGAGGAGACCATGGCGGCCCTCGACCGGGCGGTGAAGGCCGGCAAGACGCGCTGGCTCGGCTTCTCCGAGTGGACGCCGGCGCAGGTGCGGGCCTCGCTGGCCCTCCCCTTCACCCGCTTCGTCTCCTCGCAGCCGCAGTACTCGCTCCTCTGGCGCGGGCCGGAGGCCGGGCTCTTCCCCCTCTGCGCCGCGGAGGGGATCGGGCAGATCGTCTGGTCGCCGCTGCGCCAGGGGATCCTCTCCGGCAAGTACCGCGCCGGCGCGGCGGCGCCCGCCGGCTCGCGGCTGGCCTCGCCGTCGATGAACGCCTTCCTGAAGGACCGCATCGACGACGCCACGCTGGCGCGCGTGGCCGGCCTGGCGCCCATCGCCAGGGAGCTCGGGATCACCATGTCGCAGCTGGCCCTGGCCTGGGTGCTGCGCCGGCCGGAGGTGACCTCGGCCATCATCGGGGCGTCGCGGCCGGAGCAGGTGGCGGAGAACGCGGCCGCGTCGGGGATCGACCTGGCGCCGGAGGTGGTGGCGCGGATCGAGGCGGCGGTGGAGGGCTAGGCGCGGTCGCCGTCGCGCTCCCGCGCTCCACCTGCTCCGCGCCCCCTCACCCCGGCCCGCTCCCCCTCCGGGGGAGAGGGAGTGGATCACATGGGAACCCCAGCCCGAGCCCGAGCCCCAGCCCAGGTCCGAGCCCCTCACCCCGCCCGCAGCAGCGCCTCCAGCTTGTCGATGGTCGTCTGCCCCAGCTCCGTCGCCCCGAACGCCTTCACCTCCTCACACGCCGCCGCCGACTCGAAGGCCATCCGCTGCGTGAGGCGCGTCCGCCCGTCGCGCGCCTCGAAGGTGATGCGCACGTCGAAGCCGGCCTCCCCCGGCTCGCCGGAGGAGAGCCGGATGCGGAGCCGCTCCGGCGCCTTCACCTCCAGGTACTCGATGAGGTTGGGCCAGTCCTTCCCGTCCGGCCCGTGCATGGTGAAGCGCCAGCGGCCGCCCTGGCGGATGTCGATCTCGCTGGTCTCGCAGGTGAACCCGGCCGGGCCCCACCAGCGCGGCAGCTGGTCGTGGTCGGTGTAGGCGCGGAAGACCCGCTCCACCGGCGCGTCGATCCAGCGCGACAGGACGATCTCGCGGGTCGCCGCCGGGTCGCGCGCCAGCGCCTCCAGCTTGTCGAGGCAGAGCGCCCAGCCCTCCATGGTGCCGAACTCGGCGTTGGCCCGGGCGTCGAGGGCGGTCTCGTAGCGCATCCGCACCGTGAGGAGCGTCTCGGCCTCCCCCTGCGCCGCCAGCGTCACCGTGAAGGTGACCTTGAAGGCCTCGCGGCGCTCCGGCGTGCCGCGCACCCGGTTGTACTGGGCCTTCCACGCCTCGGGGTGCTGGTCGGTGTCGAGGGCCAGCACCAGCCGCTCCGGCGCCGAGACCTCCACGAAGGTGCCGTGGATCGGGTAGGCCACGGCGGCCGGGTCGCGCATGGCCACGCGGAACTCGCCGCCGGGGCGGGCGTCCACCCGGTAGGCGGCGGCGGTGAGGTCGGCGGGGCAGAACCAGCCGGCCACCCAGGCCGGGTCGGTCCAGGCCTTCCAGACCAGGGCCCGCGGCGCGGCCAGGCGCCGCGAGAAGACCAGCTCCCGGTCGTCGGCGGCGGCGAGGCGCGTGAGGGGGACCCGGGCCTGGGCGGCGACGGGGGACGGGGCACGACGGGCTTCAGCGGCCATGGGGCTTCTCCTTGTGCCGCGCGGCCCCTCCCGCCGCGGGCGTCTCCTGCTGCACCTGCTCCTGCTGCTCCGCCAGGAAGGCCTCCAGGCGGTCGAGGCGCGCCTCCCAGAGGCGCCGGTAGGGCTCCACCCAGTCGGCCACCTCGCGGAGCGGCGCCGGCGTGAGGCCGCAGGGGCGCCACTGGGCGCGGCGGCCGCGGCGGATGAGGCCGGCCCGCTCCAGCACCTTGAGGTGCTTGGTGACCGCGGGGAGGCTCATCTCGAAGGGGGCCGCGAGGTCGGTCACCCCCGCCTCGCCGCGCGCCAGGCGGGCCAGGATGGCGCGCCGGGTGGGATCGGCGAGGGCGGAGAAGGTGGCGCTGAGGGCGTCGGCCGGCATGTAGTTAACCTAGTGGTTAACTAAAGCGCCAGCCAGGCCCCGCAGCGGGATCCGCGCGTCTCGATGGGGGCTGGTGGGCTGGGCCGCCGGGGCGGCGGGACCTACGGGTGGGGCATCCCGCCGTGCGGGCCGTGCGGGCCGTGAGGCCCTCCGTGGGGCGCGCCGTGCAGGCTGGCGGCGGCGCCGTGCATCTTCGGCATCTTCATGCCCAGGAAGGAGAAGTGCTCGCGGTAGCCCTTCATCATCTCCTGGAAGGCCGAGAGCATGTACCGCCGCTTGAAGCCGTCGGGCAGCTTCATGATCTCCGGCATCTTCTGGGCGTAGAAGGTCATGTAGCACTGGCCCAGGGCCACCATGACCTCCTCCAGCGTCATCTCCAGCGGCTCCACGATGGGCGTGGCCAGGTTGTACTTGGACCAGTCGTGCACCCGCACCCGGTCCTTGAACTGCTGGTAGATGGGGGTGAAGGGCATCGGCGTCAGCACCGGGAAGACGGCGATGTCCGGGTTGATGCGGATGGCCTCCGAGATGGTGTGCTGGATCGACTTCCAGGTCTCCAGCGGCCCGCCGATCATGAACGAGGCCTCGGTCATGATGTCGTGCTCGCGGGCGAGATCGACGGCCAGCTTGTTCTGGTCGACGCTGGTGCCCTTGTTGAGCGTCACCAGCATCTCGTCGGTGGAGCCCTCGGCGCCCAGGTAGAGGTGGATGACGCCGGCGTCCCGGTACTTCCCGAGGATGGCGCGGTCGCGGATGATGTCCTCGACCCGCGTCTCCATGAGGAGCTTCACGGGGAGCTTCTCGGCGATGAGGGCGTCGAGCAGCGCCTCCCAGCGCACCGGATCGTTGGTGGGGTACGGGTCGATGAGGGTGATGAACTGGACGCCGTGCACGTCCACCAGCTCGTGCATCTCCTCGAGGACGCTCTTGGGGTGGCGGGCGCGCCAGTCGCCGCGCCAGAACTGCCGGTGGCTGCAGAAGGAGCAGCCCATCATGCAGCCGCGCGAGGTGAGCATGGAGGCCATGCGGCCCCAGGGCTCGATGTTGTAGTGGTAGTCGCGCCAGTCGAGGAGATCCCAGGCCGGCCGGATCTCGTTGAGGTCGGGGATGTGGGCGCGCTGCGGCGTGGCCACCGGCTGCCCGCCGCGAACGTAGGCGATGCCCTGCACGCCGGACCAGGTGCCGGTGGGGATGGCGGCCAGCAGCTCCGGCAGCGTCTCCTCCATCTCGCCGCAGAGGACGAAGTCCACCCGGTTGGCCGGGTCCGCGAAGATCTCCCGGTACATGAAGGTGGGGTGCGGCCCGCCGATGATGGTGGTGATGGCCGGGTTGACCTGCTTGGCGATGCGCAGCGCCTCGAGGGCGGCCGGGACGGTGGCGGTGCTGATGGCGCCGGTGACCGGGAGGTAGTCGAGGGTCACCACCACGTCGGGCTGGAGCCGCTCGATCTCGGCCCGCACGTCGTCGAACGTCGCCCCCGGCTTGTTCATGGCGTCGTAGATGCGCGCCTCGTGGCCCGCCTTGACGGCGGCCCCGGCCAGGTAGGCGGCCTGGAGCGGCGGCCACGTTCCGATGACCTGGACACCCCAGCAGATGTACGGAGGACCGACGAAGAGGATCTTGCTCATGATTCGAGGTTCCCGGGACGGGCTGCGGGTGACGGGTCGAAAGGAAGCGTGTCCCTTAACACGGGCACGCCGCGTGCGCACCCCATTGGGCCTCCCCGGCGGGACGATCCGGACCGCGATCACCCGGACGGGGTCCGTCCG
>WBZM01001061.1_pt1 | contig 30488 bp, 36 predicted proteins | sample 5204271 | NCBI WGS metagenome assembly WBZM01 (sample SAMN12344346, study PRJNA552823) | activated sludge metagenome | biome: Activated sludge suspended growth; feature: Nitrification reactor; material: Wastewater; isolation source: activated sludge from nitrification reactor of wastewater... | reverse complement strand
CACCCAACTCTTCAAGGAGTTTAGTGGACTCTGTTGTCTCAACACCACTCGTGTGGCCCTGACGATGAGCACGCCACCCGTAAGTTCACTCATCTAAGAGGTAAGAAGTCAGAATTTTGGGCATGACGAGGCCTTCCGCCGTTTTTCACGGCAGGGAATAAATTTTAAAAAAACTAAAATAGAAAAAATCGAAGTTTGACTCGGTTTATCCACCGATTTGGGTAGAACCGTAGAACCGATTTTATTCAGTAATTTGAAATAATTGGTGCAGGTGACGTACAAGTAGTTGAACCACCAGATGCAATTAAAACGGTACTGGTGAGGTGGAATTCTGTCAAAATTGATTTAAACGAGCTGGCGAGACTACGTTGGATCAAAAAGATGTCGCTTCCACAAATTTGCAAAACTCTACAATGGTCTCGGTCCACCGTTCAGGTAAGTATTCGAACCATTCGTAACTGTGGGGTTTCAAAGATGAATTTGGAAGAATTTGAAAAAATTAGCATCCAAGAGGCCATCAATGACGAAATCGAGGTTTTGCTCCGACAACAGAAGAATTTCAGACTCAGCTCTGTTAGCTCAGAGTTTGGAAAGTAGGCAACATGAGTGCAATTAAGTTTTTATCATGGATTTTGGGAATTGTTTTTACATTGGGGTTGGCTGATTCATTTGCCCACCTCACCTACAAGATGGGGCAAGCTGCGGTCCATGCTCATCAACATGATCAAATTTCTTATTCCAGTTATAACAAATTACTGTGGCAACAAAATCCCGCAAAACAAGCCGCTGTTAAGACCCGTCACTAATTTCTTTTTAGACTCAAACTTTTTCAGCCTCCTGTAAAAAATGAGGAGAATTTAAAATGGGTCGAATCAATGCAATTTATGTCAGAGTTAGCACGGACGGACAACAGACTGGGATGGAATCTCAGATCCGTGCTGTTAAGGAATGGTGTTTCAGAAACCAGGTCACACAATATGAAATCTTTGCTGACGAGGGAATATCGGGAGCCAAGGAAAGTCGTCCCGCATTAAACCGTTTGATGACAATGACTGAAAATAATGAAGTTGAACAAGTCATCGTGTTTTCATTTTCACGTTTTGCAAGAAGCACAAGTCATCTTCTTAAGGGACTGAAAACTTTTAAAGAACACAATACAAGATTTATTTCCATCACTGAGTCCATTGATACGAATTCCCCTTTAGGAGTCGCTCTCTATACGATCCTCGGGGCTCTGGCCCAGCTAGAACGCGAGATGATTATAGAGAGAGTACGCGCAGGAATGGCGAATGCAAAAGCCAAGGGCAAACGAATTGGCAGAGTCAAAAAAAGAAATTCTGTTTTGATCAGATCTTTAATTGATGCCAAACTTTCTTATCGCGAGGTCGCCCGAATCGCCAAGTGCAGTCATGGTTCGGTGCACGCTGAACTGGTCGCTTACCGAAAGGAAAAAGAAGCAGCTGATCGCTTGAAGCTTGAGCAGCTACAGGAGTCTATCAAGGCAGAATCGAATAATCAATCACTCGATGAAATGAAAAAAATGAATGTCTCTCTAGAGGCCATTCAAAAAGTTGAAACAAGTCTTCAAGAAGAAGCAAAATCAAAAGTCACCGAGATCCAAGGACAATACTATGAAACTTTTGATTGATGTAATTTTGAGGTTTTATGGAATATAATTTTTAAATTTTCACCTGAGTACAATCCCCCTTTTGGAGATTCTTCTGAAGGGGGGAATATTTTAAGGGCTATTTTTCTTTCGAGTTTTCTTTTTTAAAACTTTTTTAGAGCGAGATTTTTTATCCTTCGTTCGTAAATTTTCTTTAAGAAAGTGGGCCATATTTTTTTCATCAAGCATAGTGGCCAGTTTATTCATATCTGTACTTGCAATTTTTTGCCAAAAAAATTCCTCACCAGCATTGTTTGGAATACCTCTGAGAATCTCAGACAAAATGTCAAAATCAAAGGTTTCTACCTTTTCTCCCCATACACAGATTCCGTTAAAATTCCAAAACACTTGAAGTCTATAGGCAAAGACATCTGCCGGACTAGGGCAGCCTATCCTTTCAAACTCATTGCGAATGTGTTGAATCTTGCTTACTGGGCGCACGCTTAAATTTTGTCATTTAAACAACTTAAAAGCAATTCCCGGCACAAAGACTGCCTTTATAGGGTCCAGCTCAGAACCAAGCCTTCAAATGAAAAATGGCTCTGCCTATAACGGTAGAGCCATTTTTGCTTTCAGAGCCTTGCAACCAAGTGATTTTGGACCGACGTAAAATATCTAGCTTGCTGAAATCGGCCCGACGAAACGAGTTGTGATATGGATGCCTTTGATTTTTAAATGGTTGTTTTGAATAAAGCTGTTTACAACTGATAAAATAGATAACAACTTGATCCATGTGGTACTTTAGATAAAAAAATAAACCCCCCTGTTTTTTTGTCAGTGAGTAATTGTACTTTAAATTGATTTTAAAGTGGGGGTAAAACACCCCTAACGACCCAACACGCATCGAACTGCAATTCGTTTATTCCACCTACCATCGTAGTAGCGGAGGGCACTGGATATCAAGCCTTTCCAGTTGTAGTTGTTCTCAAAAATCCAGCCGTAGCGGACGTCCTCTTGGGCTGATGACGACCACAAATCGATACCTAGATCGTCAGGAGGACGTTGATATCCATCGTTGCTATAACAAAATTCATCCGGACTACCATCGTTATTTATTGCTTTAATTGAATAACATTTGCTGTCCCATCCACATGAGTCCACAATCCCTCTAACTCCAAAACTCATCTTTGCTAACTGAGCTAGCTCGCGTGCGCTTGGAAGATGGTTTCCTTGACCTGCGCAATACTCAACAGCCTCATATTGATTCATGTATTTCACTTCGTTACCATCTTTTGCGATCGGTAGAAACACTGGAATTTGGTCAACAGGAGCAGCCTCTGCCCCCACATTGACTGCAAATGTAATTGTCAGAAGTCCAAAAAATATAATAATCGATTTCATAAGTCTCCAAGTCACGTTATGTATATGATGATAACGTAGAAAATATTTTTCAATTTTGTTGTCAGAATCCTGTATTAATTAAATTAATAAGAATTTTATTTTGAGAAGATATATCAGAGTTCAGAATAAACTTAACTTAGAAAATGGGTGCAATGAAAAGTTGAAATGATAGCCTACTTTTTTGACAGTGCTTTAAAAGGGAATGTCTCTTATATTGCGGCGACAGGGGTTTATAATGTCAACCGAACCTGTGCCATTGTAAATGGTGGAGCAAAATGTTGGGGTTATGCTTACAATGGAGCTCTTGGTGTTGGACCAAGCTCTGACAGGTATTCTCCTACAGATGTTGTTGGACTTACTTCTGGTGTAAGTAAAATTCAGTTAAATGATGGAAATGCCTGTGCTCTAACCAATGTAGGTGCTTTAAAGTGTTGGGGTGGTAATGGAAATGGTGAAGCCGGTGTTGGAACAACGACAGAATACAATGTTCCAATGAATGTCGTTGGAATGCAATCTGGAGTTTTGGATTTTGATGTAGGCTATGCTTCTACCTGTGCCAAAGTTGTTGGTGGGTCAGTTAAATGTTGGGGAAGTAATTACTATGGAAATATAGGATATGGTTACTTTCAATTTGCAGTTGCATCTGCTGTGGATATTTTATTTCCTTAAACTGATAAGCTAAACGCCTAACGAAAGTGGATCAAATATTATTAGGTGTTAATAAAAAGAGAATACAACTATTTTTTTTTTCAAAATTTTATGAACAATGATATCAAAAATAATTAATACTATTGAGCCGCAAATTAATCCTAATGAACCTTCTGCAATAAGAGTCCATAAAAAATTAATTGATGAAAAGTAGTTTCCCATTTCTTCGATCCAATGATGGATGGCTGGAATACCATGGGAAATAATACCACCACCTACTAAAAACATAGCTGCTGTGCCAATAATAGAAAGAGTTTTCATCAAATAGGGAGCCAGTTTTAAAATTAGCTCTCCCATTTTTTTTGTTGTGGTTTTTGCTGATTTAATAAGATAAAAACCCAAATCATCAAGCTTAACAATACCAGCAACAAGACCGTAAACGCCAATGGTTATCAAAATTGAAATACCAACAAGGACAGAAACTTGAATACTCAGAGGAGATGCTGAAACGGTTCCTAAAGTAATAGCTATTATTTCTGCAGAAAGAATAAAGTCCGTTCTAACGGCACCTTTGATTTTATCTTTTTCAAGTTGAATGAGTTCGGCATCGGATAAAATTAGATGTTGGAGGTGTTCTTTATGATGTTTTTCGTCTTCTGCTTTAACTTTTTTGGAAAACTTAGTTTGCAAAAGGTGCCAAATTTTTTCACTGCCTTCAAAGCATAAAAATAATCCACCAATCATCAAGAGGGGCGTGATTAGCCAAGGGGCTAAAATACTGATGGCTAAAGCAACGGGAACAAGGATAGCTTTATTTATGGCAGAACCTTTTGCAACGGCCCAAACAACAGGAAGCTCGCGTTCGGCTCTGATGCCTGAAACTTGCTCTGCATTTAAAGCTAAATCATCACCAAGGACTCCTGATGTTTTTTTTGCTGCTACTTTTGTCAAAATAGCTACGTCATCTAAAACGGTTGCAATATCATCAATCAACATTAACAAACTAGAACCTGCCATTTGTATATATCCTTTGCATTTTAGATTGAAACTATAATGTCGAATTACACAAATGACAAGAGTCTAAGTTGTTATTAACTTGAAAAGATATAAGTAAGTTAGCTAGCTAAAGTACTTCCTGAAGGGGGAGTTTCATCGGCTGATTGATCAGACTCCGAAGATTCAAACCGCTCAGTTTTCCACTTCTCTAATCTGTCTAACATTTTTATTGAAAGATGCTGTGCAACCTCTAAAATATCTTCACCCGCTGCCGAGCAGAAAAAAGGTCCAGCTGCGGATTTAATACTGATACTAGCTTTTATAAGTTTCTTTTTCTTAGAGAAGTTCACTTGTAGGTTTGAACCAAAGGGCGCTTTATCAAAAATTTTCCCCATGATTTGTTCTAAAAGGGTAACCATCATTGGCAAAACTTGGACCCCAGCTGTTCATCACCTTAAAGCGAGTTATTTTGTTTTGTGCGTTTGCCTCGTAGCCAACTAAAAGCATAGAGTGGCCGCCATCCTTCCAATTAAAATCCATAATCACTGGGTATCCAGCTTCTAAAAAGTGAACAGCTTCTTGCATGATTGTTTGATGATTTCCTGTTTGATATTTCCAACCGCTATTATGGTTTGCAAAAGCCTCATTCAAAATTGTTTTGATATTTTCTGGTAAACCATAACCCTGTTTATTATCAATAATAAATCTTACACTTCTTGGAGCGCCAAATTGTTTTTCAAACTCGTTGGTGGTGAATACTTGTTTTTGAAATTCAAACTGCTTTGGTAACGGCCCCGTGTTATCAAGAATTAATCCTTTTAAAGAATCAAAAGCATCTTGCTCTGCTTTTCTCACAATGGGGTTATCCCATGACCTTTGTTGCTGAGCCAAACTTGCTATGTACTGATGCCACTCGGGAACTTTTTTTTCCAAAGTGCTGTAGATAGTGCTCATATCCCAATCTTCAAACGGAACTTTTGGTTGCCATGACTCTGTGGGAACTAAACCTACTTTACGAGTCAAATGAAAGGCTTCAAAGGAAAATCCACCCTTAAGATCATGGATAACTCTTGCATTTCCGGCTCCATACCAAACTCCTTCTCTAATATGCTCAAGAAATTTATGAGCTACCAAATAGGGGTGCGAGATAACTACCTTTTCACTGCCGGGCTTATTCGCGTTGGTAACATTGATATAGTTAATCGTAGAAAATAAATAACATTCTGAAGTTCTACACTGATTAGTCATTGGTGCTGTTTTTAACTCAACAACCTTACCCGTTGGTGTATAACGTGGCTCATGACTATCACCAATGGCACTGGGTTCATTAAGATACCATTTTTCACGACGTTGAGTTTCCTGAAAAGTATAATGTTTTTTACATTCAGAAGAGGAAGAGACTGTTGGATCAGCAAAAATATTTGATGTTAGAAATAAATTAAACAGAATAAACAATATTCTTTTCATTTTTTAATTCCTCACTTTGTGACCCGAAGGAGGAAATATATATGAAGTGTTTTACTTATTCCACTGTAGAGATTTAGTCACTTTGACAAAATTTGGCAAAAACGGCAAAGTGATTGCGACTCAGGTTTACACTTAGCACTCATTAGTTTTAGGGCATCACTATTCAGCTTAAGCCGCTTTTGATGGAACGAAAAGTTCTTTATCAAATAAAAGATTATTATCAATTATTTCTGCGTAGAAGGATGGTTTATTACCTGTGGGCTCTAAGGTACCCTCAAGTTTATCACCTTTTTTTATTAGTCTTGGAATTTTAAATATAGGTACAACATTATAACTGCCATCGGGACTAAACCCACGGATCTCGCTGATCTCTGTGATTCTTCTGGAACCATCACCAAGTCTTGAAACCTGAACAATAATTTCTACGGCAGAAGAAACTTGTGATCGCAATGCCTTTTCGCTGATTTTTCCCTCTCCACTTTGAGCTAAAGCTTCAAGTCTTACGATGGCATCATCAGGTGTATTTGCATGAACTGTCCCCATACAACCCTTATGGCCCGTGTTCATGGCATTGATTAATTCTATGGCTTCACTGGCTCGAACTTCCCCAACAATAATTCTATCTGGGCGAAGACGAAGGGAAGACTTCAACAAATCTTTCATTGAAACCTCACCCTTACCTTGAGCATCAGGCTGACGAGTTTCAAAGAACACAACATGTTCATAATTTATTTTTAATTCATTAGAGTCTTCAATAACTATGATTCTTTGTCCTGGTGGTATATGACTGCACAGCAATGTTAAAAGAGTCGTCTTACCTGAACCAGTTCCACCACTAACGATAACATTTTTTCCTAAACGCATCAGAATAACTAAAAACAAAGCAGCTTTTTGAGATAAAGCTAATTTAACATAGTCAGCCCAACTGATTTTGGCTTGAGTAAATTTTCTAATACTGACGATGGTTCCTTTCAGGGAACAAGGTCGAATAACCGCGGCAATACGAGAACCATTCTTGAGCCTAGCGTCTAATCTTGGATTTTCTTCATTAATCCTGCGACCAACACTTTGTGCAATAGAATTCACAGCTGCCAACAAAACATCATCATCAGCAAATTTTGTTGGAGCTCTTTCTAGTTTACCTTTTTTTTCTATGAAAATTTCATCCGGACCATTTATTAAAATTTCTGATACTTGCGGATCTTCCATATATGGCCAAATAACAGCCATATTCTGTTTTATCGCATCATCAAAAACATTACTAATGGTGGACATAGTTTACCCTTACTCTGTTTTTTCTGAAGCAAGCTTCCTGTCTTCAGAAACAATTATCACTTTACCCTTGATTTCAGTCTCGGGACAGTTGAAAGAAAATACACCTTCAAGCTTAGGATTAATTTGGAATGTTTTAGGTCTACCAAATAATGTATTATGATTTTCCGCAAAAGCTTCAAATGAAAAACTTACGTTTTTATTTTTTTCATTCACATTCACAATATGAAATTTATAATTATGACCTTTCTTAAGTTTAATAGTCTCTGGTACAAAGCCATGCTCTGTGTTCATAACTACTATTTCCTGAGTCGGCCCTGAAGCTTCAAAAACAGACTCAAATAATCCAGGTTCTTTTTCATCTTTAAGGCTTGCAGGTGTTCTGGATTCATCCTTCACTTTTTCAAAATCGATTTGTCTTCGCGATAAATCAATTTCCCAAGCTTTGATATGGACGGAACCAAAAAAAACTACAAAACTAATGAAGAGTCGAACGATCTTGATACTCGCAGAATTCACGAGCTACCTCCATAGCTAAATATTGCAACGCTGTTTGATCCATTTTTTGCATTTCTGTTAAAATTTGTTCATAGTCACCTGAACAAGAATTTATTCTTCTAAAAGTTTGATACACATTTTCCATATCTGTTTGCATCTGTGCAGTGATTTTATTCCAATCCATATTTAAAACAGGATCGATAGCGCCAACAGTATAAAGTGCGTCAAACACTAATTGTAAATTTCCTTGTAAAAACATAAATCCCCCGAAGTCCTTTCAAAGGTTGAATTCATTCTTTTGTTTTTCTACAAAAGATCTATCTCTGATTAAGGAATCGGTTGATTAAAAAAAATCTTGAGTCAAAATGAGACTGTGATTTGAAAACCTGACTGCAATTATCCAGTGCAACTATTTTTCTATCATGACCTCATAAGGAGTTCTCCAGTCAAGAATTTTCATGGGTCTATTGTTGATTTCAAATTCAATCATCTCCAGCTGCTCATTGGTGACATTTGTCAGATCAGATTTCTTCGGGAAGTACTGTCGTAAAATTCCAATCCTGTTTTCGTTTGTGCCTCTTTGATAGCTTGAATAAGGGTTACAAAAATAAACTTTTACCTTTGTTTTCTTCTCGTAGCTCTGATGATCCGCGAACTCTTTTCCGCAGTCGTTGGTCATTGATTTCTTTGGTAGGCCCTTTAGAGCAACAATAGTTTCCTTCGTTACTTTCTTTGCATGTTTTCCATTTAATTTTCTGAATTTGTTAAACCTCGATTTCCTGTCCACAATTACCAGAACCGCCGCCTCGTGATTTTTTCCAATCATAAGGTCCCGCTCCCAATGACCTTTATCCTTTCGCTTATCAATGTCTTTAGGACGCTTGGAAATTGATCTGGTATTTTTGATTGCTCCACGACGATCTTCTGAGGGAAATCGTTTTTTTCGAGAGCGACCTGAACGTCTTAAGTATTTCCAAAGTTCACCGCCATTTTTACGATCCTCAAGAATAAACTTGTAGATTGTCTCCGTGCTGACAATTTCGACTCCTTCCATTCGTAAGCGATTATAAATTTGCTCAGGTGACCACCTGGCTTCAAGTCTTTCAATGATTTTAGTCATGATGACTGGATTCATCTTATAAGGCCCGTGTTTGGATTCCTCGCGGCTCGCTGCTAACAGATGTGCTTGCTTTGGACGATAGCCTCTGTTGCCCTTATTTCGTAAAATTTCCCTACCAATCGTCGACTTGTGAAAACCCAACTTGTCAGCGATCTCGGTGTTTGTTAAACCAGCATCGAGGCCGTCTTTTATTCGAAGACGATCTTCACCGGTCACCCGACGGTAACCCATTTTTGCTCCTTCATTTTTTCGCAAAAACTAAGTCGCAAATGGCCCGTCAGGTGGCTACCTTTAACTCAGCTCGTTATTGTCTGAGTTGCATTGGAAAGTGTTACGGGGGAAACAAGACTTTGTGCCAGTTAGCAAAAAGTCATTTAATATAGTCACAAAAATACCTAGCCACTCTGATAGTTAAAGAGTCTAATAGAAATCTTTAAAAGGAGGGTAATACTATGACATTCGATGGTTTAGTAATAAAATATAACGGCTTTCATCCAAGCTTTGAAAAACATATGTTTGGTATACCGAAGAAGATATTTGGGCTCATGTCAGAAGATCCTATAAGTTCGGCAAGTTGTAGGGCGGTATTTCAAAAATGCTGGTTTATTTGTATTTAGGTGTTCAATCAAAAACTTTAATATAGACTAAGGTTTAATAAGGTTTTCATATGAAATTCACACTAATTTGGACTTTAAAGATTCTTTTAAAAGACATACAATAGACTTAATGAAGTTAGATTATCAGGATATTGTGAAATTCCTCTTCCTTTTATTGTGGCCTACATCAAATTTACTCTCTCAGGAAGTTTATCCATGGGAGCTTCAACCAATGATTTCATGCATAGATGAGGTGGAGAGTATAGGATCTAATCACGTATGTGGAAAAAAAAATGAGCGTAGCAAAGTGGAGTGTTCGTCAATAACTGATGAATTGTGCGATTCTTTATGGAATAAAAATAAAGGTTATTTGAAAGTTCATGATGGTGAGATTCGTGTAGGTGAAAGCAAAAAAAGTAAAATGGCAAATTATAAGCTAGAGGATTTAAGAGCTCTTGTTAAAAGTGAAAACTCCCTGCCTAATGATATTAAGCAACAAGGTAAATCAATTTTATCAGAATTAAAAAAAATTCTATTAAAAGAAAGAGATTCAAAAGATTGGTATCGTTCATTATCCATCGTCGAGTTTAAGTGGAATAATATGTTATCAGATGTGGCAGCTCAGCGAGCAGAAAGAAAGAATAAAGAATTAAAAAGTATCAGTGAAAGTGACTTAACTATTGAACAAAGAGTTTTATATAAAAATGAGCTTCATGAAATAAAAACTGAAATGCTAGAGGCTAAATATGCAAAGCACCCTAATTGGTTACGTGTTAAGCGGGTTTTTTCTCAGGCGCAGAAGGATCTTGTAACTGAATTAAACGGAATGAATATTTCCGATCAGCAAAAAAAAGTATTAATAAGTAAGCTAGAGTCCGTCACGTTAAAGTTGCCATATTCAGATCCTCGCAAACTGGGTGTTGATGAAAGTTGCAGTGCTACTGAAATGAATGCAATGTATTTTAGTAATCATAATGTCTTTACAGTTTGCGCAGGGTATTTCAATGCTTTTCAATCTGATTCAGCACTTTATGCCACAGTAGCACATGAAATTAGTCATTCAATTGATCCTTTAAGTGTGGCAAGAACTAAATATAATCAAAGCAAAAAAGAGAAATCATTAAAAAGACTTGCTGGGGCTAAGGTGCCAGTATTTTCTTGTACTGAGTGGGAGACGTTAGTAAATGAAATTAAAAAAACACAGCCCGAGCCAGCAGAAGCCAGTATTGATATGATGCAAAGTCTGTATGATTGTTTGCAGCCTAAGAATGATCTAAAAGATTTTGATGATAAAACACTGAGTAGTATTGCTGAAAGATTGACAGGGGAAGAAATCAGTAATTATGCCGAGGCTCATGGTTTTTTAAATCTTGCTCAGCCTGTGGTTTCCAAGGATAAAAAAGTTATTGAAAATGAATTTTTTATGCGGCCAGATAGGTTGTTAGCTCGGTATAATGATTTTACCAATCTTAATGAAGAACATAGAAGTGTGAATCCTTTAGAGATTTTTACTCAGGCACTTTCATGTGTTGAAGAAACTACTGTTGATGGCAAATTTACTTACAAAAATATAAAACCTGAATTAAGATCCAAACTATTTAATAAAGCTATTCAGCAAACATCTATGGTAATACAAGCCAGAAAAGAAAATTATTTCTATCATTGTGGAAAAAATTGCTCAGAATTGCAGGTGGAGAAATTTTCAAAAGATTCTCGGGAAGACTTTTCTGACTGGTTATCGTTTAAAGCTCTGGGAAATTTTCTCAAGCGAGAAAAGAATTTAAGAAACAGAAGAGAAGCTGCTGCCTTGGCGACAGTTGATCTATGTGAAAATCCTGGGCCCAAAAGTGATGCGCCTGACTTGGCTTTTGAAGAGAAAGGGTTTTCTTTAGAAAATCATCCAGATACTAGGAGCAGACGTCTTTCAGCTTTTAATAAAAAAAATACAGAAATTGTTGATTGTGAAATAGGCGAAAATACAAGAGGTCGGGTATCATGCGAATATTAGTTATATTTTTATGCGCGTTTTCTGTGCCTCTTTTGGCTTTTGAAAACAAGAATCAAAAATTGTTACTTTCAGTAAACGTTCAAAATCGTTATGGAGTACAATTAACTAAGATATACAAAGAGGATGCAAATTACTTTTGTAAGACTGAACTGACTCCATACTATCAAAGCTTAGTTAAACCTTATCAGGATTCAACACTTGAATTAATTATGAAGGAGGCTGGCAGGTCTTTAGCTCATAGTGAATGTAATTCAATTGTTAATGTTAAAATTATGGAAGGTAAAAAGAATAAAAATTTTAAGGGTTGTTCATCATTTAGTGGGTTTTCCTCTTTAGTAAAGGAAATAAACGGAAATTGTGGAAGAAATTAAAATTTGTATTTTATGATCTCAACTCAAATTTAGAGTGATATGAAAAACCGAAACTCTAACTAGATGCGCAAATTAGCAAAACTATAGGTCCCTTAGCATTCAATTGATGAATAGTTTAAAGTTTCAGAATAACGCCAAGTTGTAAAATCAGTCTATTTTCTAAGCAGATTAAAAAACTAATAGACCCACTCGGAAATTCTGGGTAAAAAATCTCCGTGTTTATAAGCTGTAAGATATCGAATTCATTTATAAATTTTCTAGAGGATAAGGGCGAAGACATTTCCTTCATGTACGAGTCTGCGCCGTTACCTATGGAATTGTTGCGTGATCCTTCTTACTGGATTTCAGCTCCTGTGCTTGAAAATTTTTTGCAGACAATTGTTTCGCAAAAATGGAAACATAAATATGAAGATTTGATCCAAGAAGTTGGTCATCATAATCCAAGTCTTCATGCCTGGGGAGTTTTAGACAGTGTTTTAAAAATGATGACTCATCCACGGGAAATTTTTCAACAGCCAGATAAATTTTTAGCTTATTTTATTTCTCCAGAACCACCCATTGAAAATTTAAATAAAAATCAAAATTCAATTTCTTTTGATTTACCTTTAGTTGCAGAACAATATCCAATTATATCTAAATATTTGATCTCTGCTTTTGAAGCTTTACCAAAATATTCAGGGCAGGGTTTGGCGCAATGTGATTGGCAGCATATTCATCTGAAAATTGTTTGGCCAGAAAGCAGTGCTACATTATTTGATAAAGATATCAATCCGCAGATTAGTCCGATGTTTTTACAAAATATCATAGAGGACTTACAAAAAAATCAAAAAGATCTAGAAGAAAAAAACCGTGAATTAATGCGCGTGAATGACGAATTGGTTTTAGCGCATATCCAACTAAATAAAAACCCATCAACTAAGAAAAAAGATGAAAATCAATTTTCACTAACCTCAAGCTCAATAGGACCGCAGCAACAGATTAATATTGGTATTGATGGTTCTATGGATGCAGAGGCAAATAAAATTGGTCATAATTTAGCTCGGTTACATGATTACATGGTTCGAGCTCAGCAGTTAATTACAATTTTATCATCACAAGCAAAAATGAATTCTGGAATTAAAGAAGCCATGAGACGAATGGATTGGGATTATGTTAAATCGCAATACCCAATGACAATTTCAGAATGTATGGATGCCTTAAGAAAATTACAAAAAAAGTAAAGGAGTCATTAATGTCAATCATCACTCAAGTCCACGCCAGAGAAATTCTTGATAGCCGTGGTAATCCAACAATAGAAGTTGAAGTTAATACAGAAAACAATGCCCTTGGCAGAGCCGCTGTTCCATCTGGAGCTTCAACTGGCGCCCATGAAGCTTGTGAACTTAGAGATATGGACAGCAAAAGATATCAAGGTAAAGGCGTATTAAAAGCTATTCAGCATGTTAAAGAAAAAATTGCACCAGAGCTTATTGGTTTACATGTTGAGGACCAAGTCTTCATCGATAAGTTTTTAAGAGATCTTGATGGCACTGAAAATAAAACTAATTTGGGTGCTAATGCTATTCCTCAATCGTCGTCGCCACCTTTTAAAGGCAAACCTTTTGGTCAGTCTATTGCGGAGACACCAAATTGATGTCACAATTTAATGGTGCGCCCAATTAGTAAGATTCAATTCCTCTATATTAACGGTCTGATTGAGCATGAAGACCATTAACCTTTTTTGGTTGATGGTTCTTCTGTTTCCATTTTCGGCATTTGCGGGAAGAGTGAGAACTCTTCCCGCCTCAAGCCAAGAAATGCCCGTCATTCATTTGATGACGGGCAGATCCACTGTCTCACAGCCCGCAAAAATGAGCAGAAGAAAAAGAGTGACAACAAATTTCATAGTTAAATTATTCGGATTCTTCGCCTCTTGGTCAACAAAGGAATCAATCTTTGCCATCTGCAATATAATGGACCTGGGTATTTTGAGGCCTTTGGGGGCTGTTAAAATTTCTTGAAGTAACGGTCCTTGACCATAAGGACCGCTTTATTGAATCCCAGGGAGCCTTTGCCCAGTCATGACTAGACGACCCCGGGATTTCGTTGGTAGGACGTATCCATGAAAAATACCGCAACTATTCCCACTTTACCCAAAGAACTTATGACTTCTTTTTTTCGACAAGCGGCGGAGTTTTATGAACTCGCCCCCTGGGAGTTTTTTGGCGACTCTGAATATTTTGGTGTTTTGATTCCCGAAACCAAAGATGTTCACTTTGTTTCTATCATGGGCGGCGGCGGTCAGTGTTTCGGACTTGCCACTTATCGCGGTTTTAGTGGCTTGATGTTTTTACAAGATATTTTATCAGGTGAAGAGATTGAAGATCCTTTTGAAATTCGTCTTGAACAAGAGGGACTTCTTTTTGAGTACACAACCAAAAAGTATTTGGATGAAGAAGATTTAAAATTGGTCAAAGATTCAGGTCATAAGCCATCTGGCGCAAAAGCCTGGCCACTCATCAGAAACATGAAGCCAGGATATGTCCCATGGTTTCCAACAACAGAGGACATCCAAACACTAACAAGAGTGTTATCCGCCACGACAACTTTAGTTGAGTTGACTGATGAAGATCCAGATTGTCTTTTCAATGGTGATGGCAAAAAGTTTCCAATCTTTGTCCATCACAAAAAAACAAATGGCTGGAAGCTTGAGTTTTGGGGACAGAGAAAAATTCAATCGGCCAGCATTGCCAACGAAAATCCTTTTACTCTTACTCCTGTGAATGAGCTTCTTTTGCAAAAGACAAAAAAACTTTCTCAGGATAAAAAGTTGAATATTGAATTGCATGATTTTTTTGCCCGTGAGCCTGTGCTTGAAAAAGACAGACCATTTTATCCTAGAATTTGCTCTTTATTTGAAAAAGGATCTGGCACTTGTTTAGGAATGGAGATGATTTCTCCTGAAAAGGATCTGAGTTCTGAAATGAGGGATCTTGTTTTGAATAAAATTGTTGAATTGGGAGCTATTCCAAAAAGCATCACTGTGACTAAACCAGAGCATTTCATAGGAGCCATCACTTTAGAAAAAGCTCTTAATATTGAAATCAAGTTTGGGGCTCCCGAGCATGGCTTTGAGTTCGAGTCAGGTTTTCGTGAAAAGATGGAAGCCGACTTATTTCTGGAAGAACAAGGGTGAGTCCCCTCAATAAAGCGGTCCTTATGGTCAAGGACCGTTACTTCAAGAAATTTTAACAGCCCTCAAAGGCCTCAAAATACCCAGGTCCATTATATTGCAGATGGCAAAGATTGATTACCTTTTTTATCCCATTAGACAGTTATTACTAAGTCTAACTTTGACTTAAGTCGAACTCAAATTTGTCCGTCATTCCATTTTCTAAAAGTTCTAGTTACACTACTTTAGATGCGATCCTGCTTAAAATTGCTTCTTATTTTTATTGGAATTATCGACTTCAGCATTCTAGTTCACGCTCGAACGGACTGTAACCTGTATTCTGCAAATGGTTTTGTCCCAGTTAAAGAAATCGCAGGTGTTTTATCAACATATGCAACGAGTGTTTCTATCAAATTTCTCCTAAGTAATGGTCAATGGGAAGATTGCTCTGGCGCGATTGTATCTGATCAGGGACACATTATGACAGCGGGGCACTGCTTTGAAAATTGCAGTGATACCAAAGAAATAAAGACGAACCCATATGAGATGTATAATTCCTTTTCAAGCGGCCATAGTGAAAAGAAAGAGAGACCAAGTAAGTGTATAGCCACAATTGATGGCATTGAAACAACAGTTGATGTTAAATTGACTTCTGAGTGCAGTTTTGAAGCGCATCAAAAAGTAGCAGGGCTTAACCCACCTCAAAAGTGTTCAAACTTTAACGACGTCGCCATAGTTCTCCCGCAAAATCAGGTTACGAATAAAAAATGTCTCCCATTGGCTCACGATTATAAAGTGGGAGATCGTGTCTACACAATTGGGTATCCCTCTCAGACTGAACGTGGAGAACGAGACTCTGATGGTAAAAGCCAGTACGCGTCTTTCGGTAAAATTATACCCTATTCACAAAAGTGTAGGATTCTTAAAAACTCTTGGGGAATAGATAAAATTCACAAGCTTGATCAACCTGGAGATGATGTTGATTTTGATCCTTTCTTAAACCCAGGAATGAAATTAAATGCCATTCAAACCACGGTTGATGCTGTTCCTGGCAACAGCGGAGGTCCGTTGATCAATGAAAAGAGCGAAATTATTGCAGTCGGCTCATTTGCAGACACTCAAAAAAACAATGCATTTAAACAATGCAAAGGCTCCTCATTTTTCTCTCCGATTGCCGGAGTGAATGCCAATGTCTCTCGCTTTGCAGCTGATTTCAAATTGTCGGACCTCGTTTGCAAAGAACATCTGATCCAAATGAAGCAATAGCTTGAACAATAACCCTTGGTTGCAAGGCTCTGAAAGCAAAAATGGCTCTACCGTTATAAGCAGAGCCATTTTTTATTTGAAGGCCTGATTTTTACAGGAACCCTAAAAAGGCACCCCTTTGAAAATCACATGGATTTGATTCGGGAGATTCTGGCGTCTTTTCTGTAGTTGTAGAACGATCTTGTTTTAAGACCTGTCTTTTCACTGAAGATTCTGGCTTGTTCTTTTACCTTCAAGCCTTGCTTTGCAAGTTCTTTGACCAAAGATTCGGGGTTAATGGCTCCCTTGGGAAGTGTGTCGGCAAATAATTCAGTCCATGAGTCAGGATGAACTTCCGCCAGGCGATAACCCTTTTTTAAAGTCCGAAAGCTTATCTGTGATAATGACGACTCTGTCATGTGACCAATCAGAAACTCAGCCACCTCAGCTGCGAGTTTTGTTTTTGGATACCACTTCTTTTGAGAAGCAGCTTCAGAGAGAAGTCTCTTTGCTTCATTTAAAGTAATGTCAATCTTCCTTGAATAACCTCGGGATCTAATGGCTTCCCCATCAGGAGTTCTTGGAAAGGAATTGCACACCACAATCAGTTTACCAAAAAACTCAAATTCATCGGCACTTGCTTTAGTGGAGGTTGAACCCCATTTTATAAGTCTTCGATTTCCTCGCGAAGGCCAAGTGGCCGCTTTCAAGATAGCCATTGCGCTGGGATCATTGAAAATTCCAGCGCAGTCATCAAGCAAAATCACTTTATCAAAATGTTCTGACAAAAAATTATATAAGTTAAGCGGCGTTGAATAAGCTCCTAAATGTGGAGCCTCGATTTTTGCAAGCTTCAAAGATTCCTCAACGGCAGTTGTTTTTCCCCACCCTGGAGGACCTTCTATAATCAGCGCATGCATATCATCGGCAACAGTGATCGCCTCAATGTATTTCTTGATTGCGCTGACGTGGTTCATTCTTGTTTTATCTGTCATTACGGATTCCCCTGGTGCTTATGCACAAGAACTGCAAAATGCACTAAAAGGATGTCCTTGGCGAGCAAAAAACTGCAATTTGCACTTTCTATGCATTGGTTCCGCAGAATGGCATGGTGTCTTTTTGCCATTGTTTTGCACAGTTTTAGAAAAAATTTCAAATACCCCCATCGTTCGGAATTTCGAACGGCTACGAATTCTATTGATTCACTATATTTTCTAATAACTTGAAGGATCTTTATCCTGCTATAAAGAAAATGTCGTTCGATATGGCGAACGATGCTTTATGAAAATTAAATCAAGTGCAACACTTTGACTTCTCAGGCAAAAAACATCTCTTGAATTTATTACTCGTTCGTAGCGGCGAACGCATTCAGCTGCTCTCAAGGTACAGATTTAAACTAACCTATTGAAATTCCACGAGCTGAGTTCTTGAAAACCTATCGGCACGAGGCTTGCTCTGTGTTTTGGCAACGAACTTGTGAAAACTCGGCTGGGGGTGCAGACGTGAATCACTTAATTTTAGTCGTTGATGACAATCCAGAGAATTTAAAAATTCTTAAATCGACTCTTGAGTCTAAGGGCCTTCAAGTCCACCAGGCCACAAGCGCCAAGTTTGCCCTTTCTCTTATCCGAAAAAATATAGGTCGTTATGCTCTTGCTATCGTTGATTATCACATGCCTGACATTAATGGAGATGAGGCCTCAATCATGTTTCATGGAGTAGATCCTGGGCTACAAATTATTACCATCACTGGTGACGATTCCGATGATACCGCAGATAAGTGTCACAAAGCGGGTTCATTTCTGGTTTTACCACGCCTTGTGAGTAGCCAAAGACTTGTCAGCATCGTTGAAAGTTATTGCCAAAGATTTCAGGATAGAATGAAAGTTATGTCCGTCGTTTCTCCTGAAGAAAAAACTGATATTGAGAAGTTTATTTTATCCTTCAATATGGTTGGGGGCTCTGAACAGACAAAACAAGTTTGTACCCTCATTGAAAGATATGCTCAAAGGCCTGAATCTGTTTTGGTCATTGGGGAAAATGGAACTGGTAAGGAAAAAGTAGCTAGAGCCATTCATGATAAATCAAAAGTAAGCAGTGGCCCTTTTATTCCTGTCAACTGTGGAGCCATCTCTCCAAGTCTTATTGAAAGTGAACTTTTCGGTCATACCAAGGGTGCCTTCACTGGTGCTATAGGAGTTAAAAAAGGATTTTTCAAGGAGGCTGATGGTGGCACAATTTTTCTTGATGAAGTTGGTGAACTTCCTTTGGCTTTGCAAGTTAAATTTTTGCGAGCTTTGCAGGAAAAAGAAATTACCCCAGTAGGCTCTAGTCAGTCTGTGAAAATAAATGTTCGAGTAATTGCTGCAACTAATGTTGATCTTGAAAAAGCCGTTAAGAAAGGACTTTTTCGAGAAGATTTATTTTATCGCCTCAATGTTTTAAATATCGAACTATTACCTTTAAGAAAAAGACCCAAAGATATTGAACCGCTGATTCGTCATTTCTTGGAGCAATGGAAGAATAAAACAGGAGAATCTAGAGAGCTTACTCGTGGAGCTGTGGCCATTCTAAAAAACTATTCATGGCCAGGTAATGTGAGGGATTTAGAAAATGCGATGACAAGGCTCTTAGCTCAACATTCGGAAAGTAAACTTGATGTTCAGCATTTGGATAAACGATTCAAAGCCGCCGCTGAAGAGAATAACGAACAAGTTCAAGACGCGATAGATTTATGGAATTTACATAAATTTGAAACTGCTCAAAAAGAGAAAGAAGTCATTGCTAAGATTATTCAGATGTCTGGATCAATGAGTAAGGCAGCGAAATTAATTGGAATTGCAAAATCAAGCTTGCACGACAAGATGAAGGATCTTGGCTTGCAGATTAATAAATTACTAGAGGGGGAATTATGAAAACAATGAAGCCACTTTTGATGGTTGCCTTTTTACTGATGGCAAATCCTGTTTTTGCAGAAAACTGTGAGGACCAGGAGAGTAAGGTTATTACGGAGAATCAAATCAAAAAGGCTATCAGCTTATTGATCAAGGCTGGTATTCTTGATGTTGAAAGCAATCAATTAGTTGTTAAGGACCCATCGGTTCTCGATGAACTTGACCGACAAGGTCATGTTGGCTCGGGTCAAGCAACACCTAGTTCAATTTGCTCAAAAGATATGTAAGCTGTCTTATGAAAAGAATGCTTTTGATTATCTCAGTGCTAATGGTTTGTATTGGGGCATTGTATGGCCTCTCATTTTTTTACAAGGGATTACTTATGACAAATACATTGAGGGTTGCTTTTCCCAAAGGATTTCCGGCAAGGCAATATGAACCCACAAGAATTCACTTGGCTCCTGAATATATTTTTCTGGAAAATATTTATAGCCCTCTGGTTGAGCTATCTCCAGAGGACGCAACAGTTAGGTCAGGAGTTGCTGAGAAATGGGAATGGAAAAATGATGAACTTCATTTTTCCATTAGAAATGACTTAATGACAATTGATGGAAAGAAAATCACCGCCGAAGATGCTGCCTTTTCTTTGAAAAGGCTTTTAGTGAGAACTCAAAACACTCATGGAAATCTGAAAGATTTGGTTTGCGGAGGCACTGAGGTAAAAACAATAGAAGATTCCTGTGAGGGCATTTCCTACAAAGATAATGAATTGATCCTGAAAATTGCTGGAAAATCTGGTTTTATTCTTCCAATGCTATCGGGAATTGATTTTGCCATTATTCCCAAGTCATCTGTAGATCCAAAAACTCTGGATATTATTGATTACCGCAATACTTCAGGTCCCTATTATGTAAGCAAAGACAGCGAAACTGGTGAGATTGAGCTTTCTGCAAATAATCGACATTATCACTATTCAGGAAAAATCCCGCAAAAAATCCAATTAGTTCCCGTTGACCCAAAAGACAAATCTGGATCACTACAATTGTTTTTAGATAACAAAGTTGATTTCATCACTACGATTGACTCGGCAAGATCCGAAGAAGTTTATGAACTTAGTCAAAAAGTTTCCACATCTGATTTTCACTCGACTGCCAACATAAGAACATTCGCGCTCTTTTTTTCCGAAAGAGGTATCAGAGATCTTTCGGTTGATGAACGAATGGCAATAGGCAAGAAAATTAAACTTTCAATTAGTGAATACTTTTTAAAACTTCCTGGTTATGAAAATGTTTTTCAATTTTTTCCTCAGCATGGCGATGGCGCAATTGCAAACGAGCAGGCTAAAAGTATTTTTGAAAAGGCAGCGTTTGTGCCAGGTATTGAATCTAAAAAAGTCTCGATTGAAATCGTCAGGGTTGGCAAATTAGATATTTACCAGAATAGAATTAAATCCGTACTACCCAATGTTGAAGTAACAGAAGGTTCTACACTACCGTCATTTAGGACCTATAACTCTATTGATGAAATGCCACATGCTCATATTTCGGGTCCTGATACGGGCTTTAATGAGGATATTTCTTTGATTTCCTATTCTTTAACGGCTGGTTTTTTCGGCTTGTCACAACAAGAACGTCAGACCTGGCTTGCCGAGTATATGTCAAAACCTGATAAAAAACACAGATTGAAAATGCTTCAAGAAATTCATGAATCCTCGTTAAAAAAAGCATTGCTGATTCCCTTGTTTGCAAGCCCTTACACTGCACTTGCAAGATCTGGTTGGAAGATCCATCTTTCAAAAATTTTGGCGAATAATCCATTATGGCTAATAACCAAAGACTAGGCCAATGGGCACTCAATCAGGCTAAAGCTCTTAAGCTTCATGTCACTCGACTGGAGTGGATTGGTGATTTTTTCCCTGGCTTTACAGATCTGCAAGTGAAAATCGAAACTGACTCTAAAGTTTTTGAGGGAAGAGGCTCTGACCTAGACAAAGACGTTGCGCTGGCTAAGGGGCTGACTGAGGCCATAGAAAGGTTCATTTGTTTTTCAAATAGAATTACTACTCTTGGGGTTGCTGGCCACTATGATTTTGAAAAAGCAAAAGAGAATGCCTTTTTAGAATTTATTGAACGTTCTCTTTTGAGCTATCACTACGAAAATAAAATTCCAATGAGAAAGCTCTCCGTTAAGTCTTTAGACGTTCAAGTAGTGGGAAAAGGAATTTCTGCTTTTAATCTGCATCAATTTCAGATGCAAGACTGTGGCGACTTGCACGGAGTCTTTACTTTGGCCGAAGGCCTAACAAGCTCTCCTCAATTTGGCGGTATCATGGGGGCTTCGGTTTCTCATGACCTGCACTCAGCAATCACAAAATCAACAATCGAATGTATGAGAAATGTCTCTGCACTGAGCCAGTTTCAATTAAGCTCGTTAAATATTCAAGATTTTGAGAAAATACAAAATCCAACTTCTGAAGACTCAAGACGCTTGTTGTTTAATCCAGATTATTGTCAGAATCTATTAGATATTTTCTCGGCACCCAATGCAACCTCAAGCTACACATTTCCTCATCTTAAAAAAGAGCAAATGAAATTTGAAGAACTTAAAAGCAGTCATCCTCTTTTAAGAGATTGTCCCCTGGTTTTTGTACGATGCCTTGATGAAAATGGTTCATCAACTCCTGATGTGGAATTTGTGGGGTGATATGAACACACGACTTGAAAACGAAATCAAAAAGACAACCTTCAGATTTATATTTGCAGCCTTTATTTTGCTTTTTGCTGCCATCGGTTTGTCAGTGATTTGGAACAGATCTATAAAAGACGAACTGGCAGTCCAAGCGGCAAGCTTTGTCAGAAAAGGCATTTCCTCTCAAGAGATGAGGGGCGTTGTTGAGTATTTAAACGGAGTTCAGTTTTCGGCATTTTCCCATGTGAGTCTTTATACTGCAACCCATGAGCATATTATCACCTTACCCCCTGTATTTGATCGACGAGAGCAATCTCAAAGCGCATTGAATAAAATTTTATATTCAAACATTTCAATTCCAATTTATTTAGATACTGAATCCAAAAATCTAGTCGCAGAGTCCGAGTTTATCTATTCAAGATTTGAACTAGTTCCCTATGCACTTTTTGTGTGGTTGTTTTCAGTGCTACTTTTGTTTTTTGTATTTAATGAGGCTAAAAAGAAAGTCACTGATGGGTTTAACAAAGAATTAAAAATACAAAACGCCGAAATCATGGAGGAGATGGCAAAAAAGGTTCGCCACAACATCAGATCTCCTCTTGCAAGCCTTAGAGCTATTTTTATTGAAAAACTCTTTACCAGCGAGGCCATGCTTGATCAGGGGCTTGGAGTTATAAAACGTCTAGAAGAAATTATTGAAAATCTAAAGCCTGAAAATGTTAACATGGCGGCCTCAAGCATTATGCCAAAAGACGACACAAAATCAAAGTACGAAGTTGGCCTAATGATAAAATCATTGGTGGCTGAGAAAAAATTGATTTCAAAAGGTATTGAAATTTCATTAGCCATGGTGAATGAAAGAGACGGCATTTACACTTTTATTTCAAGTTCTGAGTTTCGACAGATGCTATCAAATATCATTGATAATTCTCTTCAATCTATCAAAGAGGGGTCTGGGATCATTGAAGTCATACTTTCTTCAGATGACGCTTCATTTTCCATTGATATTAAGGACTCAGGTTGTGGAATATCTGAAGCTCACTTATCTAAGGTATTTGAAAAACATTTTACCTTTGGGAAAAAAGATGGAACTGGCCTTGGTCTGTATATGGCTAAAAAGCTGGTTGAGTCCCATCATGGCAATATTGAAATCACCTCAAGGCTTGGTGAAGGCACTTCACTTTCAATTATTCTCCCTAGGGCTGAAACCCCTAGTTGGCACATATCTTCAATTTTTACTAATGACTATGACTCCATAGTTCTTTGTGATGACCAGGCTTCTATTTTATCAGCTTGGCGAACTAAATTAGAGACTATTAAAAACTCCATTCCAGTTCTCTCATATTCGACCTGTGAGGAGATGGAATCAAAACTTAGCACTGATAGCAAGAAACTCTTCCTCGTTGATTTTGACCTGGGTGCAGAGCGAATGACGGGCCTTCAGTTTTTAGAACGACATCAAGATTTATCTACAGACTATGTCCTTGTTACGGGTCATTTTGATGAGCCTTGGATTCAAAGAGAGTGCTCTCGTCTAAAGTGTAAGCTGCTTCCTAAAGATAATATCTTTCAAATCGAACTTTCATAAGTTTTTTCTTCTTTTATAATCCCATCAAATCGTTCGCTATTGCGGAAATTCGACTTTTTCGTTCGAAAACGCGAACGATGAAGTTAACTCATTAATTTCATAAGTGATTTTCTTTTAAAGTGTTCGCCCCTGCGAACGACCGCTTTTTCCATCTAAAAAATCAAAAAATAAACTTCTGTGATTTTATGCACTTAGAGTTTTCATGAGTCATCACAAAAGTGTGGCACAGTTCATGCCCTATATAGCTGTATCGGCGCTCGGAAATAGAAAGCCAAGAGCCACACATAGAGGGGGAAAAATGAAATTAGCTTGTCATCAAATAAACACGCAAAAGAAAAATCGCCAGACTCGAAGACCAGAGCATAAGAACTGCCGAAACTGCGGCAGTACAAATCTGATCAGCGTTGGCGTGGATCAGTTCTGTTGTGCCTGTGATTGGCATACTGCTTTTGAGTATGTGGATAAAGGATACATGAATAATCTCAACTTTGCGTACCATGAGCACTTCTCCCAGAAAAAGAAACCAAATGAAAAAATAATAGAACTCCCTAAAGGGAATAGTCCCATTATTCAAAGCCCCGAAACAAAAACAAACAAGAGGACAGCTTAACTTCTATTGGAGGAAATTTATGAACACTCTACATAAAAACAATCACTTTGCGAAAAATATCAAAGTTCAACCTTTGACCCTGGTTGATACCCTTGAGCCAGTGGCCAAAAGCAAGCCCTCGTTCATTTCAAAAATATTGAGTGGGCTATTTAAAAGTCCCGATCTGTCCCTCAATCAATGGGAATCCCTTGAGGCAAAGCCTAGGCCCTACAGCTCACGCGAGTATGAAGTTTTAATGCGCAAAGGGGGCCTTTAATGAGAAACGAACTTCTTGCCTCCAGGATGAGATACCTCACTTCGGCGGTAAAAAACTTACGCAATCTGATTTCAACAAAAGAAATGGCCTCAAATCAGGTCATCTTAAAACAATTTGAACTGATCGAGTGGCAATTAAAAAAGATGGAGGAAGTTTATGAATCTGCAACTAAAAAAAGATCAGCTTCATAAAAGTCAACTGGCAGCCATCAGGGCCAGTTATCAAGTGCTGATGGAGTCTTTTTCGTTGGATGAGCTAAGTAAAAACAAAAAACTTCGCGATGAAATCAGAAAGATTAAAAGGCAACTTCAATTGATTGAAGAGTTGAATCAAAGTTTTTCTCTATAAGGCTTAAGCCACACAGACTCGCCATAAAAAACGATACGAAAGGAAAAACAAATGAATCAAATGCGATTTGAAATTTATCGAGGCCGAGAACTCAATGGAAACCTAACTCAACTTAGACTGAGTGGATATGCCTTCAAAAATGAACATGAAACCTTCTATAAGGTAAAACTTTTTACCTTTAACGATCAAGTCTTTTATATGTCCAAGAACCTAGGGCAGGGTTACACGCTGTTTGCAAAAATGGTGACCAGTGAAGATGGAAAAACGAGTTTTCAAAATCCTGTCGGTTTCGCAAGGATGATGGATCATATTAAAACGCACATGTATGTGAAGTTTTCCGATCTTGGATCGCACATGTACATGAGTTTATTTCCCTCAGGGAAAGAGATCGCTGCTTAATTATAAAACCTAGTCACGATTTTATTAGCCACGCTCAAGTTTATTCCATTTTAGGAGAAAAAGAGCATGTTTAAAAAATCGAATGTATTTGCCGTATTGATTTATTTTTTGGTTCCGTTATTTGCGCACGCATCAGTTGAATCTTCGATGCTTGAGCTGCAATCAAAGCTACTGGGTACGTTTTTGCCGATAGCAAGTGTTCTGGGACTTATTTTTGCGGGACTTTCATACCTTGTGGGGTCCCCCAATGCGCGAAGCTATCTTGGCTACGCGATTTTGGGGGCTGTCGTAGGGTTCGGGGCCGAGAGTTTTGTCACGTTAATTAAAAGTATTGTGCATTAAAAACACAAGCACTCATGAGCAAGTGAAGACTTTTTGCTCATGGGTGCTTGAGCCACACCTTTCTTTTTTTGAAGGAGATTTCATGCTTGATGTATCACAAGTTAATCGAAGCTTAGACCGAAAGACGACCATTCTTTGGCTTGAACTAATTGATATTTTTATCATTGTCACAACGGCCTCTTGCCTAAACTTATTCTTTGGGCAAACGGGCCTAAAAACTTATCTGGTGTACCTGCCATCGGTAGCACTGGCACTAACAATGATTCTTACAAAACGTGGAAAGCCCGATGGTTTTTTACTTCACTATCTTCGTTATCACTTAAGACCAAAACACATGAGTTGTTTTGAACAAGGCCCAGAAATTTATACCTATTCCCGTGCTGTTTATAAAAAACGAGGTCTTCTATGAAACTACAAAATGGATTAGTATCTTTATTTCAGCTCTGGGGAATTGAGGATGGAATCTCTCTTTTTCAAGATGGCTCCTTTGGTTTTGCTTTCAAGATAAAACCCATCGACATTTCTTGCTATTCAGACGATGCCATTAATCAAATTCGCTCTAGGCTAAAAACATTTTTAAATTCACTGCCCAAAAATATCGACATTCAATTTATGCAGTCCATTGATCGTGGTGGAACTGCTGATTTTGACAAGCATGAACTCTTTGCTGAAAATGCTCCGAGCCTTGTCAAAAGTTTGACTCGCGAACGAGCAGAAAAATTTAGATGCCTTGACTTCATGGGAGAACTACCTAAACAAGACATTTTATTTCTTGTCAGAGCCTCTCTTCCAAATGATCTAAAACCAAAAAGAAGTCTTTTTTCCTATTTCAAGAGTGAAAAGTCCATCATGCAAATGCATGAGGACGATTTTAAGAACGCTTTGAAATGGGCCAATATTTTAAAACAAGACATTGAATCAAATTTAACAGCAAGTGGTCTGAATATTTCAACACTCTTGGAATCTGAAACCGTCCCAAAAACATTTGATGTCTGGAATCCAGCTCATCCTATCGGCCTTGAGGACTATGACACTACAGACTTAAGAGAAAATATTCTTTGCTCCGAGCTTGTTAAAAACATTAAGGGCTTTACTCTGGGGGCCACTCATCACCGAGTTATCACCTTAAAGACACTTCCTGAGCAAACATTTGCTGGGATGGCTTCAGCTCTTTTGGCTTTGCCATTTTCCTCCAGACTTTATTTATCCATTCATATCGCAGACCAAGACAAAGAAATCGAATGGCTTAAGATGAATCGCAGACTTGCGTACTCGATGGTTATGGGGAAAAAAGGAGTCTCTGACATTGAGAGTGAAACTAAGCTTAAAGATATTGAAGTTTTACTCAATGAAGTCATTCAAGATGGTGAAAAAATATTTCACACCTCATTTTCAGTCGTTCTCAGGTCAGAAGATGAGGTTCTAATAGATTCACAAGTGGGACAGGTTTTACAGATCATTCGGGAAATGGCAAATTCTGAAGGGTTTTTAGAAACCTATGCCAGCTTTGATATGTTTTCAAACTGCGCTTTTCCAAATACCATTCAAAAAGAAAGGACTAGAAGACTTAAAACATCAAATGTTGTGGATTTGATTCCTATCTATGGATTATGGAATGGATTTGAATCACCATCGGTATTGATGCGCACTCGTGCAGGTTCATTATTTAAGTTTGACCCATTTTCAAGCCGCACCACCAATGCTAATCAAATTATTTCCGGTGGTTCTGGAAGTGGAAAATCTTTTCTGACCAACTTATTAATTGGTCAGATGCTCTCGCAGAATCCAAAAGTTTTTATCATAGATGTTGGAGCCTCCTATAAAAAAACCTGTGACTTACTTGATGGTCAGTATGTCGGGCTTTCAACATCGGCAGGATTTTCCATAAATCCTTTTGATATTGGTGAGAGTTTAATTCCATCAGATGAGAAAATCAAATTCTTAGTCGCCCTCATTGAGGTCCTCACCAAAGAAGATGGAGAGGCTCGTCTTGGTAGACTTGAACGTTCTGAGATTGAGCTTTCCATTCAGGAAGTTTATCAAACTCATAAAAAACCACGATTATCACACTTACGCGAAGTTTTATTAAAAAATCAGAATCATGAAGTTAGCCGCATTGGTAAAATCTTGTCTCCTTGGGTTGGTGACTCTCCATTTGGAAAAATCATTGATCGAGATACGACAATTTCACTTGATAAAAGACTTGTCTGTTTTGACTTAAAAAACCTGGAATCCACTCCTGATCTGCAAGCTGCGTGTCTATTAATAATCACGGACCTTGTCTGGCGAGAAGTTCAAAAAGATAGATCTGAGATGAAATTTTTAGTTTTTGATGAGTCATGGCGGCTTTTAGAAAGTGATGCTGGTAGCTCTTTCATTGGCGAAGTTTATCGCACATTTAGGAAATATTATGCTAGCGCCATTGCGATTTCTCAAAACATTGATGACTTTGCCAAAAGTAAGGCAGCCGCCGCTATCATGCCCAATGCCTCGATCAAATGGATCTTAAGACAAAAAGGGACTGACCGTGAAAGGCTAAAATCAGTTCTTCACCTGAATGACCGTGAAGTTCAGTTGATTGATTCTCTAAGTCAGATAAAGGGGAAATTCTCTGAGAGTTTTCTCATGTGTGAAGACGATAAGGGAATTGTTTCTATTGAAGCCACACCGCTTGAATACTGGCTTGCTACAACGGACCCCAAGGATTTTTCGCTGATGAATCAGGTTGAAAATGAAACTGGTTTAAAGGGTGAATCTTTACTCAGGCACCTAGCAGATAAATTTCCGAAAGGAGCAGAACGAGCATGAAGAAAATAATCATTTGTATTTTTCTTTCAATTTCTATTGGTAGCACGAACGTCGCGCGAGCAGATATCTGGGGCGCAGACGGCGTGCCAAGAAACGCACGAGTGTAGGTGGTTGAAATGTACCACCCTCAGAAATTAGCCATTTATCTGAGTAGCTACCATGACGGTGTAGGCCGTGAGGCGGGGAAAACCCCTTCTACACCGAAGCTCATGGGACAATGGAGTGCCGAGGGGCTGCTGGAGTCAGCAATGATTCCAGTTTGTCCATCCCTGTCGGGGGCACCCGCAAGTATGCAGGCAGTAACGAAAGTGAATCGCAGATGCAGCGTCGTAACCAAAGCCAACGATCGCACAGGGTTTGTTGGTATTGGAGAGGTCGAGCCCATCGTCTCCGGGCGAAGACTAACATCAGTGTGGAAGAAATGGTTATTTGCACACGCTGACTCTTCCGGCGTCAAGGCGAGCAGCATGCATACATACACACGTGCGCAAACTTGGGAGACCTCTATGGGTCTGGGTATCACAGAAATGCGATACTTGGAAGGCCAACGTATAAGCACTCAGTGCGAAATCGAAGGTAACGCCCACTTAGAGGTGTCGGATGAGGCCGTAGTAGTGACGATGGTGAAGACAACACAACTTCACCGGAGCGAAGGGCCTCTGCTTTTGAGAATGTTTCCTTACAGAAAGGGGGATGCATGATTGTTGATAAAACTAAAAACGTGCGTGAGCAAAAGCTCACCAAGTCCCGCCTGCTGCAAAGGAAACTCTATTGTGCGGCCAAGGCGGACCCGAAACGTCGCTTTGGTATTCTGTTCGATAAGGTTCATTCAATGATGATCCTTGAAACGGCTTGGAAAATGATTCGGGCTAATCGAGGAGCATCGGGAGTGGACCGCCAGAGCTTCGAAGACATCGAAACGTATGGTGTCGAAAAGTTCTTACAAGAACTCCAATTGGAGCTGCAATCGGGAAAATATCATCCACGTCCAGTCAGGCGTGTGATGATCCCGAAAGCCAATGGCAAGTTGCGCCCACTGGGGATCCCCACGATCAAAGATCGTGTGGCCCAGATGGCTGTCAAACTTGTCGTTGAGCCGCTCTTTGAGGCGGACTTTCAAGAATTTTCGTATGGGTTCCGTCCCCAACGGAGCGCCCACCACGCAATCAAAGAAGTACGCAAGTACATCAACTTTGGTTGTGAACATGTCATCGAAGTGGATCTAAAATCCTTCTTTGACAACATCCCGCAGGACAAGTTGATGGATTTAGTCGCGCGCAGGGTCTCCGACCCACGCGTGCTGAAGATCATCAAATCTTGGCTCACTGCCGGTGTTGCAACAGAAGCCGGAATCACTCGCTCAGTGATCGGGACTCCGCAGGGAGGAGTGATCTCGCCGTTACTGGCGAATATTTTCCTGAACGTCTTGGACACCGAATGGAGAAAGCGGGAGTATGACCATCGCAAACGCGATGCTCACCTCGTCAGATACGCTGATGACATGGTCATCGCGTGTAAATGGCGGCCCGAGTTCTACTTCGCCAGACTTCAGGAGATACTCACTTCTCTTGGGGTGGAGATCAATACGGAGAAAACCCGTATTGTACACGCGAGCGAGGGATTTGACTTTCTTGGCATTCATTTCAAGTTGGCTCCGTCATACGCGGGCAAAATGAATTGCTACTATTGGCCTTCACATAAAGCGGTCACGAACTTTAAGAAGCAGATTGGTCAAATGGTGAATAACCGTGCGACTGTTCGCTTTGAAAAGATCATCGAGGCCGTTAATCCAACTATTCGCGGTTGGGGTCAGTACTTTGCAATTACAAATGCTGGAAAGACCATGTGGGACTTAGATCGTTTTATCTGGTCGCGGTTCAACCGCATTATCAAGCGAAGCAGAAAACTAAGAGGAGTTCAGCGAGGCATTGTGAGTGCCAAAGTTTTGTACGAGCAATATGGCCTTGTTGATCTCTATGGCATGACAAAGGAGAAATCGAATGCCGCACAATGAATCTCAATCGGTAAGCCGGATGAAGGAAAACTTCACGTCCGGTTTGACGGGAAGAGGCTGGAAACCTACCTACGATTTGGTTAATAAGTCACTCCGCAATCGAAAGAGCGGAGCAACAGGATACCAAGTCTACGAGGCAAGGCACCAGTCTTTTACCCTACT
>WBZM01001060.1_pt1 | contig 30499 bp, 15 predicted proteins | sample 5204271 | NCBI WGS metagenome assembly WBZM01 (sample SAMN12344346, study PRJNA552823) | activated sludge metagenome | biome: Activated sludge suspended growth; feature: Nitrification reactor; material: Wastewater; isolation source: activated sludge from nitrification reactor of wastewater... | reverse complement strand
CGGATTTCGGAGCACAAAACTGTCAATACACCACAAAAGTTGATGCGAGGTAGAATGTTCAATTAACCACTTCACCCGCCATTGAGCCAAACGCCTGTTGGCGGCTGGTGTTCCTTGTCTTTCAATGGGTCTGCGGGTCAATTCAGTCATTTTAGTTTCTTTTTTTTCTTGAATTGGCAGTAATTGTAAATGCCACATAATTCGCATTTTGGATTTGTTGTTAAGCAGATGCCGTCTTTAATTCCAAATTCTTTCTTTTCTCCAACTTGTCCATATACTACAAAAATAATGTCTATATACCGGATTGGAACTTTGTTAGCAATCGAAAATTGTCTGCCCGCCTTAATTACTCCTGCATAATCATCTTCACTGTTTACAAGTCCAAGTCTATTGAAAATCCTACATAAAACTCTGTCAGGTTTAACAACATTAAATCCAATGTCCGTTAAAAAGTGAAAAACCGTTATACCGCCTAAATATTTAAATCTCTTTTTCAAGTCTTTTACCAAGTCGAAAAAGTTGTCGTCTTGGTCTGTGTCTCCAAAAGATTCAAGATACTTGTCAAACGAGCCGAATTCTTTTTGAATTGCTTTAATCTGTTTAGCATTATGAATTATTCCATTGATTTTCTGTCTATGGTTAATTACTTTATTGCTGTCAATTATCTTTTGAACTTTGGATTCATCATATTTTGATACTTTGTCTAAGTCACCAAAATAGTCTTGAATAGCACCAATTTTATTTGTTACAGTTGTCGCTTTAAAGCCTGAATAAAAAGCAACATATACCATTACCCAAAAATAATCGTTGTCTTTACGTTTTGTCTTCTTGATTTGCTTGAATGGTTCAAGAGCTTCTGTCAGTTGTGATTTTTTAAAAGTTGATTGAGAAAAGAAAGTCTTCTCTGTTTCTTTAAAAATGTCTTTTAGTTCTGTGTTTGTATATGACTTCATATTTTATGTTTGTTTGTCGTTGTTACACTTGCCGCCAACTTACTTATACCCGCCACTCAGTAGCGCCTATTACCCCAAATCTGGTGCAATAGCCGCTACTCCATAGCGGGTATTTCGTCCAGCAAATATCGCTTTTTTTACAAAGTATCAAAGGGGGAAACGATTTTTTGGATGCTGTTGGTGCTTACGTGGGTGTAAATCTCGGTCGTTTTGCTGCTCTTGTGGCCCAGTAGTTCTTGGATGTATCGAAGGTCAGTGCCAGCTTCCAGTAGGTGTGTTGCGTAGCTGTGGCGGAGCCAGTGCAGGGTTGCCGGTTTTTTGATGCCTGCCTTGGCCAATGCTTGTTTCAGCACCTGTTGCAGGCTGCGTTCATCATAGGGGTTACCTGCTGTTTGCCCCTCGAAAAGCCAGGTTTTTGGCTTGAACAGCGGGTAATAGGCCCTGAGCAGTTCCAGTATCTTGGGGCTGAGGGGCGCTATCCGGTCCTTTTTGCCCTTGGCCTGCTTGATGATGACGATTCCCCGCTTGCTGTCTATGTGTTCTGGTTTTAATGCCAGCAGTTCGCCGCAGCGTAGCCCGCAGCTGTAGATGAGCGAGAGCATGGCCTTGTGCTTGGTGTTGCTGTGTGCCTCCAAGATTTTTTTCACTTCTTCCTTGCTCAGTACGTTGGGCAGCAGCTTTTCCTGTTTCGGGCGGTGCACGAGGTCGGGGTCGAGCTTGCGGTCGGCCTGGGTGCGGAAGAACAGCTTAATGGCGTTCACGATTTGATTTTGGTACGACGACGATAGCTTGTTCTTCAGGATGTAATCGTTGTTGTATCGCACCACGTCGTCCACGCTTATGTCCTTCACGGGTTTTTCGTTGAAGAACAGCAGGAAGGATTTCAGTGCTTCGGTATATACTTTCACCGTGTTGTCGCTGTACCGCCGGGAGCGCAGCCACCGCTCGAATGTCAGGATAGCCTGTTGGTGCGCTTCGTTGAGCAGGACGGGGGGCGGTATCCCGAAACGCTCCCGATAAGCTGGGGTATCGGGCAAGTGCCACAGGCCAAGCGACCTGCTCCACAGTGCGCCTTCCAGTTTTTTGATGCGGGATACCAGTTCCGGCTTGTTGTCGAACTCCACGGCAATCCTTCCTTCCTTGTGGTGCTTGATGGAGTAGGCTTTCCAGTTCATAGTATGTTTGTTTTTGGGCACGGCTTCGCCCCTCATAAGTCGCAAGGCAGCATACCGCAACCCACCCTGCGAATATCGCATTTTCCACAACAAAACAATGCCCTGTCCTTTTTTTGCCCAAAATTGCCGCCACATCCATTTCTATGGTGCCCAAGCCTCCTTCTGTGCGCCGGGCTTCTCCTTCTGTGGCGAGAATTTCCCCTTCTATTTGACCGGAGCCTCCTACTGGAAGGAGGATAGGGCCTTCTGGAGCGGGGATGCCACCTATTAGAAAGGCGGCATCCACTTCTGTAGGCCCCGCATCGCCTTCTATGTGCCAGGGATGGGCAACTGGAAGGCCGGTGCCTCCTTCTGTGAAAGGAAGATGGCCTTCTGGAAAAGAAAGTACCTCAACTGGAGAAGAAAATTGGTCTTCTGGAAAGAATTTGGCATGGTTTTTTCGCAAAATTTGCAAACTGGCTTAGGGTAGTTCACCTTAAAACCTTCTCACTAATGAAGAAGACTACCATGCCAGCGACTCCCACGGAGTTCGACAACACTGACCCAGTCCTTGGGCAGGAAGCAGCAGCAGACGAAAATTCACCACAGGGCACAGGCATCCTCTATCCCGGCAAGCAGCAAGACCTCTACCTCTATGCCCGGCTCGGCTGGCGCAATTACCTGGCGCACCAAGCGGTGTTCGGCGATTTCAGCCAGTTCTTTACGGTGCAATTGGGGGAGGAGCAACTGGCGTTCATCGCTGAGACGGAGGCGCTGCCCGACCAGGAGGCCCGCTTGGTGGAGCCTTTGGAAGCCAAGGACGACCTGCTGGTGCTGAACACCGCCGTGCTCGAACTGTTCATGGACGGCAAATTCTACATCGAGCGCACCTACACCGACCCTACCAAGCAAGTTACCATGCTGAAGGCTGCTGGTTACAACTACTACTCCAAGGCCAGCGACCGCAACTGGTCGAGCACGGAGAGCTTGATTTCGGCCTTCAAGCTGTTCCTGACCAATTATGGCCCGAAAATGACGGCCAGCGGCTGGATGCCGGAGGGCTTCCCCCGGAATTTCGAGACGGCGTCGGAGCCTTTCCTTACGCTTTGGCAGTCGTACAAGGACAAATGGACGGGCGCCCGCACGGAGCGTTCGCAGAAGTTCGAGAACAATAATCTTATCTATAAACTGCTGTCGGAGATGTGCGAGGCAGGCAAGCGGAAGTTCGCCCGCAAGCCCGACATCAAGAAGCTGTTCACCATCACGGCCCTGCTCGACGAGGTGGCCGGGCACAGCCCTTCGGGCCTGAAAGGGCTGTGCGCCATCAACGGCAATGACCGTTACCCCGTGGCGGGTGTGCGCCTCTCGGCGATGGTCGGCACGGAGGAGCGGGTGGCCATCAGCGATGCGACGGGGCGCTATTTCCTACCCTTGCCTTCCGGCAGGTTTGAGGTGAAGATGGAGGCCGAAGGCTTCGTGCCGCAGACCTTCGAGAAGATGGTGAAAATCGGCGTGAAGAGCCGCCTGAACGTGGCGATGGAGCGGGCGACCGTGCCTGTTGTGGCCCCAGTGGAGCAGACCGTCATTGCGCCTGTGCAGGCAGTGAAGCTGTCGGAAGTGGTGGAGGCGATGGGGAATGGGGTTCATTGAATTTACGATTGGACGATTTACGATTTACGATTTACGAATGGAGCGACTGGACGGCGTTGGGCTGTTTGGTCGCTTTGTGTTTGGGGGGAGTTGGAAAGTGATACGATTGCTTGGAGTAATCATATCGTTATCGCATTATGAACTATCTTTTTTTGCCTCTCCTCTTATAGGCTCGCTTGAAATGAAGGTTTTATAAATTTCTGTGCCTGTTATATAGATGACAACGAGGATTGCTATCGTGAAATACTGCTTTGTCTCAGCAATCTGATATGCTTTTGAAGGGTTGAAAACCAAATAGAATAAGCAAAGTATTAAATCAGGCAAAGACATTGCTGCAATGGCGCATTTCAACACGTCAGTGAGTTCTACTTTATTACCTCTAAATCGTTTGTAAATCAAAGGCGAACAAAAGAAGCAGATAGCTAAGACAGCTTGGAAGTTGAACTGGTAATCCATGATTAATTTTTGAAACATCATTTATCAGATGAATTGATGTCTCTATTGGGTTCAACTTCCCCCTTTGTGCCCCAAATATATTGATTTTGAATTCAATTTCAAGGTTGAATTGAGGCAGAAGTTTTCAACAAAAATTATTGACTCTTGCGTTTCTGTAAATTGTTATTTTGTAATTCATTGAAAATGAATGTATTGAGAGGGATGATGGTGCTGGTTTGATGGCTGTTAACAATGCTAACAATTTTTACTGAAACAGATTTTTCTTAAAGAAAGACACAATTTGTTGACCTAAATTACCTCTATAGAGAGCCTTTAGAGCTAAATTAAATCCTGACTTTTCTGCTTAATCTCCGTAATCTTGCACCTCCAACAAACGCAGTTTCATGACGCAATCACCCGTACCACAACAACGCAGCTACCTCGACGAACTCAACCCCATCCAGCGCCAAGCAGCCACGCAGATTGACGGCCCCGTGCTCGTGGTGGCTGGCCCCGGCTCCGGCAAGACCCGGGTGCTCACCTACCGCATCGCCCACATGATTCAGTCGGGCATTGCGCCTTGGGAAATCATGGCGCTGACCTTCACCAACAAGTCGGCGAAGGAGATGAAGGAGCGCATCACGAAGGTGGTGGGGCCACGGGGCGAGCGGGTCTGGGCCGGCACGTTCCACTCGCTGTTTGCGAAGATACTGCGTGTGGAGGCGGAGCATATCGGCTACCCCAGCAACTTCACGATTTACGACTCGGACGATACCAAGAGCGTGGTCACGGCCATCATCAACGAGATGAATCTGAACAAGGAGCAGTACAACGCCAATACCATCAAGTCCCGCATTTCTTCTTGCAAGAGCAACCTCATCACCCCGAAAGCATACGTCACAAGGGCCGATATGATGGAGGAGGACAAGGCGGCCAAGCGCCCTTTTTTCCACCAGATTTATGAAAAATACGTGGCCCGTTGCAAGCGAAGTGGTGCGATGGACTTCGACGATTTGCTGTTCCGGCTGTATGAACTGTTCCAGAACCACCCGGAGGTGACGAACAAGTACCGCCAGAAGTTCAAGTACCTGATGGTGGACGAGTTCCAGGACACGAACCACCTACAATATTCCATCGTCAAGAAGTTCATCAGCTACGAGGGCAGCCCCCGCAATATCTGCGTGGTGGGCGACGATGCGCAGTCCATCTATGCCTTCCGGGGCGCCACCATCCAGAACATCCTCGACTATGAGAACGACTTCAAGCCGCACGGCATCCGCATTTTCAAGCTGGAACAGAACTACCGTAGCACCGAGCACATCGTGCAGGCGGCCAACGAGGTCATCTCATTTAATAGAAACCAAATCCAGAAGACGATTTTCAGCGACAAGGGCGAGGGCCAGCGCATCCGGGTCATCCGGGCACTGACGGACAGCGAGGAGGGCAAACGGATTGCCGACTCGATCATGGAGCAGAAAAATCGCTGGCACTTGGCGAACAAAGACATTGCCATCCTGTATCGTACCAATGCGCAAAGCCGGGTTTTTGAGGAATGGATGCGGCATTACAACGTACAGTACCGGGTCTATGGCGGAATGTCGTTTTACCAGCGAAAGGAGGTGAAAGACCTCATCGCCTACCTCCGCCTCGCCATCAACCAGCAGGACGACGAGGCGCTGCGCCGGGTCATCAACTACCCCAAGCGGGCCATCGGCGGCACCACTATTGACAAAATCGCCGCCACCGCCGACTCGCACAGCATGACCATGTGGCAGGTGCTGCCCCATGTGGACTTCCCCGCCCGCACCCGGTCGGCCATTGACAATTTCGTGGCCATGATCAAGGATTTTGGGGAAAAAGCCCAAACTCACGATGCCCACGTCGTCGCCGAGTACATCGCCCGCCGCTCCGGCCTCATGGACGAACTCAAACAGGACACGACCGTGGAGGGCATTCAGCGGTTGGACAATATAACGAGCCTTTTGGATGGTATAAAAACCTTCGTCGAAGATGACACGGTGCAAACAGTGGACGGTGGACGGTTTACGGTGGACGAAGAAACGGCTGACGGTGGACGGGAGACGGCTGACGGTGGGCCAGTTGATAATTTTGATAAATCGTTGTCGGGTTATTTGCAAAACATCGCCCTGATGACCGACCAGGACGATACCAACAAAGAGGGCGACTATGTGACCTTGATGAGCGTCCACTCGGCCAAGGGCTTGGAGTTCAAGAGCGTGTTCATCACGGGCTTGGAGGAACAGTTGTTCCCGTCGTTCATGAGCTTCGACACGCCGGAGGGATTAGACGAGGAGCGCCGCTTGTTTTATGTGGCAATAACAAGGGCCGAGCAGTTCCTGACGCTGAGCTATGCGGCCAGCCGCTACCGTTTCGGGCAGGAGCGAAGCAATCCACCGAGCCGGTTCTTGGATGAAATAAACATGGCGCACCTGGATGCATCGTCGCCCATCGGCACACGGTCGGCGGCCCCGGCGGGCAGGTTCGAGCGGGCGCAGGCCCATGCTGCACCCACGGCTGGTTCCATGCCATCAAAAAGCGGAGTGACGGGCAGCTTCAAGCCCCGTGGCCCACAGCAGGAGGTGGCTTTAAGGGTTGACCCCGCCAATTTTAAGCCCAGCCCCAGCGAGCATATCCAGGCAGGGCACAAGGTGCTGCACCTGAAATTCGGTGAGGGCAAAGTGGTGGCCGTGGACGGCAGCGGCGACAAGCGCATGGCGACGATTTTCTTCCCGGACTTGGATGTTGATAAACAGAAGCGGATTATGCTGAAGTTTGCGAAGCTGCAAATTGTGGGGTAGTTTTGACCAAAAATCAATGAACATGCTGTCGCTGAGGTTCTATACCTTTTCCTTTTTTATCTTGCTTAGCTCGTTGGCAAGTAGTCAAAACGATTCTATTGCCCCAATAAATGAGGTGCCGCCTGAATTTCCGGGTGGTGAAGCAGCAATGCTGAAATTCATTTACAGCAACTTTAACTTACCTTCTGCTTCTGATGCCAACAGATTGAGTGGCACGGTTTGGGTTCAATTTACCATAGACGAAAATGGTTATGTCCTTAATCCTACTATTGCTAAAGAAGCTGATTCATTGGTTGGTGTTGAGTTATTGAGGGTTGTCAGAATGATGCCGAAGTGGAAACCTGGCACTCAAAATGGCAAGCCTGTTAAGGTTGTTTTCAACATGCCGTTCAAATACCAATTGTTTGAAACCACCAAAGCCACCAACATCTACCGACCGCAAAAGACCGACAGCATGGATATTTCGGCAGGGCTTTATTTGACCTGCGGCTATATTGGATTGGCTGGCAATTTTCATGATTATCTGGGCAATATGGCGCTGCTCGGATATGGCGTCCAATTTGATATTAAACGGTTAAATCTCATGGCCGAACTGGAGTTTGGCATTGGGGCAAAAACGAAGCGGGAATTCGATGCGAACGGTTACTGGAAGCAAGGAAGGGGTGTTGTTTTGTTTTCTACCAACCTGGCGGCTGGCTACCAGCTTTGGTCAATCAAAAAATGGGAGTTTTCACCTTATTCTGGGTTAAAGGTAAATGGGCTTGGCCCATCCAAACGGGAACCTACCGACCCCAAGGATGGCTTTCAGCTTTCGCAATTCGCATGGCCAATCGGTATCATGGCCACATACCGTTATAACTTTAAAGACCGTGGGCCTCTGCGTTCAAATGCCACTTTGTTGCAACTGGGCATTGAGTACAATTACACAAAAATCAATGATTTGCTGAAAGGGCACTTCCTCCTCATCAAGTTGAAATTGGGCAGAGATTGGATGTCAAAAAAAAGGTTGCAGCAGGAAATGTCGGTCGGTCATAATTAACCATTTGTGGCGCTCAGATTTGTGCCTTATTCATCACGGAGCAAACACCTTATCCCTCTCAATCAAATAATCCGCTACCCGGCTGTGTGCTGCTGTCAGTTGCCTGATGGCCTCACAGTTTTGATGGTTTATGGGCGCAATATTATTTAGTTGCGGTTTATCCTTTGCAGCATATAAATAAGGCGGTTCGTTGAGCGGAAAGAATGCCGAAAAGCTGGGCGTTTCGGCTGCCATGTTTCCAGATTTCATATTAAAAGCAATAGCGTTAGGCGTGTTTTCCTTGAAAATCGAATGCCCCCAGAAGGCATTGTCATCCGTTATTTGGAGCAGGTCGAGGAGGGTAGGGGCTATGTCCAAATGGCTGGCCACGAGTTTTTGCTCACCCTTCGGCTGCATGGGGTGCTTGGAATACAGGACGAATGGCACCCAAGTGGTTTCGTGGCGGCAATTGGTGTGGCCCGTGGATGCGCCCCGCTCGCCGAGGTCGTAGCCGTGGTCGCCCGTGACGAGGAATATGGTTTTGTCGAACCAAGGCTCCTGTCGGATGCTGTCGAAAAACTCCCGCAGCACGTCGTCCGTATAGTGCAGGGTATTGCCAATCTTGGCCTGCATGTCGTCCCCATGATATTGGTTGAACCTTGCCTCTGGTGCCTCAAAGGGCAAGTGGTTGGCAATGGTGAAAATGGTGGCCTCGAAGTGTTGACCAGAGCGCCCCTTGCCCTTTAGGTAGCTGGCGGCTTCCCTGAAAACAAAACGGTCATTTTTCTTGAAAGAAGGCTCGTAGAACACATGGTCGTACCAGCGGTCGAGCCAGCGGCGCTGGTTGTCCCAATCGGGGTCGGTGGTGGTGAAGAAGCTGCAATGGTAGCCCTGTTTGCGCAGCAACTCAGGGAACCCGCAAATATTGGTGGTCGTGAATTCGCTTGCCACAGATTTGGTGGAATGGGGTGGCATCGAGGTGTGAATTGCCATAAAAGAGAACACGGTGGGCTGGCCATTGCAGGTGAAGTTCGTCCAATAGGCGCCATTTGGGGAAGTGGCCAAACTTTCCAAGAAAGGCATGTGAACCACCTTTTGTGCTGGATTGAAGCGTTGGATGTCTTTTGCCCGGAGGGTCTCAACGACAATCAACACGATGTTCCAGTTGGTGTCTGGCACGGGTTTCTGACCTATAAAAGTCTTCATCATTGGGACGGAGGTCGAAGAAAATACCCAATCTGAATCACGCTGAGCCTCCTGCCAAGTCTGCTGCACGGTGGCTATGTCCTTTTCGATGCCCTTGTAATCGGGCTTGCCCAAAATGGCTGTTTTCAACTGCTCCTTCACGAGGATGGCTGGCGGCATCACCTTGTACTGGCGCAGCTTGGAGCCGTACAGGTTGGTGCGGTAAAGCGTGGGCAGTACCAAGGTCAATGCCACCATTGCCAGCAATACCAGGGGGTTCCAAAGCCGTTGGCCAAGCTGGTGCCTGCTGTTTGCAAGCAATAAAAAAAGGACAGGTACTGCTAACAAAAGCAGGGAGGAATAAGCGCCCCCGGCATCCAACTCCAAGGCTTCGAGGATGGATTCGGGAATGCCCCGCATGTTGTCGCCGTAAAGTTGGAGCAGGTTGTAGGAAAGGTGCATGCCCATGAACCGCTGGCATTCGTGGTCAATTTGCGAAACAAACAAAGAAGCAAAGACCAGTATGCTGTGAAGGGAAAAGAAAAACACCTTTTGGGGGCGACCCATTGGCGGCTCCGCAAACAGCAGGTAGGCGAAGAACGGCAGCGAGACCAGCGAAATACCATACCATGCGTAAAATATGGCTGGCATGAGGTAATTGGCGAGGTCGAGGACATAGGGTGTTCCAAATGGGGTAGGGCGAAGGAAAAGAAACGACTGTTGTATCGAAGCAAAAATGCCGCCTAAGATGAAAATCAAGAAAGTGCGCTGCGAACGTTTCAAATAAGTGGTGATGCGTTTCATCTGACCGTGTTTTCAGCTTGCGGCTCAAGGCTGCAAGTTGGTTTCTTAATGAGTTTTTGGTCAAAATAGCTGCATCCGTATGGGGTTATTCCATGCCCAGACCTTCCAAATTTAAAACCCTTCCCACCGGGTAAAGGTTGACTGTTGGTTCGAAGAACTGCGTCTTTTTATACACCCAAAACAACTGCGCCCATTGGCTCTTGGCGAAGTCTGGCTCAGCTTTCTGCTTGACTTCCAACTCGGCTTTTACCGAAGGGTTTTCCTTTAAAAATTGCGTAGCAATTTCCTCGAAAACATAAGGCGAGAAATACTCCTTCTGGCCAAGGATGCCATCGAAATAATTCCAGGCAAAATAGCTGTCAACCCCTTGAGGCTCAATGGTTTCCATCAGGAAGCGCACAGCGGGCTGGTCGGTCAGCGCCACGTAGTCGCCCTTGCGGTAGGGCCAGCGTTTTTTCTCCTTTTCCACTTGGATGTCGTAGTGCAGGTAATGGCCCTCGTAGGCATCACGGGTGTCGTATTGGAGGATGCGGTAAAGCTCCACCTCTGGCTCTGCATCGGCGGTGAGGCGGCGGAACTTGACGCCGTTCATTTCCAACAATTCGATGACCTCGTGGTAGGCCTGCGGGATGATGTAGGCGGCAGGCTTCATCACCTGAATGCTTGGCTCCATGCGGCTCCAATAAAGGATGGGCTTCTCGTAGGGTGCCTTGCGGTCGTACCAAAGGCGGTCGAGGCCGGTGACTTCGCTCGGCTTGTATTTGCCTTCATAACCTTTGAACAGGATGGTGTCGGCCCGGTGCTCATCGGCCTTCCAATCGAGGTTGGCGTACTCCCGCTGCATAGCTTCCTGTATGGCATCTTTTCGCACCAGTTTGATGCGCTGGTATTCCACGGAAAGCTCCTGTACGATGGCGCTCATCAGGTCGTAGGTGGCCTTCACCCGCTGTGGGAAGGGCTTGAGCATGTGCGTTTCTGGCACGAGTGCTATGCAATGGTGCAGCGCTGCATAGCCGCTGCTGAACCGTGGCGGGTCGTTAAAAGCATAGATGCCGTCGGCTGGGGTGTCCTTGAACTCGTTGACGTAGGGGCACATGGGCTGGCCCATTTTTTCCATTCGCTGGTTGAGGTGCGGGAGCATCACCCGCCGCAGATAGCTGCCGAGGAGGGTGCCGAGCTTGTCGGTCTGGGTGGGCAGCAGTGTCATCGTGTACTGGTAGTCGGCGCCGTTGGAGGTGTGGTTGTCCACGAAAACATCGGGCTGCCATTCGTTGAAAATTTTGACGAAAGAGCGGGCATTGCGGGTGTCGCATTTGATGAAATCCCGGTTGAGGTCGAGGTTGCGGGCATTGCCCCGAAAGCCGTACTCCTGCGGGCCGTTCTGGTTGGCCCGGCTGCAGCAGCCCCGGTTCAGTGCCCCGTCAATATTGTACATCGGGATGAAGGCGACCACCACGTTTTCCAATATCTTTCGGTAGTCCATCTTCTGCACCAAATCACGGCAGAGCACCATCGAAGCGTCCACGCCCTCTGGCTCGCCGGGGTGGATGGCGTTGTTGATGAGCAGGATGAGCTTCCCCTGTTCCCGCAACTTCACGGGGTTGAACTCCCCCGAAATAGATACCACGGCCAAGTGCAGCGGGTGGCCACTGTCCGTCGGGCCGTACTCGATGAGCTTCATTTGGTTGTAGCCAAGGTCGAGTTTTTTATAAAAATCCATGCACTCGGCATAGGTGGCGGTCACTTGGTTGTCCTGCTCGAAGGGGGTGTTGTAGATGCCGGATTGGGCAAATATTGCGGAGCAAAAAAAGATGAAAAACAGGCTGGCCGTGGATTTCATGGATAGGTGATTGGTAACGATTGATTGGTGACTGGGAGGGCGAAGGTAGCATGATTGGCGGTTGTTCTTTCAGGGTGGTAAATAATTGCCAGGCGAAACTGACTGGATAAGTTTTGTTGAACCCCGACTGCTCAGGCGAAGAATTGGAAACTTGCTATTTTCAGTCAATTCTAATTGACTCAATGAGCAGTAAAAACAGTTGATTCACTACATTTGTCACTATCACTCGAACCAAAGGAAACCTTTGACCAATTGCGGACAATGGAAACAGCACTTTACCCATACCGTTTTTCAGCCTGGTTTAAATCCGCTCTCGTTGTTTGCAGCTTGTTGATAGGGCTACAAGCCGAAGCTCAACCCTGCGCCACGCCACCACAGTTGACGGGCATTGCCAATATCTGTCCCAGCCAAACAGGCAATATTGCGGTCAGCAACGCCAGTGATTATGTCAGCTTTGTTTGGAGCACAGGGGCTGCCACGCCAACCATTCAGATTTCCAGCGCAGGCACCTATACCGTAACCGTCACAGATGCCGCAAGTTGCACCGCTACGGGCAGCTTGACGGTCACTTCCAATACCACCATTGCGGATATTACGGCGATACCCGTCCCACAGACGAGTTGCGTCACAGTGAATGGAGGGCTGAACGTCACGGTCTCTCCGCCCGGTTTATACACTTTTGTTTGGTCGAATGGGCAATCAGTCGAGGACCTTGTCAACGTCATTGCGGAGCACTATGACGTAACGGTCACGGATCCGGCCGGCTGTACCGCTACCGCAACGTTTACGGTTCCCGACAACACCGCACCGCCCGTATTTGACATTGGGAACTCCCCGACCACCTGCTTGCAAGACGACGGCAATATTGATTTGCAGATGTTCCCACCGAATGGAAACTACAGCTACCTGTGGAATACTGGCCAAACAACCCAAGATTTACAGCAGCTTTATACAGGAACTTATTCCGTGACCGTCACCAACATGGATGACGGCTGCACAAGTGAGGGGGCCGTAACGCTTGCGAACTTCAATTTTGTCCCTACCGTGGCTGGAGTCGCAACCCCCAACACGGCATGTTCAGGTTTCAATGGTACTATCAGCCTGGATGTTGACCCGGATTGGGTGCCCTATACCTATGCCTGGTCAAATGGCGACGCATCCGCAATCGTCACCAATTTGGCAGGTGGCACCTATACGGTCACGGTAACGCACGGGGTGATATGTACAGCTGTGGCAACTTTTGCTGTTGTTGACATACCTTTTGAATTAAATCTGTCAAGTAACGTTACGCCCGAAATTTGCAACAACTCCACCGGGGCAGTGGATATTACCATCCTGACTTTAGGCACTTTCAATTACGAGTGGTCGAACGGGGCCACCACGCAAGACCTGATTGATGTCGGAGCAGGGGTCTATACCGTTACGGTAACTGCAAGCAATAATAATTGCACTGGCGAGGAAACTTTCGTTGTGCCCAATGAGAACATAAATTTCTCCTTCTTACAACAAATGACGGCCAATACCAAATGCAACAATTACAATGGGGCTTTGGATATTGATGTAATTCCGCCTGGCAATTATACCTACCAATGGTCGAACGGGGCCACCACGCAGGATATTAACCAATTAAATGGCGGCACCTATAACCTGACGGTTTCCTTCGGAAATGGCTGTATCGGGGAAGGCAGTTTTTCAGTTGATAATATCTTGGAGTATCCGCTGGTCATCTACAACGTATTTCCTGCGGCGTGCGGGCAGTCCAATGGGGCAATTGACCTGTTCACCGACCCGCCTACTGGCAATAGTTTTTTATGGTCAAACGACGCTACCACTGAAGACCTCGCAAACCTGCAAGCTGGCACCTACGGCGTAACGGTCACTGCTCCAAGTGGCTGCACTTCTGCTGACCAAATCACCGTGCAGAACGGTGCAACAAATTTCAACCTCACGGCTACCACCGTCGCCAATACCGCCTGCAATAATGCGAACGGGGCAGTGAACCTGACCGTTGCTCCCCCCGGAAGCAATTACACCTATACTTGGTCAAATAGCGCCACTACGCAAAACCTGATGAACGTGGCCGCTGGCACCTACAGCGTCACGGTCTCAGCGGGTGGGAACTGCACGGCCACGGCCAGCTATACCGTTCCGAACAACTCTGGAGCGCCGAGCCTTGCCACAAGTGCCAACAGTGCCAATTGCGGTACGGCGACAGGCAGTGTTGACCTAACCGTTTCACCATCAGGCACTTACGGGTTCTCTTGGTCGAACGGGGCGAGCACGGAAGACCTCGCCGCCGTTGCCCCAGGCAGCTACACGGTAATTGTCACAGGTGCCAATGGCTGTACCAGTTCCACTTCGGTGCAGGTGCAAAACTCCACCCCCAATATTTCCCTGAGCGGCATCGCAACGCCAAACAGTTCGTGCCAATCGCCGAATGGTGGCATTGATTTGAGCATCGGGCAAACGGGCAATTTCACCTATCAATGGTCGAACGGGGCCACCAGCGAAGACCTCCAAAACGTTGCCGCAGGCACTTACACGGTTATTGTTTCACAAGGCGTAAACTGCACGTCGTCAGCCAGTTATGTTGTGTCAAACAACACGCCAGCCCCTGTGCTGACGGCCACGCCGACCCCTGCCACCTGCGGCTTGCCCACGGGCAACATTGACCTAAATGTTTCGCCCAGCAGCGGCAATACCTTTACTTGGTCAGGTGGGGCAAGCAGTGAAGACTTGCAAAACCTACTGCCCGGCAACTATGCCGTGACCGTCACCGGGGCCAACGGTTGCTCCGCAACGAGCAGCATCAACGTAGCCGACACCCCGGCAGCCTTCACGCCTACGGGCATTGCCATCCCCAACACCTCCTGTACTTTGCCGAATGGCAGCATAGACCTTTCGGTGCTGCAACCGGGCAATTTCAACTACCAGTGGTCAACGGGCGCAACCACCGAAGACTTGCAGAACCTGCCACCTGGCAACTACGAAGTCACCGTCACCTATGGCGCAACTTGCTCATTATCAGCTGATTTTACGGTGGAAAACGATACACCTGCGCCATTGGTGGCTGGCGTTTCCATTTCCGCTACTTGTGGCCAAGCCAATGGGAGCATTGACCTGAACATCACGGCCTCCATCGGCACCGACTTGATTTGGTCGAACGGCCTCACCACCGAGGACCTGTCCGGCCTGGCCCCCGGTTCCTATACCGTCACCGTCACGGCGGGCAATGGTTGCTCCGCAACGGCCTCCATCCAGGTCACGAACCTGAACAGCAATTTCAGTTTGGCGGCTACGCCAACGGGCAGTTCTTCCTGTTTGTCGCCAAATGGCCAGGTGCAGCTAAACGTCTCGCCATCAGGTAGTTATGGGTATTCTTGGTCAAATGGGGCCACGAGCCAAAACATCCAAAGCGTGCCTGCTGGCGACTATTCCGTCACCGTGACCGATGCCAGCGGCTGCTCCGATATTGCGGCAGCAACCGTAACGGGCGCAGTGCAGCTTCAAGTTGCCATCACAGGGCCACAAGCTGTTTGCGCAGCGACCAATGCGGTTTTACAAGCAAGTGTCGGATTCTCAACTTATGCTTGGAGCAATGGCCAGACCTCGCAAAGCAACAACTTGGTACAGCCTGGCACTTATGCCGTCACCGCCACCGATGCAAACGGTTGCTCCGCAACGGCCAGTTTCACCCTCGGCGAACTGCCATTGCCCGCACCGAATATCGCAGGGCCGACGGCCATTTGTGCTGGAAGCAGTGCTGTTTTCACAGTCAGTGGAGGGGCTTTCGGTCAAATAATTTGGAGCGACGGCTCAACGACACCGAACATAACTGCCTCACAGGCAGGCACTTACATCGTGACTGTAACGGATGCGAACGGCTGCACGGGCGTTGCTTCGCAAAACCTGAGCATCGGCAATTCTTTGCAGCCCGTAATTGCCGCCAATGTGGACGGCTGCGCTGGGACGGCCCTGTTGGATGCGGGCCTTGGCTTCGCCAACTACCAGTGGTCGAATGGGCAAACCGGGCAAACGCTCAACGTGACAAGCCCCGGCAATTACACGGTCACGGTCAGCGACGGCAGCGGCTGCACGGGCGAGGACGCCGCTTCGGTCAATTTCCCGACCCTGCCACAAGTGCAGATTTCGGGGGCGACTACCATCTGTGTGGGCAACAGCACCCAGTTTTCGATACCCAATATTTACCCGCAAATCCAATGGAGCACGGGCGAAAGCACGGCGGCCATCACGGTCGGCCAGCCCGGCAACTACGTGGTGACCATCACCGATGCGAACGGCTGCACGGCCACCGACGACCTACAGCTTAGCGTTGGCGGTAGCCTCCAGCCCGATATTGCGCCAGCACCGCCGACCTGCGAAGGCACAATGGTATTGGATGCCGGGTCGGGTTATGCCACCTACCAATGGTCGAACGGGCAGACCTCGCAGTCGGTGACTGTTTCGAATGCAGGAACGTACTCCGTGACCGTAAGTGATTCACCATCAGGCGGTTGCAGTGGCTCGGCGAGCGAGTCGGTCAGTTTCCCACAGCCGCCGCAGGTGCAAATTGCTGGCGCAACGAACCTTTGCGAGGGCGATGTGACGGACTTGGTTGCCTCCGGCAATTTTGCGCAATACCTCTGGAGCACGGGCGAGGTTGCTCCGCAAATAAGCATTGCGCAAGGCGGCAGCTATGCGGTGACGGTGACCGATGCCCAAGGTTGTACGGCCACCAACGCATGGTCGGTTGCCCAGCTTTTTGACGCAGTCACCTACCAGCAAGCGGTCTCCTGCAACCCACTCGACACGGGCACGGTGGAGGCACTTTTTACCACTCAAAATGGCTGCGATAGTTTGGTATTGACGACCACTGTTTTGGCGGAGCCAGTGACAAATACCGTTCAATTGCTGGCATGCGAAGGCGAGTTGGCCTTGTACCAAGGGGTGGGCATTCCGGTTGGGGGTTCGCATGATTTTATCTTCACCGCCGAAAATGGCTGCGATTCCGTGGTGACGGTGATGGTGGCTGCTCACCCGCTAATCAGCTTTGATTTATCGGCAACGACCACTTGTTGGAACGAATCGAAAGGGCAAATCGAGGTTGAAATGACGGGCGGCACCGAGCCGTTCCGATATGCGATTGACGGCGGTGCGCCATACGGTTTTCCGCAGTTCGTGCAGCTACCCGGCGGCCCACATACGGTCGTGGTGGAGGATGCAAACGGTTGCAAACATGCCGAGGACATCGTGGTGCCGCAGACGAACCAATCCATTTTGCTGGTCGAGGATGCCATTATCCCCTGCCCCGAAGGGAAGGTGAATATCCAACCAATTTTGCTCACCGACCATCTCGACCAGGTGCAATGGTGGTGGACGAATGGCGCCGTTACCCCCGAAACTGAAATCACGGAGGAAGGCATTTACGAAGTACAAGTGGACGACGGCTGCGAGGTGATTTCCCACAGTTTTGAGGTGGAATGGGAGGCTGAGTACCATCGGGACGAGTTCTTTTACGTGCCGAACAGTTTCTCGCCCAATAATAATGATGCGTACAACGACGAGTTCAGGGCCTACATGGTTCCGACTTTGGGACTGCTCAGCTATGAAATGCATGTTTTCGACCGTTGGGGAGCGGAGATGTTCTATTCCAACGCCATTGATTGGGGCTGGGATGGCAAGTACCGCAACCTGCATATGCAACCCGGTGTGTATGCATGGTACATCAAAGCAAAGGTGTTGGTCTGCGGCCTGCGGGAAGTGGACGTATTTTTGAAGGGTGGGGTGGAGGTGATGAGGTAATTCGATTTCAGAGTGCGGAATACGGATTGCGGATTAGGTTCCCTACGGGAATGCCAAAGGATTGCGGATTGGTGGGTTTGCCCTAATTTCGCCGCTCAATCGCCATTCAAATCAGATGGAAAAAATCTACACCCTTATCGTTGAAGACGAGGCCATTGTGGCCCTTGACCTTGCCGACCGACTGGAAGGCATGGGCTATGCTGTGGCAGGGACATCGGCCAGCGGGGCGGAGGCATTGCGGATTTTTGCGCAGCAACCCGTTGACATCGTACTGATGGACATACACATCCAAGGCCCGATGGACGGCATTGATACGGCCTTGAAAATCAGGGAGTTGCGCCCCGTGCCGCTCATTTACCTCACCGCCCAGACCGATGCCCCAACCGTTGAACGGGCAAAAGCGACCTTTCCCTCGGCCTATTTGGCGAAGCCTTTTGACGAAAAAAACCTCCAGTTGGCCATCGAAATGGCGCTGCACAATTTCGCCTTCCAAACTCCTGCCACTGCTTCTGCTACGCCTGATTTATTTCCGAAGGCAACCACCGAAAAAATCAGCCTCAACGCCGACAATATCCTCCGCACTGAGGCAGCCATTTTCATCAAGCAGAACTACAAGTTCGTGAAGTTCAGGCCCGACGACCTGCTCTACTGCCACGCAGATGGCGTCTATACCGACCTCATTACGAAGGAAAAAAAATACACCCTTCGCCTCACCTTGCAGCAGGTAGTGGACAAATTGCAGTTCCCACCGCTCGTAAGGGTACACCGCTCCTATGCCGTCAACCGGCTGAACATCGAGAGCTTCACCGACCAGGACGTGACTGTGGGCAACCTCGAAATACCCATCGGAGCCTCGTTCCGGGACGAGTTTTTGGGAGGGTTCCAGTTTTCGTGAAGGCTAATTTTCAGGCACGGAGGGGCGCCCAGTTGTCTCAGTGTTACTTGATACCTCCGTGCCTCCGTGTTCAATTTATGCAGTTTCAAATTAAACATATCCTCCTTCTCTGCTTCGCAATGACCGCCAACGTGCTCGTTGCCCAACCCACCGTTCTTGACACCCTCTATCTTGCATTTGCACACGCAAAAACGGATAGTGCCAAGTTGATGGCTTCTTTTGAAATCATCAAAAACCTGGAAGATTACCAATTGAACGAACAAAAAATGTGGGTGGACACGACCGCTCCCATCGCTGCCCGAATGGCAGGACAGGGCCTTGCCTACCAACGTCAACTTTACCTGGCCAATTGGCACCGGATGAGCGGCGATTTCAAGGAAGGCTACGAACTGGCCATCCAGTGCGCCCTGAAATTCAAGGATTTGAACGACCCCTACAATCAAGCGGTCTCCCTTTTTGAAGCGGGTACATCGTTGGCGGAGTTCAACCCCAATGCAGCGATTGGGGTGCTGAAGGAAGCCGTGGAACTAAGCAGGAAGCTGGAAAAAGAGACGCTCATGGCCCGTTGTCTCGCAAACCTGGCCTATGCGATGGAACTCGCCAAGCTCAATCAAACCGATGAGTACCGCCGTATTTTGGAGGCGTCGTTGGCGGTGATGCAAAAGATAGGAGATAGGGATGGCGTGCTGGTCAACAATTTCAACTTGGTGGAATACTATTCCAACAAACGCTATTTTGAACGAGCCAGGCAGTCCGTTGCTGCTATGCAGGCCATGCTGGAAGGGGATGATGATGAGGTTTATTTAGTTTATCCGTTGGTTGCCGAAGGCAATATCTTGATGGCGGAAGGGCAAGTGGAGAAAGCCTTGAAAAACTATGAAGCTGGCTGGCGGGTATTGGAAAAATATGAAATCGTGGATGGGCAGATGGAGCTATATCCAACCATTATCAAAGCATATGAGGCGGTCGGTGATTATAAGAATGCTTACCGTTTTTTGCAAGGTTTTCAGGTGATGAAGGATTCCATGATTTCCTTGGAAAAGAACAAGACCGTTCAGCACCTGCAAACCCGTTACGAAACCGAGAAGAAAGAGGCTCAAATCGTTGCGCAGCATGCCGACCTTGCCCGCAGCGGCAAGGAGAAATGGGCATTGGCCACAGGTTTGGCCCTTCTGGGCGGCCTTTCCTTTCTGTTCTGGCGGCAACGCCGGAAAACACAGGTCGCCAACCAGGAACTCGCCGCCAGCAACGAACAGATTGCCCAAAAGAACCAAAAGCTCGACTTGCTTATGCGGGAATTGCACCACCGGGTGAAGAACAACTTGCAACTGGTGAGCAGCCTGCTACGCCTGCAGTCCCGTCAAGTGGGCGACGAGGGTGCTGCCGCAGCCATCAAGGCTGGCCAATTGCGGGTGGAGGCCATGTCGCTCATCCACCAGCGGCTGTACCGGGAGGAGGGCATCACGCTCGTGAACATGCAGGAGTTTGCCCATGATTTGGTGGAGAAAATCGCCTTCGCATTTGGGCACCGCTCCGAAGGAATGGACATTCGGATTGACTTCGACCCCAACGACCTCAATGTGGACAAAGCCATGCCCATCAGCTTGATTCTCAATGAGTTGTTGACCAATTCATTCAAATACGCCTTTGCAAATACGGCTCGACCTGCCATCCAAATCAACCTTTCGCCGCAAGGGGAAAAACTGCGCCTCCACTATTCCGACAACGGCCCCGGCCTGCCCTCGTCAGACCAGCCTTCAGGCTCTTTCGGTTCGAAGCTGATAGCCTCCTTGAGCAGCCAACTCGGTGGCCAAGCCCGCCAATGGAGCGAGGATGGGGCGCACTTCGAAGTGGTGTTTTATAAGGGGTAATGCGTGCCACACCCTTCAAGGAGTCCCGCCTTCCGGCAATGCGTGAATTGCTTCACTTACAAAATCCCCGCATTCATTACAGTACAGGCTTAGTTCAACTACAAGCTCAAAAATGGCTGGCAAACCCACCCGCATATTTACATCGAATCAAATGAAAATTCTCCTTTACCCAGTGGGCTAAAAGAACCAACTTTTAGGTGTGAAGTATTTTTTTGACCCCAATAACCAGCCATTTACCTCTTCACTTCAAATTCAATTTCCATATGAAAATTTCTACAACAAAGCATGTTTTTACCCTGATTATCAGTTTGTTAGCTGGTTATTCGGCCTTCGGCCAATCGGCCATTACCATCACGGCGGACGATATGCCCGCACCGACGCAGCCCTATCTATTGGATATAGTTACAGGGCTGGTGCCCAATGCCGTGCCTGCCAACAATGCAACCTGGGACTATTCCACTGCCTTTGGCAATATGCCCAATTCGGCCAATTTTTACCCTGAAGTCGTGCCATTTTTCGTGGATGCGGGCGTGGACGTGTACCGCACTTTGTTCAAGAATTTCAACGCCGATTTCGGCTACGAAATCTACCAAGAGTTTGACTTCAATGAGAACGGGGTTTACGACATCGGTGTGGACATATTGGCACAGAACAATACGCTGCAACCTTTTACAGGCAATATCAGTGACAGCATTTTCATCCCGGCTCAGAGCAAAATCGTGAGCGTTCCGAAGCGGGTTGTCGAGTTCCCGTTCACGGCCAACAGCGCATGGTCGTCGGATAGCCGCCGGGTGACGGACATGGTTTTTCATGTGCCAGCCTTCGGCTTGAATTACACCCCTGCCCAGCATGTTTATCACTGGGTTCGGCTGGATAGCATCGTGGGGTGGGGCAAAATGCGGGTTTACACCGCCGCTGGCCCCAGCATTGACTACGATGTGTTGATGGATAAAATCAGCGAATACACCTTGGACAGTTTCTACTTGAATGGTGCGCCTGCCCCTTCGGCATTGCTGACGGCATTTGGCGTCGTCCAAGGGCAGAAAACGGAGCACAACAACCGCTATAACTTCTACCGCAAGGGCAGCTTCGGCTACTTGGCCAGCTTTTACTACGAAACCGATAATACCTTCTCCAACCTGTTCAGTGCCTACATCGGAACGGATGGGCTGGAGACTGCGCCTCCCTCTGCCGTGGTGGAGCGGGTTTCCTATGCCACGGTGCTCTACCCCAATCCCTCCACTGGCAGCGAACTGAACATCAAGCTCGTAGGCGGCCAATTTGAACTTGAGAGCTACGAAGTTTTCGATGCGATGGGCAGGCTGGTGAGACAGGGCCAATTGGAGGCCATAGGCAGCGATTTTCAGGTCAGCATGGGCGAGCCATTGCCGAATGGCAACTATGTTATTCAATTGAAAAACAAGGAATTGCGCAGCGTAGCGACGCAGCAATTTGAGGTGATAAATTGAATTTGGAAACAGGGCGGGAAGGCACGGAAAAGGCATTTGGACAAAATTGTAGGTGGAAGCATCTTTTTTTCCAGCCTTCTCCGCTTCTTTGTGGAAAATTAAAACACCGTTTTGAACGGAGGCTATGGTGCTCCGCAACTTGAGTTAAAACAACAAAATCTATCAAAATGAAAAATCAGACAAATTATTTCTTCGGGCTGCTTTTTAGCTTTTGCATCCTGATTTCCGCCTGCCAGCCCAGCGTCCCTGCTTCTTGGCAAAAATTCATGGACTGCGCCAATACGGCCTGCGTGGCCGAGGTGGTGGCCGTCAAGGACGATTACCTGAAAGACCCAAAGCCGCTGTACGAGGAGTTCATCAAGACCGATGAACGGGGCGAAGACCACTTCGTGGGCTGGCTCTACATCCTACGGGACAGCGTGTTGTTGAACTCCAATTATGGCCCAACGGAAGACCGTGTTGCGATGCAGCAGGCGCTCATTGCTAAATCCAAGGAGTTCGAGAATGACCCGAAGTATGGCACCTGGGCCAAGTCCATCATCGGCGAAATCGAGATGTTGGCCATTGCCTCAGAACTGGAAGATGTACCGCCGATGGAAGGTGGTGCTACGGGCACCTATGCCTTTGAACTGCCGAACGAAGCAGGTTCAGGAGAGTTGGAAGTGTTAGACAATGGGGACGAGACCGTCCGTTTCTCGCTCACAGTGGTCGGCCCACCGCCCGCCCACAACCAAGGCTATATGGAAGGGACTGCCTCGCTCATGGGCAACACGGCTACCATCACCACCACGGAGTACGGTGGCAAATGCGTCATAGACCTGACCTTTGGTGAGGAGGAGGTCGTGGTGAAGACCGTCACGGGCGGCTCAGCCGAATGCGGTTTTGGCAACAACGTCATGGCCGATGGCACCTACAAGCGCACGAGCGACACCAACCCGTTTCCGCCCGTTGCTGGCGATGAGGTGCCCGCTGATTTGGAAAACCTCTGGGTTAGCACCACCGACCCAAAATCTGAGTTGGCCATCGGCGGCGGCAAATACACGGAAATCCATGACTCGAAAGCCGGGCCGAGGATGCCGTTCACCTACCACAAGGCTTGCCCGAAGGAGTGCAACCCTGTTGGCAATACACCTTGCATCCGGGTCTATGGCCAAGACAATGTTTGCTATGCCGTGGTGAAGGTCAATGCCAAGACACTGGAGCTGTCGCAAATCGGCGGCACGGGCAACACCTTGGTTTTCAAACCAAAAGGCTGACCCTGTTCATTGGGCTTTTACTCCCCAATAGGTCACTCAATTAAAATCGCCGCTGCACGGCTGCTCCGTGGCGCCGGGTTTAAAACCCGGCGCCACGGAGCAGCCGTGCAGCGGCGATTTTGTCTGCAAATTGAATTTTAGCTTTCAACTTTCATCATGAAAACAACCATTCTCCCACTTCTTTTTTTGACATTTTTCTTTGCCGCCTGCGGCGAAAAACAAACCCCAGCCCCTGCGACACCACCTGCCGCTGAGCCTGACCTGGGCATCGTCATCGGTGAAAAACTCGGCCTCATCACTCCAACCAACTGTACCCGTGAAGCGGTGCTGGCCGCCTATGGCAACGACGCCAAGGTGGATTCCTTCTACATAATTGACGGGATGTATGGGCAAGGTGTGGTGCTTTTCCCCGACAACCCTCGCCGCCGGGTGGAGATTTATTGGGATGAAAACCTGGACCCGAAGCGGCCCGCCTATATGCGCATAGAAGGCGACAGCACGGGTGCCACCGACTGGAAAACCAGTGAAGGCATCACCATTGGCACCCCGCTGGCCGATTTGGAAAAACTGAACGGAAAATCGTTTGAAATCTCTGGCTTTGGCTGGGATTACGGCGGCTTCGTGACGAACTGGATGGGCGGCAAATTCAACGCTGCGTTGATGATTCGACTGGAACCTACGGCTGAAGAAACTTCCGCTAAAGTGTCGGGTGAGGGTGGGTTCAACTCACAGAACCCAGAAATGCAGGCCGCCAAACCCGTTGTTTCGAGGATGGAGTTCCGGTTCCTTGCCAATGAAACACTACCGGATTGCATCATGGAAAAAGTGAAGGCCGACAAAGAGGAAGCCAAGATGAACATCCTGAAAATGAACATCAACGGCAATGACCATTATTGGCTGCAAAGTGGGGCCGCTGCTTACGATGGCCTTGAGTACGTGTACGAACTGGGCAAGGATGGCAAGTGCGAGGAAGTCTGCCAGATGGGCGGCATGAGAGTACCTCCACCCTGCGAAAAAGCGTACCAAGGGAAACAGTGGGTATTGGTTTGGGAAGAGAAGTAGTAGGGGCATGATTTGATATTTAAGAGTATTAATCAATTACATAAAGAAAGGCTTTGGAGCAACTGCTCCAAAGCCTTTCCACATTTGTATTTTGTTTATAGTGTTCTTTCGGTGCTTACAGCTTCTCGGAAACGTTGACAGCCAGCATGTTCAGCAGGTGCTGAGGAACTGTGCTGTCAGGGCAGAAAAAAAGTTCGTCGCCCTCCTTGCTCTCGTTGTTGATATAGTCGCAAAGGAAAAAATCGGGCAGGAATACCTCCTCGACGCCCAATGAGAACAAGGCGCTGCCTGCGGTGGCCTTGTTGGCAACGAAGTTGGTAGAGACAATCTGGTTCTTGCCAGCGCCGCCTTTTTGCGAGATGAAAACGGCTCCACCAAAAGCGGCTTGGTTCTTCACGAACTTGCATTTCTTCAGGTCCAGCTTGCCGAGGCCGAGGTCGTTGTTGCTGAATATGCCACCGCCGCCCTTACCTGCCCGGTTGCTCACGAAGGTGCAGTTGTCAAGTTGGAGTACGGCCTCGCCCATGTGGCCATTGTTGAAGATGGCTCCGCCTTCTTCTGCGTAGTTCTCCAGGAAAACGCAATTCTTGATAGTGACCGTAGAGCGGCCACCTTTGCCCGAACCATCGTTGAAAAGGGCGCCGCCTGCACGGGTCGGGTTGCCCACCGTGCTCCAACCATCGGCGTGGCCACCTGTGACTACGAAGCCATCGAGCAGCGTACCTGCGTCGGCATTTTTATAGTGAAGGACATTGTATGAGTTGTCGGTTTCAGATTCGGTGCCAATTTCGCCGCTCAGCTTGGTAGGGTGGGCGAACCATCTGCGTTGGCCAAGGCTGGTTTCCGTGCCGTTGAAGCCGCCGTAGAGCTTAACACCGCCCGGAACTTGGAAGGAAATGCCCCTTTGAGCAGGGCTGCAAATGGCGCACTGAGTAGGAAAATAGGTGCCTTCAGCTACCCAGATTTCCATGCCCAAGGCAGCCCCCGCCAGTGCAAGTTGAAGGTCTCCATAGGCATTTTCCCAACTGGTGCCATCGCCAGTACCGTCTTGTTTTACGTAGATTATTTTTGCGAAAGCGTTTGTGACAAAGCCCAATACCAGCAACAAGGGCAGGATAGTGTTTTTCATTGAATGTGCGTTTGTTTTGGTTAATAACGTAAGAATGTCAATTGAATCTGCGGGGGAAAAACGAAGGAGGGAAATAAATCTTATGTAGCTGAGGAAGGAGAAAATTGCATGGCAAAGATAAGGCACAAAACCTGTGACATGCAACCGTGGACAAAAAGCTCGTTGAAAAAAAATGGTGATTGGCCTTGAAATGGCTGTAATTGCTGGATTTTAGGCATACATGTCCAAAAATATTTTTTTTATGCTAAGATAAACGCACCCCATTTTTTTAGCCCAAAAAACCTGTAAAAACCCAAGTAATACTGGGGGTTCGAGCCACAATAGCAGAACCTTAGATTTTGTGACGTGGAAAAACAGCATTTTTGAACAAACAAAGGCGTGGTATTTGGCATAAATATCAAGAGTTGACGGAAATCCCTGTCACAACTGATTGAATACGGTAAAATTCGGAAGCGCTGCAATACGTTTATTGATAGCCATGTTGCAACATACTTGACAGATTCTGGACACAAGACCTGAAACCAAGTTGTTGTAAACCCCGTTCCAGTAAACTTGGTAAATTTGCACAATCAAGCTGTGTGCTATCTCATTCACAATCAATCCGACATGTACTACAGAATCGTCCCATTGCTCATATTGTTGTTTGCTGGTATGGCAATGGCCCAAACTCCGATGCCTATACAGTTGGCAAAATCTTCCGATACCCAAGGGCCAGAAAAGGTGATGGCCTGTGCCGATCAATACGCAGGTACGATTTCATTCAATAATTTTCAGGGCAGCAGCAATGACATTGACCTTGATACGATTTACTTATGTGCAGGCGATCAGATAGGCATCGTACATGCAGGTGATGCCAACCTTTCTGGCGACCCTGAGCCTGGTTTTGCGGGCATCACCTACGCCTACTTGAACTGCGAACCTACCATCAGCGGCCCCGACCTCGCTACCATCCTGACCGAACCTTGCATCATTACCAACCCTGCACCGACAAATGCCCTTTGGGTTACTGGTGGTGGACAGCCAAACGGTAACATTAACTTCAATAATTCGGGTATTTCGCAAAACACCTTCAATAATGGTGACCCAGTGCTCCTTTGGTTTGCACCGATTACCATAGATAGTTTTCCCGGGAGAAAATATGAATCACTTCCGGGAGGCCCAGCTGGCCCTTGCGTGAACATGAACGTGTCGCAGGCTTTCGCCGTGGTTTACTTGAACGAAATAGAGGCTTCGCCCGTGAACACCAATACGGGGCTTAGCGGGTGTCAAGGCAGTTTCCAGGTAACAGGTGGGCTTCCGGAGTTTGACGGAAGCAGTTTTTATAGTTTTGATATTACCTTGGTTGGCAATAACTCCGTAAAGGGTACAATTATCGGTGGCCCTTACACGCATGGTTCAACGGTATATTTTCAAGTGCCCGTCCCAGGTGTTTACAGGATTAATGCAGAAGACGGCAAGAGTTGCGACCTCCCTACAATATTTGCCAACATGAGTGCTTGCACAAGTGTGACGCAAAGCGTACAATCCCTATCCGCTGTTCCCGGCGACAATATCTGCCTCAACGTGACCAGCGAGGCGGGTTTCAACAACATTGCGGGTATGAGCTATGGCCTGACTTGGGATGAAACAGTGTTGCAATACACTGGTGTGACCAACTTGAATCCTATGTTGCCCAATTTTTCGCCCTCCACCAGTTTCAACAGCGGTTTGGGTGATACGCTTATCTTGGTTTGGTTCAACCCTGTAGGTGGGGTGACGCTTCCTGCCGGTGCTGTCATCTACCAGGTTTGTTTTGATGTAATTGGTGGGGATGGAGAATGCACGGAAGTTTCATTTATCAGCCAAACGGGCAACGCAATTGACATTGTCAATTCCCAGGGCGCCCAACTTGGTTTCAATGGCGTGGATGGCACCGTGTGTGTATCCAATTCGGCGATTTTAATGAATTTCAATACGACGCCTGTTACCTGTCCAAATGGGGGCAACGGCAGTTTCACGTTAACCACCAGCAACGGAACAGCACCTTACCAGGTCACTTGGCAGAACGTGAGCGGTGGCCCAGTAGGTGGTCCGGGTACTATCAATATCAGCGGAGGAAGTTTCACGGCCAGCAACCTCTCGGCAGGCACCTACAATGTAACCGTAATTGATAGCGGCAACCCTGCTTCATCGAAGACCCAGCAAGTAACAGTGGCGGGGCCTCCACCACTTGTCATCAATTTTTCCAGTATTGAGCCGCTTTGCAATGGGGGCGATAATGGCGGCCTTACAGCCAATTTAATTTCTGGCGGAATGCCCGTTTTTAACCCATTGAACAGTTACAGCTTTGCTTGGAGCGTGCCTGGTTCAGGCAATTTGCAGAGCATAGGCAGCCTTGTATCAGGAAATTATTCCGTGACTGTCACCAACAATGCCAACCCAACCTGTACGATTGTCGGCTCAACCTTCTTGGACGAACCAACGCCTTTGAATGTTGACGTAGTAACAGCGCCTGCGGCTTGTACGGGCATCGGCGATGGCACCATCTCCGTGACGGTAAGCGGGGGAAGCCCCAATGCCCTTCAAGATTACACCATTTTCTTCCCAACCATCGCAGGCGGTTTTACGCAAGTGAACACCATGGCCTCGGTGTTGGGCCTTGAATCGGATACCTATCCGCTCGTGGTTACGGACTTCAACAATTGCAAAATAGAGCAGGACATATTTGTGCCTGTCATAAAATTGTTGGATTTCAATGTGCTTTATTCCGGAATTGGTTGTGGCAGCCCATGTAGCGGGAGTATTTTAGTCACTGCATTCACCGTAGGTGGAACCCCAAACACCACCTTCAATTTCGACTGGTCTGGCTCTCCGGTGCCACCTCCGCCTGTGGTGGAGACCGCCAATTCCTCTCAGATGGCTGGTCTTTGTGCAGGCAACTTGAATGTGGTCATCGAAACCCCAGATGGCTGTGAACTGGACACCTCGTTTGTGATGGGCGGGGCTTCTGATTTGGACCTAACGCTACTTGCCACGCAGAACGAAAGCTGTGTGCCTGGCAGCAATGGCAGCATCGCCGTTCAGCCGGTGGGTGGCACGCCTTCCTATACTTACACATGGAGCAGCAATGCCAATACAGGCAATAGCAGTGTGGCTGCCAACTTGACGGCTGGCAGCTATTCTGTTACGGTAATGGATTCTGGTGGCTGCAAAGATTCACTGTTGGCCATTGCAATATCGGCCCCGACCCTGCCGAGCATCATCAACCTCCCCGACGATATGGTCTCCTGTTCCAACAGTACGGATGGGAGCCTAACTGTAACCTATGCTCCGGGGAACTTCCCAGTGACTTCCGTTATTTGGTCCAACAGCCAATCGGGGGCGACCATCAGCAATCTGCCGCCTGGCGACTATTCGGTCACCATTACCGATGCGGGCGGCTGCAACATCATCGGAATGGGAGAGGTATTGGCCACTTCCCAAGTTGTCATTGACAGCTTCCAGACGACCCCGCCTAATTGCCCTGGCCTTGGCGGTGGTCAAGTGATTGCTTTTGTGAGTGGTGGCAGTTCACCATATCAATTTGATTGGTCGAATGGCTTGACTGGTCCAGGGCTAAATTCAAACCCCGGACTTTCCGCAGGTACTTATTCCGTCACTGTTTATGATAACAACAACTGTCCTCCCGCCATGGGAACCATCAACTTGGACGACCCTCCCTCCATTGTTGCAGCTTTTTCAGCAATAGATTCAGTCAGTTGCGCCAATGCGGGACAAACTTGCGACGGTATGGCCAATGCAGTTGCTGAATACAGCGATGGAACCACTGGGCAGTTCAATTTTATCTGGATCAGCGGTGAAACCGATAACAACGTGGCCAACAGCACGGCCCAACAGCTATGTTCTGGTTCACAAAGACTTATCGTATCGGATGGGGTTTGCAACGATACCTTTTTCGTGGACATCCCTGCACCTTTACCAATCCTTCCAGGGCAAGACATTCAAAATGTAAGCTGCAACGGCCTTTCCGATGGGGAAATCACCCTAATCCCAAGCGGTGGTACGCCACCATACAACATTGTCTGGCAGGATGGAACCATCGGGCCTGTGATTTCCAACTTGCCAATTGGAAGCTATACTGCAACTATCACAGATGCCAAAAACTGCGATTTCTCGCATTCGGTGCTCATTATTCAACCCTTGCCATTTGAAGCGTTCCTAAACCCCACGCAGACCCAAAACCTCAGTTGCCCTGGTGAGCCAGACGGGTCTATTTCGGTGGTGACGCAGGGCGGTAATATGGGCGACCTTGTTTACCTGTGGCAAAACAGTGTAGCAGGTACAACAGAAGCGACTGCCACTGGCTTACCGGCTGGCACCTATACGGTCACCGTGGTTGACCCCGAAGGCTGCACCGATTCCCTGATGCATACCCTATCAGAACCGCCTCCTATCCAGTTCCGATTGGGCGATGCCGCACAAATTCAATGTTTCGGGCAGACGACCACCATCAGCGTTGACACAGTTTGGGGCGGAAACCCGAATGCTTCCTACGTTTTTTCAAGTGGAACCTGCATTCAACTACAGCTTGGTCAACCCTGCCCCGTGTTGGGCGGAGACCACCTCATCGAGGTGCAAGATGTGCTCAACGGCTGCGTGGTGGACACAACCATCAGCATAGCCGAGCCGCCTGAAATCATTGTGACCTTGCCGCCAACCATAGAAGTTGAGTTGGGCGACACATTGGTTAGGCTCGACCCAACCATCGTTTCAGCCCTGCCAATTGATAGCTTCCTTTGGTCACCGGCCGAGGGGCTTTCCTGCTCCGATTGCAAGAACCCAAGGGTAGTTGCCACCGAGCCAGCTACCTATTTTTTGACCATCATAGATATCAATGGTTGCTCTGCAACGGCACAGGTGTTTGTGGACATAGACCGTAACCGCAATGTCTATATCCCGAATGTCTTCTCGCCCAACGGTGATGGCATCAACGACAAGTTCCAGGTCTTCACAGGCCTAGGCGTCAGCAGAATCAACGCATTCAGGGTTTTCGACCGATGGGGCGAACTGATGTTCGAGGAAAAGGATATTATGCCTTCAAACGATGGTTCCGTGGGCTGGGATGGGGAATTCCGTGGCCAACGGATGCGGCCAGCCACCTTCGTTTATGCCATTGAA
>WBZM01001059.1_pt1 | contig 30509 bp, 29 predicted proteins | sample 5204271 | NCBI WGS metagenome assembly WBZM01 (sample SAMN12344346, study PRJNA552823) | activated sludge metagenome | biome: Activated sludge suspended growth; feature: Nitrification reactor; material: Wastewater; isolation source: activated sludge from nitrification reactor of wastewater... | reverse complement strand
CAAAAAGGCGGCCGTCGACCTCGGGCAGGACGACATGCATGGCAAGGTCGGCCGGCGAAAGGCCGCGGTCCGACCCCGCCCAGTCGCGCCGCCGCGCGGTGGACAGCGCCACCTGGAAGACCGGGCAGCCCGGCGCGTCGAGCGGCGAGGGCGCACCGTCGGCGCCCCTGGCCGAGAAGGCGGTGGCGTTGACGATGGCGGCAGGCGCAAGGCGTGACAGGTCGGCCGCAACCGCCGCCGCTGTCGCGGGCGCCTTGAGCGAGGCCGCGAAGAGGCCGCAGGCCGCAAACCCCCTTTCGCGCAGGGCCGCAATCAGCGCATCGACGGGGCCCGTATCGGCGGCAGTGAGGTAGGAGCGGTAGAAGGTGACGACCGCCAGCGGTGCCCCTGCGGCCCCGGGCGCGGGAATGACGCCGCGCGCAGGGTCGTACCAGCCCCGGTCGGGCACGGTCTTGTCGCCCGGAACGGGGCCGGCATAAAGCCCGGACGCAAGCGCCAGTTGCTGAAGCGCCGCCTGCGCCGCCACCGCGCCGCCGGCATCGCACAGCGCCTGAAGCCGCCTGAGCGTCGAGACCGGCAGGGTCGAGACCTCGTCAAGCTTCGGGTCCTCGCGCCCGTCGGCGGGAAGGACCGCCAGCGCGATGCCCTTGCGCCGCGCCATGTCCTGCACCTGGGCAATGCCGTAGGGCCAGTAGGACGCGCCGCCGATCAGCCGGATCAGGATGCCCCTGGCATGGCAAAGCGTGCGTTCGCCATAGGTGTCGACCGACAGCGGATGCTTCAGCGCCACCAGGTTGCCAAGCCGCAGCGACGGCAGGCTATCGCGGCCCCGCCGCCAGCCCGCGGCGAAGGCGCCGAGGTCGCTGTCGGAAAACGAAAGCACGATCAGGTCGGCCGGATCCTGCCCCATGTCATGGGGGGCCGCCGTATCCTCGAGCCCGTGGCTTTCGCGGAAGACGACGTGCACCGGCGTCAGGCCCCCAGGATTTCGCGGATGGCAGGTTCGTCGATGTCGTGATGCTCGGCGATGACCACAAGGCGCGACTGGCGCGGGGCCGCGCCCCAGGGCCGGTCGTACTGGGTGCGCACCCGTTCGCCCACCGCCTGCACCAGCATCCGCATCGGCTTGCCGGCCACCGCGACATAGCCCTTGACGCGCAGGATGTTCAGCTCGCGCGCCAGCCGCTCGATGGCGGCGACCAGGGCTTCGGGATCGCCCACCTCGGTCAGCGTCACGACGATGCTGTCGAAGTCGTCATGCTCGTGATCGTCGGCGCCGTCGTGGTGCGAGGGCCGTGCCGCGAGATCGTCCTCGGCGGCCGCGTTCAGCCCCAGGACGACGCGCGGGTCGATCCGCCCCTCGGCCATCGGCAGGATCGGCAGGCGGCGCGGCGCCTCGGCGATGATAAGCGCACGCGCGGCCTCGATCTGGTCTTCGGTCGCAAGGTCGGCCTTGGACAGAAGCACGATGTCGGCGCAGGCGATCTGGTCCTCGAACACCTCGGACAGCGGGGTTTCGTGGTCGATGCTTTCATCGGCCAGCCGCTGGGCATCGACCGCCGCCACGTCGGGCGCGAAGCGGCCCGCGGCCACGGCCTCGGCGTCGGCCACGGCGATCACCCCGTCCACCGTGATGCGCGAGCGGATCGCCGGCCAGTCGAAGGCCTTCAGAAGCGGCTTCGGCAGGGCAAGGCCCGATGTCTCGATCAGGATGTGCTCGGGCCGCTGCGGCAGGGCCATCAGCGCCTCGATGGTCGGGATGAAGTCGTCGGCGACGGTGCAGCAGATGCAGCCGTTGGCCAGTTCGACGATGTTTTCCACCGGGCAGTTGTCGTCGGCGCAGGACTTCAGGATGTCGCCGTCCACGCCGACATCGCCGAATTCGTTGACGAGCACCGCCAGGCGCTTGCCCTGCGGGTTCTGCATCAGGTGGCGCACCAGCGTCGTCTTGCCCGACCCGAGAAAGCCGGTGATGACGGTGACGGGGATCTTGGCTAGGTCGGTCATTCGGGGGTCTCCATCGGCGGGATGCGGGCAAGCGACTGCTTGCGGAAGATCTGCGGCCGTTCCCGCCATGGCACGATCCCGTCGGGGGTTGCGGCATAGGCGGCGGCACCTTGGATGATTTCCGCGACATCGGCGGGGCCGAGGCCGCGGTAGACGTAGGACCAGCGCCCCGCGCCGGTCAGCGCGACGTTGCAGCCGTGGTCGCAGGCCGACAGGCATTCGACCGGCACCACGCGCACCGATTCGGGCGCGGCGGCGCGCAGCGCCTCGTAGAGCGCGGCGCCGGGGCGCGGCGCGTCGTCCGGAAGCGGCTGGCCCGCGCGGCAGGTGGTGCAGACATGCAGCGTGACCGGAAGCGCCACCGGGTAATCCTTCAGCCAAGGCGTGGCGGGGGAACCTGCGGGGCATCCTGCGGCGGGCGCAGGGTGCCGGGCCGGTCGCGGAACCCCCGTCCGCGTCGTCCTAATCCTTCGCGCGGGCAGGTCTCCCGGCTTGCGGATACGGGGCTTGCCCCACGCGCGCCTCCTTCCCGGGCTATCCCAGTGGACGGCACGCTCTCCGGTCACGGTCGCGGGGGCGGCTGCGCTTCGGCTTTGTCCCCCGATGGGTCGCAAAGCCTGTCGCATTCCCTCTTCGCCTGTCATAGGACAGGAACCAGCGCAGGTTCCCCTTCGGCCACCTGCCACCCCTTGTCAAGAGAGGTCACGGCATGAGCGAACCCGAGCGCGACGACGACACCCGCCACGCGGTGAAGATGGCGAAGAAGAAGGCCGCCCGTGACAAGATCATGGCGACGAAATCGGGCGAGAAGGGCCTGATCATCGTCCATACCGGCGCCGGCAAGGGCAAGTCGTCCTCGGCATTCGGCATGATCATGCGCTGCATCGCCCACGGCATGCCCTGCGCTGTGGTGCAGTTCATCAAGGGCGCCTGGTCCACCGGCGAGCGCACCCTGATCGAGACTCATTTCGGCGATCTCTGCCAGTTCCACGCGATGGGCGAGGGCTTCACCTGGGAAACCCAGGACAAGGCCCGCGACATCGCCGCCGCCCGCGCCGCCTGGGAAAAGGCCAAGGAACTGATCCGCGACGACAAGAACCGCATGGTGCTGCTCGACGAGATCAACATCGCGCTGCGCTACGACTACATCCCGCTCGACGAGGTGCTGGCCTTCCTGCGCGAGGAAAAGCCGGCGATGACCCATGTGGTGCTGACCGGGCGCAACGCCGCCGAGGGGCTGATCGAGATGGCCGATCTCGTAACCGAGATGACGCTGGTCAAGCATCCGTTCCGCTCGGGCGTGAAGGGCCAGCCCGGGGTCGAGTTCTGAGCGGCGCCGGGGGCTTCGCGCCCCCGGACCCCCGCGGGATATTTTAACCACGATGAAAGGAATGCGGGGTGAAGTGGAACATGCGGTACAGGCGGGGACGCCGATGACCGTCCACGGTGAAAGCATCCCGCTGCCCCGGACAAGTCCGCCCGCGGCGGGATGCCCATCCTCAATCGTCCGCACATTCACCGTGGCGCCAAATATCCCCGCCGGAGGCTCCCGCCGGTTCGGTCCGGGCGGGGGGCGGCGATGAAGGCACTGATGATCCAGGGCTGCGGGTCGAACGTCGGCAAGTCGCTGATCGTGGCGGGCCTGTGCCGGGCGGCGCGGGCGCGCGGGCTGTCGGTCGCGCCCTTCAAGCCGCAGAACATGTCGAACAATGCCGCCGTCACGGCGGACGGGGGCGAGATCGGCCGGGCACAGGCGTTGCAGGCGCTGGCCTGCGGGCTCGATCCCGTCACCGACATGAACCCGGTGCTCCTGAAGCCCGAGACCGATACCGGCGCCCAGGTGGTGGTGCAGGGGCGGCGGCTGGCGACGGTACGGGCGCGGGACTACGCGGCCCTGAAGCCTGCGCTGATGGCGCCGGTGCTGGAAAGCTTCCGCCGGCTGGGCGCGGCGCACGACATCGTGATCGTCGAAGGCGCGGGCAGCCCGGCCGAGGTCAACCTGCGCGCCGGCGACATCGCCAACATGGGATTCGCGCGCGCCGCCGGAGTGCCGGTGATTCTGACCGGCGACATCGACCGCGGCGGCGTCATCGCCCAGATCGTCGGCACGCAGGCCGTCATCGACCCTGCCGATGCGGCGATGGTGGCGGGGTTCCTGATCAACAAGTTCCGCGGCGATCCGCGCCTTTTCGACGACGGCTACCGCCTGATCGCGGCGCGGACCGGCTGGCGCGGCTTCGGCGTGATCCCGCATTTTACCGACGCGGCGAAGCTGCCGGCCGAGGACGCGCTCGACCTGCCGCGCGGCGGCGGCGAGGGGGTGACGGTGGCCTGCCTGCAGTTCTCGCGCATCGCCAATTTCGACGACCTCGATCCGCTGGCGCAGGAACCCGGCGTGCGGCTGGCGATGGTGCGCCCCGGCGAGCCGATCCCCGGGGATGCGCGGCTGGTGATCCTGCCGGGATCGAAATCGACGCGCGGCGACCTTGCCTTCCTGCGCGCCCAGGGCTGGGACATCGACCTGGCCGCCCATGTGCGGCGCGGCGGGCATGTGCTGGGCATCTGCGGCGGCTACCAGATGCTTGGCCGCACCGTCCGCGACCCGGACGGGCAGGAAGGGGCGGCAGGCGAAACGCCGGGGCTGGGGCTTCTGGATGTCGACACGCTGATGTCGCCCGAGAAACGCCTGACGCGCGTCGCCGCCACCCACGCGGCGACGGGCGCGGCGATGGAAGGCTACGAGATTCACATCGGCCGCACCGAGGGCGCCGACTGCGCCCGCCCCTTCGCCCGTGTTGCCGGTCAGCCCGAAGGCGCGGTCAGCCGCGACGGGCGGATCATGGGCAGCTACCTGCACGGCATGTTCGCAGGCGATGCCTTCCGCCGCGCCTTCCTGGCCGGTCTGGGGATAAGCGCACAGGGCGCATCATATGGCCAGGCGGTCGAAGACACGCTCGACGCGCTGGCCGCGCATCTCGAGGCACATGTGGACGTGGCCGGGCTGTTTGCACTGGCGCGCTAGGGTCAGCGCCCCGATCCGGCGTTCTTCCCCGTCGGCCAAGGCGTTCCCCTGCCCGCGGGTACTATGCGGAAGCGGCGTGTCATCTGTGAACGCGGGCCGGCCCCCGGGCAGGGATCGGCGCCGAATTCCCGCCCTGCCGGCACGGCGAAACGTCGCTCCATCGCGCCGCGCAGGCGGGTCGGCATTTCCCCGGGCACCGCGGGTCGGGACGGCAATGGCGCACGTCGCGCCGCCAGCGAAGGATTCCGGCCAGCATGGCCGCCGCGTCGGGTGAAGAACGCTTCACCTTGCCGCAAGCGCCGCGGCCAGTCGCGCCCATTCGGCATCCCCCCCCGGCAGGCCAAGCCGCAGCCAGCGGCCCGACCACGGGAAGATGCGCGACCAGATGCGGGCGCGGGCCAGGCGGTCCTGTGCGGCGCGGGCGTCGGGCGTGTCGTAAAGCCGGAACAGCTCGCACCCGCCAAGCGGTTTCCAGCCGGCGCCTTCCGCCAATGCATCCAGCCGCGCGGCCTCGGCCGCCAGGCGGGCGGTCGTCGCCTCCGCCCAGGCCCGGTCGGCCAGCGCGGCGCGGCCGATGGCGATGGCGGGGCCGGATACCGGCCAGGGCCCGGCCATGTCGGCCAGCGCGGCGATGTCGGGCCGGCTGCCAAGGACGAAGCCGAGCCGCAGGCCCGCAAGCCCGTAGAACTTGCCGAAGGAGCGCAGCACCAGAAGCCCTTCGCGCCCGGTCTGCCCCGCAAGCGACCATGCCGGCTGCGGGTCGGCGAAGCTTTCGTCCACCACCAGCCGCCCGACCTGCCCGGCCAGCGCCAGCAGGTCGGCGGGTGCGAAACGGCGGCCGTCCGGGTTGTTGGGGTTGACCACCACGGCCAGATCGGCGCCGGCCAGCGCGGCAAGGCCGGGCACATCCTCGACCTGCCAGCCGGCGGCCCGCAGTGCGGCGGCGTGTTCGTTGTAGGTGGGCGACAGCACCCGCGCCCGCCCCGGCGGGCCGAGGCGCGGAACCATCTGGATCGCCCCCTGCGCCCCCGACGTGGCAAGGATCGCGCCGCTGACCCCCCAGGCCGCACGCGCCGCCTCGTGCAGCGATGCGATGGCGGCGCGGGTCGGCAGGTTGCGCCAGTCGGCATCGTCCAGGGCAGGCAGCGGCCAGGGCACGCGGTTGATGCCGGTCGACAGGTCGATCCAGTCGGCTGCGGCGCCGCCCCAGGCCCGGATCGCCGCATCGAGGTTGCCGCCGTGATCGCGCGTCACCACAGCACCGCCAGCAGCGCCACGGCGATACCAAGTCCCCACATCGCCCGGCGATAAAGCGCGAGGCCGCGCTCCATCTCGCCCGCGCCGGGGTCGGGAGCACTGCCGTTGACCCAGGGTTCCTCGGCCACACGGTCGGCATAGACTCGGGGGCCCGACAGACGGATGCCCAGCGCATCGGCCAGCGCCGCCTCGGGCCAGCCGGCGTTGGGCGAACGGTGCCGGCGCGCGTCGCGGCGCATCGCTCGCCAGGCGGCCCCGGGGGTGCCCGATGCCAGCGCGAAGACCAGCCCGGTCAGCCGCGCCGGGATCAGGTTCACCCAGTCGTCAAGCCGTGCCGCGAACCAGCCGAAGGCCTCGTGCCGGGGGGTTCGGTGGCCGATCATCGAATCGAGCGTGTTGACCGCCTTGTAGCCGGCGATCCCCGGCAGGCCGAGCACGAGGCCCCAGAACAGCGGCGCGACAATCCCGTCCGAGGCATTCTCGGCCAGGCTTTCCAGCCCGGCGCGGGCTACCCCGGCCTGATCCAGCCGCGCCGGGTCGCGCCCGACGATCATCGCCACCGCCGACCGCGCGCCGTCCAGATCGCCCGCCATCAGCGGGCGGGCCACGGCGGCGACATGATCGTGAAGCGAGCGGATGGCAAGGAATGGCCAGGCGAGGATGCCGGTCAGCACCACGCCCGCCCAGCCGCCCGGCAAGGCCGACTGCACGGCCAGCGCCGCACCCATCGTCACGGCGACGATGGCAACGGCCGCCACCGCGCCCCGCCGGCGGCGCAGCGCAGGGTCCGGGCCTTCGTTGAACTCTTCGTCCGCGAAACGGATCATGCGGCCGATCCAGGTGACGGGATGGCCGATGCGCGCATACCAGCCTTCGGGCCAGCCGAAGGCCGCATCCGCGGCCATTGCCACCACCATCGCCCCTGCGAACATCACGCCCCCCCGCCAATCTCGAAGCGGGTGATCCGGCAAAAACCGGCGGCGCGCAAGCCGGATGCCGCCGCTTGCGGCACCATTCCCGGCAGGAAGAGCAGCGCGCGCGCCGATCCGGTATGCGCCATCGCCCACCCCAGCGCACCGAGACGGCGGGCCAGCGCGGCGGTCGGGTCGGACTTCGGCCCGCGCAATGCCAGCGTGCGTTCGGCCGAAGCCTGCGCCAGCGCCGCAACCGTCTCGGGGCGGGCGCAGGCGGCCGGCCAGGCCTCGGCCAGGTCGGCGATGTCGGGAAAAGCCATGTCGCCGGGCACCGTCCGGCGCGGCGGGCCGAAGAAGCCGCCAAGGATCGTCAGCCGCGGCAGGGCCGGCATGGCGCCAAGGATGCGCCCCTGACGCGAGGCCCAGAGGATGCGCTCGGGCGCCGGGAACATCAGCGGATCGCTTGCCCCTTCCGAGGCCAGGCACAACTCGGCCAGCCGGCGCGCATCCGCCACGCCCGCCAGCCGCGCCAGCGCCACGCGCACGGCGGTCGAGGCCCCTGCCCCGCCGCCCAGCGGCATCGCCGCGCGCAGGACGTAGCGCCCGCGGGGTCCCGCACCCGCCGCCGCCAGCAGGCGGCGCGCGTCGTCCAGCCGGATCGCGGCACCGGCGGGCTGATGCAGCGCGAAGGGGCCGGGCAGCCGGTGGCCGCGCACGGCCAGCGCCGGGCAAGGCAGCGTCACCAGCGCCACCGGGCCCGAGGGGCCGAGGCGGCCCTGAAGCAGCTCGCCGAAATGGCCCGCCACCGTGATCGCAGCCGCCGTCATCCGAAGGTCCGGTTGACGCAGGCGACGGACCAGCCGCCGGGGTGGCGGCGCAGCACGGTCAGCGACAGCGGCGCGACTTCGAAGGCAAGGCCCAGGCCGGGGCTGCCCAGCGCCAGCGCCAGCGCCGCGCGCGCCACGCCGGCGTGGGCGACGATGGCCGTGCGCCCGCCGGGCAGCGCGGCCAGCGCCGGGGCGACGCGGGCGCAGACATCGGCGAAGCTTTCGCCCCCCGGCGGCCGGTGATCGGCCAGCGCCGCGCCCGAAAGCGGACCCAGGTCGGGCAGGCTGGCCGGGTCGGCCCCTTCCCAGGCGCCGAAGTCCTGTTCCCACAGCCGCGCATCGGCGGTGGCGGGAAGGCCGGGAAAAACCGCTTCGGCGGTCTGGCGGCAGCGCAGCGCGGGCGAAACGACCAGCCGGTCAGGACCGCCGACCCCCGCCCGCAGCGCCGCCAGCGCCGCCGCGCCGGGCAGATCGGCCGGCACGTCGCTGCGCCCGGCCAGCCGGCCGCCCGTCCGCGCGGGCGCGTGGCGGATCAGCAGGATCTCGGTCGCTGGCAGGGCGGTCATGGTCGCGAACGGGCCTTTTCAATCGCGGCGAAGGGTGGTTCTTAGGGGCCGCACCAGGGGGAACGGCCGATGACGGCGACACTCATCACAGGCGGCGCGCGCTCGGGCAAGAGCCTTTTGGCCGAAGCCCGCGCGCTTTCCCTGCCCGGCCGCCCCGTCTATATCGCCACCGCCACGGCAGGTGACGCCGAGATGGAGGCGCGCATCGCCGCCCACCGCGCCCGCCGCGATGCCCGCTGGACCGACGTCGAGGCCCCGCTCGACCTTCTGGGCGCACTGACGCTTACCGACGGACAGGGCGCGCGGCTGGTGGATTGCCTGACGCTGTGGCTGTCGAACCTGATGTTCGCGGGGCGTGACTGGCGGGCCGAGGGCGAGGCGCTGGCCCGTGCGCTTCCGTCGCAGGTCAGCCCGGTCATCCTTGTGACAAACGAAGTCGGGCTGGGCATCGTGCCCGACAACGCGCTGGCACGCGCCTTCCGTGACGCGGCCGGAACCCTCAACCAGACGATTGCCACCGCCTGCGACGAAGTGATCCTCGCCGTGGCCGGACTGCCCATCAAGGTGAAATGATGACCGAACTTCTGCCTGCCGCCTCCTTCGCCGACCTGCGCGCGCGCCTTGCCGCCCTGCCGCAGGCCGATGCCGCCGCCGCCGAGGCAGCGCGGGCGCGACAGAACAGCCTGACCAAGCCGCCCGGGTCGCTGGGGCGGCTCGAAGACCTTGCGGTGTTCATGGCGGGCTGGCAGGGCGCTGAAAAGCCGGTCATCGGCCGCGCGCAGGCGCTGGTCTTCGCCGGCAACCACGGCATCTGCGCCAAGGGCGTGAACCCCTACCCGCAGGAGGTGACCGCCCAGATGGTGGCGAACTTCCGTTCGGGCGGCGCGGCGATCAACCAGCTTTGCGCGGCCAGCGGCGCCGATCTCGACGTGATCGCGCTCGACCTCGACCGGCCGACCGGCGACTTCACCGAGGGCCCGGCGATGACCGAGGCCGAGACGCTAGACGCGATGGCGCGGGGCGCGGCGGCGGTGGACCGCGGCGCGCAGGTGCTGGTGCTGGGCGAGATGGGGATCGGCAACTCGACCGTCGCTGCCGCGCTGGCGCGGGCGACCTTCGGCGCCCACGCGAACGACTGGGTCGGCCCCGGCACCGGGTCGGACGCCGACGGCATGAGCCTCAAGGCCCGGGTGATCGAGGCGGGCATCGCCCGCCATGCCGGCGTTCAGGGTGACCCGCTCGCCACGCTGGCCGCCCTTGGCGGGCGTGAACAGGCGGCGATCTGCGGCGCGGTGCTCGCAGCGCGGGCGGCGCGGATTCCGGTCATCCTCGACGGGTTCATCTGCACGGCGGCGGCGGCCGCGCTGCACCCGATCGCGGGCGTGCTCGACCATTGCATCGTCGGCCACGCCAGCACCGAACCGGGGCACCGCCGGCTTCTGGCCGCCATCGGGAAAGAGCCGGTGCTGGAAATGCGGATGCGGCTGGGCGAAGGCTCGGGCGCGGCGCTGGCGCTCGGGGTGCTGCGCGCGGCGCTGGCCTGTCACAACGGCATGGCGACCTTCGCCGAAGCCGGCGTCTCGGGGGGCTGAGATGGGCGCGGCGCGGCGCCTGGCCGAAGCGCGGCTCGCCCTGGCGCTCCTGACGCGCCTGCCCGTGGGCCGCCTGCCCGATCCCGCGCCCCCCCTGGCCGCCAGCGCCTGGGCCTGGCCGCTCGCGGGCCTCGCCGCCGCGATCCTGCCCGCGCTGGTCTTCTGGGCCGCCCCGTTACCGCCGCTGATGGCCGCGCTTCTCGCGCTGGCGGCAGGCGTCGTCGTGACCGGCGGCCTGCACGAGGACGGCCTGTCGGACGTGGCCGATGGCTTCGGCGGCGGACCAACGCGCGAGCGCAAGCTTGAAATCATGAAGGATAGCCGCATCGGCAGCTACGGCGCGCTGGCGCTGGCGCTGGGGCTTGGCCTGCGCGCCACCGGGCTGGCGGCTGCACCCGACGCGTGCACGGGCGCGGCGGCGCTGCTGGCGCTGGGCGCGGCCAGCCGGGCGGGGCTGCCTGCGGCAATGGCCCTGCTGGCACCCGCGCGGCCCGGCGGGCTGGGCGCTGCCGCCGCCGGAATCGAACCGCCCGCGGTCTGGGCCGCCCTCGCGCTCGGCGCGGCGGCGCTGCTGCTGACCGGGCATCCGCTTGCCGTCCTTGCGGCGATGGCGCTCGCGGGCGCTGGCATGACCCTTCTGGCGCGGCACCAGATCGGCGGCTTCACGGGCGACACCCTGGGGGCAACCCAGCAGGCGGCCGAAATCGCCGGCTGGATCACCCTTGCCGCGCTTTGGGCGCCGGCGCACTGACACCGCCCTTTCATCGTGGCGGAAATATCCCGATGGGGGTCCGGGGGAAGCAGCGCTTCCCCCGTCTCGTCTCCGGTCCTCAGCCGCGCGCGGCGCGGATCGACTCTTCCAGCTTGCCCAGCGCCTCGGTGAACACCGCATCCTGAATGGTGATCGGCGACAGGAAGCGGATCACGTTGCCGTGCACGCCGCAGGTCAGCAGCAGAAGCCCGCGCTTCAGCGCCTCGACCCGGACCTTGCCGGTGAAGTCGGCCGAGGGCTTGCCGCCGACGTTGAACTCCACCGCGTTCATGAAGCCGGGGCCGCGGATGTCGACGATCTCGGGCACATCGTCGCGCAAGCTGGCGAGATGCTGCTTGAGCCGCCCGCCCAGCTGGTTGGCGCGGTCGCACAGGCCTTCTTCCTCGATCACGTCGATGACGGCGTTTGCCGCGGCGATGCCCAGCGGGCTGCCGCCGTAGGTGCCGCCCAGACCACCCGGCGCGGGGGCGTCCATGATCTCGGCCCGGCCCGTCACGGCGGCCAGCGGGAAGCCGCCGGCCAGCGACTTGGCCATCGTCGTCAGGTCGGGCTGCACATCGTGATGTTCCATTGCGAACATCTTGCCGGTGCGGGCGAAACCGGTCTGCACCTCGTCGGCGATCAGCAGGATGCCGTGCTCGTCGCAGATGGCGCGCAGGCGCGACATGAATTCGCGCGGGGCCTCATAGAAGCCGCCCTCGCCCTGCACGGGTTCGAGGATGATCGCCGCGACGCGCTTGGGGTCGACATCGGCCTTGAACAGGTAGTTCAGCATGTCGATCGACTGGTCGACGCTGACACCGTGCAGCGGGATCGGGAAGGGAACGTGGAAGACGTCGTTCGGCATCGCGCCGAAGCCCACCTTGTAGGGCACGACCTTGCCGGTCAGCGCCATGCCCATGAAGGTGCGGCCGTGGAAGGCGCCGGTGAAGGCGACCACGGCCTGGCGGCCCGTCGCGGCGCGGGCGATCTTGATCGCGTTCTCGACGGCCTCGGCGCCGGTGGTGACGAAGATCGTCTTCTTGTCGCCCTTGCCCGGCACCATGCCGTTCAGCCGTTCGGCCAGACGGACGTAGTTTTCGTAGGGCAGCACCTGGTGGCAGGTGTGGGTGAAGCGGTCGATCTGTTCCTTGACGGCGGCGATCACCTTGGGGTGGCGATGGCCGGTGTTCAGCACCGCGATGCCGCTGGCGAAGTCGATGTAGCGGTTGCCCTCGGCATCCCAGACTTCGGCGTTCTCGGCCCGCTGGGCGAAGATCTGGGTCTGCACGCCCACGCCGCGGGAAATGGCACCCTTGCGGCGGGACTCAAGCTCGGCATTCGACATGGAATCTCTCCTCGGTTGGTCGGCCCCTTCTAGCGCGAAGCACCGGTCCGTTCAATATTGTAGATGGTCGCTAAATAATTTAAGCAATCAGGGCAGACAGGGGACTCGGATGGATTTCGACACCGGATCGCGGCTGAAGCAGGAACGCGAAAAGCGCAAACTGTCGCAGCGCCAGCTTGCGGCGCTGACCGGCGTGACCGGCGGCATGATCTCTCTGATCGAGCAGAACCGCACCAGCCCCTCGATCGCCACGATGAAGAAGCTGCTCGCCGGGCTTGGCATCCCGCTGAGCGAATTCTTCGCCGCCGGGGAACCGGCCGAGACCAAGTGGCACTTCGCCCGCGAGGAACTGCGCGAAATCACGCCCCAGGGCGAGGGCGGCGAGGCGGGGGTGCGCTTCTTCCAGGTCGGGCAGCCGGGGGCAAGCGCGCTGCTGATCCTTTACGAAACCTACCAGCCCGGCGCCGACACCGGGCCCGAGCTTTACAGCCACGACGCCGAGGAGGGTGGCGTGGTCGTCTCGGGCGAGATCCTCGTGACGGTCGGGTCGGACACCCGCCTTCTGAAGGCGGGCGACGGCTACCTGTTCAACAGCCGCCAGCCGCACCGCTTCCGCAACCCCGGCCCCGGTGCCTGCGTCATCGTCAGCGCCTGCACGCCGCCGACGTTCTGACCGCCCTTACGCCAGGTGGTCGCGGAACGCGGCCACGACCTGTTCGTAGACCGACCGCTTGAAGGGCACGATCTCCGCGACCATCTGGTCGGCGCCGATCCACCGCCAGCACGAGAATTCGGGATGGGGCGTGTCGATGCGCACCTGATCGTCCCGGCCCAGAAAGCGGAACAGGAACCATTTCTGCCGCTGGCCGCGATACCGGCCGCCCCAGACCTTGCCCAGCAGCTCGGGCGGCAGGTCGTAGGTCACCCAGTCGGAGGTCTTGGCGACGAACTCGACCAGGTCGGCGGTGACGCCGGTTTCCTCCCACAGTTCACGCAGCGCCGCCTCGCGCGGCTTTTCGCCCTCGTCGATGCCACCCTGCGGCATCTGCCAGGCGGGCGACGGGCTGTCCAGACGCTGTCCCGCAAGGATCAGGCCGTCGGGATTCATCAGCACGACGCCCACGCAGGGACGGTAGGGAAGCTCGTCGGGGGGGATCGCGGTCATGGTCGGTCCGGGGCGCAGGCGGTCGGGGGCCGGTTGCCCGGCCCCCCGGGCCGTCATTCCTTGGGTTCGATGGCCGTCAGGCCGTGCAGGATGTCGATGGCATAGGCCAGCTGATAGTCCTCTTCGCGCAGCTTGGCCGAATCCTCGGCGCGGCGCTGTTCTTCCTCCAGCACGCGCTTTTCGTCCTCGGTCATCGAGTCGTTCGACAGGCTGCCGCGCAGATCGGCCTCGGACCGTTCGCGGTCGGCCGCCGATTGCGGGGTCTCCGCCGCGGCTTCGGCATCGGCGGGCTTGGCCGGCGGCTGTTCCACCCAGATGTCGGGCGAAATGCCCAGCGACTGGATCGAGCGGCCCGACGGCGTATAGTAGCGCGCCGTCGTCAGCCGCATCGCGCCGCCGCCCTTCATCGGCATCACCGTCTGGACCGAGCCCTTGCCGAAGCTCTTGGTGCCGACGACGATGGCGCGGCGGTGGTCCTGCAGCGCGCCGGTCACGATCTCGGACGCCGAGGCCGAACCGCCGTTGATCAGCACCACCACCGGCTTGCCGTCGATCAGGTCGCCCGGTTCCGCGTTGAAGCGCTCGCTGTCCTCGGGGTGGCGTCCTCGGGTCGAGACGATCTCGCCCTTGTCGAGGAAGGCGTCCGAAACGGCGATGGCCTGCGTCAGCAGCCCGCCCGGGTTGTTGCGCAGGTCGATGACCACGCCGTCGATCTTGTCGATGCCGCCGGCCTCGTCGATCGACTTCTTCAGCCCTTCTTCCAGGTTCGGATAGGTCTGGTCGTTGAACGTGGTGATGCGCGCCACGACTGCCTTGCCCTCGACCCGCGTCTTCACCGCGGTCAGCTTGATCGTGTCGCGGATGATCGAGACGTCGAAGGGCTTTTCCACCCCCTTGCGCGCGATGGTGATGACAATCTCCGACCCGACCGGCCCGCGCATCTTGTCCACCGCCTGGTCAAGCGTCAGACCCAGCACGCTTTCGCCGTCCACATGGGTGATGAAGTCGCCCGCCTGGATGCCGGCCTCGGCCGCAGGCGTGCCGTCGATGGGCGACACGACCTTGATGAAGCCTTCCTCCTGCGTCACCTCGATGCCGAGGCCGCCGAATTCACCCTTGGTCTGCACCCGCATGTCGTCATAGGCATCGGGCGGCATGTAGCTGGAATGCGGATCAAGCGAGGTCAGCATCCCGTTGATCGCCGCCTCGATCAGCTTGCCCTCGTCGGCAGGCTCGACGTAGTCCGCCCGGATGCGCTCGAAGATCGAGCCGAACAGGTCGAGCTGCTCGTAGACCGAGGCGGGCTTGTCGGCCTCCTGCGCGACCAGTGGACCGGCGACCTGCGTCGTCAGAAGCACACCCGCCGCCGTGCCGCCCAGCGCGGCCATCAACATCTTCCTCATCGCGCGTCCATTCCTTCGGTCATTCTGCGGTTTCCCGGAACCAGGGCGCCGGGTCGAGCGTGGTCTTGCCCTGCCTGAGTTCCATATAAAGCGTTTCCGTCCGTCCGGCGCCACTGCCTTCTTCTGCGGCGTCCGCGGCGGTGTCGTCGCCCGTCATCAGGCCCAGGGGTGCGCCTGCGTCCACCACGTCGCCGGTTTCGCCGTAGACCGTGCCCAGCCCGGCCAGGATCAACAGATACCCTGCCGCCGGTTCGAGGATCATCACATTTCCGTAGTCGAGAAGCGGCCCGCGGTAGCGGATCGTCGCGGGCCAGGGCGCGGTCACCAGCGCGGCAGGCCGCGTGGCGATCAGGATGCCGGGGCGGACGATGCCGGCGGCGTCTGCCTCGCCGGCGCGGCGCAGAAGCGTGCCGTAGACCGGCAGCGGCAGGCTGCCCTTGGCCGCCCCGAAGTCCTCCATCGGTGCGCTGACGTCGGTCTCCATCTCGATCAGGCCGCTGGCAAAGCCGTCCAGCGTCTCGACGCTCGCCAGAAGCTCCTTCAGCTCCTCGGGGTCTTCGAGGAAGCGGCGCGGCAGGTCGGTGCGGTCCTGCATGGCCTGGCTCAGCGCGGTGCGCGCCTCCTGCGCGGCGGTCAGTCCCCGGCCCAGCGTATCGGCCGCCTCGGTCTGAAGGCGGCGCAGGTCGGCGACCTCCTGCAGACGCTCCTGCAGCGCCTTCGCCTCGGCCTGAAGCGCCGGCGTCACCGCCGACAGGATCAAGGCCGAGCGCACGGTGCCTTCCGGCCCTCCGGGGTGCAGAAGCGACAGCGGCACCTCGCCCGATTCCATCGTCGCCATCACCGCCAGAAGCTGGCCGATGCGGTCGCGCTTGGCCTCGAACTCGGCGGCGATCTCGCGTTCGCGGATCGCGGCACGGCGCAATCCGTCACGCAGCGCGCCAAGCCCGGATTCGTAGGCGCGGATGGTGCGGGTCAGCGCCGCCACCCGGTCGCGCGCGCCCTTCGCCGCATTCAGCGCCTCGACGGCCCCGCGCAGGTCGTCGGCCGCCTGGCGTGCACCTTCGGCCGGGGCATCGCTGCCGGCCTGCGCCAGCGCCGGCAGGCAGCCGGACGCAAGTGCAATGGCAAGGGCGGCGGCGCGCAGGATCACGGGCGGCAGATCAGGCTGTGCCCGGTCATCTCGGGCGGGACGGGAAGACCCATCAGATCGAGGATCGTCGGCGCAAGGTCCGACAGCCGCCCCTGCCGCAACGACACGCCTTGCGGCCCGCCGACAAGGATCACCGGCACCGGGTTCGTGGTGTGCGCCGTGTGCGGCCCCCCGGTTTCGGGGTCGACCATCACCTCGCAGTTGCCGTGGTCGGCGGTCACGATCATTGCCCCCCCGGCATTCTCCAGCGCGGCGACGGCACGGGCCAGGCCGCGGTCCACCTCCTCGCAGGCGCGCATGGCGGCAGGCAGGCTGCCGGTATGGCCCACCATGTCGGGGTTGGCGTAGTTCACGACGATCAGGTCATAGCCCTTCCCGATCGCCGCGACGAAATGGTCCGTCACCTCGGGGGCCGACATCTCGGGCTGCATGTCGTAGGTCGCCACCTTGGGTGACTTCGCCATGTAGCGGTCTTCGCCCGGCTCGGGCGTTTCCTTGCCCCCGTTGAGGAAGAAGGTGACGTGCGGGTATTTCTCGGTCTCGGCCAGGCGGAACTGGGTCTTGCCGTGTTTCGCCACCCAGGCGCCCAGCGTGTTGACGATATCGCGCTTGGGGTAGACGGTCGCCATGTAGGCGTTGTGCGCGTCTGAATATTCGACCATGCCCAGAAGCGCCGCCCAGCGTGGCCGCGCCCCGGTGTCGAACCCAGCGAAGCCGGGCTGGCCGATGGCCGCCAGGATTTCCCGCGCGCGGTCGGCCCGGAAATTGAGGCAGAAGAACCCGTCGCCGTCCTTCGCCCCCGCATAACCGGCCACCACCGTCGGCGCGATGAATTCGTCCGTCTCGCCCCGGTCCTGCGCCTGCGCCACAGCGGCCAGCGGGTCCGGCGCCGCTTCGCCGCGCCCGCCGATCATCGCGGCATAGGCGCTGCCAACCCTTTCCCAGCGGTTGTCGCGGTCCATCGCGTAATAGCGCCCGACCACCGTCGCGATGCACGCGCCCTGCGGCAGCCCAGCTGCCAGCCGCGCGATGAACCCGTCGGCCGAGGTCGGCGCCACGTCGCGCCCGTCGGTGATGGCATGGATCGCGACCGGAACCCCCGCCCCTGCGATCATCCGCGCGGCTGCCAGCGCATGGGCGATGTGCCCGTGCACCCCCCCGTCCGAGATCACGCCCATCAGATGCGCCGTGCCGCCGGTGGCCTTCAGCCGTTCGACGAAGTCCAGAAGCGCATCGTTCCCGAAGAAACTTCCGTCCTCGATCGCCAGGTCGATCTGGCCCAGATCCATCGCCACCACGCGCCCCGCGCCGATATTGGTATGGCCGACCTCGGAATTGCCCATCTGCCCGGTCGGCAGGCCCACGTCCCGCCCATGAGTCACCAGCAGCGCGTGGGGGCAGGTTTCCATGATCCGGCGGAAGGTCGGTACACGCGCCTGCGCCACCGCGTTGGCCATGCGGTCCTCGCGCCAGCCCCAGCCATCGAGGATGCACAGGACGACGGGTTTCGGGATGGGCATGCGGCGATCCTTGTGGTTGCGGGCCACGTTCTAGGACGCCTGTCACGCCACCGCAACAGCGTGGCGCGCCGTCATGCGGTCCCTCCGGCTGGCATCCCGCCCGGACGGCCCTTCCGGAACCACGCGATGGCATCCTCCAGCCGATCGTCGCCCCAGAACAGTTCGCCACCGACGACGAAACTCGGCGCACCGAAGATGCCGTGTGCCCGCGCCTCATCGGTCGCCTCGAGATAGGCCTGCCCGATCCTGTCCGACATCGCGCGGGCGACGATCTCGTCCCGATCCTTTCCAAGCTCGCGCAGCGTGTCGCCCAGGTTGGGTTCACTGCCGGCCGCCTCGCCCTCGTCGAACCACCGGCGATAGGTGGCGCAGACGTAGTCGCGGCACCACCCTTCCTGCCGGGCAAGGATGGCGACGCGGTTGGCAAGATCGAACTCGGCCAGCGGATAGGGCGCCGGAAGCCGCGGCTCCAGCCCGTACATGGCGGCGCGCCGTCCGATGTCGCGCCACATGTACTGCGCCTTGACCGGCTTGTTGGCGAAGGGAATGTTGTTCATTTCAACCATGATGGCCCGGACGCTGAACGGCCTCCAGTCGAACCGGATGCCGGTCCGCCGTTCGATCTCGGGCAGGCGCGAGACGGTCAGGAGCGTGTAGGTGCTGCCGATCGAGAACCAGAACTCGATGTCGTGCATTCGAGGCCTCCAGACTCGGGTGGGCGGCGCTTCCCGAGCGACATTATGAACCGGCTTCCGGGGAAGGCAATCGGCTGCGGCGCACGGTGCCGCCGGCGTTCGGCGGATGACCCGGAACCGCCTATGCCCGGTGATAGGGCCCACCCGACAGGATCGTCGCGGCGCGGTAAAGCTGTTCGGCCAGCATGACGCGCACCAGCATGTGCGGCCAGACCATCCGCCCGAACGACAGCGCCGCCTCGGCGCGGTCGCGCAAGCCCGGCGCGATGCCGTCGGCACCGCCGATGATGAAGGCCGCGTCCTGCCGCCCGCCGTCGCGCCAGCGCGCCAGCTGCGCCGCGAATTCGGGCGAGGACATCACCTGCCCGCGCTCGTCCAGGCAGCAGACCAGTGCGCCGGCAGGGATCGCGCGGGCCAGAAGCTGGGCCTCGGCGTCCATGCCGCCGCCCTTCCTGTCCTCGACCTCGACGACCTGCGCCGGGCCAAGGCCCAAGGCCCGCCCGGTCTTGCCGAAACGATCGAGGTAGTCGTCGGTCAGCACGCGCTCGGGGCCCGACCGCAGCCGGCCCACCGCACAGACATGAACCCGCATCAGACCGTGCGCGAGGCCGGCGCGTAGGCAGCGCCCGCGGGCATCCACATCTTTTCAAGCTGGTAGAAGTCGCGCACCTCGGGGCGGAAAACGTGAACGATCACGTCGCCCGCATCGATCAGCACCCAGTCGCCCTGATCCTTGCCCTCGATCTTGACGCTGCGCCCGAACTCCTGCTTCAGCCGGTCCGCCAGCTTTTCGGCGATGGCGCCGACCTGGCGCGACGACCGGCCCGAACAGATGACCATGTGGTCGGCCACAGAGGACCGCCCGCGCAGGTCGATGGCGACCACGTCTTCGGCCTTGTCGTCATCAAGCGAGGAAAGAACCCGTGCCAGAAGCCGGTCGCTGGTCACGTCGGAAGGCAGGCCCTTCATGGGCCCCGCCTGTGCAGCCCGGTCCCCGGCTGCGGAAAGGGAAGATGACAGAACATTGTCCTCCAGGGTTTCGCACCGCATTGCCCCGGCGCCAGGTATGGTTCCAACGTAGCATCCGACTGTGACATTCTCAAGGAACGGGGGCGAAGTTTCCCGGCGCCCCCTTCGGGGCCGACCGCGCGGCCTGTTGCCTCGGGCCGGATTCGGGCGTAGAAGGCGCGGTCATGATCCGGTTCTTCGACATGGACGACCGCGCCCGCCTGCCGTGGCGCTTCTTCGGCGAAAGCCTCGCGCTTCCCGCCAGGGGCTGAACCGCGCCCCGGCCCCTTGCAGGCCGCGCCTGCCCCCTCCATGTCCCGTTCCATGCGCCCGACAAAGCGAAAGTGATGAAAATGCCCGGCCCGAGAACCCTTTACGACAAGATCTGGGATGCCCACGTCGTCGACCAGTCGGCGGACGGCACCTGCCTTCTCTACATCGACCGCCACCTCGTGCACGAGGTGACCAGCCCGCAGGCCTTCGAGGGGCTGCGCATGGCGGGGCGCAAGGTGCGCGCGCCGGAAAAGACCATCGCCGTGCCTGACCACAACGTGCCGACGACGCCGGGCCGCGAAAAGCACATCGACAACGAGGAATCCCGCATCCAGGTCGAGGCGCTGGACAAGAACGCGCGGGACTTCGGCATCAACTACTATCCGGTGTCGGACATCCGGCAGGGCATCGTGCACATCGTCGGCCCCGAACAGGGCTGGACGCTGCCGGGCATGACCGTGGTCTGCGGTGACAGCCACACGGCGACCCACGGCGCCTTCGGTGCGCTCGCCCACGGCATCGGCACGTCCGAGGTGGAACACGTCCTGGCCACCCAGACGCTGATCCAGAAGAAATCGAAGAACATGAAGGTCGAGATCACGGGCAAGCTGCGCCCCGGCGTCACGGCCAAGGACATCACCCTGTCGGTGATCGGCGCCACCGGCACCGCCGGCGGCACCGGCTATGTCATCGAATACTGCGGCGAGGCGATCCGCGACCTGTCGATGGAAGGCCGCATGACCGTCTGCAACATGGCGATCGAGGGCGGCGCCCGCGCCGGCCTGATCGCGCCGGACGAAAAGACATTCGAATACGTCAAGGGCCGCCCGCACGCGCCCAAGGGCGCCCAGTGGGAAGCCGCGCTGGCCTGGTGGAAGACCCTCTTCACCGACGAGGGTGCGCATTTCGACAAGGTCGTCACGCTGAAAGGCGAAGACATTGCCCCCGTCGTGACCTGGGGCACCTCGCCCGAGGATGTGCTGCCCATCACCGGCACCGTCCCCGCGCCCGAAGACTTCGAGGGCGGCAAGGTCGAGGCCGCGCGCCGCTCGCTCGAATACATGGGCCTCAGGCCCGGCATGAAGCTCGAGGACATCCAGATCGACACCGTCTTCATCGGGTCGTGCACCAACGGCCGCATCGAAGACCTGCGCGCCGCGGCGGCGATCCTGAAGGGCAAGAAGATCAAGGAAGGCATGCGCGCGATGGTGGTGCCCGGCTCTGGCCTCGTCCGCGCCCAGGCCGAGGAGGAGGGCATCGCCCAGGTCTTCATCGACGCCGGCTTCGAATGGCGTCTGGCCGGCTGCTCGATGTGCCTGGCGATGAACCCCGACCAGCTTTCGCCGGGCGAACGCTGCGCAGCCACGTCGAACCGCAACTTCGAAGGCCGTCAGGGTCGCGGCGGACGCACCCACCTGATGTCGCCCGCGATGGCGGCGGCGGCGGCGGTGACCGGCCATCTGACCGACATCCGCAGCATGATCTGACGCCGCCGTCGCATCCCCGACCCGATTCGGGCCGGTCCGGTTGTCCACCGGGCCGGCCCTTTTCTTTTGCCCTGCGGCAAATTGGGCACAAATATGGCATCAGTTAGGCAAAATTGTCCGCGATCCTTCTTTCGGACGCAGTTTTGCCTTAATGTTTGCCGTGGGCCTTCGGGTCCGCGGGTGTGACAACGACAAGAATACAGGTGGTGTTGTGATTATGCGTTTTGTCGCCGGCCTCGTGCTTGGCGCGGTTATTTCTTTTTCGGGTGCTCAGGCTGCAACGCTGACGGTGGACAGCGTGTCTGGCGCGTGGACGAACCCCGTGACCACCAACAAGACGTGGGGGGCCATCACTGGCGTCGGAACCGACGACATCGCCTGGGGCATCCCCTGGTCGACCATAGACCAGCGCAGCACCTACGATTTCGACGGCGGCACCCCCGTGACCGCGACAACGCCCACGACCTTCCTGATCGGGTCGTACACGCATGAAAACTGGACGATCTACAGCAGTTCCGACCGGCTTCTGCAGGCCGACCTGGCGGTGAACGTCGCGGGCTTCGCCGGCGGTCTTGCCTATTCGCTCTTGTCGGCCTTCACCTTCACGCATGACGAAACGCTGAACAACGCCGCCTGCCCGGCCGGGACGAACCCCTGCGGCGACCTCGTGACCGTCACGAACACGACCAGCGGCTCGACCGTCATCACGGTTGGCAACACGATCTACACGCTCATCATCGACGGCTTCGTCCAGGCCTTGGGCGGGCCGGTCGTGACCAGCTTCCTGACCGCCGAACGCCAGGCGACCACGCTCTACCTTCAGGCGCGGCTCGACATCACGACCATTCCGCCCACGCCCGTGCCGCTTCCGGCCTCGGGCCTGGTGCTGGGCGCGGCCCTCGGCGGGCTTTACATCGTCCGCCGCCGCCGCGGCGCCTGACCTGCCACCCAACTCGGGACTGGAATCCGGGGGCGGTCTTGTGTAGACCGGCCCCCGCCCCATTTCGCTGACTCAGGATCCCCCAGGATGGACAAGTTCACCAAGATCACCGGCGTCGCGGCACCCATGCCGCTGGTCAACATCGACACCGACATGATCATCCCCAAGCAGTTCCTGAAGACGATCAAGCGGTCGGGCCTTGGCAAGAACCTGTTCGACGAGATGCGGTTCAACCCCGACGGGTCCGAGATCGCCGGTTTCGTGCTGAACCAGCCCGCCTACCGCAAGGCGCAGATCCTGGTCGCGGGTGACAACTTCGGCTGCGGCTCATCGCGCGAACACGCGCCCTGGGCGCTTCTCGACTTCGGCATCCGCTGCGTGATCTCGACCTCGTTCGCCGACATCTTCTTCAACAACTGCTTCAAGAACGGCATTCTGCCGATCGTGCTGCCGAAGGAACAGGTCGACGTGCTGATGGACGACGCCCGCAAGGGTGAAAACGCCCGCATCACCGTCGATCTGGCAAGCCAGACGGTGACGGCGGCCGACGGGCAGGAATTCCATTTCGAAGTTGATGCCTTCAAGAAGCATTGCCTGCTGAACGGCCTCGACGACATCGGCCTGACGCTGGAAAAGGCCCCGGCCATCGACCGGTTCGAGGCTTCGGCCGGCCAGGCGCGGCCTTGGGTCTGAAAACCGAAGCGATACAACATCTTGGGCCGCCCCTCGGGGCGGCCTTTGTCTTTTCCGCTTTCGCCGGATTCCTGAACCGAAATTGATGCAAAGCCGCACCAGTTTGACCACGAAAAGGCCGCATTGCCCCCATTAACCTTAAGCCAGCGTTGCCAGGGGTTCGGGAATTGGGCAAAAAAATGGCAAGAATGCGGCAGGCTGCCACAATTGGCGGTCTGACCTATGGGACAAGGGGCCGGCAGCGCATCGGTTCCGACCATCTGCACGAGGCCACGGCAGTGATTTCAAGGCTCGCTAGCGCCTTCGTGCGCGGCATTCTGGTCATGGTGCTGATCGCCACCCCGGCGCTCATCCTTCCCGGCATGACCCAGGACACGACGCAGGTCGTCGCGCTCGTGGCGTTGTTCGCCGCGGTTCTGACCTTCGTCGAATACGCCTCGACCTACCCCTGCCTGATCGAGTTCCGCGACGCGGCCCCCTTCAACCGGCTACGCTATCTGTCGCTGTTCGTCACCGTGTTCGTGCTGTCGATCATCGTGCGCGGCCAGACCAACCCCACCACGCTTTCCACCTTCATAGAGGTTGTCGGCAACAAGCTGGGCGAGGCGATCGACGTGCCCTACAGCCCGGTACGCCTTGTGGTGCTGATGCTGCCTGACAACATGACGCTCGATCACCTCATGCTGGTGCGCACCGCCGCCGGGATGAGCTATCTGATCTCGCTTGTCACGCTTGTGGTCTTCGTCATCGTGATGCGCACGCTCGGCTGGCCGCGGCGGATGGGGTCGTTCAACGTCTGGGTGAACCTGCCGACCTTCGACCCCACCACCGGCGGCGACGTGGTCAGCCGGCTTCAGAAGGATGCGCGCTTCAACATCGCGCTGGGGTTCCTGCTGCCGTTCATGATCCCGGCAGGTGTCAAGATGGCCGCAATCAGCTTCGAGCCGGTGACGCTCGAATCGCCCCAGACGCTGATCTGGACGATGGCCGCCTGGGCCTTCCTGCCGGCCAGCCTGTTCATGCGCGGCGTCGCCATGAACCGCATCGCCCAGATGATCGCCGACAAGCGCAGGCAGAACAATCCGGGGACGGGCTCCGAATTCGTGCCCGCCTGACCGCCCTGCTGCTGGCGCTTGCCGCCGCGCCGGCCTGCGCCGAAGCCCCGCGCCCCGGCACGCTGCGCATCGCCACCTTCAACGCCGACCTGACGCGCGACGGTCCGGGCCTTGTGCTGCGCGACATCGCCGGGGGCAGCGACACCCAGGTTCGGGCCGTGCTCGACATCCTGATCGCCGCGCAGGCGGACGTGCTCCTTCTGACCAACCTCGACTGGGACGGCGACGGCGCGGCCCTGGCGGCCTTGCGCGCCGGTCTGGCCGAGCGCGGGCTCGCCTACGCCGCCACCTTCGCGCCACGCCCCAACACCGGCCTGCGCACCGGCCTCGACCTTGACGGCGACGGCCGGCTGAACGGCCCCGGCGATGCCCAGGGCTGGGGCCGCTTCGCCGGCGAAGGCGGCATGGCGATCCTGTCGCGCCTGCCGCTCGACACCGCCGCCGCCCGCGATTTCTCGGGCTTTCTCTGGCGCGACCTTCCGGGCGGCCTGCTGGCCCCCGCCACCGTGCCCGCCGAGGCCCTCGCCCTTCAGCGCCTGTCCTCGACCGGCCACTGGGACGTACCGGTCACGCTGCCCGGCGGCGCGCGGCTGCATCTTCTGGCCTTCCACGCCACGCCCCCCGCCTTCGACGGCCCCGGGGACCGCAACGGAAGGCGCAACCATGACGAAGCGGCCTTCTGGCTGCGGCTGCTCGACGGCGCGCTTCCCTTCCCCGCCCCCGAGGGCTCGTTCGTCCTTCTCGGCGACGCGAACCTCGACCCCGCCGCCGGCGAAGGCAGGGCTGCGGCGCTGGCCGCACTTCTCTCCGATCCGCGCCTGACCGATCCAGGCCCGCAGGGCGCGGAAGGCACCGCCACCGCCGACTGGCGCGACAAGGGCCTCGGGCTGCGGCGGGTGGACTATGTCCTGCCTGCCGCATCACTGGCCGTCACGGGGTCGGGCGTCCTTTGGCCACCGGCGACCGATCCGCTTGCCCCGTCAGCTTCTGCCGCTTCGGCGCACAGGCTGGTGTGGGTCGACATCACCCTGCCGTAAAGCGCCCCTTGGTGCACGAAACGCCCGCCTTCGGCGCCAGGCATATGCATCAGCCCGGCCCTACGCGAAACGGCCGGCCAAGGATGCGCCCACGGTCGGCGGAAAGGCTGTCAGCGCCCGGCGTCGGAATGCCGGGCAGTTGTCGAAACGAGCCGTCCTGCCACCCGGATCGCGGAAATCAGAGTGGCCAGGACTGCAAGCGCAAGCACCGCCGGGTAGCACAGCCTGAGGACAACGACCGCTGAAGGAAGTGGTCCGGGTTCATATGGATTCGCGGGGACAAGCGGCAACGCGGCCCACGCCGCGGAAAGGGTGAAGGCGACGATGACCGCCGCCCAAGGCCCTCGTGGCCACAACACGGCACCCGCGCCCAGCGCCGCAACTACGGCGCCCAGATACCAGCCCGAACCGTCTCCGAGATGCCGGACCGAGTAGAGTGACACCGCCAGCGCGACGGCCACGACGATGGCAAGCCCTGCCTGCGGCCAAACTCCCGGCACGCGGCAGATGAACGTCACCAGCGCGGCGAGGGCATATGCGATAGGGGTGAATTGCACCAGACCGCTGATGCCGGAAAACACGGGCCGGGTCAGGTCACTGTACATCACGATCGTCCCGGCTTCGTCCGGCTCCCTCACCGACATTCCAAGAAACCCCTGGTCTTCCCCCGGGGTTTCGGTAGCGGCAGCGTCGGCCGTTCCTTCGACAGTCGCCGGTTTGTCGATGGTCCAGCGCCACTCGTAGTCAGAACCGGAAGATCGGGCGACTTGCGGCCTGGGACCGTCCCAGTGGGTCAAGGGGAAGTCGGTTGTCAGATTCACCTGGGTACGCGCCGCATCGGTGCCGATCACGATGTCGGGGCCGATGGCTGTGCGCCGATAGCTGATCACGACATCACCCTCGGGAGGGGCGCTCACCGGCCACTCGAGTACAAGCCGGTTGTGCGGCCCGTACTGTTGATGCATCCGCCGGATCTGTCCTTCCAGCGCGATTTCCGGGTGGTCTGCCAGACTCTGCGGAGCCGGATATGGCAGGCGCAGAACCGCGCCCGACCAATCGACCCGACTGCCCGAACCGGACTGGGCGCCCACGTCCGGCGACGGCGCGGCAAACCGGGCGGTCAGCCTGATGTCGGCCAGCATCCAGCCCACGCGAAAACCCTCGCGCAAGGCCGACTGCCTTGTTGCGTCAATCTCGATCGTCAGCTCGGCAGGGAAAAGCGCGGGCCGGTTCCCACCCGTTTCAGATACCTGGCCCGAACCTTGCCCCGGCGGATCTGGAAATTCGATACGGGGTACAGCGGCACTGAGGTCAACGCCGAAGGTGGCCCGCAGCTCGGCGACAAGATCGCCGTGGCGATTGGACAGCCGCAACAGGTGTTCGTCCACGCCACGCGCGAATGGGGCTGCAAGCAGCGCGAGAAACAGCGCGAAAGCAAGCGGCCAGAAGGGCAATGAACCAAAATATGACTTCATCATCCTTCCTGACATGCCTTTCTACTGTGGCATGACTTTGACGGCCTCGTCATTCGCCGCAATCCGGCGTCCGGTTCCGCCGGCCTGGCGGTGCCCGGGATGGCCCCGCGGCCTTGCCAGCCGCTTGACCCCGCGTCCCCCTTTGGCTAACCCGCGCCGGAACCCTGCCTCACGGAGCGCCCCTCATGGCCAATCCCTCCCTCCTGATCCTTGCCGGCGACGGCATCGGCCCCGAAGTCATGGCCGAGGTCAAGAAGATCATCGCCTGGATGGGCGACAAGCGCGGCCTGAAGTTCGACGTCAGCGAAGACCTTGTCGGCGGCGCGGCCTATGACGCGCACGGCAAGCCCCTGTCGGACGAAACCATGGCCCGCGCGCAGGCAGCCGATGCCGTGCTTCTGGGCGCGGTCGGCGGACCGAAGTACGACAACCTCGACTTCAGCCTCAAGCCCGAACGCGGCCTGCTGCGGCTGCGGAAGGAAATGGACCTTTACGCCAACCTGCGTCCCGCCCAGTGCTTCGACGCGCTGGCTGACTTTTCCTCGCTGAAGAAGGATGTCGTCGCGGGCCTTGATCTGATGATCGTGCGGGAACTGACGTCGGGCGTCTACTTCGGCGAACCGCGCGGCATCTTCCCCGACGACCACGGCGGCCGCGTCGGCATCAACACCCAGCGCTACACCACCGATGAAATCCGCCGCGTCGCGCGCTCGGCGTTCGAGCTGGCCCGGCGCCGCCGCAACAAGGTCTGCTCGATGGAGAAGGCCAACGTCATGGAATCGGGCATCCTGTGGCGCGAAGAGGTGCAGTGGGTCCACGACAACGAATACCCCGATGTCGAGCTTTCCCACATGTACGCCGACAACGGCGCGATGCAGCTTGTGCGCTGGCCCAAGCAGTTCGACGTGATCGTCACCGACAACCTGTTCGGCGACGTGCTGTCGGACTGCGCGGCGATGCTGACCGGCTCGCTCGGGATGCTGCCCTCGGCCAGCCTCGGCAAGCCGATGGCGAACGGCCGCCCCAAGGCGCTTTACGAACCCGTCCACGGCTCGGCCCCCGACATCGCCGGCCTGGGCAAGGCCAACCCGATCGCCTGCATCCTCTCGTTCGCGATGGCACTGCGCTATTCGTTCGACCAGGGGGCCGAGGCCGACCGGCTTGAAAAGGCGGTCGAGAAGGTGCTGGCCGACGGCATCCGCACCGCCGACCTGATGGGCCCCGAGGGCGGCAAGCCGGTCTCGACCACCGAGATGGGCGAGCACATCCGCAAGGCGCTGGACGCCAGCCTCTAAGGCTCGGCCTGCGCCCCGCGAACCGGACGGCCCGCCCCCGCGCGGGCCGTTTCGATCTGTGCGGCCTCCGCACCGTAATGCACGATCCGCTCGGCATGATGGGCGGCGCGCGACAGCCAGCGCATGGCGTCGGTCAGCTCGAACACGCCCGCCGGGCCGGGCGGCCCCCCGTCTTCGCGCAGCAGGACCGCCTGGCGCTGGCGCTGCGCCCGCCGCACGATCAGCGCCGACAGCCGGTCGAAACGCGCCGCCAGCGCCGGGCTGTCGGGGTCGACGGCGGCACGCAGCAGCGCGGCACCCAGCGCCGCGGCAGGGCGGTGCAGAAACCCGTCGCCCGCCAGAAGCGCCAGACGTTCCGCCTGCGTGGCCCGGTGGGCCAGCCTGTGCAGGTGGTCGAAGCGGTGCAGAAGGGCCGTGTGCCGCGTCATCTGGTCACCCGGCCCCTCGGGCACGCGGATGCCGGTCATGAAATCCTCAAGATCGTGCAGCGCGGTTTCCAGCCGGGGCACCAGCACCGAAAGCCGCCCGTCGCCGCCGTGCGCCAGCCTCTCTCCCAGACAGCCGAACAGCGCCCGCGCCACGGCCGACGTCGCCGCCTGCGCCGCGTCCAGCGCCGCGTCGGCATCGGCCAGCAGCCCGCGGTCGAGCGGCGCGGTCAGGTCGGCGGCATCGCCGGGCACCAGCCGCTCCACCAGCCGGGCGAAGGGCCGCACGAAGGGCAGCACCAGCGCCACGCCCACGACATTCAACCCGGTGTGGAACGCGACCAGCGCCGCCTGCGTGTCGCCCCCCAGCGCCGCGGCCAGCGCCGCCGGCGCCCAGCCCACGACAAGGAATGCCAACGCCCCCGTCACGATGTTGTAGGCCACATGCGCAACCGCCGTGCGGCGCATGTCGCGTGATCCGCCCAGCGTTGCCAGCACCGACTTGAACGTGGTGCCGATGTCCATGCCGATCAGCATCGCCGCCGCCTGCGGCAGCGTGATCGTGCCGCTGCCCAGCAGGACCAGCGCCATCGCCACCCCCGCGCTCGAGGCCTGGACCACCAGCGTCACCGCCAGCCCCAGCAGCAGCAGCAGGAACCGGCCCCCAATCGTGTCGCCCGGCAGCCGGTCGAACAGGAAGAAGGACTCGAAGGCCGCCGTTCCCTGCTGCATGAAATCAAGGCCCAGAAAGATCAGGCTGAACCCCGCCGCCACCTGCCCGGCCCGCGCCCAGACGCCGGTTCCCAGAAGCCGCAGAAGGCTGGCCGCGAACAGCAGCGGCAGCGCCGCCAGCCCAAGGTGCAACTTCAGCCCGATCAGCATGACCATCCAGCCGGTGATGGTCGTGCCGATATTGGCGCCGAAGATGATGCCCAGCGACTGCGGGAAGGTCAGCAGCCCCGCCCCGACGAAGCCGATGGTCGTGACCATCACCGCGCTCGACGACTGGATCAGCGCGGTCGTCGCCATGCCCGTGACCGCACCCATGAAGGGCGATGTGGTGAACCGCGCCAGCACGTTGCGCACACGCCGGCTGGCCAGAAGCCGCAGCGCTTCGGTCATCACCATCATGCCGTAGAGATAAAGCCCGATGCCGCCCAGCAGATGAAGGATATCGTCGGCCATGCTCGCCCTTTTTCGCGGATCATGGCAAACCCGGCCGCCGCCCGCAATCGGCTGCCGCACGCGGGATGGCGGCTTGCGCCGGCGCTGCGGCAGGTTCATAGCGTGTTTGCGCAAACACGGACCTGCGAACCATGCAAGGCAACGCCGACAATGTCAGGGGCGCGCTTCTGGCGCTTCTGTCCATGGGCATCTACGCCAGCCACGACGTCGTCGTGAAGTATCTCGGCAGCACCTATTCCGCCGTCCAGATCCTGTTCTTCTCGGCGCTGTTGTCGTTTCCGCTCGTCGCGCTCATCAGCCTGTCCGACCGGCAGGGCGGCACGCTGCGCCCGCGTCATCCGTGGTGGGTGGCGCTGCGCTCGGTCTGCACGGTCATCACCGGGGTCTCCGCCTTCTACGCCTTCGGGGTGCTGCCGCTGGCGCAGACCTATTCGATCCTGTTCGCCATTCCCCTGCTTGTCACCGTCCTGTCGATCCCGATCCTCGGCGAACATGTTGGCGTCCACCGCTGGGGCGCGGTGATCGTCGGGCTGATCGGCGTGCTGATCGTGCTGCGCCCCGGCCAGGCCGACCTGTCCTCGGGGCATTTCGCCGCCATCCTCGCGGCCTTCACCGGGGCGATGGCCTCGATCGTCGCGCGCAAGATCGGGTCCGAGGAACGCCCGGTCGTCATGCTGGTCTTCCCGATCCTCGGCAACTTCGCGGCGATGGGGGCGGCGCTGCCGTTCTTCTACACGCCGATGCCGATCGAACACCTCGGCATGACGGGCATCATCGCAGTGTTCGGGCTGGCGGGGTCGCTCTTCACCATCCTCGCCTACCGCGCCGGCGAGGCGGTGATCGTCGCGCCCATGCAATACAGCCAGATGCTCTGGGCGATTCTCTACGGCTACCTGCTGTTCGAGCACCGGCTCGACTGGCCCACCGCGATCGGTGCCGGGGTCATCATAGCCTCGGGCATCTACATCGTGCTGCGCGAAAGCCTGTCAGGCCGGTCGTCGCACCGGCCGGTGCTGGAAACGCGGGGCCGCAACGAAACCGTGACCATGCCGCGCCCCGGCCTGCTGCAGCGCATTCTCAATCTCAAGGTGCGCGGCTGACGTCTGTCGCCGCATCCCCCCTTGCAAAGCGCCGCCGGAATCGGTAACCCCCGCCCCACACGGTCGGAGCGTAGCGCAGCCTGGTAGCGCACCTGCTTCGGGAGCAGGGGGTCGGAGGTTCGAATCCTCTCGCTCCGACCAATCATCCCCCTGATATAAAACAAAATTCCCTGCGCCCCTGTAAGGGGCATAGTTGCGCTGGCAGGAACGAAAAGGAACAAAAGTCCCTGCTAAGGGACCAAAACTCCCTGAAAAACTC
>WBZM01001058.1_pt1 | contig 30531 bp, 31 predicted proteins | sample 5204271 | NCBI WGS metagenome assembly WBZM01 (sample SAMN12344346, study PRJNA552823) | activated sludge metagenome | biome: Activated sludge suspended growth; feature: Nitrification reactor; material: Wastewater; isolation source: activated sludge from nitrification reactor of wastewater... | reverse complement strand
CACATGAAGCTCACCGTCATCGGCTGCTCGGGGTCCTTCCCCGGACCGTACTCGCCAGCGTCGTGCTACCTGCTACAGACCGAACACGAAGGACGGGTCTGGTCGATCGTCCTCGACCTGGGCAACGGCTCGCTCGGGGTGCTGCAGCGCCATGTCGATCCGACGGCGCTCGACGCGGTCATCCTCAGCCATCTGCACGCCGACCACTTCCTGGACATGTGCGGGCTCTACGTCATGGCCAAGTACCAGCCCGGGCCACGCGAGCGCACACCGATCCGGGTCATCGGGCCGGCGGACACACCCCAGCGGGTCGGCCTGGCCTACTACGGTCACCCGACCGAGCAAGTGCCGGAGTTCGACTTCGACCCCGTGGTGGACGGCTCGCGCTTCCAGGTCGGTCCGTTCGCCGTCTCGGCACGCCGGGTCAACCACCCGGTCGAGGCCTACGGCTACCGCGTCGAGGCCAACGGTCGGGTGGTGACATTCACCGGCGACACCGACACCTGCCAGGCCCTGCTCCCGCTCATGCACGGTGCAGATCTGGTCCTGGCCGACACGGCCTTCGTCGATGGCCGCGACCCGGAACGCGACATCCACATGACCGGCTCGCGGGTCGCGCAGGCGGCGCTGGACGCCGGTCACGTCAAGCGCCTCATGCTCACCCACATCCCGGCGTGGAACGACGTCGAGGTATGCCGTGCCCAGGCCGCCGCGGTATGGCCAGGTGCCGTCGAGGTCGCCACTCCAGAACTCGTGGTCCAGTTGTAGTTGTCGTCGGGCCGCTGGCCCCCCAGGGTGGGCGGACGGCATACCGGCTGGACGCGGGCTAGCCTGGCCCGGTGACTGACGCTCCTCGCCATGATGGCCGCGCTCCTGACCAGACCCGACCCGTGCGCATCACGCGCAACTGGCTCGACCACGCCGAGGGCAGCGTCCTCGTGGAGTTCGGGCGGACCCGGGTGCTGTGTGTCGCGTCGTTCACCGAAGGCGTGCCGCGCTGGCTCAAAGGGCGTGGCACGGGCTGGGTAACGGCGGAGTACGCGATGCTGCCGCGCTCGACCAACACTCGCTCTGATCGTGAGTCGGTCAAGGGCCGCATCGGCGGGCGGACCCACGAGATCTCGCGCCTGGTCGGGCGGTCGCTGCGGGCGGTCATCGACACCAAGGCGCTCGGGGAGAACACCATCGTCCTGGACTGCGATGTGCTGCAGGCCGACGGGGGCACCCGCACGGCAGCGATCACCGGCGCCTATGTCGCCCTGGCTGACGCGATCGCCGATGCCCGCACTCGCGGTCTCATTGCGGCGACTGCCCAGCCGTTGACCGGCTCGGTCGCGGCGGTGTCGGTGGGAGTCATCGGGGGCCGTCCGGTGCTCGACCTGGACTACCCCGAGGACTCCACGGCCGAGACCGACATGAACGTCGTCATGACCGGCGACGGGCGCTTCGTCGAGGTGCAGGGCACGGCCGAGGGGGAGCCTTTCGAGCGGTCGGTGCTCGACGGACTGCTCGCGCTGGCGGCCAAGGGTTGTGCCGACCTCACCGTGCTGCAGCAGGCCGCCCTGGCCGAGACGCCCCGGGAGCGCGAGGCGTGAGCCGCCGGATCGTCCTGGCCACCCGCAATGCCCACAAGGTGGGGGAGTTGCGCGAGATTCTCGGCGACGTCCTGGCCGAGTTGGAGCTTGACCTGGTCGGGATGTCGGAGTTCCCCGATGTCGCCGACGTCGTCGAAGACGGGGTGACCTTTGCCGACAACGCCGCGCTCAAGGCCCGAGCTGTTGCTGCGGCGACTGGGTTGCCGGCGCTCGCCGATGACTCCGGCCTCGCCGTTGACGTGCTCGGCGGCGCGCCGGGGATCTTCAGCGCCCGGTGGGCCGGCCGCCATGGCGACGACCGAGCCAACCTCGAGCTGTTGTTGGCGCAGGTATCGGACGTGCGCGACGAGCATCGTGGCGCTGGCTTCGTCTGTGCTGCCGTCCTGGCGCTGCCCAACGGTCGGGTGCGGGTCGCCGAGGGGCATTTCCGCGGCACGCTGACCCGAGCGCCGCGCGGCAGCAACGGTTTTGGCTACGACCCGATCCTGCTCGTCGAGGGTGACACCCGCACCGCGGCCGAGTTGACGCCCGCTGAGAAGAACGCGATCTCCCACCGCGGCAAGGCTTTTCGCGCGCTGGCGAGCTGTCTGCGTGAGGAGTTGTCGGGATGACCCGGCCCGACGGCATACCTGACCTGCCGGGAGCGCAGGCGCCTGAGCGCGCGACCCGCAACGGCACCGGCTGGTATGCCGTCACCGGCCTGTCCGCGGGGGCATTCGGCATCGGTGCCGCCAGCCTGCTGGCATGGATCGTCGACGCGCTGTCCGGTGCGACGCGATCTGCCGATCCCCTGGTCGCAGTGGGCGGCTGGATCGTCGACGGGGTTCCGCCCGCGGTCAAGGCCGCCGCTGTCAACCTCTTCGGCACCGCCGACAAGATCGCACTCTGGTGCGGCCTGGCCCTGGTGATGGGGGCCATTCTCGCGGGCCTTGGTGTCCTGGCTGCCCGGGCTCCTCGGCTGGCCCTGGGGGGCGTGACGGTCGTCGTCGCCATCGCGGCCCTCATCGTCGCCACCCGGCCCGACGCCGCGGCGATGAGTGCCCTGCCGACGGTCGGTGGCGGTGGCGTGTGGGCCGTGCTGCTCACGGGCTGGATCGGCGACCGCGCCGACCAGCAGCGCGCTGGCACCGGCCAGCCCGGACTGGCAGATCGCCGGTCGGTGCTGCGCCTGGCAGCGGGTGCCGCGGCCGTCAGCGCGGTGCCGATCGGCCGGGGCCTCACCGCCGGCTCTGGCGCCCAGACCGCGCGAGCCTCGATCGTCCTCCCGACTGCCGGCGCAACCGCACCTGCCGCTGCCGCAGCGGACCTAGGCACGCCCGGTGCGCTCCCGTGGCAAACCCCCGCCTCGGCGTTCTTCCGCATCGACACGGCCTTGCGGGTGCCATCGGTCGACCCGGCGACCTGGTCGCTGCGGGTCATCGGCGAGGTGGAGCGCGAGATCGTGCTCACCTGGGCAGAGTTGCTGCGCAAGCCGCTCGTCGAGCGTTGGGTGACCCTCGCGTGCGTGTCAAACGAGGTCGGCGGCGACCTGGTCGGCAATGCCCGATGGTTGGGTTGGCCAGTCCGGGAGCTACTCGCCCAGGCCGGACCGCGGGCCGGTGCCGACATGGTGCTGTCCCGCAGCATCGACGGTTGGACCGCGGGCACGCCGCTGACTGCGCTCACCGACGACCGTGATGCGCTGCTGGCCATCGGCATGAACGGTCAACCGCTCCCCGCCAACCACGGCTTCCCTGTCCGGCTCGTGGTCCCCGGCCTCTACGGCTATGTGAGCGCCACCAAGTGGGTGACCGAGCTCAAGGTCACCCGCTTCGAGACCGACCAGGGCTACTGGACGCCGCGCGGCTGGTCGGCCTTCGGGCCGGTCAAGACTGCGAGCCGCATCGATGTCCCGCGCAGCGGTCGCGAGGTGCGGGCCGGCACGGTCGCCGTGGCCGGCGTTGCCTGGGACACCGGGCGGGGGATCGCCGCCGTCCAGGTGCGGATCGACGACGGACCGTGGCAACCGGCCCGCCTGGGCGACGAACCCGCGACCAGTGCGTGGCGGCAGTGGGTCTATACCTGGGACGCCCAGCCGGGTTCGCACACGGTCACCGTGCGCGCTCAGGACGGGACCGGGCAGTGGCAGACCGCCGACGTCCGGCCCTCCGATCCCGACGGAGCGACGGGCCTGCACACCATCACCGTCCGGGTCGTCTGACCAGGCTGCCGGCTGAGGCGATTAGAGTGGGCGCCGCGCGCGCGTGGCGGAATTGGCAGACGCGCTGGATTTAGGTTCCAGTGCCTTCGGGTATGCGGGTTCGAGTCCCGCCGCGCGCACGACGAGCCGCTCGGCGGCCAGGATGAGTGACATGACCCTTCGGATCGACCTCAACGCCGACCTTGGTGAGTCCTACGGCACCTACCGCCTGGGCGACGATGCCGCGATGCTCGACATGGTGTCCTCGGCCAATGTCGCCTGCGGCTTCCATGCCGGCGATGCGCTCACTCTGAAACGGACGTGCGCCGCAGCGGCTGAACGAGGTGTCGTCATCGGCGCCCACGTGGGCTACAACCATCTTGCTGGCTTCGGCAGGTGGGCCATCGACATGCCCTCGCCGGAGCTCACCGCCGACGTCATCTATCAACTCGGCGCCCTTGACGGGCTCGCCCGGGTGGCTGGCACGAGGGTGCGGTATCTCAAGCCGCATGGAGCGCTCTACAACACGGCCGCGGTTGACGAACGGCAGGCGCAGGCGGTCGTCGACGCGGTGCTGGCCTACAACCCTGATCTCGTCCTCATGGGCCTGGCGGGGTCGGTGCTCCTGGCCACCGCACAGGCCGCCGGTCTGCGGATCGTGCGGGAGGCTTTCGCCGACCGGGCCTACACCGCTGACGGCAACCTCGTGTCGCGACGCCACCCCAGCGCGGTCTTGCACGACCCCTCGGACGTCGCGTCGCGGATGGTTCGGCTCGTGACCGAGGGAGTGATCCAGGCGATCGACGGGAATGACCTCAGACTCACTGCCGACTCGATCTGCATCCACGGCGACTCTCCCGGGGCAGTCGACCTGGCCCGGGCTGTCAGAACGGCTCTCATCGAGGCCGGCATTGCCATCGGCCCGTTCGTCGATGGCACGCCCGCCGCCGGGACGCAGCCGGGATGGTCGTGACCCCCGCCCAGGGCCGAGGTGTCGTGACTCGCCTGCTGCCGATGGGCGATACGGCAATCCTCGTGGAGACGAACGACATCGATGCGGTGCTGGCCCTGTCGGCCGCCCTCGACCAGCAGATGCTGAGCAGGCGGGGTGTCTGGGCCGATGTCGAGGACATCGTCCCGGCGGCCCGCTCTGTCCTCGTCGTCGCCCGCGCCGGCGCCGATCTGCCCGCACTCGCGCGTGCCATCGAACAGGCGGGCGCCAACACGACCGTCGCCGAGGCTGTCGCCAACGCGAGCCAGGTCGAGATCGCGGTCCGCTACGACGGACCCGACCTCGAGGTCGTCGCGCGGCATACCGGCCTCTCGCCGCGGGAGGTAGTCGAGGCCCACACGGGTATGCCGTGGCGCGTGGCCTTCGGGGGCTTCGCCCCAGGGTTCGCCTATCTCGTGGGGGGCGATCCCCGGCTGATCGTCCCCAGACGATCCTCACCCCGCACTGCGGTCCCGGCCGGATCGGTCGCTCTCGCCGGGGAGTTCAGCGGGATCTACCCGCGTGAATCCCCCGGGGGATGGCAGCTCATCGGGACCACGGATGTCCTCCTGTGGGATACCGACCGCACGCCACCCGCCCTCTTCGCCCCCGGCATGGTCGTGACCTTCGTCGAGGATCGGACATGACTGGACGGCGCCTGCGCATCCTCGCGACGGGACCACAGGCCACCCTCCAGGATGGCGGGCGCCGTGGTCATATGGCGGTCGGAGTGGGTCGGGCCGGGGCAGCCGACACAGCGGCATACGCCCTTGGGGCCCGGCTGCTCGGCAACAGCACCCGAAGCGCGGCGATCGAGGTCACCTTCGGCGGGCTGCACGTTCGCGCCGAGGGTGAGGTGCTCGTGTGCCTCACGGGCGCGGTGGGTCCAGCCACCGTCGACGGGGTGGCAGTCGGGTATGCCGCGCCCTTCCCCCTCCCCGACGGGGCGGAACTCGTCCTCGGCCCGCCGACGGCAGGTCTGCGCACCTACCTCTCCGTGCGGGGCGGTTTTGCGGTCGAGCCAGTCCTCGGATCACGCTCGCTGGACACGATGTCGGGGCTCGGGCCGCCGCCTCTGCGCGCCGGCGATGTCCTGCCGATCGGCCGAGCACCTCGCCGGTGGCCGCACGTCGACCTTGCCCCCGTCGCAGTGCCGACGACCGGCGCGGTGGTCGTGCGCGTATCTCCAGGTCCGCGGCGCGACTGCTTCGAGGACCCGGCTGCCCTCGCGACCACACCGTGGACGGTTTCGGATCGCAGTGACCGCCGTGGCGTCCGGTTGCTCGGCGAACCCCTGGTCCGGCGTCCGGAGGCCCGCAACCGGGAACTGCCGAGCGAGGGCATGGTGCGCGGGGCGATCCAAGTGCCACCGAACGGTGAACCCGTCATCTTCCTCAACGACCATCCCGTCACGGGCGGCTACCCCGTCATCGGTGTCGTCGAGTCGGTCGATGTCGACCTCGTCGCCCAACTCGTGCCGGGGCAGCCGGTCACCTTTCGGTGGGTGCGGGCACTCTGGTCGTGACCGGGTCGAAGCCGAATGGCAACTCGAGCCGGTGAGCGGCCATCAGCGCGGCGTCTGCCAAGACCTCGCGGGTCGGACCGTCGGCCACGATCACCCCGTCCGAGAGGATCACCGAGCGCTCGCACAGCTGCAGCGCATAAGGCAGGTCGTGGGTGACCATGAGGATCGTCACGTCCAAGCTGGTGAGGATCTCGGCGAGTTCCCGGCGCGAGGCCGGGTCGAGGTTGGAGGAGGGTTCATCGAGGACGAGGATCTCCGGCCGCATCGCCAGCACCGTCGCCACGGCCACTCGCCGACGCTGCCCGAACGACAGGTGGTGCGGCGGCCGGTCGGCATACTGACTCATCCCCACCGCCTCCAGGGCCTCAACGACCCGGAGGTTGACCTCGGCCGCGCTGAGCCCGAGGTTCCCCGGACCGAAGGCCACGTCGTCGCGCACCGTCGGCATGAACAACTGGTCGTCGGGGTCCTGAAAGACGATGCCGACCCGGCGGCGGATCTCGGCGAGGTTGGCCGCCTCGACCGGCATCCCGGAGACACTGACGGTGCCCGCGCTGGTGCCAGAGCGTGCCGCGGCCCCGAGGATGCCGTTGAGGTGGAGCACCAGGGTGGTCTTGCCGGCACCGTTGGGACCGAGCAGGGCGACGCGCTCGCCGCGGTGGACGTGCAGGTCGACCCCAAAGAGCGCCTGGTTGCCGTCGGGGTAGGCATAGGCGAGGCCGCGGACTTCCAGCACCGGGACGCCCATCAGCGCCTCGACGCGTTGGGTTGGTAGCCGCGCGAGACCATCGCCAGGTGCACCCGCTCGCCGCGCTCGTAGGAGCGCACGAACAGCGCCCCCAGCGCGCGGGCGAGCACCGGCCAATGGCGGGGTGACCGCGGGTCGAACCCGCGCGAGAGCAGGGCCACTCGCATGCGGCGCAGTTCGCCGCCCACCACCTCGAGATAGCGGACCATGAAGCCCATGATCTCGACGAGGGTCGCCGGCATCCGCAGCCGACGCAGACCGTCGAGCAGGTCGCGCACCTCGGTGGTCGCTCCCAGCAGCAGTGCGGCGAGCACCCCCAGGGTGCCCTTGGCCAACAGGGCGGCGGCTGCGGTCAGGCCCGCTTCCGACAGCGACACACCCGCCACAGTCACCCGGGGCCCGGTGGCGACGAAGGGCAACCACAGCGCGAAGACGACGAACGGCACCTCCACCACCATGCGACGAGCCAGGTATGCCGGTGGGACCCGGGAGAGGGCGACGGCGCCGAGCAGGAGTGCCGCGTGCACGGCATACGGCCAGAAGACGCCCGTGGGGGTGGCGACGACGATGAGCACGAAAGCGACCGCGAGCAGGACCTTGTGGTGGGCGCTCATCCGGTGCAGCGAGGAGTGGCCGTGGACGTGCAGCAGGTGGCCGTGCTCAGCGCCCACGCGTGCGCACCGCCCAGCTCAAGGCGCTGGTGAGCACGAGGACGATGCCGAGGCCCACCAGGGCCGAGGACCCGTCGTAGCTCAGCAGGGCGTGGTGTTCGACGGCGTTGGCAGCGATGCCGTGATCCTCGGCGACGCGTTCGAGCCCGTCGGGCGCGCTGGAGGCGAACCGGCTCACCACCCCGGCGATGAGCAGAGCGACGCCGAGCCCGAGCAGCCACCAGCTCCGTCCCGCTCGCGAGGGGGCGGTTGAGAGCCCGGTGGAGCGGCTCATCGCGCGGTTCCCCCGTGGGTGACCAGGACTGGGGCGCTGACCAGCCCTCGGGCGCCGTGGACGAGGTCGGGTCGCACCGCGAGGACACTTCCGACGACCAGGGCCGTGCTGACCGCTTCGCCCAGGCCGATGGCGAGGTGGACGCCGACCATGGCCGACATCAAGGTCGACAGGGCGATGGGGGCGCTGCCGCCGATGGCGAAGAGCAGCGCGAAACCGGCCGCTGCGGCGGGCACCGACACAAAGCCTCCAATGCCCGCGGCGAGGGGGACCACCGGGCGCTGCCTTGCCCGGGGCCGGGGGAGCGCGCGAGCAGCGAGGCGGAACACGGCATACCCGACCCACACGCCGATGACGCCCATGAGCGTGATGTTCGTGCCCAAGGCGGTGAGGCCCCCATCGGCGAAGAGCAGCGCCTGCACGAGCAGCACCACAGTGAGGCAGAGGGTCGCCGTCCATGGCCCGACGAGGACGGCCGCGAGGGTGCCGCCCAGCAGATGCCCGGACGTGCCCGCGGCGACCGGGAAGTTGACCATCTGGCCGGCGAAGACGAAGGTCGCCACCAGTCCGGCCAACGGGGCGGTGCGGTCATCGAGCTCGCGCCGGGCTCCGCGCAGGGCCAGGGCCACGGCGCCGGCGGCCACGACACCGGTGGCCAGCGACCAGGGTGCGGAGATGAACCCGTCGGGGACGTGCACGGGGCCTCCTGAGCTGGCATATGGAGCGGGGCGGGTAGCGTGGGCCGAGCGAGCGGTGCTGATCCACCCTCGACCTTATTGCACATGACTTGCAATAACCAACCTTGGTCCGGCCCAGGAGGATTCGATGACGACCCGGCTGCAACCCGGTGACACCGCCCCCGCCTTTACCCTTACCGACGACACCGGCGGGCAGGTGTCCCTCTCGGATTACGCCGGGCGCAAGGTCATCGTCTACTTCTACCCCGCCGCGATGACCCCCGGCTGCACCAAGCAAGCCTGCGACTTTTCCGACTCCCTCGACGCACTGGCCGCCCAGGGGTATGCCGTGCTCGGCATCTCACCGGATGCACCGGCCAAGTTGGCCCGGTTCCGCGAGCGCGACGGGCTGACGATCACCCTGCTGTCCGACCCCGATCGGGCGACGCTCACGGCATACGGGGCGTTCGGCGAGAAGACGATGTACGGCAAGACGGTGACCGGTGTCATCCGGTCCACTTTCGTGGTCGACGAGGCGGGCAAGATCGCCGACGCGCGATACAACGTCAAGGCCACCGGGCACGTGGCCAAGCTGCGCAAGGACCTTGGCCTCTGAGGCGACCCGCACCGACCGCTGCGGGCTAGTCTTGCGCCAAGAGAAGGGATGGACATGAGCGACGCGACACCCTCGATTGCCCAGCTGCAGGCCGAGATCGAGGCGGCCAGGTCTCGCCTGGCCGACACGGTCGACGAACTCGCCTTCCGCGCCCAGCCGCAGGAAATCATGCGGCGCCAGACCGAATCGGCGCGGGCGTCCTTCGCCGCCGCCACCCGGGACGAGACCGGAGCGCTGCGCACCGAGCGCATTGCCGCGGTTCTCGGCGCGGTCGCAGTCGTTCTCGTGGCGATCGGTCTGCTGCGCCGGCGCAACGCCTGATCGCGCCCGTCGTCTCGTATGCCGTCCCGTCCCTCCGCTCGCTCCGACGCCGAGCGGCTGCCCATTCGCATGCTCGCCGATCGGGTCCTGGTGTCCGTCGAGGCCGAATCGGGTGACCGGAAATCCGGCGGCGGCATCCTCATCCCCGCGACAGCGTCGGTGGGCAAGCGGCTCTCCTGGGCGAGCGTGATGGCCGTTGGAGGCAACGTCCGCCATGTCGAAGTCGGCGATCGCGTTCTCTTCGACCCCGAGGACCGACACGAGGTCGAGTTGCGGTCCAAGCCCTACATCCTGTTGCGGGAGAAGGACATTCACGCCGTGGCCGCTCCCCGCGTCGAAGCCGGCTCGACCGGGCTCTATCTCTGAGAGTGGCTGAGAAATGAACTGAGGCCCCTGACTAGTCGTCAGGGGCCTCACGAGTGCGCCGCCAGGGATTCGAACCCCGAACCCAGTGATTAAGAGTCACTTGCTCTGCCATTGAGCTAGCGGCGCAACGAGCGGAAACGATACACGCTCGCCCGGCATCGGGTGAAATCGATTGGCCGACTAGGCCTCTGGTGTGGAGTGTCGACGTCGCCGGTCCCACCACAGCAGCCCGGCAGCGACGGCGACGAGCCCGCCGCCGATGAGCACGCCCGGCACGTGGTTGGCGGGCTGATCACCAGGCTGCGGGGTGGAACTGCCGCTGCTCGACGCCGATGCGCCGGCTGTGGCCGTGGGAACCGCCGAAGGCGTCGAGGTCGCGGTGGACGTCGTCGGCGCTGAGGAGGAGGCGCTTGCCGTCGCCGCGACGCCCTTGACCGTGTAGCGGCTCTCGCCCGAAATCGGGTGCCCGTCGGCGCTCACTACTCGGTAGGCGATCCGGTAGCCCCCAGGCGTCGTGTCGGTCAACGCCACCCGCAACACCTCACCCGTCACGACCGGGTCGGCGATGGTGAGGGGGCTGCCGTCGCGGCTCAGCACGACCTGGGCGTATTGCGGCGAGATTTTTTCGTTGAAGGTGAGCACAATCTCGACCGGCGCCTTGTCGAGGACGGCTCCGTCCGCGGGAACGGTGCTCAACAGCGCGGTATGCCGTGGGGCCACCACCGCCGCTGCCCCAGCAGTGGCACTCGCGGGGAGGGGGGCAGCACCGGCCGGTGCGACGGCATACCCGAAAGCGCCGAAGGCGAGCAGCCCGGCGGCGGCGATTCGCGCCATCTGCCGCGTGGGGGACGTCCTGACCAGTGTCATGCGCCCTCCTGGGCTCGTCGGAGTCCATAACCGAACGGGCGCGGCGGGAGTCCCCGACGCGCCCGACCTGGGGTGAGTGACGGGACTCGAACCCGCGACGTCCTGGACCACAACCAGGTGCTCTACCAGCTGAGCTACACCCACCATGACGCGACAACCGCCGCGCACAGCGGCCTATCGTACCCCGTCGCCGGAGGTGGTCGTGACCGGTTTCTCGGCGGCGCCGTGGTCGACGACGTGACGTTCACCGAGCGCCCGGGCCGTCGGGGTGTCGGGTCCGGGTGGAGCGACGAACACCGCCTCGCGGTAGTAGCGCAGCTCGGCAATGGACTCGCGGATGTCGGCGAGCGCGCGGTGACCCCCCGACTTCACCGGGGAGTTGAAGTAGACCCGTGGGTACCAGCGCCGCGAGAGTTCCTTGATCGACGAGACGTCAATGACGCGGTAGTGCAGCCACCCCTCCAGCTCGGGCATATCGCGCGCCAGGAAGCTGCGATCGGTGCCGACCGAGTTGCCGGCCAGCGCAGCCTTGCGCGGCTCGGGCACCCAGGACTTGACGTAGTCCAGGACGAGGGCCTCGGCGGCGGCCATGGTCGTGCCGGTCGGCAACGCATCGAGCAGGCCGGAGGTGGTGTGCATGGTGCGGACGAAGGGGTCCATCTGAGTCAGCGCCTCGTCGGGCGGACGGATGACGACCTCGACGCCGGGCCCGAGGATGTTGAGCTCGTAATCGGTGATGAGGACTGCGACTTCGATGAGGGCGTCGTGCTGGAGCGACAGTCCGGTCATCTCGCAGTCGATCCAGACGATGCGATCGGCCAGGGACCGTTCGGTCGGGCGCGCTGCGTCGGGGGACAGGACTGCTGCCGAATCGGCCGTGGCGTCGACGGCTTCGGCGGCGATGTTGGCGCCGGGCAACCCGGTGTTCGGGGTGGTCACTCGGGTCAGCCTAGTCACTGAGCGGCGCTAGCTGGCGGGCAGCGAGGCGTCGATCAACTCGCCACCCGGCGCTGCACTACCCTGCTCCCATGTCTGCAGGGGTGCCAGGAGCGTTGCCACCGAGCGGAACGGCATACCCTCCGCCTGGGACTGCGCACCCACCGTCGGGGCTTTCACACCCGCCGAGCGGGACGGCATACCCGGCCTCCGTGGCACCCCCGGCGTGGAGTGCGGCGCCGGTCCCCACCCGCCGCTCCGTCGCGGGCCGCCGGGTGCTGACCGGTGTCATCATCGCGGGCTTCCTGCTCGCCTCGGCCGGGCTGTTATGGATCTTCAACGTCGACCTCGGCTGGCGCACCGCCGCCTTCATGGCGGCCGTCTCCGCGGTGCCGCTGCTCATCGTCGTGCCGCTCTATCGCTGGGTCGACCAACTCGAGGTCGAACCCGCCCGCTATCTGTGGTTCGCCTTCCTCTGGGGTGCCCTCTGCGCTCCTCTGGGTGCCCTGCTGCTCAACACCACCTTCCACACGCTGCTGATGATGTCCGGGGTCTCCAATCCCGACTCGGCCGCCGCGGTGCTCAGCGCACCGCCGGTCGAGGAGGGGCTCAAGGGGTTGGGCGTGCTGCTCATCCTGCTCGTGCGGCGCCGGGAGTTCGACGGCGTCATCGACGGGATCGTGTATGCCGGGATGGCCGGCGCCGGGTTCGCCTTGACCGAGAACATCCTCTACCTCGGCCACGCGTACTCGGAGTACGGCAACCAGGGCCTGGGCGCGACGTTCATCCTGCGCTGCCTCATGGCGCCGTTCGCCCATCCGCTGTTCACCGCGTGCATCGGCATCGGCCTCGGCCTGGCCGCATCGGTTGCCCGGACGGTGTGGGGCAAGCTCGGCTACGGCCTGCTCGGCTACGCCTGCGCGATGCTGCTGCACGCCGTCTGGAACCTCAGCGCCACCCTCGATGCCTACTTTGAGGTCTACCTGCTCGTGCAGGTGCCGTTGTTCATCGGTTTCCTCACCCTGCTGTTCCTCCTCAAACGGCGCGAGGGTGACACGATCCGACGTCAGCTCACCGCCTACGCCGATCACGGCTGGTTCACCTACCCCGAGGTCGCCATGCTGTCCTCGGTGCCCACCCGTCGGCAGGCCCGGCACTGGGCGCACGCCTGGATCGGGCCGCGGGGCGAAGCGGCGATGGAGGCCTTTCAGCGTGAGGCGAGCGACCTCGCCTTGTTGCGGCAACGGATGACCAGGCGGGCCGCGGAAGCCGACGCCGTCGAGCGGGAGCGGGAACTGTTGACGTCCATCGCGGCGCACCGGGCCGACCTTCTGGCCGCCGCACACACGCCTACACTGGGGCGCTGACGACGCCGGGTCCCGCGCGCTGTCGGCCCCCGTAGCACAACGGATAGTGCAGCGGCCTTCTAATCCGCAGGTTGCAGGTTCGAGTCCTGCCGGGGGCGCCCGCGCGCGCCGCGGGCCTCGGCCGCACGGCATACCCGCCGCGTTTTCCCTTCCTCCCCAGCGCCACATAGGCTTGACCGACCCGTCCTCCCGGACTTTCCGAGCACACGCGGTAGGTTCGGGTCTGACCGTGAGGCGCCCTGGCGCATCACGGCCCGACAACACGATCGAGTGGCTGGGGGTAGCCACTCGGCGGCTGGCGAGTACCAGTGGAAGGAAGCACATCCGTGGCCCGAGAGGACGGACCGGCCGGGGAGCTCACTGCTCTCCTGGACGCCGTCGCGGCGTTGCGTGATGTCGTCGCCGGGTCGCGCCTGCCCTTGGATCTGCCGGGCGCCAGCGCGGCCTCCACCACCCGAGTCGAGTTGCTGCACCAGCTCGACGACTATGTCCTGCCGCGGCTACGCTCGCTCGACGCGCCGGTCCTTGCCGTCGTCGGCGGATCCACCGGTGCCGGCAAGTCGACCCTGGTCAATTCCCTGGTCGGCGAGATGGTGTCGCGGCCGGGCGTGCTGCGCCCAACCACCCGATCCCCGGTGCTCGTGCACCACCCCGACGATGCTCGTTGGTTTGCCGACGACCGCGTCCTGCCCAGCCTGGCGCGCGTGACCGGCGGGGCCGGCTCGGTCGAGGATCCCTCCGCCGTGCGCTTGGTGGCCACTTCGTCTCTCTCGCCCGGTCTGGCCCTGCTCGACGCGCCCGATATCGACTCCGTCGTCGCCGCCAACCGGGACCTCGCGGCGCAGTTGCTCTCGGCGGCCGACCTCTGGCTCTTCGTCACCACGGCGGCCCGGTATGCCGACGCCGTCCCCTGGGCGCTGCTGCGGCAGGCCTCCGAACGCGGCACGTCGATCGCCGTCGTGCTCGACCGGGTGCCTTCCGAGGCGGTCGAGGAGATCCGGGATCACCTGTCGGGGATGCTCAAGGAGCAGGGCCTGTCGCTGGCTCCAGTCTTCCCGGTCCGGGAGGTCGCGCTGGGCCCCGACGGGTTGCTGCCGTCCGCCGAGATCGCCGGGCTGCGGGACTGGCTCACCGCCCTTGCTCACGACGCGCGGGCTCGCGCGATGGTGGTGCGGCACACCCTCAGTGGCGCGCTCGACTCGATCGACGGCCGCATTACCGCGCTCACTGATGCCACGGCGGAGCAGCACTCCGCGACCCGCGCGCTCTCCAAGGTGGCCGACGCGGCATACGCACAAGCCTCGGTCGGCGTCGAGAAGGGGATGAGCGACGGCACTTTGTTGCGCGGCGAGGTGCTCGCCCGCTGGCAGGAGTTCGTCGGCACCGGTGAATTCTTCAAGCAGGTCGAATCCGCGGTGTCGCGCTGGCGCGATCGGCTCGTCGCGGCGGTCAAGGGCCAGTCCGCGCCGGCTGCCGAACTCGGCGAAGCGCTGCACTCGGGAGTCGCGGCTCTGGTGACGGCCGAGGCCCACGCGGCGGCCTCCACGACAGCCCGCTCCTGGAGGGGTATGCCGGGTGGTGCCCTTCTCGTCGGCCGCTACCCGCAGCTGGCCAGTTCCTCGCCCGACCTCGACGAGCGGGTCTCGCGGTTGGTGCGGGAGTGGCAGGACGACGTTCTGACACTGGTGCGCAACGAGGGACGCGACCGACGCACGACGGCCAAGGTCGCGGCCTACGGGGTCAACGGCCTCGGGGTGGTCCTCATGCTGGTGACTTTCGCGCACACGGCCGGACTGACCGGCACCGAGGCGGGCATCGCCGGCGGCACCGCACTGCTGGGCCAGAAGCTGCTGGAGGCGATTTTCGGCGACCAGGCGGTGCGGTCGTTGGCCGCGAAGGCGCGCGCCGCGCTGCACGAGCGGGTCGACCAGCTCTTCGGCGAGGAGGCGCTGCGCTACCAGAACGCCGTCGAGAGCGTCGAAGCGGCCCGTGACCAGGGCCGGCGCCTCAGTGCGGCGGCGTTGAACGTGCGGGCAGCCCGATGAGCCCCATCCGCGCCGGCAGCGCCCGGCTCTCTGTTGCCGCAGTCGAGCTGACCGAGCAGGCCTCAGCGTTGGCAATGGCGATCGACTCCGGGGGGCGGGAACTCGACCCCTCCCAGGTCGACCTGGCGGTCAACGTCGTCGAGAAGGTCCGGGAGCGCACCTCGATCGCCGGCGGCCACACCGTGGTCGCACTGGCCGGGGCGACCGGCAGTGGCAAGTCCTCGTTGTTCAACGCCATCGTCGGCCGTCCGGTGGCCAAGATCGGCGCCCGGCGACCCACCACCTCAGTGCCCTCGGCGGCCATCTGGGGGCCGGAGTCGGCTGGCGAACTGCTCGATTGGCTGGGGGTCGCGACCCGCCACCAGATCGCTGCCGACGAGAGCGCCGTCATCGGTCGGCTCGACGGACTCGTGCTGCTGGATCTGCCCGACTTCGACTCGCGGGTGGCCGCGCACCGTGCGGAGGCGCAGCGGGTGCTGGAGCTCGTCGACGTCTTCGTCTGGGTGACCGACCCGCAGAAGTACGCCGATGCCCTGCTGCATGACGACTACGTCGCGGCCCTGTCGGGGCACGAGTCGGTGACCATCGTCGTGCTCAACCAGGCCGACCGCCTGGCTCCGGACGCGGTCGACTCCTGTCGCGCCGACCTGACGCGCCTGCTCGCGGCCGATGGGTTAGGCGATGCCAAGGTCATGGTGACCTCGGCTCGCACCGGCGCGGGGGTCGATGAGTTGCGCCAGCGGTTGGCCAATGCTGTGGCCGGGGCGGATGCGGCACGAGCCCGGTTGTCGGCCGATGTCGTGGCGGTGGCGGGGCGGCTGCGCTCAGGAGTCGCCGACGCCGAACCCGAGGTGCGCGGCTCCGCCGACGATGCGCTGGTCGACGCGCTGTCACGGTCGGCCGGGGTTCCGGTGGTGCTTGAGGCCGTCGCCGAGGACTACCGACGTGAAGCCACCTCGCATGGTGGGTGGCTGTTTACCCGCTGGGTGTCGGGCTTCCGGGCCGATCCGCTTGCCCGGCTGCGCCTGGACAAGACCGTGGTCAAGATTAAGGGCATCGACGAGACCGACGTGCGCGCCGTGGTGGGCCGCTCGTCGATCCCGCCGCCGTCACCCGCCGCCCGTGCCGCGGTGTCGCTGGCGATCCGGCAGCTGGCCGATCGGGCGGCTGAGGGTATGCCGGTCCGCTGGGCCAACGCTGTGGCTGATGCGGCTGACCCGGGCGCCGCGGGCCTGTCCGATGCCCTCGACCAGGCCGTGATCCACACTCCGTTGCGGGCTCGACAGCCGGTCTGGTGGCGAGTCATGGACGTCGTCCAGTGGATCTTCGGCTTGGTGACCCTTGCTGGATTCCTTTGGCTGACAGCACTTTTCGTCGTGGGCTGGCTGCAGTTGCCAGACCTGCCCACCCCGACGGTCGGGCAACTGCCGGTGCCTTTCCTGCTCCTGGCCGGGGGCATCGCGTGTGGCCTGCTCGCGGCCGCTCTCAATCGGTTGTTCGTCCGGGTGGGCTCTCGACGACGCGCCAATGTTGTCGCTCGCCGGCTGCACGACGCGATCGCCGAGGTGGCCGACTCGCGGATCGTGGCCCCCGTCTTGGCCATCCTCGAGCGGCATCGGGTCGTGCGGGAAGCCCTCGACCGGGCCCGTCACGCGCGCTGACTCTGGCTGGTGCTGAGGCTGGGGCCGTTGTCCCCAGCCTCACCAGTCGAGTCCCACCATCCACAACCCGTGTGGTCACCGCTAGCTCCTGCCTCGGGTTCCCAGCACGCTGCCGGTATGCCGGTCCGCAGAGGGATCGCATCGAGACAGGGGAACCCCAGATGAACGAGAGCTATGTGACCGTCGTCGGCAATGTCACCGCCGAGCCGGTGTTGCGCGAGACCAAGAACGGGCGACCGTTCGCCACCTTCCGGGTCGCCTCGACGGCCCGCCGCTACGACCCCGGGACCCGCGGCTACATCGACGCAGGCACCAACTTCGTGTCGGTCGTGACCTTCAACGCGCTGGCGGCCAATGTCGTCGCCAGTGTGCACAAGGGGCAACCCGTCGTGGTGCATGGCCGCCTGCGGATCAACTCCTGGGCCACCACCGAGGGGCGCTCGATGATCTCAGTCGAGGTCGACGCCCACACCGTGGGACATGACCTCACCAAGGGACAGTCGCTGTTCAGCAAACCGGTGCGGGCCCAGTTCGACCCGACCGATCGGATGGGCGCCCCCGAGGTGCAGGCGTCCCTGGCCGCACTGGAGACGCCCGACTTCGAGGACTTCGAGGCCGAGCGGCCCGCGCTCACCGCGGTGATGGGTGCCCAGCAGGCGCAGGCCGACGAGGGCGCGGTCCGCTTCGACCTCGCGACGGCCGACCCCGAGACCGACGAATACCTCGCCAAAGTCGGCTGACCTCCCGAGACGACCGCGGCGTGCCTCCGGCACAGGGCACGCCGCGGTTTCCCAGCGGTGGGTCCGGCCGGGGAAGGTGGGTGGGGAAGGTGGGCGATTCGGACGGCATACCCTGCTGCGGATAGCCTTCGGCGCATGGCCGAGTTCATCTACACCATGACCAAAGCGCGCAAAGCGGTGGGCGACAAGCTCATCCTCGACGACGTGACGATGGCGTTCTATCCCACCGCCAAGATCGGCGTCGTCGGGCCCAATGGCGCCGGTAAGTCGACGATCCTCAAGATCATGGCCGGCCTAGACCAACCCTCCAACGGCGAGGCTCGCCTGTCGCCGGGGTACTCCGTCGGCATCCTCCTGCAGGAACCGCCGCTTAACGAGAGCAAGACCGTCCTGGGCAATGTCGAGGAGGGCGCCGGCGAGATCAAGGCCAAGCTCGACCGCTACAACCAGATCGCGCTGGAGATGGCCGAGCCGGACGCCGACTACGACGCCCTGGGCACGGAGATGGCCGCCCTGCAGGACGAGATCGACCACGCCAACGCGTGGGATCTCGACTCGCAACTGGAGCAGGCGATGGACGCGCTGCGCTGCCCGCCGCCAGACGCCGACGTCAGCGTGCTGTCCGGCGGTGAGCGGCGTCGGGTCGCCCTGTGCAAGCTGCTGCTGCAGAAGCCCGACCTGTTGCTGCTCGACGAGCCGACCAACCACCTCGACGCCGAGTCGGTGCAGTGGCTGGAGCAGCACCTCGCGCAGTACCCCGGCGCGGTCCTCGCGGTCACCCACGACCGCTACTTCCTCGACAACGTGGCCCAGTGGATCGCCGAGGTCGACCGCGGCCGGCTCTACGGCTACGAAGGCAACTACACGGCATACCTGGAGAAGAAGGCCGAGCGCCTCAAGGTCCAGGGCAAGAAGGACGCCAAGTTGGCCAAGCGCCTCGCCGAGGAGTTGGAGTGGGTCCGCTCCAACGCCAAGGGTCGCCAGGCCAAGTCCAAGGCCCGGTTGGCGCGCTACGAGGAGATGGCGGCTGAGGCCGAGCGCACTCGCAAGCTGGACTTCGAGGAGATCACCATCCCGCCTGGCCCGCGGTTGGGATCACAGGTCATCGAGGTCAAGAACCTGCGCAAGGGGTTCGGGGACCGAGTCCTCATCGATGGGTTGTCGTTCACGCTGCCCCGCAACGGCATCGTCGGCGTCATCGGCCCCAACGGCGTCGGCAAGACCACGCTCTTCAAGACCATCGTCGGGCTGGAGCAGCCGGATGCGGGTGAGGTCAAGGTCGGGGATACGGTCAAGATCTCCTATGTCGACCAGTCCCGGTCGGGTCTGGACCCCAACAAGACGCTGTGGGAGGTCGTCTCCGACGGCCTGGACTTCATCAAGGTCGGGCAGGTCGAGATCCCCTCGCGGGCTTATGTGTCGCAGTTCGGCTTCAAGGGCCCCGACCAGCAAAAGCTTGCGGGGATTCTCTCAGGTGGTGAGCGCAACCGGCTCAACCTCGCGTTGACCCTCAAGCAGGGCGGCAACCTGCTGCTGCTTGACGAGCCGTCCAACGACCTTGACGTCGAGACGCTCGCGTCGCTGGAGAACGCGCTGCTGGAGTTCCCCGGCTGCGCCGTCGTCATCAGCCACGACCGGTGGTTCCTTGACCGGGTCGCCACGCACATCCTCGCCTATGAGGGTGACGAGTCCGACCCGGCCAAGTGGTACTGGTTCGAGGGCAACTACGAGGCATACGAGAAGAACAAGATCGACCGGCTCGGCCCGGAGGCCGCCCGGCCGCACCGGGTCACCTACCGCAAGCTCACCCGCGACTGACCCCCACGTATGCCGCGAGGTGCTCACCCGTGAGGGTGGCCCTCGCGGCCACGAGCTCGGTCGGCGTGCCCTCGAACACCACCCGGCCACCGTCGTGTCCGGCGCCGGGGCCGAGGTCGATGATCCAGTCCGCGTGTGCCATGACGGCTTGGTGGTGCTCGATGACGATGACTGACTTGCCGGAGTCGACCAGGCGGTCCAGCAGCGCGAGGAGTTGCTCGACATCGGCCAGGTGCAGACCGGTGGTCGGCTCGTCCAGGACGTAGACCCCGCCCTTCTCGCCGAGGTGAGTGGCCAGCTTGAGCCGCTGTCGCTCACCACCGGAGAGGGTGGTGAGCGGCTGGCCGAGGCTGAGGTACCCCAGGCCGACGTCGCGTAGCCGAGAGAGAATCGTGTGCGCCGCCGGGGTGCGGGCCTCGCCAGTGGCGAAGAACTCCTCCGCCTCGGACACCGACATGGCTAGGACCTGGCTGATGTCCTTGCCGCCCAAGTGATACTCCAGCACCGCCGCCTGGAACCGTTTGCCTTCGCAGTCCTCACAGACCGACGTCACGGTGTCCATGAACCCAAGCTCGGTGTAGATCAGGCCGTTGCCATTGCACGTGGGGCAGGCGCCCTCGGAGTTGGCGCTGAAGAGCGCCGGCTTGACCCCGTTGGCCTTGGCGAACGCCTTGCGGATCGGCTCCAACAGCCCGGTGTAGGTCGCCGGATTGCTGCGCCGGGATCCTTTGATTGCGCCCTGGTCGACGACGACGACCCCGTCCTGGTCGGCGACCGACCCGTGGATGAGCGAGCTCTTGCCCGACCCGGCGACCCCGGTGACGACGACGAGCACGCCCAGCGGGATGTCCACGTCGACGTTTTGCAGGTTGTGCGTCGAGGCCCCCCGGACCGACAGCGCGCCGGTGCGCGGACGGCATACCGGCTTGAGGCTGGCGCGGTCGTCCAGGTGCCGTCCGGTGCTGGTGTCGCTGGCCCGCAACCCAGCCACATCCCCCTCGAAGACGATCGACCCGCCGGCCGTGCCGGCGCCCGGGCCGATGTCGACGACATGGTCGGCGATGGCGATGACCTCGGGTTTGTGCTCGACGACGAGCACGGTATTGCCCTTGTCGCGCAGCCGCAGCAGCAGCTCGTTCATCCGCTGGATGTCGTGCGGGTGCAACCCGATCGAGGGCTCGTCGAAGACATAGGTGATGTCGGTGAGCGAGGAGCCGAGGTGGCGGATCATCTTGGTGCGTTGCGACTCGCCACCGGACAGCGTGCCCGAGGGCCGCTCCAGCGACAGATAACCGAGCCCGATCTCGACGAAGGAGTCGAGCAGGTGCTGCAGACCCGTGGTGAGCGGCGCGACGGTGGGCTCGTCGAGTCCGCGCACCCACTGAGCCAGGTCGCTGATCTGCATGGCACAGGCATCGGCGATGTTGATGCCGTTGATCTTCGACGAGCGGGCCTCGACCGTCAGGCGAGTGCCGCCGCACTCGGGGCAGGTCTGGAAGGTGATGGCTCGCTCGACGAAGGCGCGGATGTGCGGCTGCAGCGCCTCGACATCCTTGGACAGCATCGATTTCTGGACCTTGGGGATGAGCCCCTCGTAGGTGAGGTTGATGCCCTCGACTTTGATCTTGGTCGGCTCCTTGTAGAGCAGGTCGTGCAGCTCGCGCTTGGAGAAGTCCTTGATCGGCTTGTCCGGGTCGAAGAAGCCGCACCCGCGATAGATCCGGCCATACCACCCGTCCATGGTGTAGCCGGGGATGGTCAGCGCCCCCTCGTTGAGCGACTTGTCGGCGTCGTAGAGGGCGGTGAGATCGAAATCGCTGACGGCGCCCCGACCCTCGCAACGCGGGCACATGCCACCGAGCTGGAAGAAGGTGGCCTTGGTGGCGCGGGTCTTGTCGCCGCGCTCGACCGTCACCGCACCGCTGCCGCGCACCGTCGGCACGTTGAATGAGAAAGCATTCGGCGAGCCGATGTGCGGCTGGCCCAGTCGGCTGAACAGCATCCGCAGCATGGCATTGGCGTCGGTCACCGTGCCGACGGTCGAGCGCGGGTTGGCGCCCAGGCGCTCCTGGCCCACGATGATCGCTGTCGTCAGGCCGTCGAGCAGATCGACATCCGGTCGGGCCTGCGTCGGCATGAACCCCTGGATGAAGGTGCTGTAGGTCTCGTTGATCATCCGCCGCGACTCGGCAGCGATGGTCGCAAAGACGAGCGAGCTCTTGCCCGACCCCGACACACCGGTGAAGACCGTGAGTCGTCGTTTGGGTAGCTCGACGGAGATGTCCTTGAGGTTGTTCTCCCGCGCTCCGTGGACCCGGATGAGGTCGTGGCTGTCGGCCACGTGGCCGTCTCCGGAGGCAGGGGTTGCGTCAGGGTCGGTCGGGCGCGCTGAGGTCCGGCTGGTCATCCGCCGATGCTGTCATGCCCTGACCCGATCTCCCAGCTCGCCAGGGTGCGGCACGCGCCGGCTTGGTACCACGACAAGTGTGCGCGGCCGGCATACCCGGTTGCTGGCAGCAGCGGCGCGACCCACTCCCAGACCAGCGCCTCACTCACGCCGGGTCCGACGGCGTCGAGGGTGAGGTGGGGGGTCACCATCCCGAACTGCCCCCCATACGGCTGGTATGCCGGGAACGCCGCCACGAGTGCGCGCGTGAGCTCCGCGAACGGCCCGGCCGGCGCGGGGACGAGGTGGATGATGCCGTTGGGGAAGGTCCCGATGCGGGCGAGCGTGAAGGTAAAAGGCGTTGCCGCAGAAAGGATTTCGGCGATCTCGTCGGCGCGTTCAGCGAGGTCTTCCGGCCCGAGAAGGGGGGCCAGCAGCGTGATGTGGCTATGCGCGAAGGTCGGGTCAGCCGACACGTATGCCGGGTCGTAATGCTCGTGCCGCGCTCGCACGAAGGCTTCCAGCGCGGGGACTGGCACGACGAGCGCGGAGTGGCCCTCGCCCTGATCGGGACCCAACGGCATACCGGGCCTTAGGCGGCGGGCATCGGTCGGTAGCCGACCAACCGCAAGGCGAGTGCAGCGTTGGTCGCGCCGATCTGGGCCGGGCTGCGCTTGACCGAGGGGGCGTACCACCGGGCGACGTCGACGACGATCGACAGCAGTGCGAGGGAGGTGTCACCGAGGTTGTCGACGGTGAATTCGCCGGAGGCGACTCCGGCCCGCAGCACTCCGCGCACGGCGGCGTCGATCTGTTTGCGCATCAGCAGCACCTCGACGCGGTGCTCGGGGGACAGGTGGGGGAATTCGTGCTGGACCACGCGGGCGATCGCGTAGTTCTGGGCATGCCAGGCGCTGAAGTCGGAGACCAGAGCGGCGAGTTGCTCATGGGGGAGAGGGGAGCTCGCGACGGCGTGCCGGATGAGCTCGAGCGCTTCTTCGTGGCCGGTCCGGCTCAGCTGGAAGAGGACGTCCTCTTTGGAGGAGAAGTGCACGTAGACGCCGGCGGGCGACAGGCCCGCGCCGGCGGCGATGTCACGAGTGGTCGTCGCGTGAAACCCCTTGTCGGCGAACGCTGCAGCGGCCGCGTTGAGCAGGCGACCTGCGGTTTCGCTGACGTGCGGCCAGAGCGTGCTCGCGGGCGCCGACATGTGGACAGCATGCCGCACCTATGCAAGACTAAGCAAGCGCTTAGTCAGCGTCGCTGTGCGCTGTCTCGGCGCGCGTCCGGTCGTCCGGACGAGTCGCACTCGCTACCGCAAGCTGTCCCGGGAGGACCACATGCCGCGCACTCTCTACACCGAGGAGCACGAGGACTTCCGCGCCGCCGCGCGTGAGTTCGTCGAGCGCTCGCTCAAGCCCCGCGTCGAGGAGATGATCTCCCTCAAGTCCATCCCGCGCGACATCTGGATCGAAGCCGGCAAGCAGGGCTTCTTCGGCCTGGATATCCCCGAGGAGTTCGGTGGCGCCGGCGCCGAGGACTACCGCTTCAACGCCGTGCTCGCCGAGGAGTGGGCTCACTTCAACGCCGCGACCGCTGCGTGCTTCGGCATCCACGCCGACGTCTGCCCGCCGTACATCGTCGACTTGGGCACCCAAGAGCAGAAGGCCCGCTGGCTGCCCGGCATGGCCTCCGGTGAGCTCATCTGCGCCATCGGGATGACCGAGCCCTCGGGCGGCTCTGACCTGGCCGCCCTCAAGACCACCGCCGTCCGCGCCGACGACGGCTCGGGCGACTGGATCCTCAATGGCTCCAAGACCTTCATCACCAACGGCTACCAGTGCGACCTGGTCATCGTCGCCGCCCGCACCGACGCCAGCAAGGGCCCCAAGGGGATCACGCTGTTCATGGTCGAGCGGGGCATGGAGGGCTTCGTCAACGGCCGCAAACTCGACAAGGTCGGCCAGGACGAGTCCGACACCGCCGAGCTGTTCTTCGAGAACGTCCGGGTGCCCGACGCCAACCGGCTCGGCGCCGAGGGTCTGGGCTTCATCGCGATGATGCAGCGCCTCCCGCAGGAGCGCATCGGCGCGGCCTGCTCCAACATCGCCCACGCCAAACAGATCTTCGTCGAGACCCTCGCCTATGCCAAGGAGCGCAAGGCATTCGGCCAGCCGATCGGCACCTTCCAGCACAACAAGTTCAAGTTCGCCGAGATGATCACCAAGCTCGAGGTCGCCGAGGCCTACATCGACGACTGCGTGCTGGCTCACTCGCAGCGCAAGCTTTCGCCGGTCGACGCCGCCAAGGCCAAGTGGTGGAGCGCTCAGGTGCAAAGCGAAGTTCTCGACGAGTGCGTGCAGCTGCACGGTGGCTACGGCTTCATGAACGAATACCGCGCCGCCCGCGCGTGGCGGGACGCCCGCGTCACCAAGATCTGGGCCGGCTCGAACGAGATCATGAAGGAACTCATCGGCCGCGACCTGGGCCTGTGACCGACTCTCCGACAACGGGATCCGCGGCCGCGCCGCTCGTGCGTAAGCACGAGGGCGCGGTCGCGCTCGTCACCGGCGCCAGCCGGGGGATCGGGCTGGCCATCGCAGCCCGCCTCATCGCCGACGGTGCCCGGGTGGTCGTCACGGCACGCACCCCGGAGCCGCTCGCCGACGCCGTGGCCCAGTTGGGTGGCGCGCAGTATGCCGTCGCGCTGGCCGGTAATGCCGCCGACCCGGCCCATCAGGCGGCCGCCATCGAGCTGGCCCACGATCGGTTCGGTGGGCTGGACTACCTGGTCAACAACACCGGCATCAACCCGGCATACGGGCCGTTGCTCGACACCCCGACCGAGGTAGCGCGCAAGATCCTCGACACCAACGTCGTGGCGGCTGCGGCGTGGGTCAAGGCTGCGATCGACCGGGGGCTCGGCAGCGCCGCGCACCCGGGCGCAGTCGTCAACATCGCTTCCATCGCCGGCCTCGGGGCCAGCGGGGCCCTGGGCTGGTATGCCGTGTCGAAGGCCGCGCTCATCCACCTCACCATGGAGCTGGGCCTGCAACTGGGCCCGGATGTCCGGGTCAACGCGGTGGCGCCCGCAGTGGTCAAGACCCGCTTCGCCCAGGCCCTGTATGCCGGCCGCGAGCCCCAGGTCGCCCAGGCCTATCCGCTCAAGCGGCTTGGTGTGCCCGACGACGTCGCCGGGGCAGTGTCGTTCCTGCTCAGCGCCGACGCGGCGTGGATCACCGGTCAGACTCTCGTCGTCGACGGCGGCGTCACCCTGGGCGTCGGGCTGTAGTTGCTCGCTGTCGTTACTCGCCGGCCGGCGGGCGCGGCATACCAGGGTCTTTGAGGCGCAGCATGCCTTCCTGCGCGAGCGTCACCATGAGCGTGCCGTCCTGGCTGAACATCCGCCCCACCCCGAGCCCGCGACCGCCCTGGGCCGACGGGCTGCTCATCGTGTAGAGGATCCAGTCGTCGGCGCGCACCGGCCGGTGGAACCACATCGCGTGATCGAGGCTCGCCGGGCGCAGCCGGCTGTCCATCCAGTGCACCCCGTGTCGCCGCAACACCGGCTCCAGCAGCGAGTAGTCCGAGGCATAAGCGAGCACCGCCGCGTGGATGATCGGATCGTCGGGCAGCTCGTGCCGGGCGCGCAGCCAGACGTTCTGGCGGGCAATGTGATTCCGGCCGGGCTTGGTGTAGATATTGCCCTCGACATGGCGCAACTCGATGGGGCGCTCCAGCGCGAAGAAGGACCGCACCGCCGGGTCGGTGTTTTCGCGCAGCGACTCGTCCAGCGACCGCACATCCTCCGGGAAGGGGACCGGCGGCATCGGGTCGTGGTGCTCCATGCCCTCAGCCGGCTCCATGAATGAGCAGCCCATCGACAGGATGGTGCGGCCGTACTGCACCGCCTGCACCCGGCGGGTGGAGAAGGATCGCCCGTCGCGCACCTTCTCGACGAGGAATTTGATCGGGTGGCTGTCGTCGCCGCCGCGCACGAAATAGGCGTGCAACGAGTGGATCGGGCGGGTCACGCCGTCGACGGCGTCGACGGTGCGCGACGCGGCGACCAGCGACTGGGCGAGCACCTGGCCACCGAAGACCCGGCCATGCGGCATCCGTTGGCTGCGGCCGACGAACACCACCGGGGAGAACTCACCGAGGTCGGTCTCGTCGTCGCCGGGCATTCCTTCGTAACGGACCCTGGCCTGACCGAGCTCCTGCAGGTCCAGGACCTCCAGCAGGTCGGCGATCGAGTCACGGGAGGGCGGGTTCAGCGGGCTCACACCTGCTGACATTAGCCGTATGCCGTGACCCTCCGGTCGGGGGTGTCAGTCGGCGGTGTTAGTCGCGGGGTCCGCCGGCGACGTAGATGACCTGGCCGTTGATGAATCCGGCGGCATCGCTGGCCAGGAAGGTCACCAGAGCGGCGATGTCCGCCGGCTGGCCGACCCGGCCGGAGGGGTTCTTGGCGGCCGCTGCGGCGAGGAACTCCTCGAACGGCATACCCATCCGTTCGGCGGTCTGGCGGACCATCTCGGTCTGGATGAAGCCGGGGGCGACCGCGTTGGCGGTGATGCCGAACCGCCCGAGTTCGACCGCGAGCGTCTTGGCCATGCCCTGCAGTCCGGCCTTGGCCGTCGAGTAGTTGGTCTGACCCCGGTTGCCCTGCGCGGAAGTGGAGGACAGGTTGATGATCCGGCCGAATTTCGCCGCGACCATGTGCGTCTGGCAGGCCCGGGTCATGAGGAAGGAGCCGCGCAGGTGCACGCTCATCACCAGGTCCCAGTCGGCCTCGCTCATCTTGTGCAGCAGGTTGTCGCGGGTGATGCCGGCATTGTTGACCAGGATGGTCGGGGCGCCCAACTCGGCGGCGACCCGGGCGACGGCGGCCTCGACAGCAGCGGCATCGGCCACATCGACCCCGACCCCGATCGCGTGCCCGCCGGCGTCCTTGATCTCAGAAACCGTTGTCTTGCAAGCTGATTCGTCGAGGTCGAGAATCCCCACGGCGTGCCCGGACGCGGCGAGATGGCGTGCGGTCTCCGCCCCGATCCCGCGAGCGGCGCCGGTGACAATGGCTGTGCGAGGGGTCGTCATATCCCCAAAGCTAGTCCAGGGTGGTCAGCCCTTGAGCCGCAGCATCCCCTCTTGGGCGACGGTGGCCACGAGGCGCCCGTCGACGGCATACAAGCTGCCGATGCCGAGGCCGCGTCCGCCCGACGCGGAGGGGCTGTGACCGGCGTGCAGGACCCACTCGTCGGCGCGCGCCGCGCGATGGAACCAGATTGCGTGGTCGAGGCTTGCTTGGCGCAGTCGGGGTTCGGCCCAGCTCACCCCGTGGGCGCGGAGCACCGGTTCGAGGATCGAGTAGTCGGTCGAGTAGGCGAGGAAGGCCGCGTGGATGGTGGGGTCGTCGGGCAACCGCCGCCGGGAGCGCAGCCACACGCTCTGGTCGGGGGTCTGCTCGGGGCCGGGGCCGGCATACAGGTTGCCTTCGACGTGACGCAGCTCGATCGGACCCTCGAGGATGCACACCACGGCATACGGGCCCGGTATGCCGTCCAGCGCCGCGGCGACGTCCTTGAGGCGCTCGGGCGCTGGGACGGTGGGCATCGGGTCGTGGTGTTCGAGTCCGGGGGAGGCATCTTGGAAGCTCGCGGTGAGCGTCGCGAGAAGGCGGCCGTCCTGCACGGCGAGGATGCGGCGGGTGGAGAAGGATCGGCCGTCGCCGAGCGGCTCGACGACGTAGTGGACGTCGGCGGTGTCCGATCCGGAGGCGAGGAAGGCCGTGTGCAGCGAGTGGATGGGACGTCCGCCGCCGGCCGGATTTGGGTCGGCCGGGGTGACCGTGCGGGCGGCGGCGATGATCCCCTGGGCGAGAAGTTGTCCGCCGAAGATCCGCTGATAGCGCTGCTTCTGGCTTGAGCCGACGAAAACCCTTGCAGCCGTGGGCGCTAGCTCGGCTGGGTGGTCGTCCTGAGTCGGCTGGACCGTCACCGTGACCGGCTCCACCTCGCGCAGGTCGAGGAGGTCCAGCAGGTCGCTCACCGGCTCGAACGGCGCATCGGTCATGCTGCTGAGGGTAGGACAATGGCCGCATGAGTCAGGTCACCGAGGTCCTCGTTCCGCTGCGTTGGTCGGACATGGACGCCTATGGGCATGTCAACAACGTGCAGTTCGTGCGGCTGCTCGAGGACGCTCGCGTGGCGATGCTCGTTGATTGGTTCCCCGAGGGGCTCGAGCAACTGGACCGCGGGATCGTCGTCGCGCGGCACGAGATCGACTACCTGGCTCCGCTCAACTATCGCCCGCAGCCAGTTGCCGTCGACGTCTGGGTGACCCGGATCGGCGGGGCCAGCTATGACATCGGCTACGTCATCCGCGACCCGCAGTCGTTCGGCAGCACTCGGTATGCCGTGGCCGAGACGACGCTCGCGTTGTTCAACCTCCGCGATGGCGTGCCGCGTCGGATGGCGGCGGAAGAACGCACCCAGCTACAGCGGCATCTCGGGGATCCGGCGCCGCTGCGCAGTAGGCGCTCGCTGTGACCGTGTCGCTGGAGTTCTCCGACCCGCAGGGGTATGCCGACTTCGTCACCTTGGTGCGCAGGGCCCGGTCTGCCGATCCCGACGCGGCAGTTCGGCTGATCACCCGGGGATCGGTGCTCGGTGTTTGGGTCGGGGTACTACCCGGGTCTGGTCTCTTTGCGGCTGGCGCGGCGGTGGGTCACCGCGGGTTCGCGCTGGGCGCTCCCATGGCTGCGGGGTGCGATGTCGTGGTGTCCGCGGGCGCCTTGACGGACCGGTTCGCTCGTGACCTGCCCGGCGCGACCGTGCTGTCGGTGCCCCCGGCTGCCGTGCACGCGCCCTGGGCCGGCCAACTGCCGCTCACCGGCCCGTGGGAGTGGGTGGGCTCGATCTCGGAGTCCGTCTTGGCCGCTCGCGCTGCCGAGGGGATTGCGTCCGTGGCGCAGGCCGTCCCCGACGCAGTGGGATCCGCGGCGGTCGATGCCGTGCGGCGCCGGATCTGGGACGCTCCGCTGCCGGTCGTGCTCGGCGATGGCTACGGCTCTGACTCCGGCTCGGGCGACCGGTCAGATCCGGCGGATCCTGTCGGATGGTCCGTGCCCACCGGTGCGGCTTTCGCCGCGTCGGTGCTCGGCCTGCTCCCCCGGGGGAGCGGCTCCTCCGGGGTGTCTGGCGCGCGTGGGGTCGGTGGCGGTGCTGGTGCGGGGGAAGGTGGTGCCGGTGGGGCCGAGATTCCTCAGGCGACTGCCCAGGTGTATCGCTGCGGACGCTGGTCTCGGATCCGCCTTGAGCGTGGCCACGTCTTCGCCCGCGCCTAGCCGTTGATCGCCAAACCCAGGCTTCGGATACAGGCGTCACCCGGCCGCGGCGCTCTCTGCGCAGATTGGGCAGACTTCGCCGCTCATTCTGTGGCTACGTCCGAAGCTGGAAGTGGATTGTCTTAGCCCCTAGTGCGTGTTCGTCTCGGGTGATCTGGTGGTGGTAGGCGGGGTCGTGCATTGTCCGGTGGTGGAAGCCGCACAAGGGCACGGCTTTGTCGAGGTCGCTCAGCCCGCCTCGGGACCATGGGTCTTCGTGGTGTAGCTCGGACCAGGCGTATGGGCGGTCGCAGTCTTCCGCGGCGCAGGTCTCGTAGATGGTGGCTAGTGCGGTGCGTTGGTGGTCGTTGAAGAATCGGTTCTGTCTGCCGAGGTCGAGGATTTGGCTGGGTCCTCCGAGGATGGCGGGGAGGATGTCGGCGGCGCAGGCGATCCGTCTGGCGGCGCTGGCCGAGAGCAGGTGTCCGGTGTCGGTGGTGGCTGCTGCACTGGAGGGACTCATCTGCAGGAGGGTCCCGGTCAGCTCATGGACAGTGGCTTGCAGTTGGGCGGCTTTCGCGGCGCCCATCACTTGTTCGGCGGTCATCGTGACGATGACGGTGGAGGCGACTTTCCCGGTGAGCTTCTCGGTGTCCAAGTGCTCGATCAACTCGGTGAGAGCGCGTCCGCGGCGGTGGGCCCAGTCGATGTCGGCCCAGTCCGCGTTCCGCCCCTCAACCCGCTGTCCGCTCGCGCCGGTCGCTGCCTCGGCGGCAGTGGCGCCGATCCCGAAGGGCTCCTGGCCGAAGGTTCCTGCCGTCCGCCCGGTCGCGCCGGTCGTCTCTGCCCCGACAGTCCCGAATGCCGCGTGCCCATGTCCGCCGGTGCTACCGGTCGTCGTCTGGGCACCCGCACCGAACGCCGAGTGCTCGGGCGTGCTGGTGGCACTGAGCAGGTCAGCCGCGACGGATCCGTCGGTGAAACATCCGGCTGGGGTTTGTCCGTCAGCGAGGGCCTTTTCGGCGGCGTGGCGCAGGTGATCGCGGCGGGGTGCGGTCATCGACTGCAACACCTTCCGCAGCACCCCCGCGACCGTGGTCGGCAGCAGTGCCCGCAGTTCGGTGGTGCCGTTGCCCAGGTCACGCAGGGTCACCGTCGAGGACCGGTACGCCCGACGTTCCTCATCCAACAATTGGTGCTCAAGGTGATCGGCGACTTCAGCGGCGGTCTTCTCCGCGGCAGCCAGCGCCACCTTCGCTGCCCGGTCGAACTTCCCGGGGTTCAGATGGGCGGCCTGGCGCACGAGCGAGGTTTGGACCTTCTCCCTCTCCACCGGCGTCAGGGTCTTGGGCAGCTTGTTCATGGTTCGCACGACGATCCCGACATTCGACACCGAGACCTCACCAGCCTCGAACGCCTCA